>PR_CR_10_Liq_1_inCRDRAFT_1001150_pt1 | contig 15398 bp, 15 predicted proteins | sample PRCRCaboRojoPR_3_FD_10241 | JGI IMG/M metagenome (IMG submission 10241)
ATGGGACTGTTTATAACTTGACTGATTGGATTAATCTGCACCCAGGAGGACCATCAAGGATCTTAAGCCTGTGCGGAGTTGATGGAACAAGTGCGTTCAACTCTCAGCACTCGGGTCAGTCAAATCCAGAAAGCAGGCTTGCGAGCTTCGAATTGGGCCCACTGAACTAGTTTGAGCAAAGCTCATCGGCTGCTGTAACACCTTTGATGTTGGTTGTTACTGGATCAGCGGGCTCCGCCTGCTCATCTGGTGAATCAGCACCTGATTCAGAACCCTCGGTTGGTTCTGGCTCAGGCTGATTGGGGTCAATCAGCTTTCCGTCACTGATGACCATTTCATCATCGTTTCTGATGGCGTCAAAAATTGTTTCAGCACCTTCAGCTAGGCCCAGGCGACCAACAAAATCGCCATTGAGGTCATAAACGGGAAGCTTAAGGAAACTGATGTTTTCTAAATCAACATCGTTGATCTCTCTGGCCATTGCCACCATGACATCAAGCTTAGTGAGGCTTTCGCTCAGCCTCATGTTTTCGGCAGCAGCTGTGGCCAGCGAATAAAGCCTGACAGGATTTGTTAGAACATTTTCATCCATGATTTTTCTAACCATGGAGGTGAGAAACACCTGTTGATTATCAATTCTGGTGAGATCACTTCCATCACCAACGCCATAGCGAGTTCTTAGGAAAGCCAAAGCATCACGACCCTCCAACAACTGTGTTCCGGCTTCGAGGTAGAGCTTAGATTTTGGGTCATTGATGGGGTTTGCGATGCAGACCTCAACCCCACCCAATGCCTCACTCATGCCAATGACTCCCTTGAAATCAATCAATCCCAAATGCGGGATGTTGACATTAGTCAGTGCTTGGACTGTGTCCAAAACACAGCTTGGTCCACCAACATCCAAGGTTTTGTTGATTTGCATGACATCTGGGTAGCGAAGTTCTGAGCGCAAATCTTCAGAAACACAATCGGGAATAGGAACCATTAGGTCCCGGGGGAATGACATCACCACGGCGTTGTCTCGGGCCTCATTGACGTGAACCAGCATGATGACATCGGCAAGATTTGCCTCTGAGTCACCATAGTTCGCCTCTTGATCGTCTCTGGTGTCAGAGCCAATCACCAACATGTTTATCGGACCGTTGATTTCCACCTGGGTTGGAGGTTGATAAGCATTACCCTCTAGGTCATAAACCTCAACGGCTGCTGGTTCTAGGGTTCTAGAAAGCTGCCAAACGCTTAGCGCAGCAATTCCGGTTATGACCAAGCTCACTGCAGCTAGGGCACCGAGAGCTATTTTCCACCAGGAACGTTTACGTTTAGACATTGCTTCGCTATGAGTTTAGTGCTCGCCGGATGTGACTTGCCATCAGAAAAGCCTATTGACCCAAAAGACTGTCACCGATTATTTCCCAGCAAGTTAACATCTGGTTGACAAACAACTTACGCCCTGGTCTTGCCTGAGCTAATTGGCGGAGGCCGTGGGATTCGAACCCACGAGACATTTCTGCCCACTGGTTTTCAAGACCAGCTCCATCGGCCGCTCGGACAGACCTCCGCGTCAGATTCTAGTAGAAAATCACCTTAGTTTGCTCGGATGAATTCCAAGCCCTCAAAGCCACTCAACACCTCAGCGACTCCATCCTGCTCAACAGAGGCAGTAATGGCCGAGGCAACACTCTTAACCTCATCGGGGGCTTGACCCATTGCAAAACTATGACCACCGGATTTATTTGCCCAGTTGAACATTTCGATGTCGTTTCTTCCATCACCGATAGTGATCACCCTGGTTGGGTCAATATCAAGGATTGATCTGAGTCTCTCTAAACCTTGGCCCTTGTCCACCCCATCGGGAGCGATGTCCAACCAGGCCGTGTAGCCAATTGAGTAGCTAACCGAGTGCAGACCTATTTTTTTCATCAGCCCCAAAAACTCATCAACATCGTGCGATGGTGACAAAACAACCACTCTAGACACTGGGTGGTGCAATAGTTCCTCCAGCGGTGTTTCGAAGTTTTCCTCTCCCAAGGCATAAGTCGGGAAGGGTTTGTGGAAGCGGTAGGAGCCGTCTAGATCTTCAACGGCGAAGTGAGCATCGGGGATTACCTCAATCAGCCGATTCAACACGGGAGCTGGATCAAAGCTCTCAATGTCTTCAACCTCGTATTTCTCCGAATCGTAGCGATACCTGACAGCACCATTGGATGCCACCGCATAACGCCCGGGGAAATCAAGTTCTCTGGCGATTGGGTAGGAGTTGGAGGCTGATCTGCCGGTGGCAATCACAATCTCGTGCCCAAGTTTTTTGACGCGCTGAACCTGTTGATAGACCTTGGAAGATAGAAAACCATCATCGTGAACCAAGGTGCCGTCAATGTCTAATGCAACTAGCCAGCGACTCATTTATCCCTTTGATTCGATTGTTTTTTTGCCTAGATACGCCTGCAGGGCCTTGGGAACCCTGATGCTTCCATCAGCCTGCTGATGGTTTTCCAATATAGCTACCAACCATCTGGTGGTTGCCAATGTTCCATTCAAGGTTGCCACAGGTTGGGTTTTCCCGTCTTGTTTGAATCTGGTGTTCAATCTTCTGGCCTGAAAGGTGGTGCAGTTAGAGGTGCTGGTGAGTTCTCTGTATTTGCCTTGGGTGGGAACCCATGCCTCGATATCAAACTTCTGGGCAGCACTGCTTCCCAAATCTCCTGCTGCAACATCAATCACTCGATAGGGTAGGTCGCAGTTTTGAAGCATTTGCTCCTGCCAGGCAAGCAATTTCTTGTGCTCATCCAGTGCTTGGTCTGGGTGGCAGTAGCTAAACATTTCAAGCTTGTTGAATTGGTGAACCCTCAGGATTCCCTTGGTGTCCTTGCCGTGGCTACCAGCTTCGCGCCTGTAACAGGTTGACCATCCTGCGTATCGAATAGGCTCAGTTGGGTCAATGATTTCATCGCTGTGGAGGCCGGCGAGTGCAACCTCACTGGTTCCGGTCAAATACAAATCATCATTTTCTAGGTGATAAACCTCAGCTGCATGCTCTCCCAAGAAACCAGTTCCAGCCATTGTTTCTGGCTTCACAAGAGTCGGAGTGATGGTGGCGGTGAAGCCATTTTCAATGGCTAGGTTTAGTCCCATGTTCATGATTGCAAGCTCCAACTGCGCAGCAGCTCCCTTTAGGAAATAAAACCTCGCACCACTTACCTTTGCACCTCGTTCTGTGTCGAGGATGTCCAAGGCCTCGCCCAGTTGCAAGTGATCTTTTGGTTCAAAATCAAATTCTGTTTTCTGACCAACCTCTTTGATGACCACGAAGTCATCCTCGCCCCCTGAGGGAACCCCCGCCAGAATAACGTTGTCGATTTTCATCAACAGTTGACTCAACTGCTCGCCGATTTCATCAGCCTCTTGCTCTGCTTTTTTTACCTTATTGGAAAGCTCTTTCGCCTGCTCAACTAGCTCTTGCCTCTGCTCTTTGGGAGCCTGGGCGACGACTTTGCCAAACGTGTTCTGCTCAGCACGCAAGGACTCAAACTCTGATTGCTTTTTTCTTCTGTCAATGTCTGCCTGAACGGCAAGGTCAATAATTGACTCATCAGCACCTCGAGCCCTTTGGCTGGTGCGGATGGTTTCTGGGTTTTCTCTCAGTAGATTGATATCAATCATCCCAATAGCCTACCGAGGTTTATAAGCTGGTCATGTGAGCAAGATTGCTGTGGTGTTTAATTCAAAGAAAATCTCCAAATCCAGACTGGAGACATTCTTTGCTGACGCCCAGTTTTTCAAAACCGGCGAGCTTTCCAAATTAGAGGAATTTGAGCTTACTGATTTTGATCTCTGCGTGGTCGCAGGGGGAGATGGAACCCTGAGAAGTGTGGTTCAGTATTTGATGGAAAACCACATCAAAATCCCAATTGGCATAATCCCCGTTGGCACCGGCAACATCTTGGCTCGAAACCTGGGCATTCCAATGGATATCAAATCTGCCAGCAAGATTGCTCTTGCTGGCAATTACCGAGAGATAGATCTTGGCAAGGCAAAGGTTGGCTCAGAACCTGCCATGTTTTTCACAGGAATCAGTGGATTGGGCCTTGATGCCTCAATCATGGAAAACACTCATCCAAAGTTGAAAAAACGAATCGGTTGGGTTGCCTACATCGAAGGTGGCATTCGCTCACTTCCACCAAAGTTTGAAAAATTCGAAGTAACGGTTGATAACAACGAATCAAAGACGCTGAAGGTGCTGACATTGCTTGTTGCCAACACCGGAACTCTCCCGGGCAAGTTTTCACTTCTCCCCGATGCCGAAGTTGATGATGGAGACCTAGACGTTGCAGCCATTGGCCCCAGAAAGATCTGGAACTGGATTGATGTTTTGGGAAGAATCCTTTGGCAGAACAGATTTGTTAGGCCCCTGGTTGTTGGTAGAAAGCTGATGGATGCAACATCCAACCTGAAATCCTTGGAATACCTGAGCGGGAAGAAAATCACCGTGGTTAGTGAGCGGGAAAGCAATTTTCAATTGGATGGCGATCTAATGCCACCTGCAAAGAAGGTCACCTTTCAGGTGATGCCCAAAGCCCTATTGGTCGCCTGTTAGCGATCTAAGCCAGGCCTTGGCAGACAAATACTGCTGATCGCTGTTGTTTCCCAGGTGATCACTTGGTTGCTGATCTGCTCTGGGGTAGCTTCCGAGAAAGGTAATCTTTGGGCTGAATCTGTGAAGGCCCATTAACGCTTCACTGACCGCCTGGTCATCTATGTGACCCTGGGCATCAACATAGAACCTGTAGCGACCAAAGCTATCGCCAATGGGTCTTGATTCGATTCGAGAGAGGTTTATGCCCCTGACTGAGAACTGCTCCAGCATCTCAAGCAATCCTCCTGGTTTATCTTCTGGAAGCTCAATGATCAGACTGGTTTTATCCCTGCCCGTTTTTTCAACGGGTTTTCCCTGCAAGCCCAGTTCAATGAACCTGGTCTGTGCTTGTTTATTCTCACCAATGTCTTCGGCCAAAATCTCGAGTCCATAAATCTCAGCTGCTGCCTTGGCAACAACTGCAGCATCAGCAATGTCAGAATCACTTATCGCCTTAGCTGCAGCTGCAGTTGAAGCAGCTGGGATGTGTTGATGATTGGTTAGGTTTGTCGCCAACCATTTCCTTGCCTGAGCATAAGCAACTGGGTGAGTGAGAACTCTTTGGATGTTTTCTAGCTTCGCACCCTTTGAAGCCAAGACGAATCTGACTGCAACTAAGTTCTCTGAATAAATCTGAATGCCTGGAATGTTGGCAAGTGCATCACTTGTAGCACTGACGCTTCCCTCAATTGAGTTTTCAACTGGAATGACCGCTCGATCTGCTTTTTTCTCAACAACAAGATCCAATGCTTCGGCAACGCTTCCAACCGCCATTGATTTTCTGGGCTTGAGAAGATTCACGGCCTCCTCGGTGAAGGTTCCGCGAGGTCCTAGATAGGCGATTGTGTGTTCGGTCATAGATAAGTAATTAGGTTAACAACCCTCGGTTGAATTATTCTGTCCATCCGTGGACACAATCCCGGGAGTTAGAGTCATACGCATCATCCTATTGGTAGGTGCAATCTTTTTCGCTATCTCCGCCTTCGCACTCCTTATCTTCCCCGAGGCTTTTATTGAGCTTCTTGGGCTAGCGGCAACTGACGCTTTAGTCTGGGCAATGATGTTGATCTCGGTGACACTGATTGCATTGAGTGGCAACATGGCTATGGTGAGCATCAGTGCATCTCAGTTTGGGGTGAGGATTGCTGGTTGGACCATGATGCTGGCGGCTTTTGGACTGGGTGCATTCTCACTATTGGTCCCAGCTGAATACAACTGGTTCAACATGAGTTATGCAGGGGTTGGGTTTGGTTTCTCAATTGCCTATTTCAGCCAACTTATTCGATCATTCAAGGGAAACTAGATAATCAGCTGCTGCTGGTAGCCCCCAGAATTCTTCTAAGGTTTTATATTCACCCTGGTGGTATTCCTCTGCTAATTCTTTTCCGACGAACCTTAGGTGCCAAGGTTCATAGGTGTAGCCGGTGATTGGAGTTTGATCTNGTTCATAGCGAACTATGTAGCCAAATCTCCATGCGTTTTCNGACACCCAGATGCCTGCCTCGGTGTTTCCAAAGCACTGCATAATTTCACACCCCTCGCTGGGTTTGGAAACATCAATTGCCAAACCTGTTTGATGTTCGCTGTGACCGGCCTTCGCCGATCTCTCCAAAGCCTCTGCTTCGCCGTATTGCTCGATCTTGGCAATAAACAGCTCGCTTTGATACTCAAACGAGCGGAACCCTGAATTGAGCTTTAGTTTCCCGATTCCCTCATCAACTGCAGCCTTGCCCATTTCAATCATTGCTTCGGCTGCAATTGGGGCTAATTCAATCTCTCGGCTGTTGTCTAAAAATTCTGACTCAACCACCACTGTTTCTGGGGTGTAATCAATGGGGTCCAAAGGTCTTTGTTTGTTGACAATCACAAATAGAGAATCAGCTTCATCCAAGGGGAAATTAGGCAGAGGGTCTGGTTTTTGAATCACCGCTGGCTCAGGCTCTGGTTGGGTGGAGTCAACGTAGAGGAAATCAAAGTTGGTTGGTTTTTGTTCTACTGATTCAGATGGCAGTGTCATTTGGCCAAACAAAAATCCAGCTGCAACCGCTAGCACCGCTGGTGGGAGCAGGACAAACCAGCCGGATTGATTTTTGCCTATAAACTTAGCCACACACAAACACTAGAAAGCCAGGAACAATTGGCAAAGTCAAACCGCCGAACAAGCGCAATTGAAGCTGCTGAAGCCGGCACAATGAGCCCAAGACAAATCTGGATAGTCCTGATCGGACTGATGTCAGGCATGTTCTTGGCAGCCTTGGATCAATCAATCGTTGCAACTGCCATCAGAACAATTGCCGATGATTTAGATGGGCTAAACCTGCAAGCCTGGGCAACCACTGCCTACCTGATTACCACCACTGTCTCTACCCCTCTTTACGGCAAGCTTGGAGACATCTATGGCAGGCGTTATCTGTTTTTAGCCGCCATCAGCATTTTCATGATCGGCTCAGTTGCCGCTGGCATGGCAACCAGCATGTTTGAACTTGCCGCCTTCAGAGCACTGCAGGGAATCGGCGGCGGAGGTTTATTCTCGCTGGCTTTGACAATTGTTGCTGACATTGTTCCGCCAAGAGAGCGTGCAAAATATCAGGGCATGTTCCTAGCGGTGTTTGGAACATCTTCGTTGGTTGGTCCAGTTGTTGGTGGTTTATTTGCAGGTGTTGATGAGTTTCTGTTCATCGAAGGTTGGAGATGGGTATTTCTAATCAATGTTCCTATCGGTGCATTAGCACTGTTAATGGTCTATTCGTTTTTGCATGTCCCACATCACCCAATCAAACAAAAAATTGACTTCCTCGGTGCTTCTGCCATTGTGTTAGCAGTGGTTCCGCTGCTTCTGATTTTGGAACAGGGTCGCAACTGGGGTTGGGTCAACCCAACAGCATTTTTGCTCTATGGCCTGAGTGTTATCGGGCTTATTTCATTTATTTTGATTGAGCGTCGCATGGGTGAGAGTGCTCTGATTCCGTTGAGGATCTTCAAGATTTCAACCTTCTCGATTACAACGTTTATGGGAGTCCTCATCGGAATGGGCATGTTTGGTGCGCTTCTGGTGATTCCATTGATTCTGCAGGTTGGGTTTGACTCAACACCAACCCAAGCAGGTTTCCAGATGCTTCCAATGGTTGGTGGAATATTTATCGCCAGCATTGTCAGTGGGCGAGTAACTTCCGCCACCGGGAAATACAGAATCTTTCTCAACACCGGAACAGCCACCATGATCATTGGTTACCTGTACCTGTTTTTCTTAGTGGGGCCAGCGCTTCCATACTGGGCAATGTCAATTGGCATGTTCCTGGTGGGCTTTGGTCTTGGTCAGCTGCTACAGACAACCACGGTTGCCACTCAGAACGCAGTTGAGCCCAAAAACATAGGTGTGGCAACCTCCAGTGTTGTCTTTTTCAGGCAAATGGGTGGAACCCTGGGCGCGACCGTATTTCTATCAATCCTGTTCTCCCGTGTCACCGAATCAATCCAATCTGCTTTCCAAAGACCTGAGATTCAATCTGATTTGCAGGCTGCACTAAATAATCCAGCTGTAATTGCAAACCCAGTCAATGCCGAAGTTTTGGAGATTCTCAATGGGGATCAAAGTGTTGCAACGGTGACTGAGGATTCAAGTTTCTTGATTGGTGTTGATGATCGTTTATCAGCTCCTTTCACCATTGGCTTTGTTGAGGCCGCCTCGCCACTGTTCGCTCTTGGTGCAGGGGCCATCATCGTGGCATTCATTGCCAGCTGGTTTGTGAAAGAGATTCCCTTGCGAACAAAAAGTGTTTCCCAAGAGCGAGCTGAGAATGCAGCCAAGGAGCAAAGCGAGTAATATTGGTTTTCCACGGGAGTTTGGTGAACCAAACTGAGAGGAAGACTGAAGCTGTCTTCGACCGTCGAACCTGATCTGGGTAATGCCAGCGCAGGGAGACAACTCTGCTAGACCCGTGCCATTTCAACAGAAAGGGCATGTGTGAAAAAGATATTTCCACTACTGCTAATACCCGCAGTCCTCGCAGGCTGCGCCAGCGAACCAACCAATGTTCGCATCGCCACCCACGACAGCTTTGCAATCAGCGATGAGCTGATTGAAAGCTTCGAGACAGAGTCTGGGCTGGAGTTAGAAATCATCCGCCTAGGTGACACCGGAACTCTGACCAACCAATTGGTTTTGAGCAAGGACGAACCAATCGCCGATGCATTTTTCGGAATCGATAACACCTTCAGAGGTGTTGCTGAGGAAAACGGCATCGTTGAAGGTGACTTCACAGCCATTGACTACAGCGACGTTTGCTTCAACTATGACCGCTACTACTTCGAGGATGCAGGCATCACCCCGCCAACCTCTTGGAAACAACTAACCGATGAGAGCTATAAGGGTCTAACGGTAATCACTAACCCCAACAGCAGCTCTCCGGGCCTTGCCTTCTTGGCATCAACCGTTGCAGCTCTGGGAGATGACTATGAAAGCTATTGGCAGGATTTGAAAGCCAATGAGGTTCTAGTCACCTCTGGTTGGGAAGATGCCTACTTCACCGAGTTCTCAGGGTCCAGTGGTGAAGGCGACTACCCAATCGTGCTCAGTTACGCATCCTCACCCTCGGCTGAGGTTAGAGACAATGGTGAATCACAAACAGCAGCCCTGCTGGATGATTGCTTCCGACAGACTGAGTTTGCTGGAGTGCTGGCAGGCTCGGCAAACCCAGCGGGTGCTCAGGAATTGATTCAGTTCATGCTGGGTGAGGAGTTTCAGTCGGCAGTTCCTGAATTGATGTATGTGTATCCAGCAACCGATGTTGAGCTACCCGAATCCTGGTCTGAGTTTGCTACTCCCGCCGAGACAACTGTTGACCTACCTGATCTGAACCAGCGAAGATCAGAGATATTAGAAACATGGGACTCAATATTTGAATAAATCTCCACTGCCCTGGATCATCCCAAGCCTTTTCATAGCGCTTGGTTTCTACCTGCCTGTTGGCAGGGTGGTGATCCAGGGCATTGGTTTTTCCTCTAATCCAGCAATTGCCTTTACGGTCATCCAGGCCCTTGCCTCGATGGTTATCTCCATTATTCTTGCCCTGCCGATAGCCACCGTGATTTATAGGCGAAGGTTTTTTGGGTCTAGGTTTCTGCAAGCTTTTATTGCGGTTCCGTTTTTAATGCCAACGGTTGTGGTGGCCATTGCCTTGGATGACTACCAAAGATTTTTCAGAGAAAACTTTGATGGCCTCACAGCGGGCGTGATTGGTATTTTGGTAGCTCACGTGTTTTTGAACATGGGGCTAATCATCCGAGCAGTTGGCTCCCGCATGTCAGGAATCGATGAGTCCCAAATTGAAGCCGCACAACTAGATGGCGCTGCTGGGCTCAGGCTTTGGTTTGAAGTTGTCTATCCCCAACTAAGAACAACAATTGCCGCTAGCGGGGTGCTGGTGTTTTTGTATTCGGTGACAAGCTTTGGGATTATCAGGCTGCTGGGGGGAGGGTCAATTGAGACTATTGAAACTGAGATCTTTGTCGAGGCTCTTAGAAACTTAGACATCGCTGAGGCCAGCAGGTTGGCCTTCATTCAAACAGTGATAACAGTTATAGCATTTGCGGTCTCCATTCGACTTGGCAATATCGGCATAGATTCCGATGTTGGCATAGTTCAAAGAATTAGAAAAACAGATATATCGGTTTTGGCATTTAGCTTTTTGTTGATCACGGTTTTGTATGTCATCCCAACCCTTTCTATCTTTGTCAAGGCCTTCTTGGTGGACGGAGCGTTATCAGTTCAAAACTTTGTCAACCTCTCGGGTGAGGGGACCAGGAACTTGCTGAATATCAGTGTTTTAGAAGCCAGTGGTAACTCTTTGCGAAACATGATTATTGCTTCCGCGATTGCCATGTTTATCGCAATGTTGGTAGCAAGAGCCAGCAAAGACAGACCTTGGTTGGCCATTCCATTTTTGTTACCCCTTGGTATTTCTGCTGTGGTGATTGGTCTTGGTTACCTCGTTGGCTTTGCAGGGATTCAGGTTTTGTCTGAGCTTCGATCAAGTTGGTTGATAGTTCCACTGTCTCAGGTTGTTATAGCTCTTCCTTTGGCAATCCGCTTATTGCAAAGTGCATTTGGGGCAATACCCAGGGAGCTTACGGAGAGTGCTGAGATTGACGGAGCTGGCAGTTTGCAATCAATGCGTTTAGTGGAGTTACCAATCATTGCTCCGGCCTGGAGAAATGTGTTGGCCTTCATCGGTCTTATCTCGCTTGGTGAATTCTCCGCTGCATCGTTTCTGGCGACAGGTGATCAGGCCACCATCACCACTTTGCTGTTCAGGTTGGCATCCAGGCCAGGGGGAGAAAACTTTGGAATGGCGATGGCAACATCGGCTTTGTTGATTTTGTTTAGCCTGCTTGTTTTAGCTCTGGCAAATAGTCGCAGGAGCTCTCGGCAAGACGCCTCTTGATGACCGCTATTGCCTCGGGGTTTTCATCAATCAAGATAAATTTCCGATCTAGTTGATTGGCGGCAACACCCGTTGTTCCACTCCCCGCAAAGAAATCCAGGACTGTGTCACTGGGTTTTGAGGACGCCTGAATGATTCTTCGGAGGATGCCCAGCGGTTTCTGGGTTGGGTAGCCAGATTTCTCTTTGCCGGTTGGGGAAACGATGGTGTGCCACCAAACGTCTGTTGGGAGCTTCCCCTTGAGGGCTTTCTTGTCAGTGACAAGACCTGGTGCCATGTAGGGCTCACGGTCAACAGTCTCTGAGTCGAAGTAATAACTGTCTATGTTTTTCACATAAACCAAGATGGTGTCGTGCTTGCTTGGCCACTTGGATTTGGATTTTCCACCATAGTCATAAGCCCAGATGATTTCATTCAGAAAGTTTTCTTTGCCGAACAGGCCATCCATCAACACCTTTGCGTAGTGAGCTTCGCGGTAGTCGAGGTGAAGATAAATCGTTCCGGTCTCCGCAAGGATTCGTTTGGCTTCAATCAGCCTTGGAAACAGAAACTCCCAGTAGTCGCTGAAGCTATCGTTATAAGCCAAGACATTTTCAATGATGCGCTTATAGCCCTTGCCGCCAAAGCCTGCGTTAGAGCTTTCATCCAACACCGCCTTGGTGGTGTTTCTGGATTGGGATTTGCCGGTGTTGAAGGGAGGGTCTATGTAAATAAGTTGAATTGAGTCGCTAGGCATAGATTGCAAAACTTGAAGGTTGTCCCCTTCAATGACAGCATTTGACCCATACACATTGAAAGGTTAACGCACATGGCAACCGAGGTCACACACGACAGGGTAGAAAACCGATATGAGATTTCACTGGATGGTCAGCCTGCAGGATCGCTGAGCTACCAAATCAATGGTGAGAAAATTGAGTTTGTTTCAACATTTGTAAACCCAGCCCTCAGAGGCAAAAACCTAGCGGCGATTATTACCAAGCATGCTCTGGACGAAGTTCGAGAAGAGGGTCATTACAAGGTGGTGCCGGTTTGTAGCTACACCGTGAAATATTTCGAAATGCACCCAGAAGAAAGTGACTTACTAGCATGAAGAAACTACTCCTGGTTGCAATACTGATTTCCATTCCGGGAGCCATTTTGACCTGGCTTGCGAATGTGAAAGAGGGTTATCTCCAAGCAACTGCAGTTGCAAGTGCAAAAACCGGAGATGATGAACACCTAGCAACCGCCAAGGCCACAGTGAGTTTCGGTCCGGGTCAAGCTCCAAAGATCGAGGTTGAGAGCTCTAAAACCGCTCTTCCAACCAAGCAGTAATGTCTGAAAAGACCTGCTCTTTGTTGATTTCGTTGTGCATCTCGTGACGACCATCGTCATAGATGTAAAGGTTTATATCCTCAAAGCCATTCTTTTGGTAATCGCCAACCAGTTGCTTATTGCTGTCAATTCCACCAACCGGGTCTAGTTCACCAACAATAAACAGTGCTGGGTAGGGCTTGGATGGGAAGTTGGGCTTTCCAGCCAGATAGATTGACCCCTTGATTCCCAGCTGGGTCATCGGTAGCGCCAAGAAGGTCAGTGGGTCAGCAACGAATTCTGCTCCAACTTCGCGATCACGACTTAGCCATTCAAAACCAGTTGGGTTTGGTGTTTTGTCCCATATCTTGTTGAAGTTTCCAATGCCTGGTTTTCCGAGTCTCATGGATGTTGAACCAGATTGAATCATGCCTGAAAACTTGTCCAAGGTTTCAACTGGCAGGTTCTGAGTGATGATGCCACCCAGTGAATGTCCATAAACAATGATTGGCTTTTCTGGGTTTTCTGAGGCAACCAGCCCAGTCAGTTTGGCAACAGCCATGACTGTTGACTCCATCCCTCCAGGGCCCCATTTGCCCATGCGTTCAATCTGTTTTTGAGCTAATTGCCACTTTCCGGTCTTGCCGTGACCTCGGTGATCATTCGCATACACACTAAAACCAGCTCTGTTTAAAACCCCTGCAAGCTCGTCATAGCGTCTTGCGTGCTCGCCAAGACCGTGAATTAGCTGGATGATGCCTTTGGGGTTGGCAACGGGCCATTCCCAGAAAGTGATTTGAACATCGTCACGATCTGTGAAGGTTCTTTCAATCGGAAGCTCAGTCATTAGTTGTTCCATTCGCTAGGTGCAGGCTCTTTCCCCTTTGGTAGCTGCACGCTGTCTGACCAGTCTTTCACCCATTTTGGTAATTCTGGATCTCCTGCTGGCCAACCACCGTGAGCATGCATTACCTCATCAGGTGTAACAGTTCCCCAGGAGCGCTTAAGAAATCTTCCACGCATAATCGCCCTTGCATAAATCTCGCCGTTGGCAACAAACCTCTGCTCAATGAAATAGGCAATTTCATCCCAGCCGATCACCTTGGTCTCCAAGGTGTATTTCTGCCAGGGCTTGAGGGATTTTCTAAAACTGATGGTGGCGTTCACAACAACTGGATACCAGCCTCTTTTTTTCCAGTCCTGCCAGATGCCTGTTCTTAGTCCCTGGTCCAATCGACCCAGGTCCATAAGTGTCAGATAAACACCGTTATTCACATGACCATAGGTGTCGAGATCGTTGGGCAAGACTCTTAGATCGACTTTGGAGACCTGCTCGATTGAGAGCTTTGAGCGGGATCTATAGGTCAGATAAATCCAAAGTATTCTTAGCCAGAGTTTCATTCAATTCCTACCAGATGCTTACACGTTGCTCAGGCTCAAGATACAACTCATCGCCTGGTTTTGTGTCAAATGTTTCATGAAACAGATCAAGATTTCTAACAACCTGATTGCACCTAAACTCTGCTGGTGAGTGGGGGTCAACAGACAACAGCTGAATGGCTATCTCGTCTCGAGCCTTGCTCTGCCAGCACTGAGCCCAGGAGATGAAAAATCTCTCGGCAGCACTCATGCCATCGACAACTTCTGGTTCAGCACCTTCCAGGCTTAGCAAGTATGCCTTCCAAGCAATGCCCAATCCACCAAGGTCTCCAATGTTTTCACCAATGGTGAATTCACCATTCACAACGTGCTCGTCATCTAATTGCTTTGGTGAGAGTGAGTTGTATTGTTCTATGAGTTTTCCGGTGCGAGCCTCGAATGCTTCACGGTCAACCTCTGTCCACCAAGAAACCAATCTTCCGTCACCGTCATATTTAGATCCCTGGTCATCAAATCCGTGACCAATCTCGTGGCCAATAACAGCTCCGATGCCTCCGAAGTTGATTGCAGCATCAACATCGGGGGAGAAAAATGGTGGCTGCAGAATTGCTGCTGGGAAGACGATTTCGTTGAAGCCTGGGTTGAAATAGGCATTAACGGTTTGAGGTGACATGTGCCATTCGTCACGATCAACTGGAGAGCCAATCTTCTTGGCCTCGAACTCAAACTCCCAAATGTTCAACTGTCTAACGTTTTCAACCAGGTCATCGCGGGTGATCTTGATTGAGCTGTAGTCTTTCCATTTTTCTGGGTAGCCAATCTTGGGGTTGAACTTGGCTAGTTTTTCCAAGGCTCGTTGCTTGGTTTCATCTGTCATCCAGTCAAGCTGCTCAATGCTTTGTTTATAAGCCTCAATCAGATAAGAAACCAGTCTGTCCATCTGTTGCTTGGCCTCTGGCTTGAAGTGTCTTGCAACATACAATTGCCCAACAGCCTCTCCCATGCCTGATTCGACCAAGCTGACTCCGCGCTTCCAGCGAGCTCTGTTCTCCTCAGCACCAGTTAGCACTCGACCGTAGAAATCAAATTTCTCTTCAACAAAGTCCTCGCTCAAAAAAGCGGCCCTTGCACGCAAAAGTGATGACTTCATCCATAGTTTTACTGTGTGTATGTCTGTGTCGGAAAGTAGTTTTCCGATGCTTTCGAAAAAGCTTGGCATCATCACTGAAACCTCGGCTAGCAGGGAGCTGTCCTTGCCCGCTCCTTTGAGCCAAGACTCGAAATCAAAGCTGGATAGCTGTTTTAGTTCAGCAAAGCTTTTCAGGTTATAGGTCTTCTCTGCCTCACGGGTTTCAACATTGGTCCAGTGATAGGAGGCAATCAATGTCTCCAGCTCCATCACCTTGTTCGCATCCCCTAGTGGGTCATCAGAACCTGCAAGATTAAACATGTTTCTCAGGTGGTTGAGATAACTCGCTCTGGTCTGTTCGTGCTTTTCCTCCCGGTAATAAGCCTCATCAGGCAAACCAAGTCCGCCCTGCGCCATCATTGGCAGGTAGCGATCTGGGTTGCCCGGATCATTATCCACATACATCCCAAAAAACCCGCCAACTCCCAGCTTGGCTAATTTGCCAGATAGTTCAATTGCC
>PR_CR_10_Liq_1_inCRDRAFT_1001151_pt1 | contig 15390 bp, 13 predicted proteins | sample PRCRCaboRojoPR_3_FD_10241 | JGI IMG/M metagenome (IMG submission 10241)
ATTGGGGTTGTTACCACTGTTTGGTGTCAGACCCGGGGGCTCAGGCAACAGGTAAGTGCGCAGATCTAGGCGTAGTAGGGTCAGCAGTGGCAAGCGTTGCGCTGCAGCAAGTTACCGACGTCATAAAGCTGTTAACAGGCTGCGGTAGCATGCTTTGGGGCGAGTGCCGAGTCTTTGATGATGCTACCAATGAGCGTTTCACGTTACGGTTACAAAAGCGCGTTGGCTGCGTAAATTGCGGATCAAAGTGAGCCCTAGCTTGTAAGAGATCACCGCCTTTGGTGACGGGACCTCGGCGGTCAAGACTGATCGAACCCGCAAGCTGATTAACACCGCGCATACCGCGATACCCGCAATGGTGGCGTACCAAAACCCTGCAGCGCCGTCGCCCATATCGTCTGTTTGATGTAGGCCAAGCCACCACCCTAGGGGCAAAGCCACTAACCAATAAGACACGACCATGACAACGAAAGGAAAACGCGTTTCTTTGAAAGCACGCAGGGTGAAAGATCCTACAATCTGCACCCCATCAATAAGAATGAAAAAAGCCGCCAGTCGAATAAGCCGTGTCGCTAGCTGCTGTATATCGGTGTCATCGGTATAAACGGCGATAATCAATTCGGGCACAGTCAGCAGTATGGCGGTAGTCCCCAGAGAAATGGCGGCGGCAACAAGACAGCCGGCTCCGAAAGCGCTGAAGATCCCTGCACGATTGCCCGCACCTATCGCGTGTCCCATGCGCGTGGACATGGCTGTACCGATGGCTAACATGGGTATGTAGAACATGTCCCAGATATTGAAGGCAATCTGGTGCGATGCCATCGCAGTATCGCCCAAGGTGGCAACGAGTAGTGCTATTAGGCTGAACACACCGACCTCTAGGAAGAAGGTGAACCCGATGGGCAGCCCAAGGGCAACGATTTCTTGCAGAATGCTCCACCGAGGCGCTACCCAGTGAGCCGCTGGCAAGTAAGCGCGAATGCTTTTATCGACCGCAATGTAGGCAATGATCAATGCCACACTTAGCCACATGGATAGTGCCGTTGCTATACCGCAACCCTCGGCACCTAATTCTGGTGCGCCCCACTGACCGAAAATGAACGCGTAATTAAGTGGGATATTGGCGAGAAAGCCGATAACACTGGCAACGGCAAAAGGTTTGGTGACGCCCAATCCTTGTGTGTGGAATCGGAGTGCATGAAACAAGCCGGCGGCGGGCAAGCCCAAGGCGACCATCCGCGTGTAGGCCATTGCTTTCGACTCTGTGCCGGGCTCCAGTTGCAAGAGTTGCAGCAGAGGCTCACAGAACCAAGCCAGAGGGCTGGTGATCATACCCAGTACAATGGCCAGCCACAGTGCCTGCGGTAATTGCGAGCGAATTTTATCGATGCGCTGAGCACCATAATCTTGGGCGACGATCGTGGAGGTGGCGAATAGCACCCCTAGTACCAACAGGAAAATGGGTAGCCATATGTTGTAACCAATGGCGATAGCGGCCAAATCTTGTTCGCCGTATCGGGCCGCCATCATGGTGTCGACGACACCGGTACCCATTTGGGCGAGTTGGGCGATGAGCAACGGCCAAGCAATGCGCCATATTTGGACAAATTCTGCTTTTAATATGCCCAAGTTCATGGCGGAGGGTTACCTTGCTATTTTCGGCGGCGCAGGTTACCACGAGCGCCTGTGATAGACTTGCTTGTGTTTCATACAATATCGAGCAAATCTCTTGAGTAATTCCAAAAAATCCAGTCCGAACGCGGACTGGGATCCGACCCAGTTTTCCGTTGCCCCGCAAGAAGGAAAAACCCGCTTTCACGATTTAGACCTGCGTCCCGAGCTAATGCGGGGTATTGCGGCACTGGGATTCGAGTATTGCTCGCCCATTCAAGCTCAAATTCTGCCTCACACCCTTCAGGGGCACGATGCCATTGGCAAAGCACAGACCGGTACCGGCAAGACAGCGGCTTTCCTGATTACGGTATTCAATGATCTGCTCAGTCACGACCCTGGCAGCGAGCGCTTCCTGGCGGAACCTCGCGCAGTCATCATCGCGCCTACTCGGGAGTTGGTGATGCAAATTGCAGCCGATGCTAAAGAGCTCGGCGCTTATACAGGTCTAAACACCGTCACGTTGATTGGTGGTGCCGACTATCAAAAGCAGCTCAACAAGGTGAACGCCAAGGTAACCGATATCGTTGTAGCTACCCCCGGTCGATTAATTGATTTTATGCAGCGTCAGGACCTATTTCTGGACCGTGTGGAAACACTGGTGCTCGATGAAGCTGACCGTATGCTAGACATGGGGTTCATTCCACAAGTCAAACGCATTGTGCGCGCTACACCCCATAAAGAAGATCGTCAAACCCTATTGTTCTCGGCGACGTTCACCCAGGACATCATCAATCTGGCTGCCCAGTGGACCTACGAGCCTGTAAAAATTGAGATTGAACCCGAACGTGTAGCGACGGCAACGGTTGATCAGCGCGTGTATTTAGTAGCCAGCCACGAGCGCTTGAAAGTTCTCCTGAACGTTCTGCGCTCAGATGAGGCGGTATCTACGATTGTGTTCGCCAATCGGCGTGATCAGGTGCGTAACTTGCACGAAAAATTACGTCGTGCTGGCATTTCCTGCGGCATCCTCTCGGGCGAAGTCACTCAGGCGAAACGCACCAAGACCTTGCAAGATTTTAAAGACGGTAGAATTTCCGTGCTGGTTGCAACCGATGTCGCGGGGCGAGGTATTCATGTGGACGGTGTCAGCCATGTGGTGAATTATAACTTACCCGAGGATCCGGAAGATTATGTGCACCGCATAGGGCGAACCGGGCGGGCGGGTGCGTCTGGGGTATCGATTAGTTTTGCAAGTGAAGATGACGCCTTCTTACTGCCCGATATCGAAGCGTTATTGGGAGAGCGGCTCAAATGTGTGTCGCCGCCGCCGGAGCTAATGGCTTAGAGCGCGTTCTCTGAGATCATCGCACCAGAACAGGGTGGCACCAATCACGGCGGCGGGTATCACTACAAAGTTGATGAGCGGTATGCCCGATACAAACGCCACCGCACCCCCAAAACCCATACTGGTAAGGCGGTGTGCGCTACAGGCATCGCGGACATCGCTAAAGGGCAATCGATGATTGTCCATGGGATAGTCCACAAATTGCAGTCCCATCATCCAAGCGCCCAGCAAAAACCAAAGTAGTGGCGCCATGACGTTGAGCCCTGGCATAAACGATACAACCAGTACCAGTAGTGCCATTGGCACGTAATAGGTGAATTTTCTCAGCTCCCGAAGCAGCGCCCGGGGTATATCGGCAACGGCTGCGGCAATACCTTCAAGGGCGGGTACAGGTTGCCCGGTCACCCGCTCTTCTACTTTTTCCGCAAGCAAGGCGTGAAATGGCGAGGTAACCAACAGCACCAATAACGTGGAGCCATAACCGGTAAGAAGCCCACCAGCGATCCAGATAATGGGGAGTAACAACCAGGTTAAAAATCCAAGCCAGTCGGGCAAGGCGCCCTCGACCAACATCACGAGCGCATCGACATAGCTCCATAGCAGTGACGCTAACAATCCAAACAGGACGATGTTGGCAATGAGTGGAATCACAACGAATCGCCGGAGGCCCGGTTGGGTCAACATACCTAGGCCGCGGACAAAGTAAGCCGCACCTGTGAACAGATTTCCTCTCATGATCGTTGATCCCCCAGTAGGACCCCCACAGTATACTCATTAGAGCTTTATGGTGGGTTTGGGGCTGTACGTAGCTGCTTTGTTTTGGTTACTTTTGATGAGTTTGTTAAGGGTGTAAGTGGGTGTCAGCGCTATTGCTTGTTAAATGCTGTGCACACCACACCGCTGACATGGTTTAACGGGAGAGGATGCCTCGATGGATGACGATGAGCTTTTTTTCGAGGAAATGGCGGGGGTACAACCACTCAAACGTGAGCCCCGTGAGCGCTTAAGTAAGCACACACCGGTCGATACCGAAGCGCGGCGCGCGGCGGCGTCGGGTAGCTCAATCAGCACCACCAACCCGCTAGTGGATGAGGGCATAGAACCGCTTGATGCGTGGTATGTACTCGATTTCAAGCGAGCGGGTATACAGCACGGTGTGTACCGCAAGCTTCGTATGGGGCGTTACGATATTGAGGCGCGCCTTGATCTACATCGCCTGACGGTTAAACAGGCCCGTGAGGAGGTGCATCAATTTATTCGTGACGCTATGCAACTGGGACTGCGTACGGTGCTCATTCTGCATGGTAAAGGCCAGCGCAAAGTCGAGCAGGAGCGGACCGCGGTACTGAAAGGTTATGTGAATCGTTGGCTGCAAGATATTGAGGATGTTCAAGCATTTCACTCGGCTCAGCCCATCCATGGCGGTACTGGCGCCGTTTATGCGTTATTGAAGAAAAGCGCTGAGAAGAAGCAGCAAAATCGCGAGCGCTTTATGAAAGGGAGGGTGCCCTATAATACCCAGCCCCATTAGCGGCCGTTTACGCTCGCCCTCAGGGGGCTGCCTAGCTCGATCGCTGCACACTTCTATGTTTGTCAGCAGTTCCACTTGCTGACACTACCGCTCGGCATCTGCGGATTCAACCGGCTAGTTTTTTCAACAGTAGCTCATTCACCATTTGTGGATTCGCTTGGCCCTTTGATGCCTTCATAATCTGACCGACGAAAAAGCCCGATAACTTTTTCCGTTTGTTGTCATCGGCGGCGCGATATTGCGCCACTTGGTCGGGATTTTTGGCGATAACCTCATCAATCATGCCCTCGAGGGCACCGGTGTCGCTCATCTGTTTCAGGCCTCGTTGCTCGATGATGTCATCGGCGCTGCCTTGCCCTTGCCATATGCCTTCGAATACTTGTTTGGCCAACTTACTTGACAGCGTATTGTCACTGATTCGTTGAATAAGTCCCGCGAGGNCAACGGGGGTTACGGGACACTGTTCGATGCCAATATCGGCACGATTAAGCGCTGCAGATAAGTCACCGAGCATCCAGTTGGCCACCAGCTTGGGCTCGCCACACAGAGCGGCGGCGGCTTCAAAGTAATCTGCCAGGGCTCGGGAATCGACTAGCAGCGCCGCATCATAATCACCGAGGCCGTAGTCGTGAATGAGTCGGTTGCGTTTGTCATTGGGCAGTTCGGGTAGCGTCTGCCTGATCTGTTCAATCGTTTCGTCGTCGATAATGACCGGCAGCAAATCGGGTTCTGGGAAGTACCGGTAGTCATTGGCCACTTCTTTGCTGCGCATAGAGCGGGTTTCATTATTGTCGGCGTCGAACAGCCGAGTTTCCTGCACGATATGCCCGCCATCTTCCAGAATGTCACGCTGCCGCTCCACTTCCACGGCGATGGCACGCTCTACAAAGCGGAATGAATTGACATTCTTAATTTCGGTTCGAGTACCGAAAGTGTCCTGTCCCTCGGGGCGGAGGGAGATGTTAATGTCACAACGCATGGAGCCCTCGGCCATGTTGCCGTCGGAGATACCCAAGTAAGTCACCAAGGAATGCAGTGCTTTCAAATAAGCCACCGCCTGTTCGGCGGTGCGGAAATCCGGTTCGGTGACAATTTCGAGTAGCGGTGTGCCGGCGCGATTTAAATCGATACCGGTTTGTCCGGCAAAGGCATCGTGTACGGATTTACCGGCATCCTCCTCGAGGTGCGCGCGCGTGATGCGTACAGGGAACAAGCTGCCGTCGGGCATCGGGATGTCGAATACCCCTGCGCCCACAATAGGCTCAAAAAATTGGCTTACTTGATAGCCCTTGGGCAGGTCAGGGTAAAAGTAGTTTTTGCGATCGAATACCGAGCGTTTGCCGATCTCGGCACCGATACCCAATCCAAACATAACCGCAAAACGCACCGCTTGCTCGTTGAGTACCGGTAACATACCTGGCATACCCAAATCGATAGCACAGGCTTGCACGTTCGGTTCGGCGCCAAAGTGATTGGCGGCGCCAGAAAATATTTTTGAGCGAGTCGCCAGCTGTAAATGGACCTCCAGTCCCATCACCACTTCCCAGTTCATTGACTTGCTCCTAGTGCGGGTCGCTGCAGATGCCAATCGGTGCTTTCCTGAAAAAGATGACCCACACGCAACAAGGTGGCCTCATCAAAGGGGCGACCAATGAGCTGTAACCCGATAGGCAAGCCATCCACTTGGCCTGCGGGTATGGACATGCCAGGCAAGCCCGCTAGATTGACGGAAAGGGTGTACACATCTTCCATGTACATTGCGAGGGGATCTGCCGTCTTGTCACCGATTTTAAAGGCCACGCCGGGAGCTGCAGGGCCAGCTATGACATCGCAGGATTCGAAGGCCTGCTTGAAGTCGTTGCTGATGATACGGCGTACCTGCTGAGCTTTTTTGAAATAGGCATCATAGAAGCCCGCCGATAACGCATAGGTACCCACCAAAATACGTCGCTGAACTTCCTCGCCAAAGCCCTCGCTCCGTGAGCGTTGGTAGAGGTCGGTAAGGTCCTGAGGGTTGTCGCAACGATACCCAAAACGCACGCCGTCGAAGCGTGATAAGTTGGCAGATGCTTCGGCAGGGGCAATCACATAGTAGGTAGCAATACCCTGATGGGTATGGGGCAGATCAATATCAACTAATAGGGCACCTCTGGCGGTTAGCTCACCGAGTGCCTGGTGTATTTGAGTGGCCACCCTGGGATTGAGATCCGCACTGAAGTACTGTTTTGGAATACCAATGCGCAAGCCTTGAATGTCACCGGAAAGTGCGTCTAAAAAGTTGGGTGTGGGTACGTCGGCCGAGGTGGAGTCGCCCGCATCGACGCCGCACATCGCGTTCAGCATGAGAGCAGCATCGGCCACACTGCGCGTCATTGGCCCCGCCTGGTCGAGGGATGAAGCGAAAGCAATGATACCTAGCCGAGAAACTCGCCCATAGGTTGGCTTGAGTCCCGTGATACCGCACAGTGCCGCTGGCTGTCGTATGGATCCGCCGGTATCCGTGCCTGTTGCAAGGGGTGCGAACCCCGCAGCAACCGCCGCGGCAGAACCGCCGGAGCTACCCCCGGGGACACGATCGAGATCCCAGGGGTTGTGACAAGGGCCGTAATAGCTGGTCTCATTCGATGAGCCCATGGCGAACTCATCCATATTGGTTTTGCCAAGGCTAACTGTGCCCGCCGCTCGTAGTTTGCTGACCACGGTTGCGTCGTATGGGGGAATGAAATTGTCGAGCATGCGCGAGGCACAGCTTGTACGAACACCTTGCGTGCAGAAGATATCCTTATGTAACAGCGGCACCCCGGTCAGAGGGCCTGCCTCGCCCCGGGCGAGCAGCGCATCAGCGGCCTGAGCCTCTTTAAGGGCTTGTTCCTCGGTAACCGTGATCACGCTGTTGAGGGCGTCGTCCCGCGCACGGATACGTTGCAACAGCGCTGTGGTGAGTTCAACCGATGATATTTCCCGCTCCTGTAGTGCGCGGCTTAGCTCTAGTGCGCTTCGTTCATGAAGTTCGCTCGTCATCAGTCAATCACCCGTGGTACCAAGAAGTAACCCTGCTCGACTTCGGGTGCAACCGTCTGCAGCGCCTCGCGCTGGTTGACCTCAGTTACCTCATCAGATCGCAAGCGCTGCGTCATATCGTGGGGGTTAGACATGGGTTCGACACCCTCGGTAGGCACCTGCTGGAGTTGATCGACAAGGGTCAAAATTCGAGAAAATCGATCGGTAACATCGTCTAGGGCCCCATCGGCGATGGTTAGGCGCGCCAATTGAGCGATTTGGGTAACATCTGAGCGGGACACGGACATGGGACGGAGCATTCCTGAAGCATCGGGGAGCGGGGACGCTATCATATTTGTACCTTGCCCAAAAACCCCGTCATTGGTACATTCCCCACATTATTTTCATTCGCGAAGCCCCTGATTTGTCAGCCATTTTTTTACGCTGACACGAGTTCGGTCACGATCAGTGCCGAGCCGGGCAATGCGCACACTAGGGTGACTCAGGGTTGGCTGTGGCAGTGCCATTGATGGCTCAGGGTTAGTTCAGGGAGCCACCATGTTCAAACGCCTGCGAGGCATGTTTTCAAACGATTTGTCGATCGACTTGGGTACGGCGAATACGCTGATCTACGTCAAAGACAAAGGGATTATCCTCGACGAACCCTCGGTAGTTGCCATTCGAATCCACAACGGACAAAAATCAATCGAAGCCGTGGGGCGTGATGCCAAGCGCATGCTGGGCAGAACCCCGGGCAATATACGCGCCATTAGACCGCTTAAGGACGGCGTTATCGCTGACTTTCAAGTAACAGAAAAAATGTTGCAGCACTTCATTGCCAAGGTGCACGAAACCCAGTTCATACGCCCGAGTCCACGGGTTTTGGTCTGTGTGCCTTGTATGTCCACACAAGTGGAGCGAAAGGCTATCCGTGAGTCAGTATTAAGCGCAGGTGCGCGGGAAGTTCGGCTCATTGAAGAGCCAATGGCCGCCGCCATCGGCGCTGGGCTTGACGTCGACGAAGCTTCAGGGTGCATGGTGGTTGATATCGGTGGTGGCACCACGGAGATCGCCATATTGTCACTCAATGGTGTGGTGTACAGAGACTCCATTCGCGTTGGAGGCGATAGATTCGACGAAGCCATCGTGTCCTATGTGCGTCGCCGTTACGGTAGCCTCATTGGTGAGTCCACCGCAGAGCGAATAAAACAGGAAGTGGGCTGCGCTTACAGCAGCAGTGAGCTTCGCGAAATTGATGTCAGAGGACGGCACCTGGCCGAGGGTGTACCGAAGAGTTTTACCCTCAACAGTGACGAAATTCGCGGAGCCTTAGAGGATCCCCTTGAGTCGATTTTGCGCGCGGTGAAAATGGCTCTTGAGCAATCACCCCCGGAGCTTGCTGCCGACATTGCCGAGTCCGGTATCGTCTTAACCGGCGGTGGTGCGCTATTGAGGGACATTGAGAAGCGTATCGCCCATGAAACAGGGCTGCCCGTTCTNATTGCCGAGGATCCACTAACCTGTGTNGCTCGTGGCGGCGGTAAGGCGTTGGAACTGATGGATCGTCAAGCATTGGAATTGCTATCAACCGAGTAGTATCCCAATAGCTCACGTTCGGGAGGCAGGCCATCAAGCCACTTTTTCTTAAGGAAAAACACGTTGGTTGGCGCTTTGCGCTGGTACTAGGGTGCTGCTTCTTGTCGCTATTTTGGTTCCGAGATAGTGAGTACTTACGTGGGGCCAGAACGGTTGCGCTTGATACAAGCGCTGCGGCCTATTCACTTGCTTCATCGCCTCTACGGGCGGTAGAAGCTACCGATGATTATCTGCAATCACGTCAATCCTTGCGCGAGGAAAATGCCCGTCTTCGTCAAGAGAACCTCGTGCTCAAGGGACGCACTCAGCGCTTGGCCGCGGTACTCGCCGAAAATACTCGCTACAAAGCACTGCTAAACTCCACCGCTATGCTCGAGGGCGATGTGATGGTGGCTGAGGTTATCGCTACCGCTGCCGATCCAGCTCGCCATATTTTGGTGCTGGACAAGGGAGAGAGCCAAGGGGTTCGAGAAGGGCAGCCACTGTTGGGCGCCGATGGTTTGATGGGGCAAATTGTGCAGCTAGGTGAGAGTACCAGCAGAGCGCTATTGGTTACCGATGCTATTCACGCCGTGCCGGTTCAGGTATTGCGTAACGGTGTGCGCGGCATTGCCGAGGGGACGGGTGATATCGATCGACTGATCGTCCGCCATGTGGCGACAACGACCGATATTGTGGTCGGAGATACACTGGTAACGTCGGGTTTGGGTGGACGGTTTCCGCCCGGCTATCCGGTCGCTGAGGTGACAGCGATAACAGCAGAACCGGGAGCAGCTTTTCTGACGGTGACGTCGCGTCCAATGGCTCAGCTTGATCGGGGACGTCATGTCATGTTGGTTGTTGATAAACCCACCATCGCCGTTTCTGCTGACAGATGATCGGCGTCAACAATGGCTGGGTAATTGCCTCTAGCCTCCTTGTTACGCTGCTCTTTCACGCGGCACCCCTACCACTTGAATGGCGTTGGTTTCGGCCCGAATTGGTCATGTTGACACTGTTTTATTGGTCGCTGGCGTTACCCCATAAGGTCGGTATCGTGTCCGCTGCTGTCACAGGTCTGATGGTGGATGTGTTGAATGGATCGGCTGTCGGAGCATTGGCCATGGGGATGGTTGTCGCCGATGTCTTTATTCTGTTGAATTATCAACGCATCCGCCAATTCGATGGCTTGCAGCAGAGCATCACATTGGCTGTGCTGGTCGCTCTGGCGCTTTTGGTCGAGCACTGGCTTATGCGTGCCGTTGGATTGGGCGGTACAGGCCTCGCATTTCTTTGGTCCGTGCCTCTCACCCTGCTGTGTTGGTTACCCCTCAGGGAAATACTGCGCGGTTTGCGCCGGCAGTTTGAGGTACTGTGATGATGTTAGTGTTGGCTTCTGCGAGTCCCCGACGACGGGAGCTGCTTCAGCTGTTGACGACCGAATTTGAGTGCATTGCAAGTGATATTGATGAAACGCCCATTATTGGCGAAAGACCCGAAGACTACGTTATCCGAATCGCCATCGACAAAGCGCGAGCTTGTAGGGCTGCTGGCAGATTGATTCTAGCTGCGGATACGACGGTTACTATCGATGGCGCTATTTTGGGAAAGCCATCTGACAAAGATGACGCAAGAACCATGTTGCAGCGTTTGTCCGGCCGTGAACACTGGGTCCACAGTGCCGTTGCAGTGCGAATGGGGGATACCATACGTCATCGTCTGGTCTCGACTCAGGTGACTTTTGAGCCGTTAACGGAGCAGCTAATTGAACGGTACCTTGCAACCTCCGAACCTTGGGATAAGGCAGGTGCCTATGCTGTTCAGGGGTTTGCCGGTTGCTTTGTCAGTCGCTTAGAGGGTAGCTACAGCGGTGTGGTCGGTTTGCCCCTTTTGGAAACGCGGGTGCTGCTTGAATCCTTTGGTGTCGAGACTAACTGGCCCGAACGTTAATTCCCTATGGAACGCGTCTACTCCGCATTCGCTCGAACCTTATGGTACACCGCTGTTTGTGCTGTCATCGCCCTTGCGACCTACAGTGCGGGTATGCGCGCCCTGCTGGCCGAGCTTCATCGGGTAGATCATCGTGTCATCGATTTTTTATCCGAAGTGACCGACTCAGAGGTGTCACTGGGATCCCTGTCCGGTGGGCTACGAGGGTTTTCACCGCACTTCACATTACAACAGTTGTCGGTGATACCCCGCGGTGAGGATGTCACTCCGTTAATGCTTGAGCAGGTCGATGTGGAGTTCGATTTGTGGGCGTCATTGTTGGCCAGAGACATTCGCTTTAGTCGTTTGCAGCTGACAAAACCGCAGTTAACGCTGGATTTGCGCCAATCCAAACCCTCGGCGAGTAGTGTTGCCCCGCTGGCTTTGGCGTCACTGTTCCGGGATGCCGAAACCGTTTGGATTTCAGATGCCCGTGTCGCTGTTAAATTCGGCGATCAGCGGCGTGTTGGCTTTGAGGGATCCGCAAAGCTGCTTCGTGCTGGTAGTGAACGCCAACTGAGACTGCGGCTGCGAGGCGATGAGGGCAGCCACATGTCAGTAGCGGGCAGTGGTATTGGTGACATCTTGGACAGCGACCGTTTTCAGGGCGAGTTTCACGGTCGTTTTAGCAGCCCAGATATAAGAGCTTTGTTAGCCCTGGTCGGTGTTGAGGGTGGCGGTGCAACTGACGTGGGTTTTTGGTACCACGTGGGTGGGGATGGGCCCGCACTCACAACATCCATTACCGCCCGCGATCTGGCACTTCGTGTCAGTCAAGAACAGTGGTTGCGCTTTGATAGCTTTCGCTCGGGTGCTTTGTTGAGGCAGTCTGCTAGCGGCTGGGCATTGCACCTTCAAGATTTTCACGTCTCCACCGGTGAACATCAATTTGGATTAGGTCGCGCTGCACTCGATATTCGTGGGAGTGCCCTACGTCTGCGCGCAAATCCATTTGACGTGCAGCCACTCAGTGCTGTGATACAGCACGCGGGTTTACTTCCTCCGCAGCGAAGGCTGTCGTTGCCACTTTGGCGCCCGACGGACGTGTCGAAGGTCTTGAGCTGGCGATAGCTGATATCTATGAACCGCTGCGGGCATGGTCTGTTTATGCCCAGGCGGTGGATTTGACGACGCAACCTGTTCAGGGTGTTCCGGGTTTGGGTGGTATTGATGCCTCGTTCGAGGCGGATCACAACGGCGCCACAGCGTGGATTGATACCCGGGATTTTAGCCTCGACATACCTCGCACGTACACAAAGCCGTTGCTGTTTCCAAGTGTTCAAGGGCGTCTTTCAGCTCATTGGGATGCGCATTTGTTAACGCTGGAAAAAGGTATTTTGAAAGTATCAGCGGATGATCATGATGCAATGGTGCAGTTCGCCATGGACATCCCGTTGCGGCGCGACCTGGATAGAGAAACAGAGCTGGCAATGTATTTGTCGGTCGGCTTCGACACGGCGCCGCTTACTATCAGGCATCGTTATCTGCCTTCATCAATCAGCCCCGCACTATCGGAGTGGTTGGGTAACTCGATTCTTGCGGGTGACGCTGTCGATGGCGCTTTTTTATGGCGCGGTGGCTTCAAGGATTATGGTCAAGCTGAACAAAGCTTACAGCTTGGCCTCGATGTGCACGACCTAGCACTTGCATTTAGCCCTGAGTGGCCGGCCCTTAAGACGTCAGATGCCACCGTTTTAGTGGATACGAATCGTGTCAGCGCTTGGTCTCCGCAAGTGCGGCTTGCTGACCTCGACCTGCAGGTGCTATCCGTGGAGGTGGATGCCAATGCATCGGTGAACACATTGCTGGCCACCAGTCGCTTTGATTCGGACGCAAGTCGTGTTGTCACGACCTTACGACAGTCACCGGTCTATGAACGGGCCTATAGCGTGCTGTCCGATATCGCTGCTCAGGGAAACGTCACCGGCGAGCTGGCGCTCAGTCTTGATTTGAGCGACAAGGCTCTATTGCCATTAGTTGCGCTCGATAGTCATTTGCAGGATGTCACGATCCGCTCTGATCGTCTTCAGTTGGCACTGGAACGGATGACCGGCCCTTTGGGTTACCAAAGTGTTGAAGGGTTTAAATCTTCCGGCATTACGGGCGATATCCTTGTTCAGCCTTTTGATATAACGATCGGACAAGGCTTAAGCGGGGTTGACGATGCCGATGTGCTAGATGCACGTCTGAGCACAACGCTGTCGGCCAAATCGTTTACTTCCTGGTTAAAAGGCTTTAGCGGCGATGTTATTGATGAGTCGTTGCTGCCGTTACAGGGAAGTTGCGAGGTCGCGCTGGCCGTGGGGGTTGGTAGTAATACAGTGGTGCGGTTCGACACGAATCTGGAGGGTTTGGGCATTAACCTACCGAGCCCACTAGGGAAAGCGCCATCCATTGAAACACCCTTGAGCGCTCGTCTGATGTTGGGGCAAGGAGATCACCTGGCGGTGTTCTGGCAGGATCGTCTGAATGCCGTTGCCCACGGGAGCGCAGGTTTTGGGGAGCAGGTGAGGGTGGATTTGACTCCCTCAAGCACCCCTACAACGCTGACCGCTGTGGGTGACGGTTTACATGTGACGGGAAGCGTACCCAGTATCGACTTGCAGCCTTGGTTTGACAGTTCGGTGACGACAGCTCTCTCAAACAAGGTTCTGTCCGATGATGCGCTGCCTCCAGCCGTTTATGTCGATGCTTTGCAAATTGATCAGCTGTCTTTTGGTGGTCGACGTTTTGGCAAGGCCGAGATCAATGCTGAGCGTTTTGAGAGCTGGGATGGCTGGCGACTTTCCACCTCCTGGCTTGACGCCTCTCTGACGCTACCCTTTAAGGGCGATCCGACACTCATTATCAATGATGTTGACTTCGATCAGTTGCCCACCGTCGCGGGTGAGGATATGGGTGATGATCTGTCGCCACCGAATTTATCTAGGCCATTAACAGTCGTTATCGCGAATATGCGTCTCGATGACGAACTGCTTGGAGCGATGCGCTTTGAGGTCAACGGCAATGGTCAGTCACTGCGCCTGACAGAGCTGAGCGGAAACATCATTGATATCGATATACTCGAGGGAACGCAGCTTGAGTGGCAGTTGACCGATGGGGGAGAAACGAGTACGACACTTGCGTTGAATGCTGAACTCGATAACGTCAGCCGTACGTTTAGGATTCTTGGCCAGGAGCCGGTGGCTGAAACCGATAACGGCCAGTTAACGGCTGTATTGCGGTGGCCGGGTAGTCCGATGGATGCCGATGTGCTGCAGGTGGTCGGTGATATGGACTTGACCTTGCGTGAGGGGTCATTTTTACCTGTGCCCTCGGGCGCTACCGGCGCGGTTCGCTTGTTCAGTCTGCTCAATTTGGCGGGTCTGTTTGAGCGGGCCAATGTTACCCGCTTGTTTGAACCGGGTGTCGCGTTCAAAAAAGCCGAGGGCAAAGTCCTGTTCAACGAAGGACAGCTAGCCTTACCGAGGTTCTCGGTGGAGGGTCCCGGTGGCGGCTTCAAATTCACGAGCGATATCGATTTGTTGGCGAGAACTATTGATGGCGAGCTAGTCGTTACGCTGCCACTTGCGAATAATATCCCATGGGTGGTTGCCTTGGCGGGAGGCTTGCCAGTCGCTGCCGGAGCATATATTGCTAGTCGTGTGTTCAAGGATCAGGTGAAGACACTGACCAGTGGTGTTTACAGCGTATCGGGCTCTGTCGATGATCCAACCGTGAAGTTTGTTCGTGTCTTCGATGCAACGGGTACTAAACAGATCGAAGGTGCCACGACAGGTAGTAGCAAGGCATCAGATACCGAGCCCAAGCCAGAGTCACATTCACCCCCTTCCCAGTAAGTGGCAGGTCTGCGTCACGCGTAAATCGATAAAAGGCTGGGTAATCAATCGCTGTAGTTGGCCGCTTCATCGAGTTGCCGTAGATAGCGAAAGAGCTTTCGTGCGGCGGTCGATGGTTTACCCGCACTCGTCGCTTTTTGATGCTGCCGGTATAGCTGCCTAAGCTGCTGCCGATCGGCATCGGGGAATGCACCCAGGATATCATCTAGCGCCGCATCCCCTTCATTCAAGAACTGGTCTCTTAAGTTTTCCAGGCGATGAAAGCGCGCTTTTTGCACGCTGTCTTGGTGATCGAGGGCATTGAGTGCTTGTTCGATCGGCTCCGCATCAATTCGGCGCATCAACTTACCAATGTACTGCAATTGACGTCGCAGGCCACCGCGTGCGGTTATTCGCTGCGCCAACGCAATAGCTTCCAGCAGGGTGTCGTCAGTGATGGGTATTTGTGCCAAGCGCGCAGGGGGCAGTTCCACCAATCGCTCCCCCAAGGTTTGAAG
>PR_CR_10_Liq_1_inCRDRAFT_1001152_pt1 | contig 15386 bp, 12 predicted proteins | sample PRCRCaboRojoPR_3_FD_10241 | JGI IMG/M metagenome (IMG submission 10241)
AGGACTTTACTCCGTTGGCCAAGCCTGAGCTCCCGGTCGCTGCGCTGCAGCAGGCGGTCGAAAATAGGGTGAATGTGTTCTGTCAAAACGGGTTCTTTTTGCGCCCGGGACAGCCAGTTGTCTGGAATTGGCGAGTGCTTGTCAGTCTTTAGCTGATGTTGGCTGCCCCGGAATCGTTTAATAATTGACACACAAATGAAACGCAAAGAAATAGGTTTTTTGCTATTTGCCCAAACCTTTGCCCGCTTGTGTCCGCCGCCCTCGCTTTAGCCGGTGCAAATTTGATAAAATATTTTTAATCTATAGGGTTTATAGGAAATTAAAATCACTTATGTCTTCTAACCATTTTGAAACCAATGCCATTCGCGGGCAGATGAAGCGAACAGAGCAACGGGAGCACAGCGCGCCACTTTTCCTGACTTCGAGCTTTGTTTTCCCCGGCCCGGAACAGATGGAGCTGGCTTTCCAGGGCGGTGCCGATGATAACATCTACAGCCGCTACAGCAACCCGAATACCGACGAGCTGATCCAAAAGGTCTGTGCAATGGAAGGTGCAGAGGATGGCTTTGCGCTGGCTTCCGGTATGTCAGCGGTATTTGCAAGTATGGCCGCTTTTTTAAAGGCGGGCGATCATGTGCTGGCATCCCGGGCAGTGTTTGGTTCCACCCATCAAATCCTTACTGAGCTACTGCCGCGCTGGGGCATTACGCATACTTACGTCGATCCACTTGATGTGGATAGTTGGGCGGCGCATCTGCAGCCCTCCACCAAGATGCTGGTCCTGGAAACGCCTTCCAACCCCGGCCTACAGCTCATCGACCTTGAAGCAGCGGGCGATTTCGCGAAAGCGCATGGCCTGATTTTCAACGTAGACAACTGCTTCGCTACGCCTTATTTGCAGCAGCCCGGCCGGTACGGCGCCGGTCTCATTGTGCATTCCGCCACCAAATGGATGGACGGGCAGGGGAGAGTCCTCGGCGGTATCGTCGTGGGCAAGGCTGACCTTATCGAAGAGCTTCGGTTTTTTTGCCGGCATACGGGACCGGCTATGTCCCCCTTCAATGCCTGGATACTGTCGAAAAGCCTGGAAACCCTCAGTGTACGTATGGATCGGCACTGCACCAACGCCTTGGAAATGGCCAAATGGCTGGAAACGCGCCCGGAAGTGGAAAGGGTACATTATCCGCATCTGGAAAGCCACCCGCAGTACGCCCTGGCTAAAAGGCAGATGAAGTATGGAGGAGGTATCGTTGCCTTTGACCTGAAAGGAGGGCTGGAAGCTGGCCGGCAGTTTTTAAGCCGTATTCAGATGTGTTCCCTGTCTTCTAACCTGGGGGATACGCGCACTATCGTCACCCACCCGGCTACCACGACCCACTCGAAGCTTTCTGAGGCTGACCGGGCATCCGTAGGCATTGGACCAGGTATGATCCGGGTTTCTGTAGGGTTGGAGCATGTGGAGGATATCCGGCAGGACCTGGCGCAGGCACTGGAAGCGTAGCTTTTGGTCTACTTTTTTTGGGCTTGGGCAATAGTTCGCCTGTGCGGCTCGTTAATGCCGTGTTTAGTAAATGACGCCTGGCTTGTCTGTGCGTCTTAAACCTGACACCTCTAACAAACTAACGATTCTATTATGTCAACCACCAATCCAACGCCAAATCCATCCGGCTCAACGCCTAATCCCGGGCCTGGTAAGAAAGATGACGGGCAACAAAAGTTGAAAATTGCAGCGATTGCGACCATCGCAGTGCTGGCCATCGTATGTATTGTACTGGTGATTAGCCTGGTCAACAAAAACAACGCCAATGACAGCCTGACCTACGAGCTCAATGAATCGGAGCAGTTGAAGGCCGAACTGGAGAAGCAGTACTACGAGGCCCTTTCTGAGCTGGAAGAGATGCGCGGCAGCAATGAAGAGCTGAATGCACTCATCGAAGCCCAAAAGGCCGAGCTTAAAGAATCTAAAGACCGTATTGATGTCCTCCTCCGCGACAGCCGCCAACTGGCAGAAGCACGCAAGCAGATCAACAGCATGAATGCTAAAGTTGAGCAATACCTCGCCGAGATCAACCAATTGCGGCAGGAGAATGAAGAGCTTACAGAGCGGACCGCCGCCCTAAGCCAGGAGAACTATTCTCTGAACTCCAACCTCGACTCCGCCCGCATGCGCAATATGGAGTTGTCCTCCGCCCGTGCGGCACTGGTGAGCGAGAAGGAGGCTGTTGAAGCCGACCGGGCACGCCTGGCTAAAAAGGTGAATATCGCCTCCGTAGTCAAAGTGACTAACGTGGAAGCAGAGGGGCTGAAGGTCCGGGGCAATGGAAAGACGGCTTCCCGCCGGAGCGCCAAAAACGTAGATCAGCTACAGGTATGTTTCAATACCACTGCCAATCAGGTAGCGGAATCCGGTGTTGAGGAGTTTCTTATCCGCATCGTCAACCCACTCGGAGAGACGCTTGCAGTGGAATCTATGGGCTCTGGCGTTTTTGTCAACAACGCCAACGGGGAGCAAATCCGCTATACGATGATTAAGGAAGTGGACTATGACCGCGACGAGCAGCGCCTTTGCCTGACCTGGGCTCCGAATGAAGCTTTTCAGGAGGGTAACTACGAGGTGGAAATCTACAACAAAGGCTACCTCGCCGGCACAAGCAGCTTTCAGTTGAGATAGACTGCCCCTAAGCAGTAGAGCAAACTATACAACAGCGCCCGGGCATCCATTCGGGCGCTGTTTTTACTTGTGGGTAAGTGATTTTGAACAATACCCGGTGCAAATTGATTTTTACGTTTATATAATCTGAAAAAGCTTGTATGAGCGAAAAGAAGGAAAAATTCATCAACCCCATTGACCCGGACAAAATTGCGGAAAACCCGCACAACTTGCCCTATGCCCATACCGTTAGCGGTGTGGAGATCAAACCCATCGACAAAGGAAAGGTGAAGGGCCGGGCGGTCAAAGCCATGTATAAGCAGTCGGATATGCAACTGGAGCAAATCCGCAAGCAAATAGAGCTGCTGGCGCAACAGGCCAAGGGCATTCAGGACCGCATCTCCATATCCGAGCAAATCTATAATGCTCAAATGAATTTTGAGCCCCTGATCGGCTTCACTTACCACCTGTACGAGCGACGGGACGGCAGCGAGTATGTGCTCTCCATGGTCAGCCCGGAAGAGTGGGGCCCTAACCCGCCTTACCGCTTTGTAGCCACGGTGGAGCTGTTGGCAGACCATACCTGGGATGTTTTACGCAAGGCGGATGAAACGGCGGAGGACGAAGGGTAAGTTTCCCCTGACGTTCTTGCTGGTATTCGAGCCTTAAAAAAACACTTATGCGATTGTCGATACTAATGGTAGCCTGTTTATTCCTCGCGGGGGCTGTAGTCGAGTGGGAGGGGGACACTTCCCATGAGATGGGCGACCTGATCCGGAATCAGCCTGCTACTCATGAATTTGTTTTCCGGAACGTCAGTGGTGAGCCTGTGGTCATCGATAATGTCCGGACTTCCTGTGGCTGCACAGTACCGGAATGGGACGAAGTGCCCATCGCGCCGGATTCCACAGGCGTTATCGCTGTGACTTACGATGCCCGCGACCTGGGCTATTTCAAAAAGAAAGTCAAAGTCTACTTCAGCAATCAGCGGAAAGCGGAGGTGCTCTTCATTGAAGGTTGGGTGGAAGAACTTTAGTGTGTTTTCAACTGCCTGATCTGATCATATACTGCGATCCCCGCAGCCATGGCCACATTCATAGAGGTATTGACCCCGTACATGGGCAGGTGCATGGTTTGACGGCATAACTCCAGTATTTCCGGTGGGATACCATGGGCTTCCTGTCCGACCACCAAGACGGTTTCCGCCTGCGCTTCCACCTGCGTATAAGGCAGGCTTTGATCCGTGATTTCCAAACCCAAGAAAATATGGTCTTTGGCGAGCGCCTGAGCGCTTTTGAGGTCCAGCACGCTATGGGGTACATAGTCTAAGGTAGCCCGGGCAACCCGCTTCACTTTGCGGTGTTCCAGCAGCTCCGCCGGCCCGTAGAAGTAAAGGTGGGCCAGGCGTGCCGCATCAGCCAGGCGGAAAAGGCTGCCGATATTCCGTACATCGGTAATGCCTGCCAGGAGCAGGCTCAGGGGGTGCCGGTTGGAGCTAATATTTCGGATATAGGCTTGCAAGTCCTCCGGGCGGTCATCGTAAAAAGTAGATTGTTTCGGCATAATCGCTGCATCAGTTGGTTCGGAAAGGTAAGGCTTCCTGATTGAAAATTAGGTTGGGCGATTGAAATTGGGCTTCTTAACTTTGGCACTACCACTNNGAAATACGCGTTCTNTTTTCAAGCAACACCGTCTCCATGAAAGCCCCGATATTAATTTTCCTCTTGTTTTTTTGTGGTTTACCTGGCTTCGGGCAGACCGATATTCAGGTGCTGGGCACNGACCGCCCTGAAACGGGTCAGCGAATAGTCTGGCACAACAACGCCTTCTACTTGCTGCTTCAGGTGCAAGCCGAGATTGGTGGGGAGAATGCCTTACTCCTAAAGCTGGATGCGAGTGGCAATATGCTTTGGGCCAGAGCAGTAGGCACGCCCGGTCGTGATCTTGTCAACGATCTGGCCCCTCATCAGGGTGGTGTCCTGGTCCTGGGCCGGATGGTGGAGCCTGGTAATCCCAATGTGATTGATGATGTTTTTCTGCATTATTTTGAATCCGATGGCACCATTGGCTGGAGCCGCTACTTTGGCCGTACCACCGGCGGGGACGATGAACATGCGGATGCTGTTTTTACAACTGATGCCGGCAATATCGCTTTGGTGATGCATGAGGCCGTAGGGCAGGACCGCCCGGCATACGTCACGCTGCTGCAGGACAACGGTAGTCCCATCTGGGGGACACAGCTTCGTCATGAAAGTCTGGACTGGATTTTTCCGGCACACGGATTGGAGCACGCCGGCCGGTTTTGGATTGCGGGGGCTGCTTCACTTGCGGATGGCACCGAGGAAGCCTTTTGGGTTACGCTGAATACGGCTGGTCAGCCCTTATCCTGGTATTCTATGACGGTAACGGACAATCAGCCCTGCATCTTCCGCCAGATTATCCCGCTGGAAGAGGGGTGCCTTTTGGTGGGCACTGTAGGTGCGGATACCCCTGATTTATTACTGGTATGGGCGGATGAGAATGGCAATCAGGTCCTAACCCGGCGTTTCCACGATCCCGATGGGGCAAATTTGCTGGCGGCCTCCGGAGGGTATCAACGGGCAGATGGCCGGGTAGTAGTTGCCGCCAATCGCTTCGAAGCATCTGCTGGAGTAGAGGGTACGGGCCTTTGGTTGCTGATTGAAGCAGATGGAACGCTTGCCGAATGCCGAAGAATTGGGCAGGGTAAGGAAGTCATTCTGCAACTGATCCCCGGGCCCGCAGGCACCATCGCTGCAACGGGTAGTACTTTCCCGGTCGGTAGCACTGCCGGTGATGCCGCCTTTCTGCAATGGCCGGAAAACTGGTGGGAAGCCCCGGAAAATTGCTTGTCCGTATCCGGTCAGCTGGAGCCGGCGGCTATAGCCTGGAACAGCCGCTCCGGTGGGGCATTCACGCAGCCCTGGCTGGCAGAAGCCAATCATCAGATGGTGGATGTGCCGTATTTTCCGGATGAAAAATCCCCCCTTTGCTGCCCGGATAAGGATACACTCTATGCTTCCATCTGTGCAGGGGAGGCATTTGAAGGCTTCACTACAGCGGGTACGCACCGTTACCAAATTGATAGTGCGGGAGATTGCGGGCTGGACCGGCTTCTGGTATTGGAGGTAAAGGATACAGCGGAGGTTCTGGGGCTGGAAGTGCAAGCCTCGGATTGTGATCAGCCGAATGGGGAAATTCGTGTAGCGGCGGTAGGCGATAGCCTTCAATTTAGTTTATCGGGCGGTCCCTTTCAGGCTGAGCCACAGTTTGAAGCCCTTTCGCCCGGTGTTTATACCTTGGCTGTGGGATCGACCAATGGTTGTACGACTACGGTGGATTCGGTCTTTGTCGCTGCAGATTGCCCGGTTTATCTGCCCACCGCTTTCTCCCCCAATGGTGACGGGCGCAATGATGTACTTCAGCTATATACCCCCTTGTCCGGAAATACTGAGGTCCTGATCTTTCAGGTGTTTGACCGCTACGGTGGGCTGGTTTACGAAGCTGCGGGCCCCTTGTCAGCAGTGCAATGGGATGGGCGGGTAAACGGGCAGCTGGTTAATCCGGGCGTCTATACTTGTGTAGGGCGCGTACAATTGCCCCTTCGGAAAGTAGAGATCGCTCAGGCAGTCACGGTGACGCCTTAGACCGTGTTGGGACTTTAGTAATCGGTCTGCAAACTACACTTTTTTGCTTATACTTCGCCCCGAAAATCCTCATCCGTACGGACTCCGGTTTTCGGCTCTTGTCTAAACAAAAAAATTGTTAGTTTTCGACTAGAAGACCAAAATCCCAACACGGTCTTAAAAAAATACCCGGAGCGGCCAAAATGGCTGCCCCGGGCTTGTTATTGCTAGCTTGTCATCATTATGCTTGCGGTTAGCCCATGTAAGGATAGCGGTAATCCGAAGGCGGATTAAAGTTCTCCTTGATAGAGCGGGCAGAGACCCAACGGTAGAGGTTGATGATGGAACCTGCTTTGTCGTTCGTACCCGAACCTCTGGCACCGCCGAAAGGCTGCTGTCCGACCACTGCACCGGTAGGCTTATCGTTGATGTAGAAATTACCTGCCGAATGGCGCAGGCGCTCGATCGCCTTGTGTGCCGCGTAACGGTCGTTGGAAAATACTGCACCGGTAAGGGCGTAAGGAGAGGTGCTGTCCACGAGGTCCAGCGTTGCCTCAAAGTCCTCATCTTCGTAAACATAGATGGTTAGTACCGGGCCAAAGATTTCTTCCTCCATAGTGGTGAAGTGCGGATTGCCGGTTACGATGACCGTAGGTTCTATGAAGTAGCCTTCCGACTTGTCGTAGCCACCTCCAACGATGATTTCGGCTTCATCGCTCTTTTTGGCGATTTCGATGTAGTTGGCAATTTTGTCGAAAGCCCGCTCATCGATCACGGCACCCATGAAGTTGCTGAAGTCCTCCACGGTACCCATTTTCACCGTTTTGATATCCCTGATCAGGGCTTCCTTTAGCGCAGGCCATTTGCTCTTAGGCAGGTAGGCACGGGAAGCCGCGGAGCATTTTTGACCCTGATACTCATAGGCACCGCGTACCAAAGCAGTCACCACCTGCTGTACATCAGAGGAAGGGTGCATAACCAGGAAGTCCTTACCGCCTGTTTCGCCAACGATGCGAGGGTAGCTGCGGTATTTGGGCAGGTTTTTGCCGATGGTTTGCCAAAGGCTTTGAAAGACTTTGGTACTTCCGGTGAAGTGCAGCCCGGCGAAGTCCTTATGTTCAAAAATAATATCACCGGCGACAGGTCCGTCTACCAGCACCAGGTTGATGACGCCATCCGGCAGACCGGCGGCTTCCAGTACTTCCATCAGCAGGCCTGCGGAATAAATCTGAGTTTCTGCAGGCTTCCAGACGACGGTGTTGCCCAGCAAAGCCGGTGCACCGGGCAGGTTGCCGGCAATGGCGGTGAAGTTAAAGGGCGTGATGGCAAAAACAAAGCCTTCCAGCGGCCGGTATTCCACGCGGTTCCAGATTGCGGACTCGGGCTCGCTCAGCGGCTGATCTTCGTACATCTCGGTCATGTACTGCACATTGAAGCGGAAGAAGTCGGCGATCTCAGCCACTGCCTCAATTTCAGACTGATGGGGTGTCTTGGACTGCCCCAGCATCGTGGCCGCGTTCATTTTGTAGCGGTAGGGGCCGGAGATCAGATCCGCAGCGCGCAGGAAAATGGCAGCGCGTTCCTGCCAGGGCATAGCCTCCCAGGCCGGCTTAGCTTTCAATGCGGCATCAATGGCCATATTGACGTGCTCCGGGCCGCCTTTGTAGTAATGGCCCAGGGTATGCTTTAGCTCATGCGGAGGGTGCATGGCAATTTTGGTGTCAGTTGTGATTTTTTTCCCGCCGATAGTCATGGGGACATCCCGCTGTTCTGCCTTCATGGCTTTGAGCGTCTCCTTAAGCGCTTCCCGCTCGGGCGTGCCGGGTGCGTAGCTCAGAGAAGGTTCGTTGACCGCAGGTGGCGGCGTGAAATATGCATTAGCCATATCACTGGTTTTATCGGTTATGTAATTTTGGCGCGAAGTTAGGGGTTTCCCTTTGCTATTAAAAATGGATCAGTAGGCCGTTTGGTTGAGGTAGGTCCGGATAAACAAAATGGTATCGTATTCGCCTACATAAACTTTGGTGTCGCTATCGACAGTTTGCTGCAGGCTGGCTTTGTATTCCTTGTAAATAGACCGTACAGCGGCAAAGTTGATCTGGGCACGGCCTTCACCGATATAGAGGGTGCTTTCATCCTGAATGAGGCCCATGTCCCCGAAGATTTCAATCAGCAGGCGGTATACGGATGCTTTCTCTTCTGCCCGCCAGGCGAGGTTGATGAAGCCACCGTACTGGCTGATGTAGTTGCGCAGTTTGGTGATTTTGGTATAAAACTGCTGCCCCAGTTGCTGAAGCTCGGTCTCCAGTGCTTCAATTTCAGCATTGGCTACCTCCAGCAGGGAGTCCCGCTCCTGCAACTGGGCGGCGAGCAGGGCCTGATCGCCCGTTGCGGCATCCAGGACGGAAAGGCGTTTGAGTTGTTCCACCAAAAAGTCTGAGGCGTCGGCAGCCTGCCCCGCCTGTGCGGTAAGGCCTGACCGGGTGATGACCTCCTCCAGGCAGGGGCCATCTGCTACCGGGCTTGTAAGAAAATCGGTATTCTGAAAGAGTAAGACCACCGCCGCTACGACCTCCAGGATAAGTGCGGTGAAGAGCGCATTCAGGTAGTTTTCCTTGATGGTTTTTATGACACCTGTAATTCCCAATAGGGTGATGATCGCGGTGAGGGAGAAGATGATGATGAAAATCCAGAACAGTGCTTCTTTCATAAAGGGGCAGTAGTTTTTATCGAAACTACGGAAAAAAATACGAGTTTTGCCAGATAGATATTAATCAGATACCACATTTTCTCCGATATGGAAAATCTCGTTGACCTGCTACAGCGTCGTGCAAAAGAGGCACCTGAGTTCACGCCTTTCACTTTTTTGAGAGATGGCGTGTCTGATGAGCAGCCACTGAGCCATCGTCTTTTTGATGAACAGGCCCGGTGTGTAGCTGCTCATTTGCAGGCACGGGGGCTGAAGGGGGAGCGGCTGCTGTTGCTTTTTCCGCAGGGGATAGAGTATCTGATTGCCTTATTTGGTTGTTTCTACGCCGGTGTGATTGCCGTACCTGCCTACCCGCCCCGCAATAACCGGAATCTGCTGCGGCTGAAAGCCATTATGCAGGACTGTGATGCCAGGTTTATTCTGGCAGACGAGAAAGGGGTGGAGTATATGGAAGGCATGCAGGAAGATTTTTCTGCCTACACCTTTTTGCCTATGGAGGAATTGATGGGCATGCCTGCTGAATGGGTGCCACATCAAGTTAGCCTTGAGGATGTTGCGTACCTGCAGTATACTTCTGGCTCCACAGGTGACCCCAAAGGCGTCATTATCCGGCATGAGAATGTCATGGCGAATATAAGCGGCTGTATGCAGACGCACATCCCTAATCTGTCCAGAAGCGTTTCCTGGATACCGATGTATCATGACATGGGGCTGATTTCCATGTTGACCTATTTGGTGCAGGGTGGGGTGGAGTGCTATTTTATGTCTCCGGTTCATTTTATACAGCAGCCGATACGATGGCTCGCGGCGGTAAGCCGGTATCAGGCTGAGTTTACCCTTGGGCCCAATTTCGCCTTTGACTTATGCTGCGAGAAAATCACAGACGAGCAGCTCGAAGGATTGGACCTCAGCAGTATCCGTAGTGTGGTTTCCGGCTCGGAGCGGGTGCGATGGCGGACCATTCAGGCCTTTTGTGAGCGCTTTGGCCCGGTGGGATTTCCCAAGACAGGCTTCCTGCCTTCCTTTGGATTGGCGGAAGCGACCCTTATCGTAACGACTTCTGCCATCGACCAAAAAGCTAAGGTGCATTACCCGGAAACCAGGCAGTCTCTGCTGGCCTGGGACGATGAGAGGCTTCAGGGCGCTAACCCCGAGCAGGTGCAGGTCAGCAATGGGAATCCCGTTAATGGGGCAGAGGTGGTGATTGTAGATGCCGAGACTAAAGCACGGTGCCCGGAAGGTACGGAGGGTGAAATATGGGCGGGTTACCCTGGTTCTATCGCCTCTGGTTACTGGGAACGGCCGCAGGAAAGCAAAAAGACATTTGAAAATTATACGGCAACCGGCAAAGGCCCCTACCTCCGCACCGGTGACCTGGGCTTCCTGATGGATGGGGAGTTGTTCATTACCGGACGGGAAAAAGACCTGATTATCATCCGGGGTGCTAATTACTACCCGGATGATATTGAAGAGGTGGTCGAACATGCCCACCCCGCCTTGCAGGACAATGGCTGTGCGGCTTTTGCCATGGAGCAGGCGGGCAGCGAGCGGCTGGTCCTTGTACAGGAAGTCCGCCGGACCGAGTGGCGCAATGCAGACGAGCAGGAAGTGGTGGACGCCATACGTCAGGCGGTGAGCGAAGTGTTTGAAATACAGCCCTACGCGATCGCGCTGATCCGGCCTATGAGCCTGCCAAAAACCTCAAGCGGCAAGGTACAACGCTATGCGGCCCGGGAGGATTACCAAAACGGCGCCCTTAGGATAATGCACGAGTGGATTCAACCTGAATCAACGGCTAGCAGTGCAGGTCCTGTTCCGGAGCCGGGAACGGCTGAATTTGGCGTACCGGCTATCGTGCAATGGCTGCAGCAGCAGATTGCCGAAAAAGTAAAAATGCCGGCAGCTCAAATCAAAGCCACCGACCCGGTCAAAGCCTACCCGCTGGAATCCGTGGATGCGGTCTTTATCTCCGATGAGCTATCAGACTGGCTGAAGCTCCGGCTTACTCCGGATACTTTCTGGGCGTTCGATTCTATACAGGAGCTGGCGGAGCATCTGTTCAAACAATATCAGGAAAACCACGCCTAAGCAGCAGCCATGTTATTCACATCCCTGGATTACTACCTCTTTTTGCCGATTGTTGCCCTGGTGTTTTTCCTGACACCGGTGCGCTTCCGGTGGGCGTGGTTGCTGGTAGCCAGTTATTATTTTTACATGGACTGGCACCCCTGGTACATCTGGCTGATTGTGGGGTCCACGCTGATCGATTACACAGCTGCCCTGCAAATAGAGGGGGCTGCCAACAAGCAACGAAAAAAGGCCTGGCTATGGCTCAGCATCGTGGCCAATCTGGGGCTGTTGTTCACCTTTAAGTATTTCAATTTTTTGAGCGGGGAGGCGGCTAAAGTGGCCCGCCTGTTTCAGCCGGAGTTCGAAGCCTATCACTTGGATGTACTCCTGCCTGTGGGAATTTCCTTTTACACTTTTCAGACGATGGCGTATACCATTGATGTGTACAAGGGCTTTGCGAAAGCGGAGCGCCACCTGGGGCGTTATGCGCTGTACGTGAGCTTTTTTCCGCAGCTGGTGGCCGGGCCTATTGAGCGTTCCCGGGACTTGCTTTCCCAGTTCCACTTCAATTATCACTTCGATTACCATCGAATCGTGGGCGGGCTGCAACTTATCCTCTGGGGGCTCTTCAAAAAACTAGTCATAGCAGACCGTTTGGCGCTTTTTGTGGATGAGGTGTACGGGCACCCGGCGCAGTACGAAGGGTTTACGGTATGGCTGGCTTCGGTATTCTTTCTGTTCCAGATTTTCTGTGATTTTTCTGCCTACACGGATATTGCCATTGGCAGTGCGCGGATACTGGGCGTGCGCTTGTCGCAAAACTTTGAAAACCGGGTATACGTCATTACCTCTTTCAATAAGTTCTGGCGGGGTTGGCACATCACACTGACCAACTGGTTTCGGGACTACGTTTTTTTTCAGCTGACGCCCATGGGGCGGGGCATGGCGTGGATAATCGTCGCCACGGTCATTTCATTCACCCTGAATGGTATCTGGCACGGTGCGGAGTGGACGTTTCTGATCTGGGGCGGGCTCAATGGGCTATTTGTTGCCCTGGAGTCGTTGCTCTCGAAGCCTGCGGACAAATGGCTGAGCCGGATAGGGCTTTCCAGAGGCAAGCCACTGCGCTGGCTGGTTGATTTCGCATTGTTTTTTAATGTTGCCGTAATAAGTATCATTTTCTTTCGGGCAGTAGATGTACAAACAGCCTTCACCCTGATCAGCCAGCTTAGATTTTGGGAGCCTATACAGCTGCATTTAAGCATTACCGATGTGATCGATATATGGGAGTTTGCAATTGGGGTCGGGGCTTTATTGGTGATGGATGGGTTCCATTGGTTACTCAGAGGACAGCGCATTGATGTATTTCTGAGTCAGCAGGGCTGGTGGGTACGGTGGGTGTTTTATCTATTTTTGTTGCACGCCGTATTGTATCTTGGGATGCCGCCGGATCGGGAGTTCATTTATTTCGATTTTTAGATTCCGGTATTCTGATTGACTATTTTCAAGCAATTTACGTACGGACGGATATTCAAATAGCACTGCTGGTATGACAGAGACAGGAACCGACCAAAGATCAATAAAAGCAAAGCTACCAGAGCTGGCTCTGAAAGGGAGCCTGATCCTGCTCGTTGTTTTTTTGCCTTACCTGTATTTACGTCATTATGATACGATGCGTTTTGATTTGGATTACAGCAAGTTCACCCACAAAGCGGAGCATCTGATACTAGGTGTCTCCAGAGCAAAGGTCGGACTGGTTCCTGAGGTACTCAAAGAAGAGCTGCAGCTGGACGGCGAGGTATTGAATTTTGCGTTTACTGGTTTGGTATCACCCTATGAGGAACGTTATGTAAAACTGGCTATGCGAAAGGTTAAAAAGGCTGGAAAAAATCAATCCGGGCTGTTTATTCTTTCCGTTAATCCAGGCAATTTAACCAAGAACACAAAAAAAAATCGCAACCCTCCACCCATTTATAAATTATTTCTGGTCAATGTTTCTCCCAATCCAGATTATCTTTTCCGGAATATTAATAGGACGGAGCCTTTTCTGTTCAGCCTCTTGGCCGCTCCGCCTGAAGAAACGCCTATGTTTGTTGCCCATACTGATGGATGGGGAGAGCGGACTCGCTCTTCTGCTATACCGGACGAGGAGATTTACAAGAAATACAGCGCTTCAATAGGAGACCGGGGATTGTCCCGGGAATATCTGGAAAACTTGTGCAGGCTAACTCGTTATCTTAAGGACTACGGGGAAATAGTATTGATTCGTATGCCTGTTAAGTCCGGAATGGCAAAGATTGAAGACGAATCAGTTCCCGATTTTAATCAACAGCTTAGCGAGCTGGCAGCCTCTTGTGGTGCCGTTTACCTTAACTATTTAGATTCCGGGGGGGCGTACGAATTTAGCGACCCCCATCACCTGCTCAACACCGGCGCGCGCAGCTTTACGCTCAAGTTATCTGAAGAACTGAAAACGCTGGGGATTCCCGGGGAAGCAGATTAAGCAGGTCCCTAAGTCTTCCACCACCAACCCCAACGCGTCAGTGCCACTGTCGCTGCCAGCGATAGCCCGGTAATGAGCACACCCCGAAGCAATCCCGGCAGCGCGTTGCCATTCATACCCTCCACAAAGCCGGCCAGCCCGGAAATTTTTAAGATCGGCCACACCAGCAGCCAGGGCGCTACGTAGGCAATCATCGGGTTGCGGCCAGTGTGAGTTAGCCACTGCCAACCCCGTGCCCGGTAGTGGTCAAGCAAGAGGAAGAAGACCATAAACAGGAAGGTGGACAGCCCGGCAGTCACGTAGTAGTAGCTCATTGTGGCGTGATCCTTCCGAATGCCACCTTCGTAGGGCTCAAAAGCCATACCTATGATTAGGAAGGCACTGCCCCAGGTCAGCAATTGGCGCAGGAAGCGGGCGGTGGTAGAGCCGTCCTTTCGAAGCAGCAGGGCTGTAAGAGTCAAAATGCCTAACTGCAGCAGGAACAACGGAAAACCCCAGCGGCCAAATAGACCAGTAAGAGATAAAATGACCAGGGCGACCATCAGCCATCCGGTAGCGGTCAGGGAGGAAGAACTACTGCCAGCCTCTCTTTTGGCAGCATAGGCTTGTGCCAAATCACCCACAATGGATCCGGCAAGCACGATGTGCAGGTACTGTAAAAAGCTAAAATTGAAGAACCAGGGCAGGGGAGAACCGTTCCAAAGTACAGCGGTCCAGTTGTCGCCGGCAGATTGGCTGAGGCGAAGGGCGAGCAGTACTGCCAGAATGGCCAGCCGGGGCAGCACGTTGTTGCGAGTCAACAGCCAGGCCACTGCGCCAAAGAAAGCAACGTTGGACAAAATCAGGATGATAATATCGGTCCGTTCCAGTGATAAGTACCGGCTGTCGTCAGGCTTAGGCTCACCGGGTAGCAATAGCAGGTACGCAATGGCCAGTAAGAGCCCGAGGGTATTAAAGTGTTCGTGGTACTTCCACTTCCGTATGCGCGGGTGCGTGCCATAGATGGCAAACAGCAGCACAAAGCCCCCCAAAGCAAGCAGTTGCTCCACGGTACCCGGGCTGCTTGTCATATACTGCGGGATCAGATGCTGGTAGAACAAGGCAAAAAAGAACAACCAGCCCCATCGCTTGAAGGCCTGCAGGACGATACGCCATTCTGCCACCCCTTTCCCTAACCGGCTGCGCAGGGAAAACGGGAAAGCCATCCCCATAGCAAAAAGAAACATCGGAAAGACCAGGTCCACCCAGGTGATGCCTGCTATGCCGGGATTGAACTGATGATCAGGAGGCGGTACCTGCGCGTGGTGCATCCATGCGGGCAGCACACCACCGTGCGCAATATGTCCGGACAGAATCATGCCGATAATGGCCAGCCCACGTAGGGCATCGAGGGCGGAAGACCGCGCGGGAGTCGTCGTTATGCTCAATTTTTGGACTAAAATAGTAAAAAAGGAGGTTGTAGTTTATCTACTTCAGCCGATTCTCAAGCACCACAAACGGGATACCCTTCTGCACCCAGCCTTCTATTTCTCCGCGATCCGGAACAACTTCAAAGGCGAGGGCTCCCAAAACCAGATCCTCGTCCCCATCTGAGTCGATATCGGCACTGTCCATGACGATCCATCTTCCAAGCTTGGATTGTGGAAAAGTGGAAGCCCGCATGGTCCAGCCGCCCTGATTTTCAAAAAAGACAAAACCGGCCTCCGGCTGCCGCTTGAAATCCGGGAAAAAAGAGATCGCTGCCAGGTCCAGGTCTCCATCCTGATCAAAATCCCCTGGTATGGCATCGTACGCGCCAGGCAGGGGCTG
>PR_CR_10_Liq_1_inCRDRAFT_1001153_pt1 | contig 15379 bp, 11 predicted proteins | sample PRCRCaboRojoPR_3_FD_10241 | JGI IMG/M metagenome (IMG submission 10241)
CATCGCCGCCGTCAGCGTCGTCTTACCATGGTCAACATGACCAATCGTGCCGACGTTCACATGCGGCTTCGTGCGCTCAAACTTCTCCTTGGACACGATTCACCTCTTACCCGTCAAATACCAAAAACCAATGCCCGGCAAACGAATCAGCCGGCCTTCTTAATGACCTCGTCGGCGATGCTCGCCGGTGCCTCGGCATACCCATCAAAGAACATGGTGTAAGCCGCGCGCCCCTGGGTGGCCGACCGCAGATCGGTAGCATACCCGAACATTTCCTTCAGCGGGACTTCGGCGCGGATGATCTTGCCGGCGGGGCCGTCTTCCATGCCGGCGACCGTCCCGCGACGCCGGTTGACGTCACCCATGACATCACCCATGAACTCCTCGGGGGTGACGATCTCGACCTTCATGATGGGCTCGAGCAGCACCGGATCGCCCTGCATGAATCCATCCTTGAACGCCATCGAGCCGGCAATCTTGAATGCCATCTCCGAGGAATCCACATCGTGGTAGGAGCCGTCGAAGAGCTCGACTTCGAGGTCGACCACCGGAAAGCCGGCCAGGACGCCGTTTTCCATCTGCTCCTGAATGCCCTTGTCCACCGAGGGGATGTATTCCTTGGGCACCACACCGCCAACAATCTTGTTGTTGAACTCGTAACCCTCGCCGCGCTCCCGCGGCCGCATGCGGATCCAGACATGACCGTACTGGCCACGGCCCCCGGACTGACGGACGAACTTGCCTTCGACCTCGACCGGCTTGCGGATCGCCTCGCGGTAGGCCACCTGGGGCTGACCCACGTTGGCCTCGACCTTGAACTCGCGCTTGAGCCGGTCGACGATGATCTCGAGATGGAGCTCGCCCATGCCCGAGATGATGGTCTGGCCGGACTCTTCATCGGTGCGCACCTGGAACGACGGGTCTTCCTGCGCGAGCTTCTGCAGCGCAATGCCCATTTTCTCCTGGTCGCTCTTGGTCTTGGGCTCGACGGCCACCGAGATCACCGGATCCGGGAACTCCATGCGCTCGAGGGTGACCTTGTTGTTGTTATCGCAAATGGTGTCACCGGTGGTGACATCCTTGAGCCCGATCGCCGCGGCGATATCGCCGGCGCGGACTTCGTCGATCTCTTTGCGCTCCTTGGAGTGCATCTGCACGATGCGCCCGAGCCGCTCTTTTTTGCCCTTGACCGGGTTGAAGACCGTATCGCCTGACTTGACCACACCGGAGTAGACCCGGAAGAAGGTCAGCGTCCCCACATAGGGATCGGTGGCGATCTTGAAGGCCAGCGCCGCGAAGGGCTCGTCATCATCCGGCCCGCGCGTGGCCGTGCTGCCATCTTCGAGCTCGCCCTCGATGGCCGGCACATCCACCGGCGAGGGCATGTACTCGACCACGGCATCGAGCATGGCCTGCACGCCCTTGTTCTTGAACGCCGAGCCACAGAGCACCGGCACGACATCGTTGGCGATGGTCTGCACCCGAAGCCCGTGGTTGATCTCTTCAACGGTGAGCTCTTCACCGCCGATGTACTTGTCCATGAGCGCCTCGCTCGCCTCGGCGGCGGCCTCGATCAGCGCCTCGCGGTAGCTGGCGGCCTGATCGGCGAGCTCATCGGGGATATCCACCTCATCGTAGGTGGCCCCCATGTCCTTTTCGTTCCAGTAGATGGCCTTCTGGCGGATCAGATCGACCACCCCGGCAAACTGATCCTCGGCACCAATGGGCAGCTGGACCGGCACGGCGTTGCAACCCAGCCGCTCTTTGACCATGTCCACACAGCGGAAGAAGTCCGCGCCCATTTTGTCCATTTTGTTGACGAAGACCATGCGCGGCACGCCATAGCGGTTCGCCTGACGCCAGACCGTCTCGGTCTGGGGCTCGACACCCGCGTTGGCATCGAGCACGCAGACGGCGCCGTCGAGCACCCGCAGCGACCGCTCGACCTCGATGGTGAAGTCAACGTGCCCCGGGGTGTCGATGATGTTGACCCGGGTCTCCGGGTACTGCTGGTCCATGCCGCGCCAGAAGGTGGTGGTCGCAGCGGAGGTGATCGTAATGCCACGCTCCTGCTCCTGCTCCATCCAGTCCATGACGGCGGCGCCCTCATGCACCTCGCCCATCTTGTGGGAGATACCGGTGTAGAACAGGATGCGCTCCGTAACCGTCGTCTTGCCGGCATCGATGTGGGCCATGATGCCAATGTTGCGGTAGCGCTCGATCGGTGTCTTGCGTGCCAAAACGTATACCCCTAAGCGGTTATTACCAGCGGAAGTGCGAAAAGGCCTTGTTGGCCTCTGCCATACGATGCGTGTCTTCGCGCTTTTTCACGGCGCTGCCCCGGCCTTCGGCGGCCTCGAGCAGTTCGTTGCCCAGTCGGTGGCCCATGGTGGCCTCGCTGCGCTTGCGGGCGGCTTCGATCACCCAGCGCATGCCCAGCGTATTACGCCGCTGCGGGCGCACCTCGACCGGCACCTGATAGGTCGCACCACCTACGCGGCGGGACTTGACCTCGACCACCGGCCGGACGTTCTCGAGCGCGGTCTCCAGGACTTCCATGGGGTCGCCGGCGTTTTTCTCGGCGATCCGGTCCAGGGCACCGTAGACGATCTTCTCGGCGACGGCCCGTTTGCCATCGCGCATGATCATGTTCACAAAGCGGGTGAGCATCTCGCTGTCGTACTTCGGATCGGCGAGCACCTTGCGCTTGGGGACTTCTCTTCTTCTTGGCATTGTCGTCTACCCGCTTATCCCTTGGGCCGCTTGGCGCCGTACTTGGAACGGCCCTGGCGGCGATTGCTGACGCCGGCGGTATCCAGCGACCCACGCACCACGTGGTAGCGGACACCGGGCAAGTCCTTGACACGGCCTCCGCGGATCAGCACCACGGAATGCTCCTGCAGGTTATGGCCCTCGCCACCGATGTAGCTCGAGACCTCATAACCGTTGGTCAGCCGCACACGGGCGACCTTACGCAGCGCCGAGTTGGGCTTTTTGGGCGTTGTGGTGTAGACGCGGGCGCAGACGCCGCGGCGCTGCGGACAGGCCTCGAGCGCCGGCACATTGCTTTTCTCGTGCGGGCGCTTGCGGGGCTTGCGCACCAGCTGGTTGATCGTGGCCATAGAGTTTGACTCCAGTCCTTAAACATACGTCAGGCCGGGTTCTCCGGCCTGACGAGAGCCGAGCAGTTTAGGATGGGGGCATAAGGGTGTCAACCAAATGCCCCATCCCCGTTAGGTTTCCGGCAGATCCGCCGGGTCCGGCGCCGCGGTGGCGTTGAGCCCGAACTGCGGTGCCATGGGGATCATCGGCGCCGGGGCTTCGCGCCGCTGGCGCTGGCGATCCTGATGGTAGGCATAGCCGGTCCCCGCCGGGATCAGACGACCCACGATGACGTTTTCCTTGAGCCCACGCAGATCGTCCTTGGCGCCACGGGTGGCCGCCTCGGTCAACACACGGGTGGTCTCCTGGAACGACGCCGCCGAGATGAACGAGTCGGTCGCCAGCGATGCCTTGGTGATGCCCAGAAGCTGGGGCTCCCACCGGGCGGGCTCTTTACCCTGCTCGACGAGCAGCTCGTTCTCTTCCTCGACCCGGGCCCAGTCAGCCTGTTCGCCGCGCAGATAGCGGGTATCGCCCGGATCGCGGATTTCGACCTTGCGCAGCATCTGCCGCGAGATCACCTCGATGTGCTTGTCGTTGATCTTCACACCCTGCAGCCGATAGACATCCTGGATTTCCTTGACCATGTAGGCCGCCAGCTCGGTGATGCCAAGCAGCCGGAGGATGTCATGGGGGTTGGGTTCGCCATCGGCGATGACCTCGCCCTTCTCGACATGCTCGCCCTCGAACACCGTGACGTTACGCCACTTGGGGATGAGCTCCTCGTAGTGCTCGCCATCGGTGGTGGTGATCACCAGCCGCTGCTTGCCCTTGGTGTCCTTGCCAAACGACACGGTGCCGGAGACCTCGGCCAGGATGGCCGGCTCCTTGGGCTTGCGGGCCTCGAACAGATCCGCCACCCGGGGCAGACCACCGGTGATGTCACGGGTCTTGGACGACTCCTGCGGAATCCGGGCGATGACATCGCCCACATCCACCTCGGCGTTGTCCTCGACACTGACGATGGCCCCCGCCGGCAGCGAATAATGCGCCGGGATATCGGTGCCCGCCAGGTTGAGGTCGTTGCCCTTCTCGTCCACCAGCTTGACCATCGGCCGCAGGTCCTTGTAAGCGACCTTCTCGCCGGTGTTCTCGCGCACATGCTCGCCGTTGCCGCGGCTCTTGGGATCGGTCACCACCAGGCTGCTCAGCCCGGTCACCTCGTCGGTCTCGCGGTTGACCGTCACGCCCTCGACAAAGTCGTAGAACTTAAGCCGGCCCTTGACCTCGGTGATGATCGGGTGGGTATGCGGATCCCAGTTGGCGACGATCTGGCCGGCTTCCACCGCCTCGTCATCGGCCACCGCGATGGTCGCCCCGTAGGGCACCTTGTAGCGCTCGCGCTCGCGGCCGGCCTCGTCGATCACGGTGATCTCACCAGAACGCGACACCGCCACCAGGTTGCCCGAGTGATGGGCCACGGTCTTGAGGTTGTGCAGCCGCACCGTCCCCGCCGATTTGACCTGGACGTTGCTGACCGCCGCGGCCCGCGAGGCCGCGCCGCCGATATGGAAGGTCCGCATGGTGAGCTGGGTCCCCGGCTCGCCAATGGACTGGGCGGCGATCACACCCACCGACTCGCCCACGCTGACCCGATGACCGCGGGCCAGGTCACGGCCGTAGCAGGCCGAGCACACGCCGTGGCGGGTCTCGCAGGTAATCGGCGAGCGCACCCAGATCTCGTCGACGCCCTCGCTTTCGATGCCTTCGATCAGCCGCTCATCCAGCAGGGTCCCCTGCTCGACGAGGACCTCGCCGGTGCCGGGACGCACCACATCCTGAGCGACCACCCGGCCGAGCACCCGCTCGCCCAGGGCCTCGACCACATCGCCGCCTTCGATGAGCGGCGTCATGCGCAGGCCGCGGTGGGTTCCGCAATCATCGGTGGTGACCACCAGATCCTGCGAGACATCCACCAGACGACGGGTCAGATAACCGGAGTTGGCCGTCTTCAGCGCAGTATCCGCCAGACCTTTACGGGCCCCGTGGGTGGAGATGAAGTACTGCAGCACGTTCAACCCTTCACGGAAGTTGGCGGTAATCGGCGTCTCAATGATCGAGCCGTCCGGCTTGGCCATCAGCCCCCGCATGCCGGCGAGCTGACGGATCTGCGCCGCCGAGCCACGGGCACCGGAGTCGGCCATCATGAAGATCGAGTTGGTGGACTTCTGCACCACCTCGTTGCCTTCCCGGTCGGTGACCGTCTCCTTGCCGAGCTTGTCCATCATGGCGGTGGCCACTTCATCGTTGGTCCGCGACCAGATGTCGACCACCTTGTTGTAGCGCTCGCCGTTGGTGACAAGCCCCGAGGCGTACTGATCCTCGATGTCCTTCACCTCGGACTCGGCCTCGGTGAGGATGGTCTCCTTCTCGCCGGGCACCACCATGTCTTCCATGCCGATGGACACCGCCGCCCGGGTGGACATGCGAAAGCCCAGATACATCAGCTGGTCGGCAAAGATGACCGTTGCTTTCAGCCCCAGACGCCGGTAGCACTGGTCGATGACCTCGGAGATGGCCTTTTTGGTCATGTCCCGGTCGACCAGCTCGAAGGGCAGCCCCTCGGGGACGGCGCCGTAGAGCAGCGCCCGGCCCACCGTGGTCTCGAACCGTTTGGTGGCCTCGCTGCGGTTGCCCTGATCATCCACGATGACCTCGTGGATGCGCACGCTGGCCCGGGCCTGAAGATCCACCGAACCGCTTTCATAGGCCCGATGCACCTCGTTGAGGTCGGCAAAATGCATGCCCTCGCCGCGCTGGGCCTCCAGCGCCAGGGACATGTAGTAAAGCCCCAGCACCACATCCTGCGAGGCGCCGATGATCGGCTCGCCGGAGGCCGGCGAGAGGACGTTGTTGGTCGCCATCATCAGCGACCGCGCCTCGAGCTGGGCCTCCAGCGACAGCGGCACGTGGACGGCCATCTGGTCACCGTCAAAGTCGGCGTTAAACGCCGGGCAGACCAGCGGGTGCAGCTGGATGGCCTTGCCCTCGATGAGCACCGGCTCGAAGGCCTGGATGCCCAGTCGATGGAGCGTCGGCGCGCGGTTGAGCATCACCGGATGCTCGCGGATGACCTCCTCGAGGATATCCCATACCTCGGGGGTTTCGCGCTCGACCATCTTCTTGGCCGCCTTGATGGTGGTGGAAAGCCCCAGCCGCTGCAGCCGCGAGAAGATGAACGGCTTGAAAAGCTCCAGCGCCATGCGCTTGGGCAAGCCGCACTGGTGCAGCCTGAGCGTCGGCCCCACAACGATGACCGAGCGGCCCGAGTAGTCGACACGCTTGCCAAGCAGGTTCTGCCGGAAACGGCCCTGCTTGCCCTTGATCATGTCCGCCAGCGACTTCAGCGGCCGCTTGTTGGTGCCGGTAATCGCCCGCCCGCGGCGGCCGTTATCGAGCATGGCGTCCACCGACTCCTGCAGCATGCGCTTTTCGTTGCGCACGATGATGTCCGGTGCCGAGAGATCCAGCAGCCGGCGCAGGCGGTTGTTGCGGTTGATCACCCGCCGGTAGAGATCGTTGAGATCGGAGGTGGCAAACCGGCCACCATCCAGCGGCACCAGCGGCCGCAGATCCGGCGGCAGCACCGGCAGCACGGTCATGATCATCCACTCGGGGCGGTTACCCGACTCGAGGAATGACTCCACCAGCTTGAGCCGCTTGGACAGCCGCTTGATCTTGGTCTCGGAGTTGGTGGCGTCCATCTGCTCGCGCAGCTTGTCCGTCTCTTCCTGCAGATCCAGGTTCTTGAGCAGGTGATAGACCGCCTCGGCGCCCATGCGGGCATCGAACTCGTCACCGTACTGCTCCATGGCGTCCAGATACTGGTCGTCGGTGAGCAGCTGGCCCTTCTTGAGCGGGGTCATGTTGGGCTCGATGACCACGAAGGCCTCGAAGTAGAGGATGCGCTCGATATCGCGCAGCGTCATATCCATCAAAAGGCCGATGCGCGAGGGCAGCGACTTCAGAAACCAGATATGGGCCGCCGGGCTGGCCAGCTCGATGTGGCCCATGCGCTCGCGCCGGACCTTGGCCAGGGTGACTTCGACGCCGCATTTCTCGCAGACCACGCCCCGGTGCTTGAGGCGCTTGTACTTGCCGCAAAGGCACTCATAGTCCTTGACCGGGCCAAAGATCTTGGCGCAGAAAAGCCCGTCCCGCTCCGGCTTGAAGGTGCGGTAGTTAATGGTCTCGGGCTTTTTCACCTCGCCAAACGACCACGACCGGATCTTCTCCGGAGAAGCCAGTCCGATACGGATGGCGTCGAAATCGTCGAGCTGCGCGCCCGGCTGCTTGAACAGATTCAGTAGGTCTCTCATATCGGCTACCCGTTCAGTCCTGCTCGAGCTCGATATCAATACCGAGGGAGCGAATCTCCTTGACCAGCACGTTGAAGGATTCGGGCATGCCCGCTTCCATCTGGTGCTCGCCGTCGACGATGTTCTTGTACATCTTGGTGCGCCCGGCCACGTCGTCGGACTTGACCGTGAGCATTTCCTGCAGCGTGTAGGCGGCGCCGTAGGCCTGAAGGGCCCAGACCTCCATTTCGCCGAAGCGCTGGCCGCCAAACTGCGCCTTGCCGCCCAACGGCTGCTGGGTGACCAGGCTGTAAGGCCCGGTGGAGCGGGCGTGCACCTTGTCATCCACCAGGTGGTTGAGCTTGAGGATGTGCATATAGCCCACGGTCACCGGCCGATCGAAGGCATCACCCGTGCGGCCGTCCCAGAGCTGGGCCTGGCCGGTCTCGGGCAGTCCNGCCAGACGAAGCATNTTCTTGATTTCGTCCTCGTTGGCGCCNTCAAAGACCGGCGTGGCCATNGGCACACCCTCGCGCAGGTTCTCGCAGAGCTCGATGACCTCCTGGTCGCTCAAGCTATCCAGTGCCTCCTGCTTGCCGCTGGAGTTGTAGACCTTGGCCAGAAAGTCCCGCAGCTCGGCGACCTTGTGCTGGGCATCGAGCATCTCGGCGATGCGCCGCCCCAGCCCCTTGGCCGCCCAGCCCAGATGGACTTCGAGGACCTGGCCGACGTTCATGCGCGATGGCACACCCAGCGGCGAGAGGACCACATCGATGGGCTCGCCATCGGCGGAATAGGGCATGTCCTCGACGGGCACGACCCGCGAGATCACGCCCTTGTTGCCGTGGCGGCCGGCGAGCTTGTCACCGGCCTGGATGCGGCGTTTGACGGCCAGATACACCTTGACCATCTTGAGCACACCCGGTGCCAGATCGTCACCGGCGGTGATCTTGGCCTTTTTCTCTTCATAACGCTCGTCAAAGGCTTCGCGCTGGGCCTTGAGCTGGGCCTGGACCGCTTCGAGCTGGTTCATGGCCGCCTCGTCGCGCAGCCGGATCTCGAACCAGCGCTGCCGATCCACGCCCTGCAGATACTCGGCGGTAATCTTGCTGCCGGCCTTGAGCTTGTCCGGACCGCCCTCGGCCACCTGGCCGATGAGCGCCTGTTCGAGCCGGGCAAAGGCGTCGTCCTCGAAGATCCGGTACTGATCGTCCAGATCCTTTTTGACGTCGGCCAGGGCATCGGCCTCGATGGAAAGCGCCCGGGCGTCCTTCTCGACCCCATCCCGGGTGAAGACCTGGACGTCCACCACGGTGCCGTCCATGCCCGAAGGCACGCGCTGCGAGCTGTCCTTCACATCCGAGGCCTTCTCGCCAAAGATCGCCCGCAGGAGCTTTTCCTCGGGGGTGAGCTGGGTCTCGCCCTTGGGCGTGACCTTGCCCACCAGGATGTCGCCGGCCTTGACCTCGGCGCCGACATAGACGATGCCCGACTCATCCAGTTTGGAGAGCGCGCTTTCGCCCACATTGGGGATATCCCCGGTGATTTCTTCCGGGCCGAGCTTGGTATCCCGCGCCACGGCGGTGAGCTCTTCGATGTGGATGGTCGTGTAGCGATCCTCTTCGACCACCTTCTCGGAGATGAGAATGGAGTCCTCGAAGTTGTAGCCGTTCCAGGGCATGAACGCCACACGCATGTTCTGCCCCAGCGCCAGCTCGCCCATGTCCGTGGACGGCCCGTCCGCCAGCACATCGCCCCGGGCGACGGTATCACCCGGCTGGACCAGCGGTTTCTGGTTCTGACAGGTGTTCTGGTTGGAGCGGGTGTACTTGGTCAGGTTGTAGATATCGACACCCGGCTCACCGGCCTGGGTCTCGTCATCATTGACCCGCACCACCACCCGGGCGGCGTCGACCTGGTCGACCACACCGCCGCGGTCGGCCACCACGGTGACCCCGGAGTCGATGGCCACGGCCCGCTCCATGCCGGTCCCCACCAGGGGCTTTTCGGCCCGCAGTGTCGGGACGGCCTGGCGCTGCATGTTCGAGCCCATGAGCGCCCGGTTGGCGTCATCATGCTCGAGGAAGGGCACCATCGAGGCGGCCACCGAGACGATCTGCTTCGGCGAGACGTCCATGTACTGGACCTTGTCCGGCGAGGACATGCCGAATTCGTTCTGGTGGCGGATGGAGATCAGCGAATCCACCAGGTGGCCGTTTTCATCCACCCGGGCGTTGGCCTGGGCGATGATGTAGCGGCTCTCCTCGATGGCCGAGAGATACTCCACCTGATCGGTGACCCGGCCGTCCTCGACCCGGCGATAGGGGGTCTCGAGAAAGCCGTAGCTGTTCAGTCGCGCATAGCAGGCCAGCGAGCTGATCAGCCCGATGTTGGGCCCCTCGGGGGTCTCGATGGGGCAGACCCGGCCGTAATGGGTGGGATGGACGTCGCGCACCTCGAAGCCGGCCCGCTCGCGGGTCAGCCCGCCCGGGCCCAGCGCCGAGACCCGGCGCTTGTGGGTCACCTCGGAGAGGGGATTGTTCTGGTCCATGAACTGTGAGAGCTGCGAAGAGCCGAAGAACTCTTTCATCGCCGCTGCCACGGGCTTGGCGTTGATCAGCTCCTGGGGCATCAACCCCTCGCTCTCGGCCAGGCTCAGGCGCTCGCGCACGGCCCGCTCGACACGGACCAGCCCGACGCGGAAGTTGTTCTCGGCCATCTCGCCGACACAGCGCACCCGGCGGTTGCCGAGATGATCGATGTCATCGACGGTGCCTTTGCCGTTGCGGATGTTGATGAGCTCGTTGAGCACCGCAAGGATATCGTCGTTGCTGAGTACGCCACTGCCTTCGACCTCGTCGCGGCCGACCCGCAGGTTGAACTTCATCCGCCCGACGGCGGAGAGATCGTAACGATCCTCGCTGAAGAACAGATTGGCGAACAGCGTCTCGGCCGCATCCTTGGTCGGCGGCTCGCCCGGGCGCATCATCCGGTAGATCTCGACCAGCGCCTCGAGCTGCGTGGCGGTGGTGTCGATCGCCAGGGTATTCGAGATGTACGGCCCCTGGTCGAGATCGTTGATGAAAAGCGTCTGGAACTTCTTGATCCCGGCCTCGCGCAGTGTGCCGATCAGCTCTTCGGTGATCTCGGTGTTGGCCGCAGCGAGCACCTCGCCGGTGGATTTGTCGATGAGATCCTCACCCAGCATCCGGCCGACCAGATAGTCGTCAGGCACCTGCAGCTTTTTCAGCCCGGCCTTGTCCATCTGCCGGATATGACGGGCCGTGATACGCCGGCCCGACTCGACGATGACATTGCCCTCGCCGTCCTTGATATCGAAGGTCGCCGTCTCGCCACGCAGACGCTCCGGGACCAGCTCCAGGTCGGCACCCTTTTTGCGCAGGGTGAAGGTGTTCTTCTCGAAGAAAAGATCGAGGATCTGCTGGTTGTCATACCCCAGCGCCCGCAACAGCACCGTCGCCGGCAGCTTGCGGCGCCGGTCGATGCGCACATAGATGGCATCCTTGGGATCGAACTCGAAATCGAGCCATGACCCACGGTAGGGGATCACCCGGGCCGAGAACAGCAGCTTGCCCGAGCTGTGGGTCTTGCCCTTGTCGTGGTCAAAGAACACCCCGGGCGAGCGATGCAGCTGCTGGACAATCACCCGCTCGGTGCCGTTGACCACAAAGGTGCCATTGCGGGTCATGAGCGGCATCTCGCCCATGTACACCTCTTGCTCGCGGATGTCCTTGACCGTGCGGGTGTCCTTGTCATTGATGACCAGACGGACCAGCACGCGCAGCGGCGCGGCGTAGGTCAACCCGCGGAGCTGACACTCCTTGACGTCGAAGGCCGGCTCGCCGATGCGGTAGCGCACGTACTCAAGCCGGGCGCTGCCGGAGTAGCTCTCGATCGGAAAGACCGAATCGAAGGCCGCATGCAGGCCCTTGGCCTCGCGGCTGTCCGGGTCATGATCGAGCTGCAGAAAATCCCGATAGGATTCGATCTGCGAGGCCAGCAGATAGGGGACATCCAGGATGTTCGGCTGCTTGCCGAAATCGTTGCGGATGCGCTTCTTTTCAGTGTAAGAGTAGGCCATCGAGGTTCCTCAACCAGGTTGGGTTCCGCCATGTGCAAGGCTTCGGGTGCTTGCCGCGTGCAAACCCCCGCAGACTTGGACATGCCGGCCGGGGCGGGGATTCCGCCGGTCGTCCATGCATTGCGTGTAAACGGCAAAAGGCCGGTGGCCATAACGGCCACCAGCCCTGCCAACGCCGGCTTGCGGCGTCGCCGCCACCGAGCCCTTACTTGAGCTCGACAGTGGCACCGGCCTCTTCGAGCTGGGACTTCAGCTCGTCGGCCTCTTCCTTGCTGGCGCCTTCCTTGACCGGTGCCGGGGCACCCTCGACAAGCTCCTTGGCCTCCTTGAGGCCCAGGCCGGTGGCGCCGCGAACGGCCTTGATGACACCCACCTTGTTGTCGCCAAAGCCGGCGAGGATGACGTCGAACTCGGTCTGCTCTTCGGCAGCCTCGCCCTCGCCACCACCGGCGGCAGCCGGCGCAGCGGCCACGGCGGCAGCGGCAGTGACACCAAACTTCTCTTCCATGGCCTCGATGAGGTCGACGACCTCCATGACGCTCATGTTGGAGATGGTCTCGAGAATATCTTCCTTGGAAACGGCCATCGTCTTTTCTCCTGGCTGATTCGGTTCAATAAAAATGCGTTACGGCAGTGACGGAGGTCGCGGCCTACTGTTTGGCGTCCTTGACCGCAGAGACGGTGCGCACCAGCTTGCCCGGCACCTCGTTGAGGGTGGTGGCAAGCTTTTGCACCGGCGCCTGCATGGTCGCCATCAGGCGACTGATCGCCTCATCGTAGGTCGGCAGTGTGGCAAGCCGGTCGATTTCCGAGCCGGGGAACTTCTCCCCGCCCACGGCCAGCATCTTGACCACAAGCTGCTCGTGTTCTTTGGCAAAGCCCTTGAGAACACGGGCCGCCGAGCCCGGATCTTCCTGCGAGAATGCCAGCAGCAGCGGACCCTCGAGCTCATCGCTCATGCACTCAAAGTCCGTGCCCTCTACGGCGCGTTTGGCCAGGCTGTTCTTGACCACACGCACATAGACACCCGCATCGCGGGCCTGCACACGCAGGGCGTCCATCTCGCCGGCACTCAGGCCACGGTACTCTGCCGCCAGGGCAGAGTGGGCTCCGTTGGCCACTTCGGCGACTTCCTGCACCATCCGCTTTTTCTGTTCCAGACTTACGCCCATCCAAATGCCTCCTGGAACGGCGGTTGGTCACGGTATGCGGCCCGAAAGCCGACATACCCCCTAACGGTGAACCCGCGCAGGAAACCCGTCCTGTCCCGGTCACACCGTCTACCGCTGGCGGCCCGAGGGCCTTTCGGCGGTTGCCCGCACCAAACGGTCTTTGACGGCCGTCTTGACGACAGCCTCGGCCGCCCGCGGGCGGCCGATTCCCGAGCGTGCCGGCCTAGGCCAGCGCGCTCAGATCCACTGGCACCCCCGGCCCCATGGTCGTCGAGACCGTGGCGCGCTTGAGGTAAACCCCCTTCGAGGATGCCGGCTTGACCTTCTGCAGATCGCTGATCAGCGCCTGCAGGTTCTCCACCAGCGCCCCGGGCTCGAAATCGGCCTTGCCCAGGCTGCAGTGGATCAGCCCGCCCTTGTCGGCGCGATAACGCACCTGACCGGCCTTGGCGTTGTTCACGGCTTCACCCACTTCGGCGGTCACTGTCCCCACCCGCGGGTTGGGCATCAGGCCACGCGGGCCCAGCACCCGACCGAGCTTGCCCACCACGCCCATGGCGTCGGGGCTTGCGATGACCACGTCATAGTCGAGCTCACCGCCCTGCATCCGCTCGGCCAGATCGTCCATACCCACGGCATCGGCGCCGGCGGCCTGGGCCGCTTCGGCATTGGCGCCCTGAGCGAACACCGCCACGCGCACGGTCTTGCCCGTGCCGTTGGGCAGCACGGTGGAACCGCGCACCATCTGATCGCCCTTGCGGGGGTCGATGCCGAGGTTCACCGCCACATCCACCGACTCGGTGAACCGGGCGGTGGAGAGCTCCTTGAGCAGGGCAAAAGCCTCTTCAGCGGGGTAGAGGCGCTCGCTGTCGATCTTCTCGGCGAACACCTTCTGGCGTTTGGTCAGCTTGGCCATGGCTTACACCCCCTCCACTTCGAGGCCCATGCTGCGGGCAGAACCGGCGATGGTTTTCACCGCCGCATCCATATCAGCGGCGTTGAGATCAGGCCACTTGGTCTTGGCGATCTCCTCGAGCTGCTCACGGTTGACGCTGCCCACCTTGTGGGTGTTGGGCGTGCCACTGCCGGATTTCAGCCCGGCCGCCTTTTTCAGCAGCACCGCCGCCGGTGGCGTTTTGGTGATGAAGGTGAAGCTGCGGTCCGAGTAGACCGTAATGACCACCGGAATGGGCAGGCCGTTTTCCATCTCCTGGGTCTGGGCGTTGAACGCCTTGCAGAACTCCATGATGTTCAGGCCATGCTGACCCAGCGCCGGCCCCACCGGCGGGCTGGGATTGGCGGCCCCGGCCGGGACCTGCAGCTTGATGTAGGCTTCGACTTTCTTTGCCATCTAGTGGACTCCTGATGTGGGTGGTAACGCCAGGGACTCTCACCCTGGCTCCCCGGACGGCGCGACGCCGCCGTTAGGCCTTCTCGACCTGACTGAAATCGAGCTCCACCGGTGTGGAGCGACCAAAGATCAGCACGGCCACACGCAGCCGGCTTTTCTCGTAGTTGACCTCTTCGACCACGCCGTTGAAGTCGTTGAACGGTCCGTCGGTGACGCGAACGACTTCGCCCACCTCAAACAACACCTTGGGACGGGGCTTCTCGACCCCCTCCTGCACCCGGTTGAGGATCTGATCGGCCTCGGCATCCGAGATGGGCGTCGGCCGCCCCCGCGAGGCCCCGATGAACCCCATCACCCGGGGCACGTCCTTGACCAGGTGCCAGGTGTCATCGGTCATGTCCATCTGCACCAGGACATAACCGGGAAAAAACTTGCGCTCGCTGCGCTTTTGCTGACCCTCTTTCATCTCCACCACTTCTTCGGTGGGCACGAGGATCTCGCCAAACTCATCTTCCATGCCGGCACGCGCAACGCGCTCTTCCAGCGCCTTTTTGACCTGGTTCTCAAAACCGGAATACGCATGGACCACGTACCAGCGCTTCGTCATGAGTGATCAGCCTCCAGGGCGTACCAGGGCGCCGACGCCCCACATGAAAAACATATCCATCAACCACAGCAGAATGGCCACGATGAACACCATCACCAACACGATCAGTGTGGTTTGCAATGACTCCTGCCGGGTCGGCCAGACGACGCGCCGCAGCTCCTGACGGGCCTCCTGGGCGAACGCCCAGGCGTTGCGGCCGGGCTGGCTGGTCATGGCAATGGCAATCGCCAACGCCGCCACCGCCACCATGCCAATCACGCGGATCAGATCAGACTGCCCCTCGAGCAGATAAAAGCCCACAACCCCGGCCAGGAACGTCCCGGCGGCCAGCGCCAGCTTGGCCTTGTCGGTGGTGGTGGTTGTGACCTGTTCGTTTGCGCTCATGAACCCGTAACGCTGTTGGTGGCCGGCTTAATGGCAGGCCAGGAGGGACTCGAACCCCCAACCTACGGTTTTGGAGACCGTTGCTCTGCCAATTGAGCTACTGGCCTATTCCCCGCCGGACCGGCCGTCAAACGGCGAGCCCGGCAGTTTACGCAAAGACGCGGGGCAATGGAAGCCCCGCGTCCTGGTACCGCGAATGGGTCGGGGATTACTCGAGGATCTTCGAGACGACGCCGGCGCCGACGGTGCGGCCGCCTTCGCGCACCGCAAAGCGCAGCCCCTCTTCCATGGCGATCGGCGCAA
>PR_CR_10_Liq_1_inCRDRAFT_1001156_pt1 | contig 15351 bp, 15 predicted proteins | sample PRCRCaboRojoPR_3_FD_10241 | JGI IMG/M metagenome (IMG submission 10241)
AGATGTGGGAGGTACCGCTGATGCGGCTCGTGTTGAAAAGGCCTTCCGTATTATTTTAAGAGACGATAAGGTGCAAGCCATTCTGGTAAATATTTTTGGTGGTATTGTACGTTGTGATCGTGTGGCACAAGGGATTATTGATGCTTACAAAAACATTGAAGACATTAACATTCCCATAATTGTGCGTTTGCAAGGAACCAATGCGGTAGAAGCCAAGAAAATGATTGACGAAAGTGGGCTGAAAGTGCACTCAGCCATTGCTTTGCAGGAGGCAGCCGATAAAGTAAAAGAGTTGGTGTAAAACCTTACGCTTGATATAAAAAAAAGCCCACTGAATTTCAGCGGGCTTTTTTTATGGGTGCTATTCCAATTTCTTACTTTTCTTCCTTGGATTTTGGGCTCTTGGCGCCTTCTTTCTCAAAATCAAGAGCCGCTGAGTTTATGCAGTAGCGCAAGCCGGTTTCAGTGGGGCCATCGTTAAAGACATGGCCTAAATGCCCACCGCAGTTAGCACAAAGCACTTCGGTACGCACCATGCCGTGGCTACGGTCTTCGCGTTCAATAATGGCGTCATTTTCGGCCACGTTATCAAAGCTAGGCCAACCGCAATGACTTTCAAATTTGTCATCGCTGCCAAAGAGTACCGCATCACAACCTGCGCAGCGGTACTCACCTTTTTCAAAATGCAAATTGTATTTACCCGTTCCTGGGCGTTCGGTGCCTGCTTCGCGTAAAACAAAATATTGATCAGGGCTTAGTTCCTGCTTCCATTCTTCATCTGTCTTTTTAACCTTCACTTCTAACTCTTCTTTTGCGGTTTCACTTTTATTTTGGGCGGTGCAACTTATGGCCACTAAAAAAGCCAAAGCACCTAAATAACTATTTTTCATAAGACTGCTTTATTAATATAAACGAGAAAAAGCCCTACTCAGTTCTTAAAGAAATCATAAAGTAATTTCAGCACCTTTGGGTCCATCAAAATTCTGCGGTGACCTAAGCCTTTGGTTAGGTGTAATTTAGCGTGACTCCAAGCCGCAGCCGATTCACTAGCATTCTTCACCGGCACATCGCGATCGTCTTTGTCATGCAGAATTAAACCTTTAGGGTTGTACTTTTGGGCGAGGCTTACCGTGCTCACTTCATCTACGCTCAGTTGGTAACGCTTTTCCAGATACTGAATAATGCCTTTTGCCACCTTGGCATTGGCCTTTACCTGAGCGCAAAAATCGCCAATCACATTGGGAATGGTGCTGGGAGTACCAATGATGGCCAATTGTTGAAAATGAATACCACGCTCCATGGCGTTAAACAAAGCTAATCCCCCCAGTGAGTGGCCTATGGCACCATAGACTGGCCCCAGTTTTTGCTGGGTAGTTTCAATAGCATCCACAAACTCCAGCATGTGGGAGCGTTTGCCACGATGGTCTCCATGGCCTGGTGCATCAATCGCCAAAAGGCGGTACTGTTTTTTGAGGTCTTCCGCTATTTTAAAAAACTGGCTGCCCCGGCCGCTCCAGCCGTGAATCAAAATAAGGGTTTGGCGGCCTTCACCCAGTTCAAACACCTTAAAGGGCTTTCCTTCTGCGGTTTGCAATTCATGGGTGATGCTTTCTGTGCGAAAGGGTTTTTCCCTTTCGGGGATGGGGAAGGGGATGGGTTGAAAAAATAAGCGCAGTGCAAAGCGCGTAGCCCCGCGGGTAGAAAGGGCGCAAAGCAAGCGCATGGTTAGGGTAATGTAAACGGGAAGCTCAAAGCTACGCTGTTTCTCGGGAGTCGAAGTCTCGATAGCATTAGAATTTAACCCAAAGATACAGGCATTTCTAACAGAAACTAATAGCTATTTAAATGGTATCTGAGAATTTTTTAAAGCCCTGGAGCCGAGTTTCAATAAGCAAACACTCTTAAACTTAGAACACAAAGGTGAGATAAATGGCTACCGGCAGGTTTATCGAAGTTAAGGTGAGCCGGCTCTGGTCTTCATCTTCGTTACGGGAGTATTCCAGGTTGCCCGAAAAATCTTCAATAAAGCGCTCGTTTACTATTTTCTGATTGTCGTTAAAACGCGTAAAATACAGGCTAGCTTCCGTACCCAATTTTAAGCGCGGAGTAATATAATAGTCAAAGGTTAGGCGCGGCCCACCTCCAAAGCCAATGCTTGAAGAAGTGGTGCGGGTAATGCTACTGTCAGTAACGCCACCGCCTCCAAAATTATTGACACTTACCGTTTTTACGCTTTGATTGCTGAAGAGCAAATCAAAGCTAATACCAGCTTCAAAACCTTTGCCTAAGTCACGCTTAAGCGCATAGCCCGCTCTAAAATCAATCGAGAAGTTATCGCTTTTCAAATCGTCTTCGTCAACGTCTTCCAAAAAGCTAAGGCCCAGGCCAAAGTTGAATTCATTTTGGTTGTTGGGGTTGCGGATGGCGTAGCGCAGCAGGTAAGGATTAGTAACCTGATCTGAAGCGCCCAAACTCAAAATTTGCCGTAAAAGCGGATTGGCCTGTATGCCTATGTGATGCGTGGTTTGATTTTGCAAACGGTTGGTTTGTGCTTTTAAACTGCCGGTGGTAAAACCGAGTGCCAAAAGCAAGGCAACAGAAAAATATTTCATGTTAGTTTTTGGTAAAAGGGTCTGAGAGTAAAGGATTTGTAAGCAGGTCGTTAGAAGTGAGCGTTTTTAGAAAAGCAATTAAGTCAGCTTTTTCCTGGGCCGTAATGTTTAAACGCATGGGCGAGCCATTAGGTCCTTTGAGGCGCTCATCTAAATTGGGGTGGTTTTGCACCCCCGTACTGTAGTGATCAATTACCTGCTCTAGGGTTTCAAAGCGGCCGTCATGCATGTATGGGGCTGTAAGGGTTACGTTACGCAGGTTGGGAATTTTGAATTTCCCACGATCTGCATGGTTTAGCGTTACGTCTGCTCTTCCTTGGTCACTGTAATTTTGGTCAAGCCCGATGTTTACCAATTCGCCATCATCTAACTGGTTGGGGTTGTACCCGATGGGGGAGTGCAAAGCATGGCAACTGCCACAGTTGTATTTGCCAAAAAATAAATTTAAGCCGCGGCTTTCAGCTTCATTAAAACTTAAATGCTCATTAAAGGTAAAACTGTTTTGGTCAAACCGGGTATCATCGGCCCTGAGCCTAAACACAAATTCACTTAGGGCAGTAGCAATACGTTCCATGTTCACGGTATTGTCTCCAAAAGCCTTGGTAAAAAGGTTGGCGTAATAAGAACGGCTTTGCACTCTTTCAATTAGTTCGCCTGTATGATCCATACCCATTTCTACGTGGTTGAAAAAAGGCATGGTGAGTGCTGAACCTAAATTTTCTACGCGGCCATCCCAAAATAATTTTTGACTGCCAAAATTGCCATTGGCCAGGGGGCGGGCAAACATGCCCAGGTTTTGAATAGGAGGGGTGTTTCTAGCAGCGGGGAGCCTTTCCATGCCAGGACTGAATTTTTGATCATCGGCAAAAGCCAAAGACTGTTTGTGGCATGAACCGCAAGAAACGGAGTAATTGGCAGAGAGCGCTTCATCATAAAACAAAACGCGCCCTAATTGCTGCACGTCACTAAAGACCTCGCCATTGGGCCCATTGTAGTTTAACTCTAATTTGGTTTGCGAAGCTCCTTTAATGAATTCATCTTCATTACAGGCCACCACAAGAATGGCCAGGCTTAAAGCCGATAGAACAATCAATGATTTAATACGCATGATGAGAGAATTAAGGCAGAAAGGTAAGAAAAATAGGAAGCTTGCTGAATTTTTTAGGCAGACCTTAGGCAGGGAATGATTCACCGCGCTTTTTAATAATTAATAGAACACCTTGAGCCAGGGTATAGAATTTAAAGCGGCTGGAATTAAAGGCTAGGGTAGTATTAAGCAATTAAAACTCATGAAGAATTAAACTTATGAACCCTCAGAGCGGTAGGAAAGAATTTCGTAATCCTTCATCACACGCAGGCCTAGTAGTCCATCCGCGAAAGCGTACTTAACCGAATGGCCATACCGCAAGGCCTTACCGGGATAGACCAGCCGGATACCCAGATAGTTGGTGTAGGCATCATTTTCAAGCAGCAAAATGGGCGCTTCATCATAATTGGGTTTGTTGCTGTAGTGGCTGTAGGTTTTAGTAGTGTAAGGCCTAAAAGTATAGGTTTCGGTCTGTAGGTTAGAGGCAAACAGGTAGTTCACCAAAAAGAAAAGGTTAAAGAGACCTGGCAGCAGTCCGTAGGCATAGAAAGAGCGGGTGTAGGGATTGCGCGGAATACGCGGGTTGTATTTTACCAGGGTAAAACCCAGCGCAATGCTTAGGGCCAGTAAGCTGCCCGAGAGCCATAGTGGTATTAAAGTGTGCATAACCACTTTTAGAAAAAGAAAAAGGTTGAGCCCCGCCAGAGCCAGCACCAAAAAGGTACGGGTGGTAACTATGCGATAAAGGGCCGAAAATAGCAACGAAAGCCGAATGTTGCTTTCGGGCTTTAAGGCTCCCTGCCAAATGGGAATTCCGGCCAAGCCAATCACTAAGGTAAACCAAAAGCCCAGGTAGGTTTCTCGGCTGAGGCCTAAAATGGGTGGCACTATACACATGCTGAGCAGGAGGTAAAAGCCCATATTGTCGCCAATAATATCCAGAGCCAGTTCATTTTTATAATAGCTACTGTTCTTAAAAGCGCGGTATTTCATGCGGGCATGTTTACGCGCTCTTTCCCGGGCTTTTTCACGTTCTTCCTCACGCCATTGGCGGTAGGTTTTTCGTACTGGGCGTGCCTGGTAACTGCGTTTTTGCTCTGAGTAAATTTTACCCGTTTTACGGTTGATTAAATACTCGTAGGCTTCATTGATCTCGACAAAGCGCTCCTGCGCATCTTCCGCAGGATTTAAATCGGGGTGGTATTGTTTGGCTTTTTTGCGGTAGGCCTTTTTTATTTCGCTTAAGGTGGCTCTAGGCTTTAAGCCGAGTAATTGGTAGTAGGCAGTCATTTTTTACAGAAGACAGAATGCCGGCAAGATAGGGGAAAAGGAGGTTTTTGAGAGATGTTACACAGCGTCAAATTCTGGGCATAGGGCCCAGCAGGCGAATTAAATAAGTGCGTTACAACGCGAACGCGCATCATGCGCGCTCGAACAGGGAGATTTTCTCAAATCCCACCTCTCACATCTAAAGTCTAATATCTCAGCTCTCTTCTATGCCTGTATCACCCCTGGATTATAAGCTCTTTCTTGTGGCGCCTGGTTGGCTGCTTCAATGCCCATGCTAATCCATTTACGGGTTTCTAAGGGATCAATAATAGCGTCTGTCCAAAGGCGAGCTGCAGCATACTCAGGTTTGGTTTGCTTTTCGTAGCTCTGCTCAATTTTATCCAATAGCTCTTTTTCTACCTCCGGAGTAATCTCTTTGCCTTCGGCCTTGAGCCTGCCTTTTTCTATTTGCAGCAGCACTTTGGCCGCCTGAGAGCCGCCCATTACTGCCAGCCTGCTGTTAGGCCAGGCCACAATTAAACGCGGGTCATAAGCTTTGCCGCACATGGCGTAGTTTCCTGCTCCGTAGCTGTTGCCCATAATTACGGTGAATTTTGGCACTACGCTGTTGCTCATGGTATTTACCATTTTAGCGCCATCTTTAATAATGCCACCATGCTCGCTGCGTTTGCCTACCATAAAACCGGTTACGTCTTGCAAAAACACCAGCGGAATTTTCTTTTGGTTACAGTTGGCAATAAAACGGCTGGCTTTGTCGGCACTGTCTGAATAAATAACTCCACCAAACTGCATTTCGCCTTTTTTACTTTTTACCACCTGGCGGTTGTTGGCCACAATGCCTACAGCCCAGCCGTCAATGCGGGCGTAGCCGGTAATAATGGTTTGGCCATAGCCTGCTTTGTATTCCTCAAATTCAGAGTTGTCTACCAGCCGATCTATGATTTCTTGTGTTTTGTAGGTTTTGGTACCGTCACTGGGCATTAAACCATAGATTTCTTTGGGGTCTTTCTTAGGAGCCTGGGGCTTAATGCGGTTGTAACCCGCTTGATGCGGATCACCCATTTTGTCTACTATATTTTTGATGGAATCCAGGCAGTCTTGATCGTCTTTACTCTTGTAGTCCGTAACGCCTGAAATTTCGCAATGGGTAGTGGCTCCGCCCAAGGTTTCATTGTCAACGTCTTCACCAATGGCCGCTTTCACTAAATAGGAGCCCGCCAAAAAGATAGAGCCGGTTTTATCTACAATTAAAGCCTCATCACTCATAATGGGAAGGTAAGCACCACCGGCCACGCAACTACCCATAATGGCCGCTATTTGCGGGATGCCTTTGCTGCTCAACACCGCATTATTGCGAAAAATGCGTCCGAAGTGTTCCTTGTCTGGGAAAATTTCATCTTGCATGGGCAGGTACACCCCGGCCGAGTCTACCAGGTAAATAATGGGAATATGGTTTTCCATGGCAATTTCCTGGGCGCGTAAATTCTTCTTCCCGGTAATAGGGAACCAGGCACCGGCTTTTACAGTGGCATCATTGGCCACCACAATTACCAGGCGCTCTTTCAAATAGCCCATTACTACAACCACCCCTCCGCTGGGGCAGCCGCCATGCTCGGCATACATCTCATAACCAGCAAAAGCACCAATTTCAATCTGGGGTTTGCCTTTGTCCAACAAATATTCAATCCGTTCACGGGCGGTAAGCTTTCCTTTGGCGTGGTGTTTTTCAATCTTCTTAGTGCCTCCACCTTTATAAATGGTGGCTAGCTTGGCTTTGAGGTCACTCACCAGAAGTTTTAGAGCATCTTCGTTTTTGTTGGCTTCTAAATTCATAAAGTTTAGTTACAGGTTTCTACGGTAAAAACAGCTTCCCGGGTTAATAAATTATTGGTGCTGCGGCTGGTCAAAAGGGTAAAAACATTTTTAGTTTCGTACACCGAAACCAGAATAAGGTCAGGGCGCCCGTCTCCACTTAAATCTCCATACCAGTAAAGCTCAGGCATGCCACAATCTCCGGCTCCTTCTAACAATTCCAATAGATTTTGTTCCTGTTTTTCCCCGTTCTTGTTGGCGCTGGCCTGGAGTTTATAATTGTTTATTTCAGGGCAATCTCCTCCGCTTACCACGGCTCCGGTAGCACTGAGCGTTAGGCCAGAAGAGCCTCCCAAACGTACCGTTTGCCCGGGGAAAATTCTGCGTCCTCTAATGCGCAGCTCATTGCTCACATCGGGTAGGGCCAAATCCGCTAGGTTTAGACTACGGTTTACGCCCAAAAGAAAAAGGCTGCGCGCCTCATTTTCAGTAATTATATCAAACTCCAGATTATCACTCAACCTGCGCTTACTCAACTGTACGGTTAGCACTACCGGCTCTACACTCAGCAGGCCGGTGGGTTTGTCTTCGTTATCCGGAAAAACCCCGTACCAAAGCAGGCCGGGGTCAATACTTTGCACATCTCCGCAGAAATTATAGGTTTCAGTAGCAATTTGCAGTTGGGTAGCATCCCCTAAAATAGGGTGCATTTTAGCCATTAGTTTTTCAGGAGGCTCGGGGGCCGATGCCTCTTGCCTGGGAATCGGGTCATTAGCCGAGCTATCAACCAGTAAGCTATCGGCTCTAGACATTAGGCGCTCACTGCTTTTGCGCAAACTGTCTAGCTCAGCGCCTGAAATACCGCCAAAGTTTTTCACCTCTAAAAATCCATCAAACATGTAGCCTTGCTTATTTTTATACTCTACGGGGCGCCAGTTTCCTGAGATGCCTTCTACGGTGAGTTTTCCATAGGTGCCCATGCAAGCGCTAACCACTGAGTTGGCTGGAGCATAGGTGAGCACTGGGGCGTTCAGGTTAGGAGCTGCTCTAAGGGTAAGACCGCTAGGAGCAATTACTTTACAGGTAAGCCTGTACTCGCAGTTGAGATTTTGCCCCCAGCTGAATCCGCTGTAAAGCAAGGCCAGAAGTAAAAGGCGAAGTGTTTTCATGCAGGTATTTATGAGGGAGACGAAAATACAAATTCTAGCTGCGCCAGATAATCATAGGCAGCCGGACCTTCATTGAAGAGCAAGTCTAAAATGCAAAGGTTTTTGCGGAAGCCAAATTTTTGGTCAAAAACCTGGGGATAAGCAGGGTAGTGGTGGCAGAGCCTCTCAGTGCTTTTAGGGTGGATGGCCTTGCGCCAGTCCACAAGGTTCTGCGGGTTACTCTCCCACTGGGAGGATAGGTTTACCGGTTTCTCAATTTGCAGCCAATTTTGGATTTGCAGCCTAAAGACCTGGTTGAACTCCCAAAGACTGGTCATTTTTTGCTGATATACCTCCTGAATGGCCGGACCTATGGTATCAAAAAAGGGGCTGTTACGGTAGGTAGTTTGGAGCGCTTGCCAGTGCTTGGCACTCCAGTTCTCCCGGTACGAGATTTCTATTTCCGTGATGGACTTTGTGGTTTTGTGCTGTAGAGGGATGTTGAGCATCAGCGCTCCGTTAGGGCCATCTATGTAACAACGGTTGCGGTAGCTTTGCTTTACAAAGTTTTCGTGGGCCTCAAGGGAGACTTCTTGAAACTGCACCAATGCGGCCCACCAGGTAATGCTGCCAAAATAACTGGTGCTTAAGAGTACTTTCCTCAAGACTTTTTCACCGCTTTTTTCTTTTTGCGCGTGCGGTTTACCACGGTTACAATCACCACCACGCCAACAAAGTACCAGAAGTAACTGGTGCGCTCGCTATCTCCACTAACGGTGGTAAACACCCGGTCAAATCTAATTTTATCGGCCAGGCCTTTGCCAAACTTGTCAAAGCTCATCCAAATAAAAACTGGTTTTCCCACTATGTGGTCTTGTGGCACAAAGCCCCAAAAACGCGAGTCGTCTGAACTGTGGCGGTTATCGCCCATCATAAAATAATAATCTTGCTCAAAGGTGTAGCTGGTGGCTGGCTGGCCATTTAGCACAAACTCTTCCCCTTTGCGCTGCAGATCATTTCCTTCGTAAAAGCGAATCACGCGCTCATATTTATAATAGTTGTCTTCATTTAGTGTAATGGATTCCCCAGCCTTGGGAATGTAAAGCGGCCCGTAATTATCGCGTGTCCACTGGTATTTTAAACCGTTGCTGTGAAAAGGATTGGGATTGGGAAAAACCGGGTTCGCCATATTGGGCTCATCGGCCAGATTGGGAACCACTCTTTTAACCGAGGCAAAATTGCGCAAGGCTTCTACCTTATCATCGGGTACATCCATCACGTAGCGTACCTCTCCATTTTGGGTATAGGCTGGTTGTTCCTTTAAGGCTTGCATGATGTCAATGTCCAATTCCTTTTTCAAGATCTCCTCAGTAAGTTGGGTACCATCGGTGAAAACCTCATAACTGATTTGCTTGATGGTGCGGCGCGGCAATTGATTTTCTTTACCATTGATGTACACGGTACCATCGCTAATTTTGAGGGTATCTCCGGGCAAACCAATCGCTCTTTTTACGTAATGTTCCCGCTTGTCTATGGGCATTACCTTTTCTTCCATCCCAAACATTTCTCCTCTAATATCCTGGGCGGGATAATTGAACACCACTGGATCATTTTGGGCAATGGGCGCCAGGGCCGGTAGTCTAAAATAGGGCAGGGTAAGGGCATCAGAATAGGAAGAAATGCTGGTGCCCGGTATTTTGTTGTGCACTAGGGGCAGAGCTAAGGGGGTCATGGGGGTGCGTATTCCGTAGTGCATTTTACTCACAAAAAGGAAGTCGCCCACCATCAGCGATTTTTCCATACTGGGCGTTGGAATGGTGAAGGCTTCAAAAGTAAAGGCCCTAATTACGGATGCGGCTACCACAGCAAAGATGATGGAGGAGACCAGCTCACTAATGTGTCTGCGAATTTCTTTGATATCGCGGCCTTTGTAATTCAGTTCCTCGGTGTAGCCCAGGTAACCAAAATAGAGCCCAGCCGTTAGGGTGGCAATAAGAATATTTTTAAAGGAGCCCAAGCGGTACACATGCAGCAGCTCATACATCATTACCACCAGCATTACATTGCCTACACCCGGTATTAGGGCTAAAATTACCCACCACCAAGGGCGTTCAATTACCTGAGTGATTACATACAAGTTGTAAATAGGCACCAAAGCCAAAGCCTGGTTTTTACCGGCATTTTTAAGAAAAGGCAGAGCCAGAATTCCGAAATACAAATAGATTCCGATGAAATAGATGAGAAGACTGCTAAGCATTAGGCATTAATTTTTAAGACATCTTGCATGGTGTACACTCCGGTTTTACCGGCTAAAAACTCGGCCGCTAAAACGGCCCCCAAGGCAAAGCCTTTGCGGTTTTTAGCGCGGTGGATAATTTCAATTTGGTCGATTTCAGAATCATACTGCACCCTATGCGTACCGGGTACTTCTGGCTCCCGAATGGCTTCAATTTGAATTTGCTCAGGCCCGGTAGGCGCATCCAGGGTCCACCCGGTTTTGGCGCTTACAAATTCCTGAATCTGCTCGGCCAGGGTAATGGCCGTGCCGCTGGGCGCATCTTTTTTTTCGGTGTGGTGGGTTTCACAAATATTTACATCGTATTCATAAGGAGCCATTAGTTGGGCCAGGCGCTGGTTTAGGGCAAAAAAGAGATTTACACCTAAACTAAAATTAGAGGCAAAAAGCATAGCGCTTTGCTTAGCGCGGCATAAATCAGCTGCTTCTTGGTAATGTTGCAGCCAGCCGGTGGTACCAATCACTACCGGCACTTTAAGCGCTATGCAGCTGCTGATGTTGGAGAAGGCGGCTTCAGGGCGGCTAAATTCTATGGCCACATCGGCATTAGCTAAAGTTGATTCATCCAAACCTTCCTGACCAAAGCGAGCTATGACCTCATGCTCACGTTCTACTAAAATTTCTTCTATGGCTTTTCCCATTTTGCCATAGCCAATAATTGCTACTTTCATTTAAACTGTAAAGATAAACTGAAGCCCACGGCCGGCACATTGCCAAAACCAGGCATCAGTGAAGGTTCAAATTTGAGTGAGAGGTTATCATCTATATCGTAGTAATACAAATGGGCGTCTACATGGGCGTCAATTATTTGCAAGGCGTAGATAACGCCACCAATAATCAGCGATAAATCGCGCCACTTGCGGTAAATATTCTGCAGAACAATAAGCTGTGAGGGGTCTTCATAAATACCTTCAAATTGATCGGTTTGGGTACTGTCTATGCGCTTGTAAAAAGCATTAAGGTAGGTACGGTACTGGCGATTGTTCTCAATAGCCAGGTACCCGCAAACACCCAAACCAGCATATACAATGGGCATTTTCCAGTACTTTTTGTTGTAGGCTTGCCCGGCTCCCGGTAAGGCTGCTGAAAGCCAAGTAGCACGGGCTACTGAGTGGGGTTTGTTTTCAACTACAGGGGCATCTTCCACCGCTGAACCAGCCATACGCACCGTGTCTGTGCTTTGCCCCGTAAGAAGGCATGCGGTGCAAAAAAGCAGCACAAGGGTTGCCCCGATGTTTTTATTGGTAAAAATGGCTTTAGTCTTTTAAGAGCTTTATCAAGCGATTTAATTCGCGGTCGTTGTTAAACGGAATAACAATGCGACCCTTGCCTCGCTTACTTCTTTTTAAGTCAACATTAACATCTAAGAATTCTGTAAGCTCATCTTTAATGTCTACAAACTCTGCGGGCAATTCCTGTGCCGTTTTGGCGGTAGCCGTTTTTGGCTCTTTGTTTTTACGTACAGCCTCTTCTACCTGACGCACACTCCATTCTTTTTCGATGGTTTTATGGTACAGGTCTAATTGAAGTTCTTCATCATCTACATTGACCAAAGCACGGGCGTGCCCCATGGATATCATTCTATCGCGCAAGCCGGCCTGAATGAGGGGCTGCAACTTGAGCAACCGAAGATAATTGGTTATGGTAGAGCGCTTTTTACCCACACGGCCACTCATGGCTTCTTGGGTAAGGTTGCACTCCTCAATGAGCCTCTGATAGCTAAGGGCAATTTCAATAGAGTCGAGTTCTTCGCGTTGAATATTTTCTACCAAGGCCATTTCCAGCATGGTTTGGTCATCGGCCAAACGTATGTAAGCGGGAATGCTGCTTAGACCTGCTTTTACGCTGGCCCGGTAACGCCTTTCACCACTGATGATTTGGTATTTATCAACTCCTATTTTGCGAACGGTTATGGGCTGAATAATGCCCAACTCACGAATAGAGGTAGCCAATTCTTCCAGTGCCTCTTTGCTGAAAATAGACCTTGGTTGATCTGGGTTAACCTCTATTTGGTCGATGTCAATTTCGGCAATGTTGCCCACTACCTTTTCGGCCTTTTCATCTTTGGCCGAAGTGATTTCTGCATTATCTTTTAATAGGGCCGCCAAGCCTTTGCCCATAGCTTTTTTCTTAGGTGTTGCCATTGGTAATGTTCTGTTTTATGAGCCTGGGACGCTCTAATTGCAGGGAGTAGAAACTACGCGGTTTCTTCCAGTTTCTCGTTCTTCTCCAAAAATTCGCGGGCCAAATTTAAGTAATTCTCAGCCCCATTACTGGAAGCATCGTACATGATTATAGACTCACCGTAACTGGGTGCTTCACTCAAGCGCACATTGCGTTGGATAATGGTATTAAAGACCATCTTGCTAAAGTGCGTTTTCACCTCTTCAACCACCTGATTGGAAAGCCTTAAACGTGAATCATACATGGTGAGTAGCAAGCCCTCAATATCTAGTTTGGGGTTGTGCAAATTTTGTACACTTTTAATGGTGTTCAGTAATTTACCCAGGCCTTCCAGCGCAAAGTATTCACATTGTATGGGTATTATAACGCTATCAGCAGCGGTGAGTGCGTTAAGGGTGATTAATCCTAAGGAGGGCGCACAGTCAATCAGAATGTAATCGTATTGGTCTTTAACTTCTTCCAAGGCCAAACGCAGCATGTGTTCTCTGCGGTCTTTGTCTACCAATTCAATTTCAACCGCCACAAGATCAATTTGTGAAGGAATTAAATCTAAATTGGGGCTGGGGGTTTTTAGAGCCAGGGCATCAGCTTTAGCCTCATGCTCAATAACCTGGTAAGTACCGGTGGTAATATTGTCTGGATCAAAACCTAGGGCAGAGGTAGAGTTGGCCTGTGGGTCCGCATCAATGAGCAAGACCTTTTTTTCCAAAACACCCAGGCTGGCGGCCAAATTTACGGCTGTGGTCGTTTTTCCTACTCCTCCCTTCTGATTAGCGATGGCTATAATCTTTCCCATAAATCTATTCTGATTAAATCTTTTTTACCCTTGTACGGTTACTCTCGAAAAATAAAAGGAAATCTTCCTTTTAAAAGGAGGCCCAATTTACAATTTTAGCGACAGTGTTTTGGTTCTTCTTTCGCATTAAATCTTATTAATTTTTAACAGTCTAATGATAACAGTTATTTGTGCCACCCACCGTCCAAAAAATCAGACTCAAAAGGTGGTTTGGCGTTACAAGAAGCTTTTGGAATCGCACAACCAAGAGGTTAAGGTTTTGTACATGAGTGAGTTGCCTAGAGATTTTGTGTATGCCGATAGTTTTGGAAACCGAACCGATCGTACAGAAGTTCTTTTGGAAGAGAAGATAGTGCCAGCCGAAAAACTGGTGATAATTGCCCCTGAGTACAACGGCAGTTTTCCGGGGGTTTTTAAAGCTTTTTTAGATGGCGTGAATCCTAAAATTTGGAAAGGGAAAAAGGTAGCCTTGGTGGGTGTGGCTTCAGGACGAGCCGGAAACCTTAGAGGTATGGATCACCTGACCGGAATTTGCAATTACCTGCGGATGGAAGTGTTTTCTTTAAAGGTTCCCATTTCTAAATTAGATAGCGTTTTGGACGAAGAAGGGGAGCTAAAAGATGAAGAGACCAATCAGGTTTTGCGGCAACAAATAGAAGAGTTTCTTACTTTTTAGAAATAAGGAAGCCCGTCATTTGCGGGCTTCTTTATTTTTTAATGCTGCTCTTTAAATATCTTCAAAACTTACATCGGTGTAAGCTGAGGGGGCGCCAGAATCAGAACTTTTTTTGGTGTCGTCAGCTTCTTCTTCTTTGGAGAGGTCTACCTTCTCCGTATGCTTTTTGTGGAAATCAGGCTGATGCTTTTCAGAAATCACCTCTTCGCCTTTTTGGTCAATAATGAAATTGGTGGTGTTATCTAAAAGCTCTTTGAAATTTTCAAAGTCTTCTTTATAGAGGTACAGCTTATGCTTTTTGTAGTAGGCCTGGCCATTTTCATTAGTGTGTTTTTTACTCTCTGTAATGGTTAGGTAAAAATCTCCGGCCCGGGTGCTACGCACGTCAAAAAAGTAAGTCCTTCTTCCAGCTCTTAATACTTCAGAATGAATTTCCTCTTGATCATGTTTCTCGTTATCGCTCATATTCATTTTTTTTCTTAATGAGCAAAGCTAAAAAAATATTGAGCCCCGCCCAGATTTTTAGCTAGGCCGTTTTTTTGCTTTCTTCGGAAAGTTGTTGGTGATACATTTCGGCATAGTAGCCTTTGTTCTCCATTAAAGTTTCATGAGAACCCCGCTCAATAATCTTCCCTTTTTCCAACACAATGATATGATCTGCATTTTTTACCGAAGAAACCCGGTGGCTAATAATGATGGAAGTTCGCTGCTTTATTAGTCTTTTCAAATTGTTTAAAATGCGCTCTTCGGTTTCCGTATCCACTGCCGAAAGGCAATCGTCAAAAATAAGTACCCGTGGTTCTTTCATGATAGCCCGGGCAATGCTTACCCGTTGCTTTTGACCACCACTAAGGGTAATGCCGCGTTCACCCACCTTGGTTTCATAAGCCTGCGGGAAATCCATAATATTGTGATGCACCTCGGCATTTTTAGCCGCCTTCTGTATTTGCTCAGCACCGGCTCCCTCTATGCCAAAGCCAATATTTTTGGCAATGGTGGTAGAAAATAAAAAGGCCTCTTGCGGCACATAGCCAATGGATTTACGCAGTCCAAATAGGTTTACACTTTCAATGGGTTTTCCATCAACCAGTATTTCTCCGGAATCGGCATCGTACAAACGACCTACTAAATCAGCAATGGTAGATTTTCCTGCTCCGGTACGGCCCACAATGGCCAAAGATTTACCTGCTTCTAGCTTAAAGTTAATCTCATCCAATGCTTTAATGCCAGTATCGGGGTAGGTGAAGCTTACGTTTTTAAACTCCAGGTTGCCCTGAAACTCAAAATCTTCCTCAACATTTTTGTTCTTGATTTCAGGATCTACGTCAAGAAACTCATTAATTCTTTCCTGACTGGCAGCAGCCCTTTGAACCAAAGAAGTAACCCAGCCAATAGAAGCAACGGGCCAGGTAAGCATGTTTACGTAAATAATAAACTCGGCAATAACCCC
>PR_CR_10_Liq_1_inCRDRAFT_1001157_pt1 | contig 15342 bp, 9 predicted proteins | sample PRCRCaboRojoPR_3_FD_10241 | JGI IMG/M metagenome (IMG submission 10241)
AAACGCAAAATGAAACTTGCCAAAAAAGAGTACTTTGCAGAGCAGAGCAGTCCTGCCAAGAAACAGAAAACAGAAGACCCTGTGCTGGATTACATGAAAGACATGCTGAAAAAGCACGGTCCTCCAGAAGAACCCTTCTTAGCTACTCCTGTGAAGACAGAAACCAGCTCGGCCTCTTCTGAAAACAGCACTCCTGACAAACTGCCTAGGAAGCTTTACTACGTGTCACCTGAGTTCAAGTCCATTAACTTCGCTACTCCGATCTCTGCACGCAGCATAATTCAGTCAATTCAAGAAGATGCTAAAATTGATAAAGTTTAGCTTAGCCGTAGTGACTCCTGTTTTCTTCGTTATAAGGCACAATCTGCCTACCGTGGGTTGCCATCGGGTCCCCAGTGACTTCTTCAATGCGCGCCCTGTCCTTGTCGATGCCCCTCATGTAAGCTTGGATTACCTCTAAAGGCAGGTCCTCAGTTCCAGAGGTAGCGGGTCGCTTAATTGAAATTCCGTGGTTCAGTCTCCAGAGTTTCTCGATGCCTTCCATATGCCACTGGTTCACTACTGCAAGTTTGCGCTGGCCAGTCATTCTTTGTTCAATGGTGCGGAACATGTCTTCGTCTTTGGCGTCAATTACTATTTTCTTCTGGTCAGGCAGCATCTTTTCAAAGAACCTTACCCACCAAGCCACTTGGTCTTTGTCAAGGTAAGTTTCTGCAATGGACTTAACTGAGTGCGACCTGAAGATCTTTTGCCAGTCCCTTGCTTCTAAGTACCAGGCTTCACAGATGGTCATCCAATACTTCCACAGAGGGAAAATAGCGTCGAAGTTTTTTTCTTGCTTAAGTCCAATGTACATTTCTTCGTCAAAGTCGTCTCCAGCCATTACTAGTTCTAAGTTGTTTTGCATAGCGTAGTCTACTGCAAACTTCATGTCCAGGCCTGGAGTGAAAAGCCTCCACCACTCTTCAGGAGTCCTCATCACAGTGTGGATGCAGAATCGCATTAAGTTCAGTCTGTACCAAAAGATCATGTCCCTTAATCCCCAACGCAGTTGTGGGGCTTCTTCGAGTTTTTCGAGGTAGCCTGAGGTTTCTAGGTGTTTGTGCAGTTCTTCAACTGAACCAAAGTTTCCCCTGGAATGGTTGGGGAAGTCACTGCCTGCTTGCACAAGGACGGACTGGGGTTTGAATTGCTCAGTGAGTTCTTTTACTCTGTGTGCAAGTTTAGTGGAAAGGTTTGAAGTGCCCAGAATCAGGAGTTCTTCTTTAGAGTTGGGGTCGACTAAGTGAGTTACCGTGCTTTGCTCCACTGTACGGGGTGGAAGCAGTCCGTCTCGCTTTGTTAGGTGGGTTGAGTCCCTTACGACTGCACCGTAGTGAGAATAATGAAGCCTTTTGAAGCTAGAAAGAGCCATTTATATTTAGTGTTAGTAAATGAACAAAGAGTCCTCAGTCAAAAAACTAGAAGAAGCATACGAAGTAATTCTGAGTTCCTTGCCTCTGACTGAAGAAGGAGTGCAAAAAACCCCTTTTAGAGCAGCAAAAGCTTTTAGGGAGTTGTGTTGGGGTTACTTTGTGAGTCCTGAAACTGCTGTAGGCGGAGGAGTGTTTCCTTACTCAGGGGATGGAATTGTATATGTTAGGAATATTGAAATTTGCTCACTTTGTGAGCATCACTTACTTCCGTTTATAGGGAATTGTGCTATTGCTTACATTCCCCACCAAAAGATTTTAGGACTTAGCAAACTGAAAAGAGTTACAGAGGTGTTTTCTAGAAGACTTCAAGTCCAAGAACGCTTAACTGACCAAATAGCCCAAGCTATTCACAAGTGTATAGAGCCCAAAGGAGTACTTGTAGTGGTCAAAAGCACCCACTTGTGTATGAAGATGCGAGGAGTCTGTGAAAAAGACTCCCAAACAGTAACTGTTGCTTCGCTTGGTGAGTTCAAGTCTAACTCTTCACTGCGCGCCCAGTATGTACAGGAATCCCTAAGTTGCACAGGTAAACTATAAGTAAAATGGAAGGAGTACTAGTGGCCTTGCCTAAAAAGACCAGACGCGGAAACGTGTTTACAGCCGTGAAAAAACACTACCTGAGAGAAGACGTTCCTTGCGGGCACTCTAGGTGTAGATCTTGTCAGAGCGTATCAGAGCAGCCTTTGACAGCGCCAGAAGTGTTTATTTTGGACGCAGAAACTCTGTTTAAACATGTGACTGTGTTAGAAGAACAAGTACAAGACCCACACCTGACGTGCAGTAATACTGTGTTTCTGCAGTCTTCTTTGCTTTCAATTAAGCAAAAAGACTCCAAACTCTACTTGCGCATTAAAACTTTCATAGACGAAAACAACTACTTTGTTTTTATGAACGATCACAGAAAGGAAGCCTTTTTGGAGTTCCAACACCCAGACAGGGAGTTTGAGGCTTCGCTAAAAGCTAAAACTTGGCTGGAGTCTCACCTCGAAGGCGTTCATGTTTGTGTAGTATCAACCAGACAAGACCCACGCACAGTGTTACTAGAAGACGTTTTAAAAGGGTCTTTGCTGGCTGACATGTTTCCAGTGACTGAGCCAGAGTCCCCAGCTATTTACCAAGACCACATGGAGGTGTTTGAAGCCCACTTAAAGGTAAAAGAAGGACTGCTGTATGAAGGAGTTATGCACGTTTACAGGTCAGAACCCCACAAAGCCTACGTTACAGTGAACAAAGGAGTAAAAAACAAACTTGAAATTGCCATCCTCGGACACTCTAACATGAACAGGGCACTTGAAGGCGACTTAGTAGCTGTAGAAGTGCTTAAGCAAAACATGGACCTAGAGCAAGCTGACTTAGAAGAAGAAGACCAAGTTGACTTAATAGAAACAGGCAAAGTTTCCCAGGTACAAAGAGTAGCTCCTCTCGAAGGCAGGGTTGTGTCTATTCTCAGTTCTAAGAAAAAAACTTACTGTGGCAGCATACAAGCAACAGGCTGCTTTGTGAAAAACAGAGAACTCTGCATGTTTTTGCCAGTCAACCCAAGAATTCCCCAAGTCAAAGTCTACGTTTCTGATAAGTCGCGCTTTGAAAACAAAAGAGTCACCTTAGTTATAGACAAGTGGGACGCCTTCAGTCAGGAGCCCCAAGGCCACATAGTAAAGGTACTCGGGGACATCCAAGACATTTCTACAGAGTCCGATGTGATCCTTTTAGAACACGACGTAGTGATTAAGCCTTTCACTCAGGAAGCAATGAACTGCCTTCCTTCTGAAAACTGGCAACTTACCCAAGAGGAGGTTTCCAGACGCAAAGACCTCAGAAACAGATGCGTAGCTAGCGTCGACCCTCCTGGCTGCAAAGATATAGACGACGCCCTTCACTGCACTGTGCTGCCTAACGGGAACTGGGAAGTAGGAGTGCACATTGCAGACGTAACTCACTTTTTGGAAGCTGGAAGTGCCCTTGACATTGAAGCTTCGGAGCGGTGCAACACTGTTTACTTAGTAGAGAGAAGAACTGACATGCTGCCTGCTTTGCTGACTGAGAAACTCTGCAGTTTAGTAGGCAACACAGACAGACTGGCCTTTTCGGTGCTTTGGGAAATCAACCCCAAAACTATTGAAGTAGTTAACGTGGAGTTTTGCAAGAGTGTAATACACTCAAGGGCTTCTTTGACCTACCAACGCGCCCAAGAAATCATAGACTCTGAGTCCCAGGACGAACTTGCCTGTTCACTCAGAAGGCTTTTGGGGATCTCCAAAGTGCTTAGAGACAGAAGGTTCGAAGAAGGTGCTTTGGAACTTGCTAGTGCAGAAGTCAAGTTTGAACTAGACGTTGACAGACTCCAAGCCAAAGACATGACTCTGTACCAAGGCTTTGAAACCAACAGTATGGTTGAGGAGTTCATGCTTTTAGCCAATATTGCAGTTGCACGCAAGATCTTAGAAAACTACCCTGCTTACTCTATTCTAAGAAGACACCCCCCTCCTAAGTATGACCAGTTAAAACAACTGTCAGACACACTGTCCAAACTCGGGTACACTCTTAACTACGAGTCTTCAAAAGCCCTTTCAGAGTCCTTAAAAACCATTACCAACTCCAACAACCCTTACTTCAACAAAATTATCCGAATGCAAGTTACTCGGTGCATGAACCAAGCAGTGTATTTTTGCTCTTCAGAGTACGATAGGCCTGAGTACTCCCACTACGGGCTAGCTGCTGAGCTCTATACACACTTTACTTCGCCTATCAGACGCTACGCAGATGTGCTTGTCCACAGACTGCTTGCTGCAGCAATAGACGTGAAGTCACTTCCTGAGAAAATGACCGACCGAAGGGAAATGGGAGTGATTTGCAGAAGAATGAACTTCAGAAACAGAATGGCCCAGTACTCCCAAAGGACTTCCGCGAACCTGCACACTTACTTAGTGTTTAAGAGCAGAGCCCAAAAAGCCAAAGAAGAAGCAGTAGTAGTAGAAATGCTTCCCAACGGAGTAGAGGTGATGGTTCCTAGAATTGGCTTGGAAGGCACTGTTGAACTAGAAGGCTTTCCAAGCCCAGACAAAATGAGTTTTGCTTACAGAGGAAAAACCATCCAACTCTACGACAGAATCTCAGTAGAAATCGACATAGCTTTTGAAAACTTCAGAAAAACCATCCACATAAAACTACTTGAGTAACCGGATATTACATAAGTCCTCTTATAATAATAAATGATAGGTGAAAAGCGGGACAGAGACCCCGAAGAAGTATCCGAAAAAGAACCAGATTACCCCGACGAAGACGAGGACGAAGAAGAAGAAGACACCTATGAATTCGGCGACTTCGTAGTCCCTGACGAAGAGGTCGAAGAAGTCGATGAAGAACCCCCCAAACCACGAGAACCCAAACCCAAAAAAACCAAAGTCCGCTCCCGGCTTAAAAAAGCCGAACAGGACGATGAAGGACTCATTGACAACTACCACGCTATACGCGCCAGAACTGCAGAAGAACTTGCTATGAAACTTTTCCCCGAAGGACCTTCTGGAGAGGAACCTCAGAAACGCCAAAAAGTAGTGTCAGAACGCTCTGTAAGTTCAGAGCACTCAGAAATCTCTGAATCTGAAGGAGAAAGGGAAGGCCTGCGCCCTGGACAGTTCGTCAACATGGAAGCTGTCAACCTTGCTGCTCAGATATTCGGACATACACAAACAGAAACAGCACAACAAGAACTCTCTAAAGACGTATTTGAACCTGCAGAGCGCAAAGAGCGGTTTGCTACAAAAGAAGACGAAGAAGTTAGGGACCTGGACATTCCTGAACGGCTCCAGTACAGACTCAACAGAAGGTACAGTCCTGAACACTCCGAACTCCAAGCTGAAGCTAACTGGCTGTGCATGAAGTTCATGCTCCACTACCCAGGCCGTCAAGCTGACGAACTCAAAGCTGCCATTCTAGCTTTTCTGGAGTACTACAGAGTGGAAAAGTTCGAAGTGCCTTTTATTTGGAAGTACAGAATCCACTACTTAAGTCCTTCTATTGACAGCGAAGCCCAACTCTGGGACTTGTACCACTGGGACGGAGAGTGGGGTTATATTTTTGAGTCAAAAATGCACTACAACACTGTTTTGAAAAAGGCAGAGGCTAACTTTTTAGAAACTGAATTGGAAGCTGGGAGTCTGGTGTTGGCTGTAGAAAAAATACCAGAACAGGTTTTGGAAATCCTAGAAACTACCTCTCCTGAAGACTACAGGTTCGAAATAGATGACCTCAAGAAGTTCACAGAGGTGTACACTTACCCGCACAACTACTCTTCTAAGAAAAACACTTCTTCTTTTTTGCAGCAACAAAGAAACTCCCTTAAAGAATTCATCATCAAACTAGGAATGACCCCTGTGCAGTTCTCTGAAAACCTAAAGCATAGCCAAGAGTACCACAACATCGAAAACCACAACGTAAGGCCCAAAGACTTGGCCTTCGACCTGCTTTCAAACGAGTTTTTGGAAGAACTCCAGGTCTTGGAAGCCGCGTGTGGTCTTTTGAAAAAAGAAATATCAAGTCTGCCTTACTTCAGAAAGTTCCTTAGGACTGAGTACGTCAAGTACACCTATTTGTTCACAAGTCCTACCGAACAGGGTAAAGAAGTCCTGGACGTATTCCACCCACAGTACCGCGTCAAGAACCTCGAAAAAGGCAAGTTGCTTGAGTACGTCACTGCTGACTTCTGGGCTGACATTTTGAAAGCTGAGAGTTCCAACTGGATCCAAGTAGAGTTCAAACAAGTCTGGGGTGAAGAGTCCCAAGACAGGATCTTTGCCCAAATAGTGCCTTTCTTCACTACAGTCGAAGTTGAGAACGAAGTAGCTGAGGAGTGGAACCACTACAGAGAACTCGTGCTCGAAAAAGCTTTGGAAGAAATGTACTCTGTGCTGGAGTCTGAGTGGCGCAACGAAATGAACGTGCGTGCAGAAGAGCACATTCTTTTCCGGGCCAAAAGTGCTTTTAGTGAAATCCTCAACAAGACTCCTTACAGAGTAGTGGAAGAAGAAGACATCAAACCTAAAGTGTTTTCTTTAGTCACTGACCCCCACGTGGACTTTTACGGCAAAACAGGTTTGATAGTCCTCAACAGCCAAGGAGAAGTTTTGGAAGCTTGCAGTTTCAACACTCTTAGTTTAAGGAACCCCAACAACCTTTCTGACAATGACAGGAAAAGACACCAGGCTGACAAACGCGTAGTTGAAAGAATGATGCTTGACTACCACCCTGAGCTAGTTGTGGTCGGCGCTAACTGCCTCAATAGTGTCCAGGTAAGGAAGTTCATGGCTACTTTAGCTGAAAACCTAACACAGAACAACTACTTCGAAGGGTTCACTGACTGGAATATTGACTCTAAAATGCTACTAAGTGCTTCCCCGCCTGTAGTGATGTGCGACATGTCAGTGCCAAAGTTGTTTTCTGCTTCTCAAAGAGCCAAAAGGCTGTTTCCTGAGTATGACTTTTTGATGCTGCAAGCACTTTCAGCAGGCAGGTACATGCAGTGTCCTCTAGCGGAAACTCTAGGCCTGAACTCAGACCCACACGAAAAGTTGCTTACTAACTTGAACTTGGACCCCTTGCAGAAGCTAGTTAACCAGAAAAGACTTGAGCACTCTTTGGAGTGTATGGCAGTTTCAGTGTCCAACGAGCAAGGAGCTGACATCAACCAAATGATTGAACACTGGCACCTCAGACCTCCTTTGGACTACATTGCTGGATTAGGACCTGTGAAAGCCCACTCTCTAATTGAAAAGATTTCTCAGAAGTGCAAAGGCCGCCTTCCTATGAGAATAACTTTGCTGGCAAAGCACTTAGTAACTCAAAGAGTGTTTGAGAACTGCAGTGGGTTCATACTGATTCCCGCACAAGAAGACACTGACCCACTAGACGCCACCAGAATACACCCTGAGTTTTACGAACTTGCTAAGACTGTAGCTGCTTCAGCACTTGACTACACAGAAGACCACCAGTTCTACGAAATGGTAGTTCACAAAGCAATGAAGAACCCACACGTTCTAGAAGACCTAGACTTAGAAGCCTACGCAAAACGACTAGAAGAAAGGAACCAACCCAACATGAAGTACGTACTGGACTTTATTGTAAAGGAAATCAGTGCTCCTTTCAAAGTCCAAAGAAAAGGGTTTTCTGAACCTAGTCCTGAAGAAGTACTTTACATGGTGACTGGAGAGACTCCTCAAACCCTTACTAAAGGAAGCTTAGTTCCAGTTACCATTGTTAACTACGACAAACAAAGGAACTTTTTAAGGTGCAAGTTAGAGTGTGGTTTAGACGGAATCTGTGAAGCCCGGAACATAATAGCTGGCAGAGAACCTACAGTTGAAGAAATTTCTTGTTTCAAAAAAGGAGTTTCAATGACTGCTCGAGTAACAGAAGTCTCTGGGAAGTACGCTGGAGCTGACTTGTTTTTCAGAATCAAACTAAGTGTGCTCGACCAAGACGTGTCAAGTCACGAAAACTTTGTAAATATAGAGTTGGACGAAGGCTTTGTAGTGGATGAAAACGACTGGACAGACAAGATGCAGGTCGAAGACGACAGTGCCAGACAAGGCCAAAAGTACGTGCCTAGAAAAGTCAACCACCCCAGGTTCAAAAACATAGGTTTGCACATGGCGCAAGAACTCCTTAGGGGCAAAGACATTGGGGAGTGCATTTTCAGACCTAGTGCTAGAGGAGTTGACCACCTTACTTGCACTTGGAAGTTCTACGACTACGTGTACTCCCACTTAGACATCACTGAAGAAGGCAAACCTGCTCCCAACATGCTTGGGTCGCGGTTTAAAATTGGGAGTGAAGCTTACGACTCCTTGCAAGAAATAATAGACAGGTACATTTTGCCCTGCGAAAAGCTCACTAAAGAAGCAATTATCCACCCTAAGTTCAAAGACTGCCTGTCTGGGAGACTGACTTACCTAGAAAACACTCTTAAGCAAGAAAAGAGAAACAGTCCCAAAAGCATCCCTTACTACTTCACTATAGTTCCAGAGTACCCCCAGTACCTGGTGCTGTGCTACATTCCTAAAGAAAAAGTTATTCAAGAATACATCAAAGTCAAACCTCACGGACTGTTTTTCCACGAAGCTTACCACACAAACATGAACTTTTTGATTTCTTGGTTTAAAAGACATTCCAGTGAAAAGACCTACCAACAGTACTTGTCCAAGTCCAAACCCCCTGTCATGGACACCTCCTCCCACTTCGCAGTTCCTCCTAAACTAGACATGCCACGGACTCCTATCCACAGAATGCAAACCCCTACAAGGGACTCCACGCCTTTTGACTTCACTCCACACATCACAGCACAGGAATGGCAAGGGTCCACTCCTATTTCTTCAACTCCTTTTGCTTCTGACCCCAACTTCCAGCAAAACTACAACAGAAACGAAAGAAAAGACTACAGAAAAAAACCCCAGAAAAGAACCTGCCACACCTGTGGAAGCGAAGACCACCTCCAAAAAGACTGCACCCAAAGAGACTCCAAAAAACCAATCAAGTGTTACAACTGCAACGAGTTCGGACACATTGCTGCTAGATGCGACCAAAAGAAACAACCTCGTGAACACTCCCCAAGACGCAAACAAGGTTCTCCAGGTTGGGGCGGTGAAGGCTCTCCAGGTTGGAGTAGCCAACCAGCCACTTCAGGATGGGGTGGTCAAAGTTCTCCAGGTTGGAGTAACCAACCAGCCGGTTGGGGCGGTCAAAGTTCTTCGGGTTGGAGTGGTCAACCAGCCGCTTCAGATTGGGGCGGTCAAGGCTCTCCAGGTTGGAGTGGGCAACCAGCCGCTTCGGGTTGGGGCGGTCAAGGTTCTCCAGGTTGGAGTGGGCAACAACGAAAGGAGCAACTAGGGTGGGACCAACCTAAACAAAAAGAAAAACCACAAACTCCTACAGAGTGGAGCCAGGGAGGATGGGGCAGTCAGTCTCCTTGGGGTCAAGAAGGGTCTAAAGGCTGGGACTAATCAGTAATATTTAAGCATTATGCCTGTGAAGCCTGGTTCTTTGTCTTGTTCGGGGAACTTGGGATTTTTTACACTTATCGCAATACCAGTCTTCATTAGGCACGCGTTTAAGGCCGATGCACTTAGGGTGGACTACTGTAGGGCACATTTCGCAGCATATTAAGGATCCTCCGTCGTCACACAAGAAGCAGTGGTCGTCGTGGAGTTGCTCTTCTTTGATTTTCTTTTTGCGGTTTTCGTACCTCATACTGCGACTTGACTTTTCTGGCTTGGGTTCAGGTTCGGGTTTTTTGGTTTCAGGGCGTTTTTCTGCGTAGTTGTTGAGCACACAGTGGTAGATGCCTATAGCTAAGGCGAGTTGTTGGTTGGTGGCAACTGACTTCACGAGTTCTTCCCAGATCTTATAGAACTCTCCTAGGTCTTGCCAGACCTTAAGCACTACTTTCCGGTACTTAGGAGTTTCCTCTTCAGACTCAGACTCAGACACGTTCATAGCTTTTCTGAGAGGAGTGCTTGCTTTCTCAGCGTGCTCTAGTAAGTACTTTGCCACTTGACTGGGATCTTTGGTTTTTTTGAGGCCTTTGCGCCAGTTCTGTATGACTTCAGGTTTTTCCCAGTGCTTGTTGCCTTCTTCTAAGTACTCTGTGAAGCTTTTTTCAACGTCAAGTAGTATTTTTTTAACTGAATCTAAGTCGTTGCGCACAGGTTCGAACTCAGAAAACTTGTTGGTGTAAGGTTTGGGTTCTTCAGTTTGTTCGCTTGAAGTAGAGCTTTCTTCAGAGTCAACTAGTTTAGGTTTAGCCCACTTAAGGCCTTCGATGAGTTTGCTTTCTCTTACTCCTTTTGAGTAAAGCACACTTAGCAGGTGGTCTATGTCGCTTTGCTTGTAGAAAGCATACCAGTTAGGGTTGGTTTTTCTACTAGAATTGCTTGTTTTCACATAGACTTTAGAAGAGTCGAACTGGAAAAAGTAGTACTCGTTTAAGTCCCTGTCTAAGCCTAAAGGAAGAGTTCTTAGTTGGATGGACTCTATTTTCCTGTTTAAGTCTTCTATTTGGGTGTACAGTTTTTTGGTTTTTTCTTGTGTGCTTTGGGCTTTGCGAGTCATGGACTGGGACTTGTTTTCGTCTTTGAATTTCTGTTCTAGAGCTTTGGCTTCTGAGTAGTAGTTAGCTTTTTCTTTGTTCAGTTGGCTTTTTTCTTCTACTCTCCGCGCAAGCTCTTCGTGGATGTTTTTGCTTTCAAAGCAACAGTTGACCAAAAACACCAGTATGCCTACTTTTTCTTTGTAACTCAGAGAGAAGTAACAAGTTTCTAGGTCTCTGTCTTCAGTTTTTTGGTTGACTTTTTGCACTACTGTGTCTTCAGAGTACTCTCGGAAAGTCTTGACTCTAAGTAGCTCTTGGAGAAGAGCCAGCCACGAGTAAGGCAAGAACTCAGATATGTCAAAAGTGTCTTTTAAAACGTAAAGTGAGTGCAAAAACTTACAAACAGACCCTAAAGAGTCTAAGTCACTTGCCATAACTACTTCTATGAGTTCGCAAATCAAGGCCATGTGGAGTTCTTTGAGCAAACTCGTTTCTTCTTTGGACTGCAAACTTGAGTAAAGTTGCTCTACTGTAAAGTGAGACAGCTTCAAAACACTTTCAAAGTTATAAACAAAGTCAGTTATATAAAGAAGGTCTGAAGCAAAGTGCCCAGGCACTGGCAGAGGAAAAGGACTGGGGATCTTTTTGGGCTGTGAAACTTGGTGCAACTCAGGGTTGTTCTCCAACAACTTGTCTTCAATGGGGTAAACGATCTTCCCCGAACGCACGTACTGAGGAAAGTTTTTTTCCAAGTCACGCACAGCACGGGCCTTAAGATTGGAGTTAAGCGAGTTAAGGTAAGTGCGGATTTCTAGTTCTTTGGATGATTTTTGGGTTTTTTCGAGTTTAGCAGCTTCTTCGCGGAACTTTTTATCGATTGTAGGGAAGCAAAAGGTGCAGACCCAGGGTCCGACAGGAAGGTCTTTTTCTTTGAGGTGAGCGCACTGGAGATGATAGGACCGGGTGCAATTACTGCACAATACCAATGACCCCCCATCTTTGCAAACTTTACAGAAGAAATTGTTTGCTTCTCTGTCGCAGGGAATCCCTAAGCAGGCAAGCTTGGCATCCCGGAAGGTTTTGTTACTGCGTCTGGAAGATGCTGGTTTCCTAGGTTGCTCTTGGATTTTGTGTAAATTTTTTACCATGGCTGAGATTCTGATGTACCACAAATAAATTATGGCATCCCGGTTTCAAAGGGCTTTCGAATATATATGTACGCTAAAATTATAACTTCTAAGTTAAAAATGGTGAAAAGCGCTAATTATAACTTGTAAGCTTGTGCAGTCGCCATAATGGAAAATAACACACTAACTACTATAATGGAAGCCACATTAACGCACTGAGCTTTAAAAGTGCTTGCAGTAAGTTAAATTCTACATCAATAAAGAAATTATGGGAGAGTCAAATGCAGACAAGCCAATAAGGCTTTACGCTGACGGAATCTTCGACATGTTCCACTTCGGACACGCCAGGATGCTTGAGCAGTGCAAAAAGAAGTTCCCCAATGTCTACTTAGTCGTTGGTGTGGCTGGCGACGAGGACACAGAAAAGCATAAGGGAAAATGCCTTATGAACGAACACGAACGCTCCGAAACAGTGAGGCACTGCAAATGGGCAGACGAAGTCATTTGCCCTTGTCCCTGGGCTCCTACTTCAGAGTTCTTGGAACAACATAACATTGACTACGTGTGCCATGATGACCTTCCGTATTCCATGGGCTCTGGAAGTGCCGACGGAGACGTTTATGCTGAAATCAAAGCAGCAGGCAAGTTCCTTGCTACCCAGCGCACAGAAGGAATTTCCACCAGCGACCTGATTGTAAGGATCATTAAAGACTACGACTTATATGTGGTCAGAAACCTAAACAGAGGGTACTCTGCACAAGACCTCAACTTAACCCCGGAAGAAGTAGAAGCACTTTCTCGCAAAGCTTCTCAAAGGGAAGAGTCTCTTAAGTAACTAGCAGTCGCATAAGTCCATGCTTTGGGATATATGGCCAATGGCCCCAAATAAATAAAATGGGTGCAGGAAAGCCCAGAGGACTTAACGCAGGACGCAAACTCAAAAGAAGGCGAAGAGAGCAACTTTGGGCAGACAAAGCTTACAAAAAGGTCGCAATTGGTTCAGAGTACAAAAAGCCATTTGCAGGAGCTTGCATGGCAAAAGGCATCGTAGTAGAAAAACTCGGTGTGGAAGCCAAACAGCCTAACTCTGCCATTAGGAAGTGCGTGAGAGTTTTGCTCAAAAAGAACGGTAAGAAAATAGCTGCTTTCGTTCCTAACGACGGTTGCCTCAACTTCATTGACGAGAACGACGAAGTGCTGATTTCAGGATTCGGAAGGAAGGGTCACGCTGTAGGAGATCTTCCCGGTGTCAGATTCAAGGTTGTCAAAGTCAAAGGCGTTTCTATCAGAGCCCTTTATCTTCACAAAAAAGAAAAGCCTAGATAAGCTAATAAATTGCCGCCATGAACTTTTCAGATTCGATTCCGGGCAAAGGCCAGATTGCTCCCAACGGAGAGCTCTTAGCTGTCGTTGAGGGCCTGAGTCTGTGTGTCTACGACACTTTAGAACTAGACAAAGTAGCTCGCTGGCAAGTCCTTGACCAAGTAACTCAGTTGGTTTGGGGAACTGACTCTTCAATCATCATGTGCGCCCAAGCCAAAAGAGCAGTAGTGCAGCTTTTCAACGCTGTCGACCCTGTGTGGCAAGCCAAAGTTGACTTGGGTTTGGCTGGACTTTCGGGGGCTTGGTTGTGTCCTGACTCTAGACAACTCTTAACTGTTTCGGAATTCCAAGTCAGACTGAACATTTGGTCTTTGCTTGATAGAAGTGTGTCCTACATCAAAGCTCCTAAGTTTTCTGGAAAGGGTTTAGGTTTTTCAAGCGACGCCAAGTTCATGGCCTTGATAGAAGCCAATGAAGGAACTGACAATGTTGGAGTCTATGACACTAAGTCTTGGGAACTTGCTAGTTACTTTGAAGTAGACACCCACAACGCAGAAGATCTTAAGTGGAACCCAGACAACACTGCAATACTGGTTTGGGACAACCCAGTCAACTACAAGTTACTAGTTTACTCTCCCACTGGAGAACTACTTACTAAGTTTTCAGCTTACGAAAACGCCTTAGGAATACAGTCAGTAGAACTTAGTCCGAGCGGAAGTTACATTGCAGTGGGTTCCTACGACAAAAAGGTTAGAGTGCTCCACCACATAACTTGGCAAAAACTCTCTGAGTGGTCCCACGACAAAGAGATTCAAACTGGCAAAGACATCCACATTTACCAGGAAGAAGAGTACAGGGAGTCCAGGGACAAAGTATCTTCGCAGTACGTGCTTGCAAGTTTGCCTGTTACATTTAAAATCTTAGGAAACAACAAACCCAAAGGAATCAGTCACCTTCAGTTCAGTCACGACGGCAGGTACTTAGCTTCAGTTAGCGAAGAACTGCCTAATGTTCTTTGGATCTGGGACAATGTTGAGATGGGGATCCGCAGTGTCCTTGTGCACAAACACTCTGTTAAGAGTTTAGGTTGGTCGCCTAAACACACACTTTTGGCCACAGCTACTGGAAACTCAAACCTTTACTTGTGGTCAGAGGAGGGTTCGAGTGTGTGCGACATGCCTTTTGAAGACTTTTGTGCCTTCAGTGTGGAGTGGGGCAGCGACGGACAAAGCTTGCTAGTTGAGTACAAAAACAACTTTGTAGTGGCTTATCCCCAACTAGAAGACTTACTGCACTACCAGTCCCAGTAAGTGTGTTGTGATCCATAAGAAATTAACTTAACATATAAATGCAAAGGTGGAAGACAGTATGTTGTAAGCTTTACTTAGGGGCCAGCTTCACAACAGCATGCCTGAAAAGGACTCCAGACAGGTTTTTAGCATTGGCTTCGGTTTATGTACAGAGACGACTTATCCATAGCCTCTCACAGCACCAAGACTCTGACCCTTTCTTCTATGCAGACAAATGCCTACGCAAAAACCCTATAAGCGAAGACAAACTCAGTGACTACTGCTTAGAAAAAACCAAAGACCTACAGAAACTCAGTTCAGACAACCTTTTACAGAGTATTCAAACCTCACTGACTGAGCTGGACACTAACATCTGCAACATGGTAACACTTACTTAGCTGAAAAAAGACCTGAGTTCTTTAGAAAAAATCACAGGCTACTACACCAAGTACAACGGAAGGAACGCCCACGCCTCTGCAATGTTGCTGTTAGGCAGGGCTTTGGGAGGCACTAGTGAACAAATGAAGACTTTCGCCGAAGTAGTCGAAATGACCCATATAGGGAACATGCTGCACAGCAACGTGTGTGAAGAAGGAAAAGCTCCTTCGAAACTCAACTACTTTTTCGGGAACAAAGGAGTCATACTAGGAGGCGACTACATGATCAGCAACGCTTCTATTTTATGCTGCAAAATCAACAGCATGCCTGTGATCCAGATCCTTTGTTTCATAGTGCAGAGCATGGCCAAAGGAGCACTTGCTCCTCTCCAAGGAGAAAAAGTCAGCGATAAGCTAAGGAACTACTGCAACGCAAGCTTCAACAGAGCAGCGAGTTTGATGGCCTACGGGTGTCAGGGAATAGCTTACCTTGGAAAAGCTGACCCTAGCACTGCCTTTGAGTACGGAAAGCACTTGGGAATGGCTCTTAAAATCATTGGTGACATCAAAGACAACCTTGAAGACAAAGTTAAGTTTTGGTCCTTCCCCACTCTTTTTGCCGCCAACGAGTACCCTGAAATTGAAACACTTATAGAACAAGGCAACCAC
>PR_CR_10_Liq_1_inCRDRAFT_1001158_pt1 | contig 15325 bp, 12 predicted proteins | sample PRCRCaboRojoPR_3_FD_10241 | JGI IMG/M metagenome (IMG submission 10241)
AGAGACTCTAGGAGTGTTCAATCAGGAAGTGGATAGACTCAAAAAGGTACTTGGTCTATCCAAAGTCCCCAAGAATTACAAGGGACTCAGAATCCTCGAAATGGATAATGCAATCAAAGTACTGGCATTCCTGGCTGTGTACAAGAACAGCGGAATAGCCAATGAAGACTTAGAGTACTTCCAAAGAGAGAAGATGTCAATCAGTCGTACTTTGAACCTTTACATGAGACCAATGCAAGAAGACTCTCTACTAAGCGACTTAAATGAGACTACAGGAGAAGCAGAAATCAAAAGAAGGATAGTGCTTTCTTTCTGGGTTACTACACTTCTACATGACATGAGATGTAATTTCAAGCCTTACACTAACTTGATTGCAGAGTCATTAGAGAGGATACCCGCTGAAATGTTTGAGTTTTTAGCCGGGATAATCAGAACTAGCGTATTCAAAAGTGCAGTAAAAAGAATTAACGAACTGAAGCGAGCAAGAGTTACTGAAGTTTTGAAGAACTTGAAGGAAAATTCTTACTTTTGCGATGAGCTTCCAGAAGGAGTGCAAGGAGTGTCTGTGTTGGGCAATCATGTTGTTCTAACGAAAGAATATGATTACACAACCAAAGGCAGTAGAAATGAGCGTATGATCAAGCAGGTTTCATTCGAAAGCACTCTAATACACGAACTGAGTCATATACTGTACCGATTTCATAAAGAAGAAAACTGGTACAAACTCAGTCCAGAAAAGCCCTGCAAAAGAATCAGAATGACTCAAGAAACACTCAACGAAGAGGTCAAACTTCCTCAGAAAAGAACACCCAGTGAGACCTTTGAAGAAACTCAAGAAAGTGAAATGGGCAATCACTTAGAGACTCAGCTATTTGGGTTCAGAATTGAGGAAATGAACCTAGACCTAGCTAGTTTCTTGGTAGAAATTCCCAACTGGAATACATCGCTAGAAAGTTTCCAGGAAGAAGTACTCAAGAACTACAGACAAGGAGTCAGCAAAGGACAGAAGTCATTCAAGATGAAGAAGTCAGTTGAGTACAGAGGAGGCATTGCTGGGTGCTTCTATGACATAAACAGACACCAAGTGAATCACCTTAAGCACTCTAAGTAGTACATAATGCTAATGGATTAAAATTATAAACTTAAAAGTCATATTAGTCTCTGAATTTACTGAGCAGTGCTTAAAGTAGTGTTTGAGGTTAGAGATAGCCTCTTTAAGCTTTATTAGTATGAATCAGTATAAAGACTTTGTGTAGTCGCTGAATAGGCTGGCCTTCAAATCTTTAATTAGAAATTCTTACTATAGAAGAACTAAGTGTGTTAGGGTTTTTCAAGAGTCTTTCTGAAATAGATTCTTTGGAAATTTTCAGGGCAGCAACTGGACTCTATGAAGGGAGTTAGGATGCAATAGCTTTATTCACGGATTTATGAGGCACAAATGCTCGGGTCTTCAAAACAACTCTATGATGTAGATTTCTAGTTATTTGAAGTAGTTATAATTGTGTGTAATAATATAGATGGAAAGGTCGTTAAGCATGATAGTTCAAGTTTTGCAAATTCCGAAGTCGCGGAGGAAGAAATTTGACTACACTATTTTGTTTGAAGTTACAAAGGAAATAAGCTTTTTCAAAAGGATAAAAGAAGAGAGGAAGAATGACGACGTTCACAGAGAATGCTGCAGAGTGATGAACTTAGAAACAGCACAAAAGGGGTCCAAAGTGTTTGAGTTCGGAGAAATAGGAGACAAGTTTTATATCATTCTGGAGGGGAAAGTAGGAGTGTTTGTGCCTACTAAGAAAATAGTTAACCAAGAAGAGCAAAAAAAAGAGCCAGAAAGAGAACAAAAAAGTGAACTTAAAATTAGGGGAATCGAAGATGAAGAAACGCCCTCCGAAGGAGAATACCTAGTGAAAACTCCACCACCACGCAGAAAAGCTGTTGTGATTCCGAAAAGCATTGCTAGTATTTTAGAAGACTTCCACAATACACTCAAGGAAAAAGAAGTCCCTAAAAAGCAAACCAAGGCTGATCACGAGCATAAAAGGCTCACAAAGCTGTTTAAACAGGAAATTGAGAGTGAAGATAAGTTTTTTATTGACTTCGAGAAGCACTATGTGGAAGAAAGCAACAGTTTTATTCAAGAAATGAAAGAAGTTGCAGAATTTGGAGCTGGGTCTTCCTTCGGGGAGTTTGCTTTGCTTAACGACAAACCCAGGTCTGCCACTATAGTGGCTAAGACAGCCTGTCACTTTGCAGTGCTTAACAAGTTTGAGTTTAGGAGGATTTTGGGTTCAATTGCAGAAAAAGAAATAACTGAGAAGGTGGAGTATTTGTATTGCCACCCCTTTTTTAAAGGGTGGAGTAGGACAGCAATTACTAAACTAAGTTACTACTTCCACAGCAAGTTTCTGAGAAAAAACCACCATTTGTTCAGACAAAACGAAAACGTGGGAAGTGTCTACTTCATAAAAGAAGGGGAGTTCAAAGTAAGTTTAACTTAGATTTACAAAAGACTCAAGCAAGAAAGAGAAGTAGTAAAGGGTCCAGACTCAGGATTCAACAAGCCAACTATGAGACTAAAAAACACTAGAAAGGAAAGTAAGTACAAAGAACTGCATCTAGTAATAAAGGGCCAAAACGAAATTTTAGGCTTAGAAGAAATCATCAATGACCAGTTAAAACGCAACCAGTCGTGTGTTTGTTTTTCAAAAGAAGCAGAAGTGCTTTATATATCCAAAGAAGTAAGTTCTAAGTAGGAATTCTTGAACAGGGTGCTGAACAGCGAAAACATAGTCCAACTCAGGAAAAAGCAAAACATCGAGTCCAGCCGGTTGAATTCTCGAGAAAAAAAACAAACTTACGTTGAAAGGGCAAAACTAAGTCAGCCTAGTCCCTTGAAGTACCTGGACAAGCAAAGCACCAGTGCATTCAAATTGGAGCTAATTACCAACAGTCCTATAAGAGAACCTTCGTACTTAAGCAAAAACAACTCAAGAGACATATCAACTAAAGTCAAGAACAAGGCTTCCAGAAGTTTCGACTACAGCATTTCCCCTAAAAAAGTATCAACTGCAAAAAGCCCGGGCTTCAGGTTGCCCCAGCACTTGAAAACCAGAACTCCAAGCAGGATCAATAAGTACATGATAAGTCCACGCGAAGAAAAGAGAAGCCAAGTTCCGTTTAATTTCGGGTTCAGCCAAAAAAGAACTAGTACCAAAGAAGCTTCATTGTGTCCCGAACTCAATCTTTCAGGCACTTCTAACTACAGAAATTTAAATACTTATAATCACCCTTATGGTTAACTGTAAGGTATTTAGTTGGCGATTAAAATAATGATAAATTTAAGCAAAGTCATACAAACACTCCAAATTCCCTGCAAAATGAGAAACAAACACGACCTGCAAGTGCTTCTGGAAGCTACTAAAAACAACCAATTTTTCAAGAAGCTGAGAGAAGAAGAACTAGATGATAAGATTCACCAACTGTGTTGCAAGGTGATGACTCTGGAAAAGTGCAACAAAGAACAGGTGTTGTTTGACTTCGGGGACAGGGGAGATAAGTTTTACATAATTCTCAAAGGGAAAGTGAGTGTGATGATACCTTCTAAAAAGTCAATTGTTGTAAATGCATCCGAAATTAAGAAGTTAAAAAAGCAAGAAAAGCAGAGGATGAATCGGAAGCAGCCCAGTTTGGAGTCTGAAGAGGAGTCTTCTGAGAGTGAAGAAGAAATATTTTACACACAACCAACCAGACAGCGCAGGAAGGGAACTGTGCTGAGCTCTGAAATAACTAAGGTGCTCAATTCCTATAGAGAAACCAACAAAACTCAGGAAGAAAACAATGAAGACTACGAGAAGAAGGTTTCTGGGTTTTTTGAGAACGAACTGGACAAAGAAAGGAGGCAGATTCTGGAACTTGCTAAGCAATTTGAAGGGGAAGAAGAATTCGAGATTGAACTTGAGCAACTAAATGAGGTTGCTGAGTTGGGAGAAGGGGGTTCTTTTGGGGAGTTTGCCTTATTGAACGAAAAACCCAGAGCAGCTACTATTAAGGCGAAGGAAAACTGTTTTTTTGCAGTTCTTTGTAAAAGTGACTTCAAAAGGATATTGGGAAATATTTCCCAGAAAAGACTCAGAGACAAAATAGAGTTTTTTTACTCGTTGCCTTTTTTTGAGGGTTGGACGAGGATTGCCTTGACTAAGCTGAGTTACTATTTCAAGAGTAAAATTCTCAAAAAGAATCAAGTTTTGTACAGAGAAGGGGACCCAGTGGAGTACGTTTACTTTGTGAAGGAAGGGGAGTTCAGGGTAAGTGGTAATTAGATTTCTAAAAGTTTGAAGGAAGAAAAACAACTTATTGAGATTACTAAGGGCAAAAGTAGTTTGTTTTACCAAGACTCCAAACTTGGGTCTTACTTCAGGTTCAACAACCTGAGGAAAAAGCTTTCACACAAAGAACTGCACTTGGTGATTAAGGGGAAAAACGAAATGCTGGGTGCAGACGAAGTTATGTCTGAAAAAACAAAACGAGAACAAACGTGCACTTGCTTTTCACAGACTGCGGAAGTTTTGTTCATTTCGAAAAACGTAATTTCTAGTTAGGACTTTTTGAATCGGATATCCTACCACAACACCAAGAGTCACTTCATCCAAAGACAAGAATTCGAGAACTTACAACTTAAAAACAGGGAAAGAAGACAAACTGTGACTGAACTGGCAAAGTCAAGTTTGGAAACCGATACCTCTATGGAAAAGCGTTTCCTGTCCAAGTCAAGAATTGAAGAGGTTTCGGCCTCAGCATCCAAACTTCCCAAAGTAAATTCTCAGGCAAAGCTCAGGTCTTACACTCCAATTACCAAGAAAAGCAGTCCTGAGAAATTTTCTGCCACCAAACAAAGAAAACCCAAAAAGGTTAAAAGCACTTTTAAAGCACTGCCGCCTGCTCTACAAGAGATAGTTGGAGTTACTAAAACTAAACATGAACCTCAAAACTCCAGGAAGAAGCAAAAGCACCTGCAAGCCCTGTACAAAGGGGCTATGAGAAGAGGAGCTCCGCCTAACTTCCTTCTGAAGGCCCGCAAGAAACTTGAGAACTCTAGAGGAGTATTCCACAGTTTTTCATAACACAATTAAATATAATTACCATAATATTTAATGCAATCAATTAACTCTGTAATCCAGGTTTTGCAAATTCCACCTAAGTTAAGGAACTCCCAAGACATAAATTCTCTGCTAGAGAATACGAGTGAAATAAACTTTTTCAAGAAAATCAGAGATGAAGAAAAAACTAACGAGATCCACAGGGCTTGCTGCCAAGTAATGCACTTAGAAAGTTACAAAGCAGGGTCAAACATAATCAACTTCGGAGAAAAAGGAGACAAGTTTTACATTCTTTTGAGGGGCAGAGTGGGGGTGTTACTGCCTACTAAGAAGGCAGTTGTACTTAATCCTTCAGAAATTAAGCAAATCAGGAACTCCAGGGAGCAGAAGTCAACACTGCCAACACTGAAGTCAGACTCAGAGGAGTCCGAAGATGAAGAGGAGCTTTTCATTACTCCGAAAAACAAACAAAGAAGGAAAGGCAAGTTTTTAACGAAAGAAGTGGTGAAAGTGCTTGAGTCTTACAGACAAAAAGAGATCAAGTCCAATGAAGAACACATGACCAGCATTGAACAACAAGAAAGCAAAATATCCCAAATCTTCCAAAACGAACTTGAAAGGGAACGCCAGATGGTTATGGAGATGGCCAAAAACTACGAGGGTTCAGAGAGTGTTGAAATAGAACTAGAACAACTCCAAGAAGTTGCTGAACTCAAAGCAGGAGCTCACTTTGGAGAGTTTGCCCTTTTAAGTGACAAACCAAGAGCTGCAACTATTAGAGCCAAAGAAAACTGTTTGTTGGCAGTGCTGAAAAAGTCAGACTTCAGAAGGATTTTAGGCAGCATTTCTGAAAAAAAAGTAAACGAAAAAATAGAGTTCTTGTACTCTTTGAGTTACTTCAAAAACTGGACAAGAATTGCTGTGCACAAACTCAGTTACAACTTCAAGTCCCTAGTGTTGAGTAAGAACCAGTGTCTCTACAAAGAAGGTGACAAAGTCAAAAACGTGTACTTCGTGAAAAACGGAGAGTTCAAAATTTCGAAGCAAGTCACAGAAAAAAGGAACGTTATAAACAACCCGAGTTGCAACGGAAGTTTGGAACAGAAAATCAAGAATTTTTCTTTCATGAAACTCAGAAATATTCGACAAAAAAACTTCACAAAAGAAATTCAACTAGTGATCAAAGGCAAAAACGAAATCTTGGGAGGAGAAGAAGTTGTGCAGGATTTGGAACACCGCCAACAGTCCTGTGTGTCTCTTTCTAACTTCTCAGAAGTACTTTACATTTCCAAAGAAAACTTCATGAGTTCCTTTTCTTACCACAATACTAAAGAAATGCTCTGCAAACGACTTGAGTTCGAGTCTGCTAGACTCAAAGTGAAACAGGAAAGACAACTAATTATCGAAGATGCCAAAAACAGCCTGGATTTCAGTGGACAACCCAAAAAGGAAAGAAGCCTGCCTAAAAAACCTAACTACTCCAGACAAATACAGGATAAAGTGTCAACTCCAGTCAGCAAGCCTTCGTCTTTAGACTTTGACAAGTCTTTTTCTGCTAAAAGGCAACAAGTTTCGGCCAGTCTAGAGGGGAAACCCATTAAGCGGTCCAAAACTCCTGCAAAACCTCATGGCTTGAAGAGTCCAGCAAGAACTGGGTCTCCAAGCAAACTGATCATCAAAAAACTTAGTCCTAAAAGAGAGGCTCCCCAGAACTTTTTGTACTTCCGTAGAAGAGCTTTTGAGCGGATTCAGGAGTCAGTGAGCAGAACTAAGAGCTACAACGAAAGTTTTGGGCACTGGGAAGCCAAGACGAGATCAAACCAAAGCTACCAAGTATAATTAATAAATGGAAAAACAAGTGAGTAAAGTCTCTAAGAAGTCCTCAGCAGTGTTTGAAGAACCTGAAGTGTTTTACCCTGGGAAACTCCCTGAAGGACTTAAGAACAAAGAAACTAAAAACACAAAACTCGAAGTGCTCCAAGGCATGACAGAGGTCTACAGCAAGTACCACAGCGACTTTTCAACTCGTAAAGAAAAAAGACTTAAGTCCAAAAACCCACTGGATAGCTTTCCTGTTTTTAACTTGACAATAGACAACAACTACTCCAAAGAACTCCAAAAGAAGATTTCAGAGGTAATGCAGAGAGGTTTGGGAGTGCACTTGTTCCACGGACTTTACAAATGCACAGATACTTTTGTGGAAGCACTGAAAGAAGAACTCAAAGACTTGAAAGGGAAACGAGTGCTTTTGCAAGTCCAGTGCTTGACTGAAGCTTGGCACACACTCATGAACGCTGCACACGAAGCAGCTAAACTTGCTAAGAAACTTTTTGAGTTCAGCGACTGCAGCTTCGAAACTATGCACAAAAATCTTTTCATAGAAAAAATCATTAAAGAGAACCAGGAAATGCTAGAAACAGTTAAGTCCCAAAACCCCAAACACTATGTCACCAGTAACCTCATTTCAATGGAAACACAAATCAAAAACGACAAACCGTTTGAAAGCAACGCCAAAGCCCTTAGTTTATTTGAACAAGGGTCTAAAGACAACTCCCAGGATGAAGTTGTTCCTCTTGACGACTTAGTTTCTTACATCACACAAAACAAGTCCAAAAAGAAACCAAAACGAAAGAACAAAAAAAAACTAGCCAAGTCAGAGGTCTCCACCGTGGGTTCTTCTCAGTCTAGAGAAGTGTCTCCTGACTTAGACAGGGAAGTCGAAGAGTTCAAACAACGCCTAGAAAAAGAGGTTCCTGTGGACCTTCCTCTGAAGCCTCGTTTAACACCAAATTTCATCCAAAGTTTGAAGACACAGCTTCAAGCTCTTAAGTCAAATTAAGCTTTATAACAAACCCTCTTCACAGCGTTAACTACATTTTGGGGTCTAGGAGTTGAAATNCTTTCTAGGGGCTCNGAGTAAGGCATCGGCACCTCTGCCGCTGTCAATCTCTCGAGGGGAGCGTCTAGGTAGTCAAAGGCTTCACTTTCCATCATAAGACCTGCTATTTCAGCACCAATTCCACACATAGGCCATCCGTCTTCAACTGCAACTACCCGGTTTGTCTTTTTCACAGAGTCAATAACAGTTTGGGTGTCAAGTGGTTTTATAGAGCGTAAGTTAATGACTTCACAGTTAATGTTTTCTTTAGCAAGTGACTCTGCAGCCTCCATTGCAACTCCCACCATCCTTGAGTAAGCCACTATAGTTACGTCGTTTCCTTCACGCATTACCTTGGCCTTGCCTATAGGGACCAAGAAGTCTTTGTCCTGAACTTCGTCACTCACTTCAAATTCTTTGCCGTACATTAACTCGTTTTCAAGGAAAACTACAGGGTTGGGGTCCCGAATGGCGGTTTTTAGGAGTCCCTTTGCGTCTTCAGAGTCGTAGGGACTCAGAACTATTAATCCAGGGACTTGGGAGTACCAAGCAGCGTAGTCCTGGGAGTGCTGGGAACTCACTCCAGCAGCAGGGCCGTTTATGCCCCTGAAGACCACACTTCCAGAAAGACGACCTCCACTCATGTACCTGATTTTTGCAGAGGAATTCACAATTTGGTCAATGGCCTGCATTGCGAAGTTGAAAGTCATGAATTCTTGGATAGGTTTCAGACCAGCTAAGGCAGCGCCCACAGAAAGCCCTGTGAATCCTGCCTCGCTTATAGGAGTGTCCCAGATTCTTTCTGGTCCGTATTTCTCAAGAAGCCCTTTGGAAACTTTGTAAGCTCCCTGGTACAAGCCTACTTCTTCCCCAATCAAAAAAACGTCGGGGTCGCGAGCTATCTCTTCGTCCATAGCTGAATTGATGGCTTCTCTTACACTCATGCTGGCATTTCTCCGAAGTACATGTGCTAAGCCTCGCATTTTTATTAGCAGTGGTTGGCAACTCTATTTAGTTAAAGATATAGGCCTTCAGGCACGTTTCCTTTCTTCTTGTATAGCGTTTTTTCTTTGGACTTGCGGAAGTCTTCCTGGGTAACTTGCATTCTGCGTTCCCTCAAAGCCAAAAGACCTGCTTCAGAGCACATTGCCTTGATGTCTGCGCCACTCAGTTCGTCTTTGGCCATTATGAACTCTTCCAAGTCCACGTCGTTGGCCAAGGACATCTTCCCAGTGTGGATTTGGAAAATTTTCCTTTTGGTTTTGATTTCTGGCAAAGTGAACTCGATTTTTCTGTCGATTCTCCCTGGACGGATCAGTGCAGGGTCCAAGGTTTCAATTCGGTTGGTGGCTAAAATCACTTTGACGTCTGTTCTTGCGTCAAACCCGTCGAGTTGGTTAAGTAGTTCCAGCATAGTTCTTTGGACTTCTCTTTCTCCGCCTGAGTTGGACTCGTACCTCTTTGTGCCTACTGCGTCAATTTCGTCAATAAAGACTATTGAGGGAGCGTGCTCTTCTGCCATTTTGAAGAGTTCTCTAACCAGTTTAGGGCCTTCTCCTAAGTACTTCTGAATCAACTCCGAACCAGTTACTCGCAGGAAAGTTGCAGATGTTTCGTTGGCAACTGCTTTGGCAAGAAGGGTCTTTCCTGTGCCAGGTTCTCCGTAGAGAATCACTCCTTTAGGAGGTTTTATTCCTATGTCTTCGTACAACTCAGGGTGAGTCAGAGGAAGTTCCACTGCTTCTTTGATTTCCTGAATTTGGCTTTCAAGACCTCCTACGTCTGCGTAGCTCTCCAGAGGAGCTTTTTCTACCTTCATTACACTCAGCATAGGGTCAGCTTCATCTTGCAAAATGCCCACGACACTAAGGGCCTTGTTGTGCAGCAAGACACTTGACCCTGGTTCAAGGGCGTCTTTGTCTACAATAGAAAGAACGCATACGTAGTACTCTGGGCCTACTGAAGTCGAAACGATAGCGTGGTTTTCGTCAATGAACTCTTCAAGGTTCCCGACGACCAATGGAGACCCACGGAGTTCGTCGACCTTTTCGCGCTCTTCTTCCTTGCGCTGAGCAGTGGGTTTGAGGATCTCTTGGTTCTTGATGAACTCCTGTTCGAGCAGCATGTAGTCTTTGATCCTTTCTAGCCTCAGCTGCCTGAGGCGGCACTTTGAAGAGGGAGTCACAGTAGGTAGTTGGGCACCCCGTTCGATTCCTCTCTTCTTCTTTTTGCGGCCTACTCGGGCAGGCATGCGCTGTTCTTGTTGTCTCTTTTTGAACTCTTCTTTTCTGTTTTCGTTTCCTTGCTGGTCTCCTCCTCCGCTAGGTAAATTTCCCATTTATAAGAAATATCTTAGGTGCTAATTAGTTTTCTTTAAGTTTTCGTAAAACTTGACGGGGTTTCTGCGGCCTTCTGAAAAGTAGGCTGAGTTCTTATAAGAGGTCTTTGCGTAGTTGAATGGGTACTTTTTGTAGTTGGGTTTGTTGGACGCTCTGCGAATTCCAGGAGGTCTTGCTTTCAACTGAGGCAAAGGCGAAGTGTTTCTAGAGGTAGTTTCTTCCTTCTTAGGTTCATAAGCAGACTTAGGAGTGCTTTTGTTGGGAGCTGAAATGGCTCTGCTATTGTTTTCGCCTTTTTGGGAGCCGAGTCTAGAACGTCTTCTGACTAGATCAGCGTAGCACTTAAGACAGATTAAACCTAACTGTTGGAAGTCTAGCGAGTTAACGTCTATAATAGGTTTTCCTTCTGAGTTCAAAGGAACGCACAAAGCCAGGATTTCTTCAAAGGTTAAATAAAGCTTGCAGTTGTTGCATTTGATGTCGGTGTAGCCGTACTCGTCAATGATGAGTTTTTGTTCCAAAGCTTCCAGAACTTCCGAAGGTATTGAAGTTCTTGAGTTAGTTGTGCCAAGTGTAGACAAAGAGTTCTTTGAACTGAAGATTCGGCTGATCACAGTGAATTGGGAAGCCTTGCTTGAAGGTTTGCTTTTAACTGACTGGGCCTCATTCATTTAATAACGAGAGTTGAAGAATGTAATAATAGTTACAAATGGACAGAGAAGCAGAAGAGTTTTTGGCAGAAGTGGACTGGGTTGCAAACGAAGTTGACGCACTTGTTAAGGGCAAAACAGACATTGAAAAAAGCGTCCAACGAGAAGAAGAACGCAAAAAGCTTGCTGAAGTGAAGAAACGCGAAGAAGAAGAAAGGAAAAAAGCCGAAGAAGAAGCCAAACTAAGGGGAAGGCCTGGAAAAGGAGAGAAGTTCGACACTTACGTTTGCTTCTGTAAGTTGTGTTTCCGAGAGTTCGACTACGAACGGGAACTCTGCTACGTGTGCGGAGGCAGGTGCATCCTGGCAGAAGAACGGCGGAACGAGTTGATGAAGAAAGTTGAGGAGTTCAAAAAGGAAAGGGAACTCAAGGCAGAACGCAAGCGGAAGTGGGAGAACTGGAAAAAAACACAAGCGATGCTGCACTCCAAAGTTTCAAACAACTACAAAAAGTGGGACTACTTCGAAGACGACGACGAAGAAGAAGAAACCATGGACTTCGTGCCTCCTGAAAACGACCCTAACTTCAAGGAACTCGAAAGAGACATTAAAGAGCGCGCTGAAAAACGCAGAGAAGACCTTAAGACAGCCACCAAACTCAAAAACGAAGGAAATGACTACTTCAAACAAGGAAAGTTCAGAAACGCACTTAAGAAGTACGAAGCAGCTGTAGAAGTCAAAAAGGACTGGATGATTCTGTACACTAACTGTGCCATTGCCAAAATTAAGTTGGAAGACTACGAAGGAGCTGTTTTGAACTGCAGCAGAGTGCTTGAGTACTGCGAAGTGTTCGAAGAAGGTTACGAAAAAAGCAAGGACTTGTGCTTCAAAGCCTTGATTCGGAGAGGAGAAGCTCAAAGACTCCAAGGAAACCTTTCAGACGCAGTAAAGGACTTTTCCCAAGCACTTGACTTAAAACACGACTCCCAGATCGAAACACTTCTTGACAGAACCAAACAAGAAGCCCAGGAAAGTGGCCAGAGTTTAGAAGAAGTCAAAATAGAAGAAATACACTCACCATCTGAAATCATAAGTCAACTAGACACTCAGGAAAAAATCACTGGGTTCAAGCAAGCAGGGGGGTACTTGGTTTTGTTCAAAAGAATAACTGAGTCCAAAGACTCCGGAGCCCTTGAAGTGCTTGAGTACCTGTGTGGCGACGAAAAGAACTACCCGAGAGTGCAGCCCTTGGTTGCCAAAGTTTACGACAAAAAGCGCATAGGAGCAGTGACTCTGGTGGAAGCCGTCAACAGTTACTCAGAAGATGAAGAGTGGGTTACTAGGATTGTTAAGTTGCTTTCGCTGGCAGTTGAGAACCAGCATGTGAGGGAAGAACTTGTGAAGCATTCTGCTTGCACTAAAGGAGTTAAGTTCTGCAAAGCTGTGTTTGACTTGTTTACTTCAAGCAAAGAAAGCCTTCGGAAACACTTGATGCCTCTTTTGTCGAACCTTTGTTTGAGCAAGTACAAAAGTGCTTACGAAAGGAAACCTAACCCAGGAAACATCAAAGCAATCATAAGGCACAACTGGGCAGGGTTCTCAGAAATTCTCAGTGGCTTTTTGAAGTCAGAAGAAGGCTTTATTGAGGCGCTGGGGTTACTTTGCAACATGTCTTCAGAGATTAAAGTCAAAACGCTTTTGCTGCAGAACGGGGAACTCGTCCACAGGATAATTGACGTAGTGAACACTGGAGACCGTTCTTTCGAAGTCGAGAGAAGTTTAGGGTTCCTCATAAACATTTCAACCAACCCCACTGACACAAACCTTCTGCAGCACTTCTACCAAAGAATGCTTTACGGGGTCAAAAGAGTCCTTTCTCTTAAAACTTCGACCAAAACTATCGCGCAAAGGGGCTTTTTGCTTTTGTTCAGAATACTAGCTTCGAATCCCCAACTGGCAGAGAACCTTTCTAAAGACGTCCAACTCAAAGAAGTACTTTTGAAGGGCTTAACTACAGAAAGAGACACAACAATTAAAATATACACTGCAGGAGCTTCAAACCCTGCTTTTGCCAGAGAAGTTCCTTTGGAAGAACTAGTTAAAGTTGCGTTAGAAGAACTAAGAGTTTACTTGCGGGAAAACAAAGGAGACCAGAGAGCTGGCAACTTGGCCTTGTGCTTGGGGAGAGTAGCAGACCACTGTCCTGAAAGCAAACACAAAATGAAATCTCTTATTGAACCCCTTGTGCAAGTAGTTAAGGAAAAACTAGGACCAGTGAGAAAGAACTCTGCAGTTTGCTTAGCTAAACTTTCAAGTGACCCTCAAAACAAAAAGGAATTCACTCGAGTTCATGGCTTCGAAGTGCTTTCGAGTGTGTACGGGCATCTTCAAGAGTAATTAATTCATATGTTTATGACTGAGAAACTTTTAGTTTTGCTTTTGGGAACAGAAATAGAACTGATGTATGACTGCTCAAGTTCTTCCTTGAATACTTCCCGGAACACAAAGTTGGAACCAGGGTACTTGCTGAGTTTTTCTTCGAGTCTGCGGTCTACAATCCTCGGAGGGATGTTTCTGGAAGAGTACTTTTCTTCAATTTCACTTTTGTACACAAAAACCCCTTCTTCACTGAGTTTTTCTTGCATGTACTGGATCAAGAACTTGTCTTCCAGCAGCAGAAGGGTTTCTTCGTACTCGTACTTGATGTCTACTGTAACTACCTCTACTAAGTACTGAAACAAGTAGTGGTAGTTGGTAGTTTTGCGTTTTTTGGAAGCTGCAGCTGCTATTTGTAGGGCGCTTTCTCTTCTTTTGTTGTGCAAATTAAAATTACATTTAAGCTTTTCAAACAGCAGTCTAATCAGTTCCATGTTTCCAGTTTTGCAAGAAATCAAAGCACAATTCTCTCCAGTGTACTCGTCTACGTGGTGCACGTCAAATTCCCTGGGAACAGGTTTCCCTCTGAAGTAGTCGTGCAGAAACTTAACTACTTCGACCTTCTGGCGTTCGCAAGCCTTCATTATGGGGGTCAAAGTAGTGTTTGAAAGCATCCACTTGTTGTTTAGAGTCCTTGACTTGGTGGGGTGGTTAGCGAAAATTGACAACTCTTCACTGTCTTCTTCCCGAAACGACTCTTCGTTGGAGTCTTCTCCAGAGATGTAAACAGGTAAGTAGTAATTGAGCATGTTCATTAAGCCGTGCTCGCATATTACGTAGATGGGGTTGTTTCCTTGTTCAGCTAGCATTTGTTTCATCTTTGAGAGCTTGGCGCCTCCCAGCTCTACTAAAACTTTGAAAGCTTCAGTTTCGTCTAAGTACATTGCAAGTCCCAAAGCGTTCATTCCTGCACCTTGGACCTTTATGATTTCTTCGTTTATGTCTAGAGTTGGTTTGTTCTGAACCGAAGTGCAGAACCTTTTTAAGTATTGCTTTAACTTGTCTAACTGGCCACGTTCAATTGCAATTCTGATCTTCTTCTTGGCGTATTCTTGGTAGTTAAAAGGCTTTTGGTTGCTGCAACAAGTACCCATTACAAATTTATAACTCAAATGGCATTATGGTTTATCTACTCTATCCAGTCAGGAGTGCTTGAAATGAAGTTTCTAAAAGCAAGGATGGCTTTTCCTCGATGTGAAATTGAGTTCTTAACCTCAGGAGGCAACTCTGCAAAGGTTTGTTCGTGGCCTTCGGGAACAAAAATAGGGTCCCACCCAAACCCGTTGTCTCCTCTGGGGCCTTTGATAGTTCCATTTACAGACCCTAAGAACACCTTGGGTTCACACCCAGGCTTTCCAAAGCCTATTCTGCACTCACCAACAGCACTTTTGTCTTCCCACTCACTAAGCATCTTCACGAGGCCTTCAGCTCCCACAGCTTCTCTAAACCACTTTCTGTGTAAGTTTTACATGTAAGGTCCTGGAAGTCCTTTCCAGGCATTGAAGCAAAGACAAGTGTCTTCCACAATAACAGGTCCTGAAACTTGTTTGGAGGCTTCCCTTACCTTTTCAGCCACAATTTCTTCTGGAGTGCCTTGGATTTCTTTCAAGTCCAAAGGCATGAGGGACAAGGAGACTCCACAGGCTTCGAGTTCTTGGTGAACTAACTCATTGATCTCACGCACTTTGTTTGCCTAGGTAGGACTTACGTTTCCCGAAATAAGGTAAAGGACTCTGCTCATAATTATGTCGAAAAGTGGACACATTCAAATTCACTTAAGAGTGAGGCCTACTAAAAGGCCTTTCAAAGGACTGGTTATGGGTGAAGAGGACTCCCAGGTGGAGGTCCACCTTTCCAAAAAGGACCCCCGCCAGTATGTCAATAACAAGAAAGAGGACTACCACTTCAAGTTTGACAATGTACT
>PR_CR_10_Liq_1_inCRDRAFT_1001159_pt1 | contig 15308 bp, 12 predicted proteins | sample PRCRCaboRojoPR_3_FD_10241 | JGI IMG/M metagenome (IMG submission 10241)
CGAGCCGCCCGTCGCCCCCGTCACGGACGACCTCCCGCAGCCCGCCGTGGTCGCTCGCGACGACGGGCGTGCCGCAGGCGGCGGCCTCGGCGGCGACGAGTCCGAAGCCGGCACCGGTCACCGTCGGGACGACGACGAGGGCGGCGCCGCGGTAGCGCGCGGGCAGCTCCTCGTCGGGGACGTGGCCGAGGAGGTGGATCCCGCCGACCGGCGTGGCGGCGGCGCGCAGGGCGGCACGGTCGGGACCGGTGCCCGCCACGTGCAGCTCCGCACGGTCCTCGAGCCCGGCCCTGCGCCACGCGTCGAGGAGCACGTCCCAGCCGTTGCGGCGCACGAGTCGGCCCACGAACAGCACGACGGGCCGCGTGCCGGTGCGCCGTGGCCCGTCCGGGGTGAAGCGGGCGGTGTCGACCCCGTTGGGGACGACCCGCACGTCGGCGTCCGGCACGATCGCACGCACGTGGTCGGCGGTGTGCGCGGAGACGGCGACGACGCGGCGGGCCGCGCGGATCACGGCCTGTCCGAGCGTCCGGTCGACCAGCCGCTCGACCGCGTCGAGCACCGGCCCGTAGGCGATCCACGGGGCGTGCTGCACGAGCACGAACGGGCGGGCCGCGCGGCGGGCCGCGATCGCGGCGAGCAGCGACGTGGGGAACGCGTGCCCGTGGGCGACGACGACGTCGGCGCGGCGTGCGGCCGCGGTCACGTCCCGCAGCATGCGCGGGGTGGGCACGGGGACGGGCAGCTGCAGGGTCCGGGCGAGCGGGTCGCCGGCCCGGTGGCGCACGACGTGGAGCGTCCCGCGCGCCCCGCGGGGCGTGCGGTCCTCGTGCGACGGCGTGCCCGTCGGCAGGCGGGTGGTGTGGACCTCGACGTGCGCGCCGTGCCGGGCGGCGCGCTGCGCCTGCAGCCCGGCGACCGTCTCGGTCCCACCGACGTGCGGTGCGAAGTAGTGCGTGACCACCACCATCCGGAGTCCCTCGAGCACGTCCATGCTCACGCCGCGACCTGGTCGTCGGTCGGGCCGTCCGGCGGTCCGGCGCCGTGGCCCGTCCGCCGTGCCGCGCGGCGACCGGCGAGGTGCGCGAGCGGACCGGCCGCCGCCGCCCCGGCGAGGACGAGCAGCGCGTCACGCGTGCGGTCGCCGGGACGTTCCAGCGGGACCTCCTGCGCGAGCTCGAGGCCACCACCCTCCGACGCGACGCCGCGGACCTCGACGGCGGCGCGTTCAGGCAGGGGCACCTGCAGGTCGACGACCCCGGCGGCGTCGGCGAGGACCGTGCGCGTCGGGGTCCCGCTGACGTCGACGAGCACCGCCGTGTTCGGCCGGAAGCCGCTGGCCCGCACGGCCAACGCCACCCAGCCGGCGGCGGGGACGGACGTCACCTGCAGCCCGCGGGGCGCGTACGGCTGGACGGCGGCGACGGGCTGCGGCAGACCGGTCCGCAGCAGCAGGACCAGGAGCGCCAGGGCGGACAGCACCACGACGAGGGTGCCGCGGTCGCGCACGGCCGCCGGGACGCGCGGGCGGGACCGCCCCGGACCGACGACGTCGACACGGGGCCCGCTCCCCGCCGGCTGCGCACCCATGGTGGGAAGGTACCGGGACGGCCCTCCTCACCCCTCTCCGGCGGCTTCGAACGCGGTCTCGGTAGTCTGACCAGTCCGCCGTGGCACGGCGGCCCGGTCGGGAGGGCCGACCGGACCTGCACCCGCCGGAGCGACCCCGTGCTCCTCACGATCCTGCTGCCCTGCCGCGACGAGGCCGACACGGTCGCGGACTGCGTGCTCGCCGCCCGCGCCCTGCTGACCCGGCGGGCCGTCGACGGCGAGGTGCTCGTCGTCGACAACGCCTCGACCGACGGGTCGGGGGCGCGCGCTCGGGCCGCGGGCGCCCGGGTCGTCGAGGCCCCCGAGCCCGGGTACGGCAGCGCATTGAACGTCGGCATCGCGCACGCTCGCGGCCGCTTCACGATCATGGCGGACTGCGACGGCTCCTACGACCTCGCCGCTGCCGACGCGCTGCTCGACCGGCTCCTCGCCGGGGACGAGCTCGTCGTCGGTGACCGCTTCGCCGGGGGGATCGCCCCCGGCGCGATGCCGTGGCTGCACCGGTACGTCGGCAACCCCGTCCTGTCCTGGCTCGGCCGCCGGCTCTTCGGGGTCACCCTCCGCGACCTCCACTGCGGCCTCCGCGGCTTCGACACCCGCCGTGTCCGCGCCCTCGACCTGCGCACCACCGGGATGGAGTGGGCGACGGAGATGATCGTCGCCGCCGCGACGGCCGGGATGCGCATCGGGGAGGTCCCGGTGCCGCTGCACGTCGATCGTCGGCGCGGACGCCCGCACCTGCGGACCTGGGCGGACGGCTGGCGGCACCTCCGGCTCCTCCTCCTGCTCAGCCCCCGCTGGCTGTTCCTGTACCCGGGGGTGGTCGCGACCGGCCTCGGGCTGGTCGCGACGACGGTGCTGAGCCTCACGCCGGTCCGGATCGGGCGCTTCGGCTTCGACATCGCGACGCTGCTGTACGCGGCGGCGCTGACGCTCCTCGGTCACGGCCTGCTGTGGTTCGCCGCCATCTCCGAACGGCTCGCCGGTCGGCTGGGCGTCGGCGCCCGCCCGGCGCGGACGGCCCCCGTGTGGTGGCCCGGGTGGCGGCTCGAGCGCGGGCTGGTCGTCGGCGGGGTGCTCGCCGCCGGCGGGATCGCGCTCGCGGTCGCCTCGCTGGTCCGCTGGCGGGCCGCGGGCTTCGCGGCGGTCGATCCGACGACGACGGTGCGCATCGTCGTGCCCGCCGTGCTCAGCCTCGTGCTCGGGGTGCAGATGGCGTTCTCGAGCCTGCTGCTGTCGGTGGTCGACCTGCCGACGCGCGCCGCCGCGCCCGACGTCGCCGCCGACGTGCCCCGCCGGTGGGCCGCATGAGCGCGACGACCGCCGCACGCGGCGAGGCGCCGGCGACGGCGCCGCTCCGAGCGGGTCGGTGGGGCGAACGTCGTCGACGACGCGTCGCGGACCTGACCGTCGGCGTGCTGCTCCTCGCGGTCGCCGGCTGGCGCTGGTCGGTGCTCGCCGCCCTCCCCGGTCCCGTCGGCGTCGACGGGGGGAACTGGCTGCGCCTGTTCCGCGCGCTGCTCGGCCAGGTCGACGTGCAGGACGTCGTGGTCCCCCCGCTCGTCCCGCTGCTCGCCGGCCTCGCCGACCTCGCGGTCGGGCCGCTCGCCGCGACCCGGCTGCTGGCGGCCGTCGCGGCCGTCGCACCGGCCGCCGGCGCGTGGTGGGTGCTGCGCCGCAGGTGGACGGCGGGCCGTGGCGCCGCCGCGCTCGCGGGGGTCCTCACGCTGAGCCTCGTCGGTCCGGTCGGTGCGGCGGCCGCATGGGGTGGGGTCCCCCAGCTGCTGGGCCTCGGCCTGCTGCCCGTCGCGCTGACGGCGACCGCGGTGGCGGTGACCCGGCCGAGCCGCAGCCGCTGGCGTCGGGCGGGGGCGGCCGCCGCGCTCGTCGCGATCACCTCCCCCCTCGCGACCGTCCTGCTCGCCTGCGGCACCCTCGCCGTGCTCGCCGTCGCGGCGGGCCGGACCGGCCGGAGGGCGTTCGTCGGCGTCCGGAGTGCACTGCTGCCCCTCGCCCCCGTCACGCTGCTGTACGGGGTGATCCTGACCCGCATGTCGCTGCCGGACGGCCGGGCGACGGCCGCGGTCGGCCTCCGGGCGCTGCAGGACGGACTGGGTGCTCCCACCCCGGTGTGGCTCGGCCTCGTGGTCGCCCTCCTCACGGTCACCGCCGTGGCGCTCCGTCGGGACGAGGACCGCAGCATGACCCTGCTGCTCGTCGGACTCAGCGGGGCGGCCGTCGCCGGGGTCGTCCTCGGGGACGTCCGGTTCGTCGCGGCGGTCCCCACCGCCGTCACGCTCGCCGCGACGCTGCCGGGCCCCCGCGGCCGGCCGCTGGACCTCGTCCGTGGCGTCGCGCTCGCCGGACTCGTCGTGCTCGCCGTCATCGGGGCGTCGTCGGCCGCTCGCGACGTCGCCTTCTACCGCCAGTTCGCCCCGGCGACGCTGCTCGACGACGCGCGCGAGGTCGCCGCCCGGGTCCCCGCGGGCGAGCGGGTGGCGGTCCCTCCGGTCGCCGGGGCGCCGGCCGGCTGGTGGCTGCAGGCGCTGGGCGTCGACGCGGCGGTCGCGAGCCGCTCCGACTGGCTGTCGTTTCCCGCGGAACGGGCCGCCGCGGCCGAGGTGATGGCCCTGTTCACCCGGTCGGGCTGGCCCGACACCCGGGTCGGCGCCGAGGCCTGCCGGCTCGGGCTGGCATGGCTGTACGTGCCCGACCGGTGGGGTGGGATGGACCCGGGGGCGCTGGCACGGGAGACGGGGGCCGGCCGCCTCACGGCGGTCGCGGACCTGCCCGGTGGGGTGCTGCTGCGGTCCGCGGCCTGCTGAACGGCGCCTGCGCAACGGCGCGGACCCCGGTCGCTGCGGGAGCACCACGGACACCGCGCGCCCGTCCGCGGCCGTGCGCGTACCCCCGAGCGGATTCGAACCGCCGTTACCGCCTTGAGAGGGCGGCGTCCTGGGCCGCTAGACGACGGGGGCAGGACGTGCGGAGGCGCAGGCTAACGCATCCGGGATGGCGACCCTGACGGGCGCCGGAGCTCGGGGGGAAGGACTCGAACCCTCAATAACTGGACCAGAACCAGTCGTGTTACCGATTACACCACCCCCGAAGGAGGCGTGCGAAGGGTATCAGCCGGCCCGTCCTGCGGCGTCGGCGAGCCGACGCAGGACCCGCTCCCGGCCCAGCAGGGCGAGCGTGCCGAACAGCGGCGGGCTGACGGTCGTACCGGTGACGGCGACCCGCACCGGCTGGGCGAGCTTGCCGAAGCCGATGCCGAGCTCCTCCGCCAGCCCGCGCAGCGCCCCCTCGAGCGCCTCCTCGTCCCACGCGACGTCCGCGAGCGCGTCGGGGACGGCGGCGAGCACCCGACGCCCCTGCTCGGTGGCGAGGGCCTTGGTGACCGCCGCGGGGTCGTAGGTGATCTCGTCGAGCAGGAACGGCGCGGCGTACGCCTCGACCTCGTCGAGCCGCTGCATCCGCTCCTGCACGAGCGGGACGAGCCCGCGCACCACCGCGAACTGCTCGTCGGTCGGCGGTGCGGCGACGACGGCGACGTCGCCCTCGGTGCCGTCGAGGTGCGGGAGCAGGCGGCGGGCGAGCTCGTCAGGGTCCATCGCCCGGATCCGCTCCCCGTTGAACGCCGTGAGCTTCTCCTCGTCGAACGCGGCGGCGGAGCGTCCGACGTCCTCGAGCGCGAACGCGGCGGTCATCGCCGCGTCGTCGAGGCGTTCCTCGCCCGACGGGTGCGACCAGCCGAGCAGGACGAGCGCGTTCCGCAGCGTCTCCGGGAGGAACCCACGGCGGCGGAACTCCTCGATGGCGACGGAGCCGTGCCGCTTCGACAGCTTCTTGCGGTCCATCCCCACGACCATCGGCAGGTGGGCGAACGCCCGCGGGACGTCCCACCCGTCCTCACGGGGCGGCAGCCCGACCTCCGCGAGGGCGGCGTCGATGCGTCCGTCGGCGACCAGCAGGTCGGCGAGCAGGACCTGCCGGGGGGTCACCGACAGCAGGTCCTCGCCCCGGCACACGAGCCCGATGCCCATCGCGACGTCGTCGACCGTGTTCGCGAGCGGGTAGGTGGCCGACCCGTCGGAGCGGACCAGCACCGGGTCGGACACGTGCGCCCAGTCGAAGGTGACCGGGCCGCGGACGAGGTCATGGACGGTGAGGGTCCCCTCCTCGGGGGTGGCGAGCCGCCACGACGCCGGCCGCCCCTCGTCCACCAGCCGCGCGAGCTCGTCCTCGGTGTGCGCGAACGTGCGGCGCTTCACGACCGGCGGGCCGTCACCGTCACCGGCGCGCTGGCCTGCGCGCCATGCCTCCAGCTCCGCCGGCGTGCGATGGTCGGGGTAGAGCGCACCGGCGTCGATGAGCCGGCGTGCCACCGCCGCGTACAGCGCGCCGCGGCGCGACTGCAGGTAGGGCCCGTGGTCGCCGCGGTCGGTGATCGTGCCGTCCGGCGCCAGCTCGGGCCCCTCGTCCCAGTCGAGCCCCATCCATGCGAGGGCCTCGGTCATCCCGCGGGTCGACGCGGCCGTCGCGCGCTCCGCGTCGGTGTCCTCGATGCGGAACACGAACGTGCCGCCGCTGCGGCGCGCGACGAGATGGTTGTAGAGGGCGGCGCGGACGCTGCCGACGTGCAGCCAGCCGGAGGGGGCCGGGCAGAACCGCACGCGCAGCGGCCCGTCGGGCGTGGTCGTCGTCCCCCGTTCGACGGCGACGGGGGGTGGCCCGTCGGACGCCGTCGGGCCACTCACAGGATGGCCTGCGGCCGGTAGGCGGAGGCGGCCGGATGCTGCGCGCCGACGATGGCGACCCGCTCGACGAACCGGTCGACCTGGTCCCCGGCCGTGCCGGTCAGGTCGCGCGCACCCGAGAGGATCGCGTCGAGCTCGTCGGCCCCGAGCGGCAGCCGCGGGTCCGCCGCGAGCCGGCCGAACAGGTCGTCGTCGCGCCCCTCGCGCCGTGCACCCGCGACGGCGAGCGAGTGCTCCTTCACGACCTCGTGGGCGACCTCACGTCCGACGCCGGCCGCGACGGCGGCGGTGAGCACGCGGGTCGTCGCGAGGAACGGCAGGTGCCGGTCGAGCTCCCGCTCGACGGCGGCGGGGAACACGGCGAACTCACCGAGGACGGTGAGGAACGTCTCGAACAGCCCGTCGATGGTGAGGAACGCGTCGGGCAGGGCGACCCGACGCACCACCGAGCAGCTGACGTCGCCCTCGAACCACTGGCCGCCGCTGACGCCGGCGACCATGGTGAAGTGGCCCTCGAGGATGTGCTTGAACCCGACGATGCGCTCGCAGGACCGGGGGTTCATCTTGTGCGGCATCGCGGACGAGCCGACCTGCCCGGCGGCGAAGCCCTCGGTGATCAGCTCGTCGCCGGCCATCAGCCGCACCGTGTTCGCGAACGACGCGGGTGCGCTCGCCGCCTGGACGAGCGAGCCGACGACCTCCAGGTCGAGCGAGCGCGGGTAGACCTGTCCGACGGCGTCGAGCCGCCGGTCGAAGCCCAGATGCTCGGCGACGGCGGCCTCGAGCGCCTCGACCTTCGCCGCATCCCCCAGCAGTGCGACGAGGTCGGCCTGGGTGCCCACGGGCCCCTTCAGCCCGCGCAGCGGCTGGCGCTCGAGCAGCGAACCGATCCGCTCGTACGCGCTGAGCAGCTCCTGCCCGACGTTGGTGAGCCGCTTCCCGAACGTCGTCGGCTGCGCCGGCATGTTGTGGCTGCGACCGACGACGACGGTGTCGCGATGCTCGACGGCCCGTGCGGCGAGGAGCGCGAGCGCGGCGACGATGCGGTCACGGACCAGCTCGAGGGCACGGCGCACCTGGAGCTGCTCGACGTTCTCGGTCACGTCGCGGGACGTCATGCCGCGGTGGATCACCTCGAACCCGGCGAGGGCGCAGAACTCCTCGATGCGCGCCTTCACGTCGTGGCGCAGGACCCGCTCCCGGGCGGCGATCGACGCGAGGTCGACGTCGTCGATGACGGCCTCGTACGCCTCGACCGCACCGTCGGGGACGGGCACGCCGAGCTCCTCCTGCGCACGGAGGACCGCGACCCACAGCTCACGCTCGAGGCGGATGCGCGCCTCGGGACGCCAGACGTCGACCATCGCCGCGCTCGCGTAGCGGGACGCGAGGACGTTGGGGACGGACGACGCCAGCCCGCGCTCCTGCTCCACGACCTCTCCTCGTCGTCGGACGGCGGAGCCTACGCCGTCGCCGCCGACGGCTCCGCGTCCCGGTCGACCACCGGGTTCTCGAGCGCACCGACCCCGTCGATCTCGACGCGGACCCGCTCGCCGGGACGCAGCGGCCCCACCCCCGCCGGCGAGCCGGTGAGCACGACGTCACCGGGAAGGAGGGTCATCGTCCGGGAGATCTCGGCGACGAGCCCGGGGATGTCGAACACCATGTCGCGGGTGTGGCCGTCCTGCCGCGGCTCCCCGTCGACGCTGGTGCGGACCCGCAGGTCGGCGAGGTCGAGCCCGGTGGTGATCGCCGGGCCGAGCGGGCACGACCCGTCGAAGCCCTTCGCCCGCGCCCACTGGCTCTCCCGACGCTGCACGTCCCGGAGCGTGACGTCGTTCGCGCAGGTGACCCCGAGGATCGCCTTCGCCGCGACCTCGGGGGTGACGCGCGAGATCAGCGCACCGATGACGACCGCGACCTCCCCCTCGTGGTGGACGTCCGCGGACACGTCCGTCGGCAGGCGGATCGGGTCGCCCGGTCCGATGACCGCGGTGGACGGCTTCAGGAACAGCAGCGGTTCGTCGGGCACGGTGCCACCGAGCTCGGCCGCATGGTCGGCGTAGTTCCGGCCGACGGCGACGATCTTCGAGGGGATGACGGGGGCCAGCAGACGCAGCCCCTCGACGGGGACCCGCCGACCGGTCGGGCGGTGGGTGGCGAACGGGTGCGGCTCGATGAGGGCGACCTCGTCCCCGTCGAGGACGCCGTAGGCCGGCTCCCCGTCGACGAGACAGCGGACGAACCTGGTCATACGGCGGCCTCCTCGGCGGCGGTGATGATCGCGTGCACGTAGGCGTCGGACAGGGCGAGCCACGACGCCTCGACCACGTTGGGGTGGACCCCGACGGTGTCGACGATCCGCCCACCGCAGCTCGACGTGACGAGCACCCGCGTCGTGGCGTCGGTGCCCGCGGTGGCCTCGAGGATCCGCACCTTGTAGTCGACGAGGCTGACGTCCCGCAGCACCGGCCAGGTGCCGTTCACGGCGTTGCGGAACGCGTGGTCGAGCGCGTCGACCGGACCGTTCCCCTCCCCGGCGCCGAGTCGCCGGTCGCCGCCGACCTCGACGGCGACGGTCGCCTCCGCACGCGGCCCCGCGTCGTCGCTGCCCCCGCTCACGGTCACCCGGAAGCTGCTGGTCCGGAACGGCTCGTCGGCGTCGGTGAGCGAGCCGACGCAGCGGCGCAGGAGCAGCGCGAAGGACGCGTCGGCGGCCTCGTAGGACCAGCCGAGCGCCTCACGTCGCTTCACCTCGGCGAGGACCTCGCGCGCCTGCTCGTCCCCGATGGTCAGGCCGAGCTCGGTGGCCTTGATGAGGATGTTGGAGCGGCCCGCCAGCTCACTGACCACCAGCCGCTGCCGGTTGCCGACGACGTCGGGGTCGACGTGCTGGTACATGTCCGGCGCCTTGGCGAGCGCGGACGCGTGCAGCCCCGCCTTGTGGCTGAAGGCGGTGTGGCCGACGTAGGGCGACACCGACGGGGTCGACTGGTTGCACAGCTCGGCGACCGCGTGGCTGATCTCGGTGAGCCGTTCGAGCTGCGCCGGCGCGACGAGCGGCACCGCACGCTTGAGCTGCAGGTCACCGAGGAGCGTGAACAGGTTGGCGTTCCCGCAGCGCTCACCGATGCCGTTGGCCGTGCCCTGCACCTGGCGCGCGCCGACCTCCAGACCGAGCAGCGAGTTCGCGACGGCACAGCCGCCGTCGTCGTGGAAGTGCAGGCCGACGTCGACGCCGAGGGTCCGGACCATCTCGTCGACGACCTCGGCGACGTCCCACGGCATCGCCCCGCCGTTCGTGTCGCACAGCACGACCGCCTCGGCGCCGGCCTCCGCGGCCGCGACGGCGACGTCGCGCGCGTAGGACCGGTCCCTGGCCCAGCCGTCGAAGAAGTGCTCGGCGTCGAACATGACGCGTCGCCCCTCCGCGACCAGATGACGGACCGAGTCCCCCACCATCGCGAGGTTCTCGGCCCGTGAGGTCCGCAGCGCCTCGTCGACGTGGTAGCCCCACGACTTCCCCACGAGCGTGATCACCGGGGTCCGTGCGGCGAGCAGCGCGGCGAGCTGCGCGTCGTCCTCCGCGGCGCGTCCCGCCGCCCGGGTCATCCCGAACGCGACCAGCGTCGCCTGCTCGAGCTGCAGCTCGCCGTCCGCGGCCCGGGCGAAGAACTCGGTGTCCTTGGGGTTCGCCCCCGGCCAGCCCCCCTCGATGTAGGCGACACCGAGCTCGTCCATCGTGCGGGCGACCCGCAGCTTGTCCTCCACCGACAGGGTGATGCCCTCACGCTGGGTGCCGTCCCGCAGCGTCGTGTCGTAGAGGTCCACGTCGGGCCGTGGCCCGGGCAGCGGGGCGTCCCCGCCGGTGGTCGTCGTCATCCTGCTTCCTCCTCCGGTGCCCCGGGCACGCGTACGCACCGTCGGTGCCGGGTGCAGGAGGGGCCGGGTCCGCCGGGCCGCTCCCGCAGCCCGGCACGCGCCGGCTACGGGAGCGTCCGAATGATGATCGCGCGCACGGCGGCCGCCGTCGACCGGACAGCGGTCACGGTGGGACGGTGCGGGTCGCGGTGCATCGGCGCTCCTGTGGACGCGGTCACGGTAGCGCGTCAGTCCTCCAGGCGGAAGCCCACCGTGATCGTGACCTGGTAGTGCTGCACGGCGCCCTCGTCGATCCAGCCGCGGATCTCCTTCACCTCGAACCAGTCGAGGTTGCGCAGCGTCTCGCCCGCCTTCGCCACGGCGCGCCGGATGGCGTCGTCGACGCCCTCCCGGCTCGAGCCGACGAGCTCGACCTTCTTGTACACGTTGGACATCCCTGCCTCCGTTCCGTCAGCCGTCGAGCAGGGCGACCAGCCGGTCGCCCACGTCGGCGGTGGTCGTCGTCGTCCCGTCGGGGACCGCACCGCCCCGCTCGGCGAGCAGCGCCGACACCGCGCGGTCGACCCGGCCCGCCGCCGCGGTCTCGCCGAGGGCGTCGAGGAGGTGCGCCAGGCTGATGACGGCGGCGACCGGGTCGGCCCGTCCCGTCCCGGCGATGTCGGGCGCGGAGCCGTGCACGGGTTCGAACATCGACGGTGCGGCACGCGTCGGATCGAGGTTGCCGCTGGCCGCCAGTCCCATCCCGCCCTGCACGGCCGCGGCGAGATCGGTGATGATGTCCCCGAAGAGGTTCTCGGTGACGACGACGTCGAAGCGTTCCGGTTGGGTGACGAGGTAGAGGCAGGCCGCGTCGACGTGGACGTAGTCGCGCACCACGTCGGGGAACTCCGCGTCGCCGACCTCGTCGAAGGTCCGCTGCCACAGGCCGCCGGCGTGGACCAGCACGTTCGTCTTGTGCACGAGCGTGAGGTGTCCGCGGCGGCGGCGGGCCGCCTCGAACGCGTACCGCACGACCCGTTCGACACCGTGCCGCGTGTTGACGCTCTCCTGCGTCGCGACCTCGCTCGCCGTGCCCACGTGCACGGCGCCGCCCGCACCGGCGTACACCGACTCGGTGTTCTCCCGCACGATCACCATGTCGCACCGCTGTGGGGTGAGCCCGGCGACCGGCGAGACGACACCGGGGTACAGCTTCACCGGGCGGAGGTTGACGTACTGGTCGAACGCGAACCGGAGGCGGAGCAGCAGGCCACGCTCGAGGACGCCCGGGGGGACGTCCGGCGTGCCGACCGCACCGAGCAGGATCGCGTCGAAGGTCCGCAGGTCCGCGAGCGTCGCGTCGGAGAGGACCTCCCCCGTCGCGAGGTAGCGGCGGCCACCGAGGTCGAACGGGGTGCGCTCGGTGCGGAACCCCTCCAGCGTCTCGACGGCGTCGAGGACCTTGAGGGCCTCGGCGACGACCTCGGGGCCGATGCCGTCGCCACCGACGACGGCGATGCGATGGACGGCCACCACGACCCCCTGGCTCGTCTAGGTTGGTGAGGCCGCGACGCTAGCGGGCGCCCACCGGCCGCTCGCACGGAGGTGGGGCGATGGGCGCAGGGACCGAGGCCGACGACCTGCGGGCGGCCGCGGCGACGACGATCGACGGGGCCGCGGCCGACCTCCTGGCGCTCTCCCACGCCGTCCACGCCGACGCCGAGCTCGCCTTCGAGGAGCACCGGTCGAGCGAGCGCCTCGCGACGCTGCTCGAGGGGCGGGGCTTCACGGTGGAGCGCGGGGTCGCCGGTATGGCGACCGCGCTGGTGGCGACCGCCGGGTCGGGACCGTTCACCGTCGCGGTGTGCGCCGAGTACGACGCGCTGCCCGGCATCGGGCACGCCTGCGGGCACAACGTCATCGCTGCGGCGGCCGCCGGCGCCGCCCTCGCCCTCGCCCCGCTGGCCGACCGGCTGGGGCTGACGGTGAAGGTGATGGGCACACCCGCGGAGGAGGGCGGCGGCGGGAAGATCCTGATGCTCGACGCCGGGGTCTTCGACGACGTCGACGCCGCGCTGATGGTCCACCCGGCACCGACGGAGTCGCTGACCATCGACTGCCTCGCCGTCGAGCATCTCATCGTCCGCTACCGCGGCCGCGAGGCGCACGCCGCCGCGTACCCGCAGCTCGGCGTCAACGCGGCCGACGCGCTCACCGTCGCGCAGGTCGCGATCGGCCTGCTGCGGCAGCACATCACGCCGGCCGAGCGCATCCACGGGATCGTCACCGACGGCGGCGAGGCGCCCAACGTCGTGCCCGGCGCCACGAGCGGCGCGTGGTACGTGCGGGCGGAGACGCTCGCCGACCTCGAGGCGCTGTCCCCCCGCGTCCGTGCCTGCTTCGAGGCCGGTGCGGTCGCGACCGGCTGCGAGGTCGAGGTCGAGCTGGCCGGCCCCCGCTACAGCGAGTTCCGTCCCGACGAGGTGCTGCTCCGCGCCTACGCGGCGGAGGCGACGGCGATCGGCCGGCCCCTCGACACCGCGGGGGCGTCGGCGCCGCTGTCCGGTTCGACCGACATGGCGAACGTCTCGCTGCGCGTCCCGACGATCCACCCGATGCTCGCCATCGAGACCGGCGGGGCGGTGAACCATCAGCCCGGCTTCACCGACGCGGCCGTCAACCCCTCGGCCGACCGTGCGGTGCTCGACGGGGCGCTCGCGATGGCACGCACCGTCATCGCCGTCGCGACCGACGACGAGGCCCGCACCCACCTCCGTTCGGCCGCACGCGGATGAGTGCGACGTCCCCCGACGGGCGCGCCGACACCGGCGGGCTCGCAGCCCGGCGCCGCGACGTGCTCGTCGCGCTGACCGGGGACGTCGACGCGGATCCGACCACGCACGTCGGGCGCGTCCACGGGTGGGAGGTCCACGGTCCCGAGGTGCGGCTGACCACCGAGCTGTCGGGGGTGGCCACGCTCGTGGAGCGCTTCCGGTTCCACGCGCCGGACGGTGCGCCGCTCGTGCCCGACGCCCACGACCCGGCCGTCGCCGGCGCACTGGACGTCCTCGCCCTCGCGGTCAGCGTCTCGTACCTGAAGGCGACCCTCCCGGGCCGGGTCGAGCTGGTGGGACGCCCCATCGGGCCGGCCGGGCACGCGCTCCTCGCGGCGCTGCTCACCGACGGGCTCGCCGAGCTCGCGCTGCGCGCCGGGCTCGGCCCGCTCGACGGGACGATCACGCTCGGACCTCCCCCGGCCACGCCACCGTCGTCCCCGGCGACCGCGGACACGCGCCCGGGCACGCTGGTCACCGTCGGCGGCGGGAAGGACTCGGCGCTGTCCCTCGCCCTCGCCGCCCGCAACGACCCCGACGTGCTCGCCCTCGCGGTGAACGCCCGTCCCCCGATGGAGCGCACCGCCGCCTGGGCGGAGGTCGGGCTCGTGCGCGTCGAACGGGAGCTCGACCGGGAGCTGCTCGCACTCAACGACCGGGGGGCGATCAACGGGCACGTACCGATCACGGCCATCGTGATGGCGGCCGCGTCGGTCGCCGCGGCGCTGCTCGGCCGCGGGACCGTGCTCGTGTCCAACGAGCGCTCCGCCGACGCGGCGACCCGTGACGTCGACGGCTGGCGCGTCAACCACCAGTACAGCAAGAGCCGGGCGTTCGAGCGCCTCCTCGGGGCGGCGCTCGACGAGGCCGGTGCGGGCGTGCGCGTCGTCTCCCTGCTCCGGCCGCTCGGGGAGCTCGCCGTGGGACGGGCGGTCGCCCGGGAGCCTGGGCTCGTCGCACGCACCACCAGCTGCAACGCCGCGTTCGCCCTCGACGGCCCGGGCGAGGGTTGGTGCGGCCGCTGCGACAAGTGCCGCTTCGTCCAGCTCGTCCTCGCGCCGTTCACCCCACGGGAGCGCCTCGTCGCCGACCTCGGCTTCGACGCGCTCGACGACCCCGCGCAGGTCGACGGGTTCGCCCGCATGCTCGACCCGGCGACGAAGCCGTTCGAGTGCGTGGGGACCGTCGCCGAGGTGCGGCTCGCCCTCGATCTGCTGGCGTCCCGTCCGGACTGGCGTGGCACGGCCGCGGTCCGTGCGCTCGCCGACCCGGACGCGTCCGACCTCGCGGAGCGCACCGCGACGCTGCTCGCCGCCGACGCGACGCTGCTGCCGCCCCCGCCCTACGACGGTTGGCTCGCCGACGTGACCCGTGAGGGTCCGACGTGATCGTCGTGCTCGGGCTCGGGAGGGAGACGCGGGCCTGGCTCGCACGCCGGGAGCCGTCGGCCGACCCCACGCTGGTGCTCGACGAGGCGGCGGACGGGGCCGCCGAGCCACCGGCCGGTGTCGAGCTCCACCGGGTCGACCTCGACGACGCCGACGCGGTGCTGACGCTCGTCGGCGACCGCACGGTCAGCGGTGTCGTCCGCTCCCCCGGTGTCAGCCCGTACCGGCCGGGTCCGGCCGCGCTGGTCGCCCGCGCGCCCTGCGCGACGCCGACGGGCCTGTGGCTGGCCGAGCACCGTCCCGAGGATCTCGTCGCCGTCACCGGGACGAAGGGCAAGTCGACCGTCGCCGCGCTCACCGCCCACCTGCTGCGAGCCGCCGGGCGCCGGACGGTCCTCGCGGGCAACATCGGCGTGGCGCTCACCACCGTCGACCCCGACGAGGACCGCGACGATCTCGTCGTCGAGCTGTCGAGCTACCAGCTCGCGGACCTCACGCTGCCCCGACCGGCGGCCGTCGCCGCGGTGACGACCCTGTTCGTCGACCACGTCCCCTGGCACGGCAGTGTCGCCCGGTACCACGCCGACAAGCTGCGACTCCTCGAGCTCGCCGAGCACCGTGCGGTCGGGGCGCAGGTGGCGGCCAGCGGCCTGACCGACCGCTTCGACACGGTCGCCGGGGCCCCCACACCCGCGGTCGTCGCCGCGCTCGGCCGGGCCGGCCTGCACGGCGCCCACCAGGCGGATGCGGCGATGCTGGCGCTGCACCTGGTCGAGCGGCGCCTCGGCCCCGCCGCCTGGGACCTCGTCGACGCCCTCGCCACCTTCGAGCCGCTTCCCCACCGCCTGCGGCCC
>PR_CR_10_Liq_1_inCRDRAFT_1001160_pt1 | contig 15298 bp, 14 predicted proteins | sample PRCRCaboRojoPR_3_FD_10241 | JGI IMG/M metagenome (IMG submission 10241)
CGGACGACGTCGGACCGGCCGCCGCGGTGCCGTCCCCATCCGGTGGGCCGTCGGCGTCCCCCGGCGTCCCCGACGTCCCGGGCGTCCCCGACGTCGCCGGGGCGCCGTCGGGCGTGGTGGCACTCGGACCTCCACCGTCCGTGAAGGGGCCGAGGACGAGCTCAGGTGCGCGCAGCACGGCGAGTGCGGCCACGACGAGCAGCAGGCCGAGCGCCCGGCGGCCACGTCCGCCGCGCATCGACAGGTGCGAGGCCCGGTCGGTCCGGCTGCGCTCGTCCACCGTCACCTCCGTCAACCTCGTCCGTCCTGCCCGCCCCGTCCGTCCTGCCCGTCCTGCCCGTCCCGTCCGCCCCGTGCTGCAGCGCACGGGCCCCGGGCCTGTGGCCCGTGGTGGGGCCGCGGTGGGGCCGGCCCCGCAGGGGCGGTGCGGGGCCGGCCCGGACCGACGGTCCCGACCGACGGCCCGACGGGCACGCTACGGACCGGCACGGCCGGACGGGAGTCCCGTCCCGGGCCTGTGGATTACCGTCCGGGGTGCGGACGGGGCCGGACCACGCCCCGTGCGCGGTCGGAGCCGACCGGAGGGTCCCGTGACCAGCCAGACCACCCGGGGGGCGACCCGACCGCGCGGCGGCACCGTGCGACGTCCCCTCGACCACGCGGAGCGCGTCCGGGCCTTCGAGGCCGAGGCGCTGCCCCACCTCGACCGCCTCTACGCGGCCGCCCTGCGCTACGTGCGTCGCCCGGCGGACGCGGACGACCTCGTCCAGGAGGCGCTCACGACCGCCTTCCGCGCCTACCACCAGGTGGAGGAGGGCTCGAACGTGCGCGCGTGGCTGTACCGCGTCCTCCACACGACGTTCCTGTCCCAGTACCGGCGTGACGGGCGTCGACCGGCCGAGGACCCGACCGAGGACGTCGAGCGGGCCGCCGGCGCCGCGCCGTCGGACGGCCGGCGCAGCGCCCCCTCGGCCGAGCAGACCGCGCTGCACGCCTTCGGTGCGGAGGAGGTCCGGACGGCGCTCGCGGCGCTGCCGGACGAGCAGCGCGTCGCGGTCTACCTTGCCGACGTCGAGGGCTTCGCCTACCGCGAGATCGCCGAGATCATGGGCTCGCCGGTCGGGACGGTGATGTCCCGGCTCCACCGGGCCCGCACCGCCCTGCGCGCCTCCCTCGTGGGGTACGCGCAGCGCAGCGGCATCCTCGACGAGCACGACGGGTCCCCGGAGGGGTCCGACGAGGAGGGTGCGGCGTGAGCGACGAGCTGACCGGTCGGCTCCCCCGTCCGACCGACGGGATGGAGCTCCCGCACTGCGCGGACCTCGCCGAGCGCATCGAGCGCTTCCTCGACGGTGACCTCGACGCCGCCGAGACCCGCGAGCTCGACGCGCACCTCGACGACTGCCTGCCGTGCACGGAGGAACGGGAGCTGCGCGCCCGCATCCGCGCGCTGGTGCGGGAGGGCTGCGCCGAGCGCGCCCCCGCCGACCTCGTCGACCGCGTCCGCGCCCGGCTGGTGCACGCGTCCGACGGCGGGTCGGACGGTGAGGGCCGTGGCTGACGACCTCGTCCTCGTCACCGGCGCCGCGGGGTTCATCGGCTCCCACCTCGTCGCCCGTCTGCTCGCCGACGGGCACCGGGTCGTCGCCGTCGACGACCTCTCCACGGGGCGGCTGGACAACCTCGCCCCGGCCCGCGCGCAGGCGGGGGAGGGGCGACTGCAGTTCGACCATCTCGACGTCACGTCCGACGCGTTCGACGGGCTCGTCGGGCGCATGCGTCCGGCGGCGATCGTCCACCTCGCCGCGCAGGTCGACGTCCGCACCAGCGTCGAGCGGCCGCTCGAGGACGCCCGGCACAACATCCTCGGCACGCTGCAGGTGCTCGAGGCGGCACGCCGCCACGGGGTGCGCCGCGTCGTCTACGCGGCGTCGATCGCCGGCTACGGCGACCCGCCGGCCGACCGGATCCCGCTGACCGAGGACGTCACCACCCCGCCGATCTCGCCCTACGGCGCGTCGAAGCGGGCGGGGGGTGACTACGTGCTCGCCTACGGCGCGACGCACGGGGTGGAGGGCGTCGTGCTGACGCTCGCGAACGTCTACGGCCCCCACCAGTCGACCGCCGGCGAGGGCGGCGTCGTGGCGATCTTCACCGGGCGGATGCTCGCCGGTGCCCCGTGCACCGTGTTCGGCGACGGCGAGCAGACCCGCGACTTCGTGTTCGTCGACGACGTCGTCGACGCGTTCGCCCGTGCCGTCCGGGTGCCGGAGGCGGCGGGGGAGCGGCTGCTCGTCGGCACCGGGGTCGCGACGACCGTCACCGCGCTGTTCGGCCACGTGGCGGCGGCCACCGACTATCCGCACGCACCGATCGTGGCGCCGGAACGCCCCGGCGAGGTGCGCCACAGCGTCGTCGACCCGTCCCGCGCCCGCTCGGTGCTCGGGTGGGCGCCGTGGACCGACGTGCCCGCCGGCGTCGCGGCGACGGTCGCGTGGGCCGCCCGGGCCGGGGACCGGTGACGGGGGGCCGATTACCCTTCCCGCATGACCTCACCCCCCAACGACGGCCGGCGTGGTGCCCGGCGTGGGCAGGCGCCGGACGGCGACGACCGGGCCGCCCAGCTGGCCGCCCCGCTGCGACGGGTGCTCCAGCGCCTCCCGGAGGCGCAGCGCCGGGTCCTCGAGCTGCGCATGGGGCTCGTCGACGGGCATCCGCAGGACCCGGCCGACGCGGCCCGGACCCTGGGCATGTCGCTGTCGGAGCTGCGCGAGATCGAGGCGCGGGCGTTCGAACGCATCCGCGAGGTCATCCCGCTGCAGCAGCTGCAGCGCCTGCTCGAGCGCTGAGGTGTCGTCGCTCGAGCAGCTCCTCGAGGAGCGTGCCGGCCTGCGCGACGACGCCGTCGCCCGCATCCAGGGCCTGATCTCCGACTGGCAGATCCTCGCCGACCTCGCGTTCGCCGACCTGCTGCTGTGCGTGCGCGACCCCGCCAGCGGCGAGGTCGTCGTCGCCGCCCAGATGCGGCCCTACACCGCGCAGACGGTGCATCAGGAGGACCTCGTCGGTTCCACGCTGGACGGGCCGGCGCGCGCCGCCATCCTGAGGGCCTTCGACGAGGGCGCGCTCGTGCGCGACGGCGAACCCGACTGGTCCTCCGGGGTGCCGGTCCGGCAGGAGGCGATCCCCGTGCCGTGGGCGGGCGAGACCATCGCCGTCGTCGCCCGCGAGGCGAACCTGTCGACCGTCCGTGCCCCGTCGCAGCTCGAGCTCACCTACCTGCAGACCGCGAACGAGCTGGCGACGATGATCGCGGAGGGCGCCTTCCCGTTCGTCGGGGAGGACCCCGAGCGGGAGGTCGCCCCGCGCGTCGGCGACGGGATGGTGCGGCTCGACGCGACCGGGCGGGTCAGCTACGCGTCACCGAACGCGGTCAGCGCCTACCGCCGTCTCGGGGTGACGACGAACGTGGTGCGGCGCGCGCTGTCCGACTTCGACCTCGACGACGCGTCGCTGATGGTCGCCCTCGCCGAGGGTCGTCCCGTCGAGTCGGAGGTGGAGGCACGCGGTGCGGTCGTGCTGCGACGCGTCCTCCCGCTGCTGCGCGGTGGACGGGTGCTCGGCGCGCTCGTGCTGATGCGGGAGGTGACGGAGCTGCGCCGGCACGAGCGGCTGCTGCTGTCGAAGGACGCGACGATCCGGGAGATCCACCATCGGGTGAAGAACAACCTGCAGACGGTCGCGTCCCTGCTGCGGGTCCAGTCGCGGCGCATGACCACCGACGAGGCCCGGGATGCCCTGCAGGAGTCGGTCCGACGCATCGGCTCGATCGCGCTCGTGCACGAGACGCTGTCGGAGGACGCTCGGCAGCGGGTCGCGTTCGACGAGGTCGCCCGGCGGCTCGTCGACGTGGTGGGGGCGGGCCTGTCCGACCCCCGGCGCACGGTCACGACGGTCGTGGAGGGACGGGCCGGCGAGCTCGCCCCGCAGGTCGCGAGCCCGCTCGCGCTCGTGCTGTCGGAGCTGCTGCAGAACGCGCTCGAGCACGCGTACGGCCCGGGCTCGGCGGGCGGCACGGTCGTCGTGCGCCTCGACCGTGGCCCGGCGACGTTCACGATGGAGGTCGTCGACGACGGCCCTGGCGTCCCCGACGACTTCGACCACGTCGTCGCCGCGAACCTCGGGCTCCGCATCGCCGACACGCTGATCACCAGCGAGCTCGGCGGGACGTTCAGCGTCGAGCGGGCCGGACCGGAGGGCGGGACGCGCGCGCGGGTGACGGCGCCGCTGCCGGGCTGACGGTCAGCCGACCATCCGGCGGCGGCGCTGCCGTGCCCGCTTGAGGGTGCGGCGCTCGTCCTCGGTCAGCCCGCCCCACACGCCGGCGTCCTGGTTGGACGCGAGCGCGAACTCGAGGCACGGCTCGCGCACGAGGCAGGTCGCGCAGACCCGCTTGGCCGCGTCGACCTGCTCCACGGCGATGCCGGTCGTGCCGATGGGGAAGAACAGGTCGGGATCGACGTCCCTGCAGGCCGCGTCGTTGCGCCAGTCCATGGTCCGCTCCGTGCCGTCGTCACCGTGGTCGCACACGGTGGTGGGGGTCCGCCGTCGAGGTCCCCGGGGCCGGCGTGAGGTGCCCGTGGGGGCAGCGCGACGGTTTCGGGAAGACCTTCACGAGCGATGGGCGCCACCGTAACGCCCGCCTCACGGGTGTCAAGGGTCCGGGTGGCCCCCGGCGCGAGAAGCGTCCGCATTCCGGTCCAACCGTGGCTGGCGGTCGGGTCGGCGTGTCGCCGTCAGACGAGCACGTCGAGCGCGTCCGGGACCGCCTCGAGGCGCAGGCGGCGCCGGGGCGGCAGCGGATCGCCGTCGACGTGCACCGGCAGCGTGCGACGGCCGTCGACGGCCTCGAGCTCGAGGTGGGGCAGGTCGTGGTCGACCCGCACCCCGTGCAGGCGCAGGTGCCGGCCACCGGCCATCGCCCCGCCGATGACACCGGCGAGCCGCGGCAGCGTCGCGTCGTCGACGGTGAGCAGGTCCAGCCCGAGGTCGAACGACGCCTCCGGGTGGGCGATCAGCGGGCGCGGCCCGAGGTAGGTGTAGGGGGAGGCGTTGCCGACGAGCGCCAGGTCGGTGACCCGCTCCGCCCCGTCGGGCAGCCGCACCCGCACGCCGACGCGCCGGCCACGGGTGGCCGACCACTCACCGAGCGCGGACGACACGAACGCCAGCTGGCGCAGGCTCCGCTTGCGCTGCGGATCACGCTCCACCCGCTGCACCACGGCGGCGTCGAAGCCCATGCCCGCGTTGAACGCGAACAGCGCTCGTCGGCCCGCCCGAGGCCGATGCGTCGGCGGCCGTCGACGCGCAGCGCCCGCAGGAGCCACGTCGTCGCCGACACCGGGTCGACCGGCAGTCCGAGCGCACGGGCGAGGACGTTCGCGCCGCCACCGGGCACCAGCCCCAGCGCCAGCGGGGTGTGGGCCACCGCCTGGATGACCTCGTTGGCCGTCCCGTCACCGCCGAGCACGACGACCGCGTCCAGCCCGCGCTCGACCGCACCGGCGGCCAGCTCGGTCGCATGCCCGCGCCCGCGGGTCGGACGCACGTCGAGGGTGACCCGACCCTCGAGCGCCGCGATGATGAGGTCGCGGACGTCGGGGCGCGTCGAGGACGCGGCCGGGTTGACGACGAGGAGGACGGTGGGACGGACCATGGGTACCCCCGGAAGGAATCGAACCTTCGCACCTGGCTCCGGAGGCCAGTGCTCTATCCACTGAGCTACGGGGGCGGGACGGGCGAAGGCTACCGCCCGGGCCACGGCCGCTCCGCCGTTAGGCTGCCGCGACCCACCGGGAGCGTGCCCCCTGCCCGACCTCGCAACCCTCGACCCGACCGTCGCGCTGCTCGCGACGGCGGTCCGTGACGCCCTCACCGGTCTGGGCCTGTCGGCGGAGGACCCGGCGCTGGAGCGGCCGAAGGACCCCGACCACGGGGACTGGGCCTCGACCGTCGCGCTCCGCGCGGCACGGGCGGCCGGGCGACCGCCCCGCGAGCTCGCGCAGGTGCTCGCGGAGCGGCTCACCACGCTCGCCGAGGTCGAGTCGGTCGAGGTCGCCGGGCCGGGGTTCGTGAACTTCCGGCTGTCCGACGTGGCGCACGCCGCCCTCCTGCGGCGCATCCTCACCGAGGGGCCCGCGTTCGGGCGCCGTCCGGCCGACAGCGGCGAGCACGTCAACGTCGAGTTCGTGTCCGCCAACCCGACGGGCCCGCTGCACCTCGGTGCCGGACGCTGGGCGGCGACGGGCGACGCGATCGCCGCGCTGCTCGAGGCGGCCGGGCACCGCGTCACCCGCGAGTACTACGTCAACGACGTCGGCGAGCAGGTGCGACGCTTCGGCGCCTCCATCGTGCGCGTCGACCGCGGGCTGCCCCTCGAGGACGACGACTACCACGGCGACTACGTCCCCGCCCTCGCCGCCGAGCTGCGGGAACGCCACGGGGACGCGCTGCTCGAGGGCGACGTCGACGCGATCGCGGACGCCGTGGGTGCCGCCGGCGTCGCGCGGATGCGCGAGCGCATCGAGGCGCAGCTCGCCGGTCTGGTGTGCGCTTCGACGTGTGGACGAACGAGGGTCGGCTCCACGACGAGGGCGCGATCACGGCGACCATCGCGCAGCTCGTCGACGCCGGGCGGACCGAGGAGCGCGACGGGGCGCTGTTCCTGCGCACCAGCGACTTCGGGGACGACAAGGACCGGGTGCTCGTGCGGTCCGACGGTCGGCCGACCTACTTCGCGGCCGACTGCGCCTACATGCGGGACAAGCGGGCCCGCGCCGACCGCTGCATCTACCTCCTCGGCGCGGACCATCACGGCTACGTGGCCCGCCTGAAGGCCGCGGCCGCCTGCCTCGGCATCGACCCGGACACGATCGAGATCCGCATCGGGCAGCTCGTCAACCTGCTGCGCGACGGGGAGGCCGTCCGCCTGTCGAAGCGGTCGGGGGAGATGATCACGCTCGACGAGGCGCTCGACGAGGTCGGGGCCGACGTCGCCCGCTACCACTTCCTGCGCCAGAACCTCGACACGACCATCGACCTCGACCTCACCGTGGTCGCCGAGCGTTCGATGGAGAACCCCGTCTACTACGTGCAGTACGCCCACGCCCGCGTCGCCTCCGTGCTGCGCCAGGCCGACGAGCGCGGCTTCGACCCCGGGTCGCCCGACGACGTCGACCCGGCACTGCTGGACCATCCGGCCGAGCGCGCCCTGCTGCGCGCCATGTCGAGCCTCCCGCACGTCCTCGCCGACGCCGCGGAGGCGCGCGCCACCCAGCGGCTGACGCGCTACGCCGAGGAGCTCGCCGGCACCTTCCACCGCTTCTACGCCGAGTGCCGTGTCCTCGCCGACGACCCCGACGCGGACGAGGCGACGCGGGCGGCGCTGGCCGCGTCCTCACGGGCGCGCTACTGGCTCGTCACCGCTGCGAAGCAGGTGCTCGCCAACACGCTCGCGGTGCTGCGCGTCTCCGCTCCGGAGCGGATGTGACCGGGCCCGGGGGACCGCTCGGTCCGCCGTGGGCGGCGGGCGTCGCCCGCGACGAGCGCGGGGTGCTCACCGTCGGCGGCGTCGCCGTCGACGCGCTCGCCGACACGCACGGCACCCCGCTGTACGTCGTCGACGGGGCCGACCTGCGGGCCCGCTGCCGGGCGGCCGTCGCCGCGTTCGGCCGGGACCGGGTCATCTACGCCGCGAAGGCGTGGCCGACGACGGCGGTGCTGCAGGTCGTCGCCGCCGAGGGGCTCCTCGTCGACGTCGCCTCCGGCGGTGAGCTGCACACGGCGCTGCACGCCGGCGTCGACCCGGCACGCCTCGTCCTGCACGGCAACAACAAGTCGACCGCCGAGCTCGACCGGGCCCTCGAGGTCGGTGTCGGCCGCATCGTCGTCGACGCGTTCGAGGAGCTCGAACGGCTCGACGCGCTGGCCGTGGCGCGGGGGGTCCGCGCGCCGGTGCTGCTGCGCATCACCCCCGGCATCGACGCGCACACCCACGAGTACGTCCGCACCGGGCACGACGACGCGAAGTTCGGCTTCACCCTGTCGCTCGGGCTCGCCGACGAGGCCCTCCGGCGCACCCTCGCCGCGGACGGGCTCGAGCTCGTCGGGGTCCACGCCCACGTCGGTTCGCAGGTGCTGGGCACCGACGCGTTCGTCGCGAACGCCGAGGTGCTCGTCGACCTGCTCGGCCGCTGGCACACCGAGCACGGCGTCACCGTCACCGACCTCGACCTCGGCGGCGGGATGGGCATCGCCTACGGGCCCGGCGACGACCCCGTCGACGTCGCGACCCTCGCGGAGAAGGTCCTGGCGACGGTCGACGCCCGGGCCGCGGCCCACGGGCTGCCGGCCCCCACGGTGCTCGTCGAGCCGGGCCGTGCGATCGTCGGGCCCAGCACCCTCACCCTCTACCGCGTCGGGGTCGTCAAGGACCTGCCCGGCCTGTCGCGCTGGGTCGCCGTCGACGGCGGGATGAGCGACAACCTGCGGCCGGCCCTGTACGGCGCCGTGCACCCGGCGGTGCTCGCCGGCCGGTCGAGCGACCACGGCGACGGTCCGGTCATGCTCGTCGGCAAGCACTGCGAGTCCGGCGACGTGCTCGGGGACGGGCTCACGCTGCCCGTCGACGTCACCGCCGGTGACCTCGTCGCCACCGCCGCGACCGGCGCCTACACCGAGGCGATGGCGTCCAACTACAACCGTCTGCCCCGGCCCGCGGCCGTGCTCGTCGAGCACGGGGTCGTCCATCCGATCGTGCGGCGCGAGACGCTCGACGACGTCCTCGACCGTGACCTGCCGCTCGACGGTCCGCCGCTCGACGGTGGGGGTGCCGGCACGCCGCCGTGAGCGCCGCCGGGATCGTCCGCCGTGACGACGGTGCCGCGCTGCGCGCGCTGCGCGTCGGCGTCCACCCGGACGCGCTCGTCCAGCACGTCGGGACCGACGTCGTCGTCCGCACGCCGAGCCGTCCCGACCACCGGGCCGGCAACGTCGTCGACCTGCTCACCCCGCCCGACGCCGTCGCGGTGCCCGACCGGCTGGAGGCCGCCCGTCGGCTGCTCGCACCGATCGGGGTCGACCGGATCCACCTGCGCTACGAGCTGCCGACCGGGGCGCCCGACGCCGACGAGCCGGCGCGCGCCGCCGCGCTCGGGGCCGCCGGCTGCGTCGCCGACGACCTGCGGGTGCTCATGCTCCCGGTCGACGCGCTGCCCGCCGCGGACGTGGCGTCCGCCGGTGCCGTCGCCGTCGCCCGGCTCCCCCGGCCGGACGGCGACGTCGTGACCGACCGCCGCTGGTACGCGGCAGCGGTCCTCGACCGGTACGCGCACGGCAGCGACGTGACGGACTGGCGCGCGTGGGACGCGGCGTGGGGGGAGTGGGACCGTGCGCGGGTCAGCGCCCTCGCCCGCGCCGGTCGGGCCGAGGGCTGGACGGCGACGCGGTACGGCATGCCGGTGGGCGCCCTCACGCTCCTCGACGACGCCGACGGGCTCGCCGTCGTCGGGTCGCTCGTGGTCCACCCCGCCCACCGGCGTCGCGGCATCGCCCGGACGCTGCTCACCACGGCGCTCGCGTCGCTGCGGGACGTGCCACGGCTGGCGCGGGTCGCGTTCCCCCTGCGGCCGGGGGGACCGGGGGAGGCGCTGGCCACGTCGCTCGGCTTCCGGACGGTCGCCGACGTCCGTGCCTGGCAGTGCCCGACCGGCTGAGGGCGGGCGGGCGCCGGTAGGCTCCTCGGGCGGCGCGCTCCGCGCCCTTCCCGCCTGCGACCGTCGTCGGACGGAGTGCCCGTGGCAGTCGATGGACCTCCGATCGTCCGCGTCGGCCTGCTCGGCGCGGGGACGGTCGGTGGTGGGGTCTGGCGCATCCTCGCCGACCATGCCGCCGCCATCGAGGCCCGCCTGGGCGCGACCCTCGCGGTGACCCGTGTCGCGGTCCGTGACCGGAACCGCCCGCGGGAGGTCCCGCTGCCCGAGGCGGTGCTGACCGAGGACCCGATGGCCGTCGTCGAGGCCGACGACGTCGACCTCGTCGTCGAGGTCATGGGCGGCCTGGAGCCGGCCGGGACGCTCATCCGCCGTGCGCTCGAGCTCGGCAAGCCGGTCGTCACCGCCAACAAGGAGCTCATCGCCCACGACGGGCCGGCCCTGACCGCCCGTGCCCGCGCGGCCGGCGTCGACCTCGGCTTCGAGGCGGCCGTCGCGGGCGGCATCCCCATCATCCGGCCGCTGCGCGAGTCGCTCGCCGGTGACCGGGTCACCCGTGTCGTCGGCATCCTCAACGGCACGACCAACTTCATCCTCACCCGGATGACCGAGGACGGTGAGGACTTCGCCGCGGTGCTCGCTGACGCGCAGGCCGCCGGCTACGCGGAGGCCGATCCGTCGGCCGACGTCGACGGGCACGACGCCGCCGCGAAGACGGCGATCCTCGCGACGCTGGCGTTCGACGTGGCCGTGCACGCCGACGACGTCTACCGCGAGGGCATCCGTGACGTGTCCGCGGGCGATCTGCGCGTCGCGGACCGGCTCGGCTACGTCATCAAGCTGATCGGCGTCGCGAACGTCGTCGACGGCCGCGTCGGGGTCCGGGTGCATCCGGCGATGCTGCCCTCGGAGCATCCGCTCGCCAGCGTGCGCGGGGTGTTCAACGCCGTGTACGTCGAGGCGGAGGAGGCCGGGCCGCTGATGTTCTACGGGCAGGGGGCGGGCGCCTCGCCGACCGGCTCCGCCGTCGTCGGTGACGTCATCGACGCCGCCCGTGGCCTCGTGCACACGAGCGTCCGTCCGAGCGACCTCCGGCTCGCCGCGGCGGACCTGCGGGCGATCGAGGAGCTGCGCACGCAGTACTGCGTCCGGCTCGAGGTCGACGACCGTCCGGGCGTGCTCGCCGAGGTCGCCCGTGCGTTCGGTGAGCACGACGTGTCGATCGCCCAGGTGTGGCAGGACGGCTCGGCCGACGGTGCCGAGCTCGTGCTGGTCACCCACCGCTCCCGCGAGGCCGACCTGCGGGCGACCGTCGACGCGCTCGACCGGGTCGACGCGGTCCGGCGTGTCGCCGGCCTCATCCGCGTCGAGTCGGAGGCGTTCGTCGCATGAGCACGTCGTCCGCCGACCCGGCCGTCGCCACCCGCGGCGTGTGGCGCGGGCTGCTCGTCGAGTACGCCGACCGCATGCCGATCGGTGCCGACACGCCCATCGTCACCCTCCGCGAGGGGGGCACGCCCCTGATCCACTCGGAGTTCCTGTCCGAGCTGACCGGCTGCGACGTCCACCTCAAGTTCGACGGCGTCAACCCGACCGGCTCGTTCAAGGACCGCGGCATGACCCTCGCCATCTCGAAGGCGAAGGAGGCCGGCGCCGAGGCGGTCATCTGCGCCTCGACGGGGAACACCTCCGCCGCGGCCGCCGCGTACGCCGCGAAGGCCGGCCTGACCGCCGCCGTCGTCGTCCCCAAGGGCCGCATCGCGCTCGGCAAGCTCGCGCAGGCGGTCATCCACGGCGCGACGGTGCTGCAGGTCGACGGCAACTTCGACGACGCGCTCGAGGTGTGCCGCGACCTCGCGGACCGCTACCCGGTCGAGCTCGTCAACTCCGTGAACCCCTACCGGATCGACGGCCAGCGCACCGCCGCCTGGGAGATCTGCGACCAGCTGGGTCGTGCCCCGGACCTGCACCTGCTGCCCGTGGGCAACGCCGGGAACATCACCGCCCACTGGCGCGGCTACCGCGAGTACCACGCCGACGGCGTCATCGACGCGCTGCCGGTGGTGCACGGGTTCCAGGCGGCCGGCGCCTCCCCGATCGTGCGCGGCGAGCGGGTGACGAGCCCGAGCACCATCGCGACGGCGATCCGCATCGGCAACCCGGCGTCGTGGCCGCACGCGGTCGCGGCGGCCGAGGAGTCGGGCGGCTCGATCACCGCCGTGTCCGACCGGCAGATCCTCGCGGCGTTCCGCCTCAGCGCCCGCCACGGGGTGTTCGCCGAGCTCGCGTCGACCGCACCGATCGCCGGGCTGCTCGCCCTGCACGAACAGGGCCGGCTGCCGAGCGGCGCCACCGTCGTGTGCGTGCTCACCGGCCACGGTCTCAAGGACCCCGACTGGGCCGTCGCCGGGGCGGGCGAGCCGACGACGATCCCCGTGGACGCCGACCGCGCCGCACGGGTCCTGGGGCTGACGTGAGCGGTCCCGACGCCGCCGCGTCCGACCGTCCCGCGCCGGTCCATCACACCGTCCAGGTGCCGGCGACGTCGGCGAACCTCGGCGCCGGCTTCGACGCGTTCGGCCTGGCCCTCGACCTCCACCTGGCGGTGCGCACCGCCGACCGTGGTGCCGCCGACGCCCGGGTCACCAGCCGCGGGCTCGGGGCCGACGTGCTCCCGACCGGTGACGACAACCTCGTGTGGCGCGCGTTCACCGACACGTGCGGCGCCCTCGGCGTCGCGGTGCCCGACGTCCGGTTGGAGGTGCACAACCGGATCCCGCTCGAGCGCGGGCTCGGGTCGTCCTCCGCGGCGATCGTCGCCGGCGTCGTGCTGGCCCGGACGGTCACGGGCACGCCGGTGGGGGAGCGACGGCTCGTCGAGCTCGCGGCGGAGATGGAGGGGCATCCCGACAACGTCGCACCGGCGATCCTCGGCGGGCTCGTCGCCGGTGCGCGCGGTGACGACGGGTTCGTCGTGCGCCGCATCAACCCGCTCCCGGGCCATGTCGCGCTCGCGCTCGTGCCACCGTCCGCACAGGCGACGGACGCGTCCCGTGCGACGCTGCCCGACACGCTCGACCGCGAGGCCGCCGTCGACCAGGTCGCCCGTGCCGGCCACGTGCTCATGGGGCTCGCCGGGGCGTGGACGGTCGACCCGACGCTCGTCGGCGACCGGCTCCACGAGCCGGTCCGCACCCCGGACCTCGCCGACGGAGGTGCGCTGCTCGCAGCGGTCCGGGCCGACGGGCTGACCGCCTGGCTGTCCGGCTCGGGCCCCGTGCTCGTCGTGCTCGTCCCCGAGGACGACGCCACCGCGATCGGACGGGTCCGGGAGCGGGCCACCGCCGCCGGGAGCGACACGCTCGTGCTGGCGCTCGACCGGCTCGGCGCGCTCGCGTGCCCCGACGCCGGCTGCGCGCTCTCGGGTGTCGGCGGATGTGTCCAGTGCCCCCGCGAGCGACTATGATGCGGGCCATCCCCGGCGCTCCCGCACCCCGCCACCGCTGACCGGCGGCGGACGCGCCCCCGACGCACCGTCCGGCCGCCGGCCGACCCGCTGACGGACGCCGGTGCGCCCCCGGTCGCGCACGTCGGACCGGCGCCGGACCGTTCATCCGCCCCCGCACCTCCGACCCGGACACGGGGGCGGCGTGCGCACCGCTCGCGGTCCCGACGGGGTGGGGATCCGTCCGACCGCGGCCATCACCGGCCGTCGAGCCGTCCTGAGGGAGGACCCGCATGCAGCTCTTCATCGACAGCGCGAACGTCGACGAGATCCGGGAGATCGCCGCGTGGGGCGTCCTCGCCGGGGTGACGACGAACCCGTCGCTCGCCGCGAAGGAGGGGCGGGACTTCACCGTGATGCTCGCCGAGATCTGCGACCTCGTCGCCGGTGACGTCAGCGCGGAGGTCGTCGCCACCGACACGGCGGGTATGCTGGCGGAGGCGGAACCCCTGCTCGCCGTGTCCGACAAGGTCACGATCAAGCTCCCGCTCACCCCCGACGGGCTCGCGGCCTGCCGCACGCTCAGCGACCGCGGGGTCCGGACGAACGTCACCCTCTGCTTCTCCGCGACCCAGGCGATCCTCGCCGCCGCGGCGGGTGCCACCTACGTCTCCCCGTTCGTCGGGCGTGTGGACGACACCGCCAACGACGGCATCGCACTGCTCGAGGAGATCTGCGCCATCTACGCGACCCGCGGGTACGGCACGAAGGTGCTCGCGGCGTCGCTGCGCCACCCGCAGCACGTCGCCCAGGCCGCGCTCGCCGGCGCGGACGTCGCGACGCTGCCCGCGAAGGTGTTCCACCAGATGGTCCGCCACCCGCTCACCGACCGGGGACTGGAGCAGTTCCTCGCCGACTGGGCCGGCTACCGCGGCGGCGCCTGACCCACCCACGACCACGCACGACGCACGACACGGAGGATCCATGGACCGCACCGTCCTGGGCAACAAGGCGCTCTCTGAGCTGCGCGAGATCGCGTCGACGCTGGAGCTGCGCGGCTACCAGCGCATGAAGAAGGCCGACCTCGTCGAGCTCATCGCCACGGCCGGAGGGTCCGCCGGCGGCGGTGCGCGGGCCACCGGGGCCGACGGTGACGCGGAGGGCGGCGGGTCCAACGGGTCCCGCCCGTCCCGCCGTCGCACCGGGGCCGGCGGCGAGGGTGGCGCGTCGGACGCCACCGAGCCGTCGGCGGCCCGGGACACCGGCGACACCGGCGACACCGGGGACGACGGGCCGACGGGCGGCGGTGCGCGCAGCGACGGCGACGACGGCGACCGGTCCGGCGCCGACGACCGGCCGCGGTCTGGGCCAGGGCCAGGGCCAGGGCCAGGGGCAGGGGCAGGGGCAGCGGGAGCGCCACCGGGACGGCGGCCAGGGCGACCAGCCGATGAGCCGCAGCCGTGCCAAGCGGGAGCGGCGCCGGAAGAACCGCGGCGGCGGGCAGGGTGGCCAGCACGGCGGTCAGGGCGGGCACCAGCAGGGCGGGCAGTCGCACGGCGAGCCCGTCGGCGACCTCGGGGTCCGTGAGGGCATCCTCGACCTGCTCCCCGAGGGCTACGGGTTCCTCCGCACCGCCGGCTACCTCGGCGGCGCCGACGACGTGTACGTCCCCCAGTCACTGGTGCGCCGTCACGACCTCCGACGCGGCGACCGGATCTCCGGGCAGGTCCGCCGCAACAAGCCCAACGACCGCTACCCGGCGCTGACCCGCGTCGACACGTTCGAGGGCGAGCCGATCGGTGAGCCGCTCAGCCGGCCGCAGTTCAAGGACCTGACGCCGCTGTTCCCGACGGAGCGGCTGCGCCTCGAGCTCGAGGAGCAGTCCCCGATCGCGATGCGCCTCGTCGACATGATGGCCCCGATCGGGAAGGGCCAGCGCGGACTCGTCGTGTCGCCCCCGAAGGCGGGGAAGACGACGGTGCTCAAGCAGCTCGCGCACGCCATCGAGCAGAACAACCCGGAGACCCACCTCATGGTCGTCCTCGTCGACGAGCGGCCCGAGGAGGTCACCGACTTCAAGCGG
>PR_CR_10_Liq_1_inCRDRAFT_1001161_pt1 | contig 15290 bp, 13 predicted proteins | sample PRCRCaboRojoPR_3_FD_10241 | JGI IMG/M metagenome (IMG submission 10241)
CGGCGCCGCCGGCGATTCCGGGGCGGCCGCGAGCCGCGCGACCATCGCCGCCACGGCCGCCATCTGCGGCCCGGCGCGGGTGTGGTAGGCGGCATCGCCGTAGCCCCACCAATCCCAGCAGCTGTTCGGATTGCCCGGACCCGCCACCGACTGGGGGTAGAGGACGACGATGCGGTTGGCGTCGGCCCAGGGGTTGTATCCGGCGCGCCTGTAGAACTGATCGCCGATGTCTGCGGTGGATTGCTTGCAGCCGTGGAAGGCGATATGGAGCCGGCACGCCGCGCCAGGCTGCTCGCAGGCGGCCGGGATATAGACATAGCCCGTGTCGCCCATGCTGTGCCGGCGCGGTTGCGAGATGAACGCGCTTTGATCGAACCCCAGGAAGCGGCCACTCAGGTCGGCCGACGGTGGCCGGAGCTCGCCGTAGATCGCCTGGAGGATGGCGCCGGCCTGGTCGTAGTCGCAGTCGTTGATGAACGGGGCGTCCGTCGCAGCGCAGGCGAGGCCATGGTCGGTGGTAATGAAGGCGTGCCCGGCGCCGATGTCGTCGATGTAGGCGATGTGCTCCGCCGTGAGCCCCGCCGCCCGATAGAAATCCGCCGTCTCCGCGACAACGGCGGGCTCGACCACGGGGTCCCGGCGACCCGCGAAGATGTAGACCCTGTCATCCGCCAGATTGGCAGTGGCGTCGATGAGTCCCTGATCTGCCAGGCGCTGCGCCTCGCGAAAGAGGGCGGCGCCGTCGGGGCGTCCCAGCGCGGTGTCCATACAGCGCTTGAGCGCATAGCTGACCAGTCCCTGCGCGCAGTAGTACGGGCCGCCCGCGACGACGCCGGCGCCCATGACATCGTCGGAGAACGCGACATGGAACTGCACCGCCATGTAGGCGCCGGAGGACACGCCGGAGACCGAGATCCCGGACGGATCGACGGCCAGCATCGGTAAGCTTCCCGGGTCGGCAATGGCGGTCGGGGCGTGCAGGGGGAGCGTGCAAATGGCCGCCAGGAGCAGCGTTTCGAACCGGGCGCTCAAGCGTTGGAAAGGCATCGCTTCACATCTCCGTGATCCGGTTCCTGCCACGCGGCACTCCCCGTTGCCGATTGAAGCCTGCCTTCAGGCCGGCGGCAAGCCCTTGCCCGGGTTCAGGATGCCGTTGGGGTCGAACTGGCGCTTAATGGCGCGCATCAGCTGCATGGCCACCGGGTCCAGCTCGCGGTCCACGAAGTCGCGCTTCTCCAGGCCCACGCCGTGCTCGCCGGAGAGGGTGCCGCCCAATTCCACCACCAGGTCGAACACGGCGCTCAAGGCAACGCCGGCGCGGGCCATTTCGTCGGGGTCGTCCGGGTTCACCAGCAGGTTCACATGGATGTTGCCGTTGCCGGCGTGGCCGAAGTTGACGATGGTGATGGCGTGCTCGCGCGAGAGGTGCTCCAGGCCGTCGATGAAGGTGGCAATGCGGCCCACGGGCACCACCACATCCTCGTTGATCTTCTTCGGCGCCACATGGCGCAGCGCCGGCGACAGGGCCTTACGGGTGCGCCAGAGGGCGGCGATCTCGTCCTTGTCGGCGGCGACGGCGAGCTCGATGAGGCCGTCGTTGCGGGCGGCGGCGCCCACGTCCCCGGCGGCGGCGTCCACGCAGTCGGCGGGGCCGTCCACCTCGATCATCAGGAGCGCACCGGTGCCGTCCGGGACGCCCAGGTCCGAGAAGCGGCGCACCATGTCGATGGCAGCGGCGTCCATGAACTCCAGCGCACAGGGGGTGATGGGCTGGGCCATGATGGCGGCCACCGCAGCGGCGGCGCTGTGGATGTCGCGGTAGGTGGCGCGCAGGGTGCGCTTGGCCTCCGGCAGCGGGGTCAGCTTGAGCGTCGCCTGGGTCACCAGGGCAAGCGTACCCTCGGAGCCGATGATGAGCCGGGTCAGGTCGTAGCCCACCACGCCCTTGGTGGTCATCACACCGGTGCGAAGCCGCTCGCCGGCGCCGGTGACGGCGCTGAGCCCGAGGGTGTTCTCCCGCGGCGTACCATACTTGACGGCCTTGGGGCCGGCGGCGTTGTAGGCGAGGTTGCCGCCGATGGTGCAGACGGCGGCGCTGGTGGGGTCCGGCGGCCAGAAGAAGCCGTGCTCCGCCGCCGCGCGCTGGAGGTCATCGTTCACCACCCCGGGCTCCACCACGGCCAGGCGGTTGGCCGGGTCGATGGCGAGGATGCGGTTCATGCGCTCGAAGGACAGCACCACGCCGCCCGGCTCCGGCACCGTGGCGCCGGTGGTGCCGGTGCCGAGCCCGCGGGCGGTGAGGGGCAGCCGGTGCTCGTTGCAGATGCGCACCACGGCGACCACCTGCTCGGCGCTGGTGACGAAGGCGACTGCCATGGGCAGACACTGCCGGCGGCTGTTGTCGTAGCCGTAGGGCCAGCAGTCGGCGGGGTCGGTGAGCAGGGCGTCGGCGCCGACGGCCTGCGCCAGCGCGCGGCGCGCGGCGTCAGGCAGTGTCGGCGGCGGCGTTGGGACGTTGGGGGTCGATGTACTCAAAGATCTTTACCACGCGCTGCACGCCCGGGATGCGGCGCACCTTCTCGGCGGTGGCGTCGGCCTCCTCCGGCGTCACCAGCCCCATGAGGTAGACGACGCCGTTCTCGGTGACCACCTTGACCCGCAGGGCGTCGAAGCCGGGGAGCTTGATGGATTGGATGGCCAGCTTGGCGCGGGAGGTCAGCATGGCGTCTTTGCCCATCTGGCCGACGCCGATCATGGGGCCGACCTCGGCCTCGTTGTAGACCTGCTTCACCTTCGGCAGTTGCGCCACCAACCGTGCGTAGCGGTCGGCGATCTGCGCCGTTTCCGCCTGGCCGGTGATGAGCACGGTGTGGTTGTAGCTGGTGGCCTTGAGCTGGCTGCGCTCGCTGATGTCCGGGTTCTTGAAATAGGCGTCGCGGGCCTGGAGCTCGATGACCTCGTCGTCGATGACGACCCCGGCACTGCGCCGGTCGTAGACCACCGCGGCGCTGTAAGTGGCGCCTGCGACCACCATGGGGCCGCAGCCGGAGAGCGCCGTGGCGGTGAGGGCTGGGGCGAGCACTGCCATGAGCCCGGCGAGGGCCGAGGCCGTTGCAGAACTGTGGGGTCTTGGTACTCCATGCATACCTGGACTCCTTAAGGGGCTCCGTCGAAGGCGTGTCGAATCCACTGCACCCGGTCATCGGCGCCGATGGCGACGACATCGAAGCGGCAGGGGAGATCGGTGGGATGACGGCTCAGATAATACCCCGCCGCGGCCACCAGCCGCCGCTGCTTGCGCCGGTCGACGCTGGCGGCGGCGCCGCCGTAGCCCGTGCCGGCGCGGTAGCGCACTTCAACGAACACCAGGGTGCCGCCGTCGCGCATCACGAGGTCCACCTCGCCCTGGCGGCAGGCGACGTTGGCGGCGACGAGCTTCAGCCCCTGCGCCTCCAGGTGCCGGCGGGCGCGGGCCTCCTGCCTGGTGCCGGTGGCGCGCCTGTCAGCGCCGCGGCCGAACATCGGGGTGCCGGCGGGAGTGGGGCATAGCGCCGCAGACATGGACGGCGGCCGTCGGCTTGCCCTCGTCCGTGGCGGTAAGCACACTGGCCATGTCGGCGGCGCTGAGCCGGCGGTGCAACGCCGCCCGGAGCGCGCAGGCGCGCCGGTGGGGCGGGGTGGGTGATGCGGGCGGCAGTGCGCGGATCATCCGGGCCATGACCGTCTCCTTGGGGCGGGCGGACGACGCGGCGAGGGGCTCAGGTGAGCGGACAGACGGGCATACTATACGTGGTGGCGACACCCATCGGCAATTTGGGCGATATGAGCCCGCGGGCCTGTCAGATCCTGACCGAGGTGGACCTGATCGCCTGCGAGGACACCCGCCACAGTCGCCCGCTGCTGCAGCATTTCGGCATCGCGACGCCCGTCACCGCCTACCACGAGCACAATGAATCCGTGCAGTCGCCGAAGCTGCTCGACCGGCTCGCCGCCGGTGCCTCCATCGCGCTGATCAGCGACGCCGGGACGCCGCTGGTGAGCGACCCTGGCTATGTCCTGGTGCGGGATGCCCGCGCCGCGGCCATTCGCGTGGTGCCGGTGCCCGGGCCGAGCGCGCCCATCTGCGCCTTGTCGGCCGCCGGCCTGCCGAGCGATCGGTTTCTGTTCCTCGGTTTCCCGCCGCGGGGCGAGGCAGCGCGACGGGCCTGGATCGAGGCCAATGCCCGGGAGCCCGGCACCCTCATCCTGTTCGAGGCGGGGCGCCGCGCCGCGGCGACCCTCGCGTCCCTGGCCGCCGTGCTGGGGCCCAGGCCGGCGGTGCTGGCGCGCGAGCTCACCAAGCGCTTCGAGACCCTGCTGGACGCGCCGCTGCCGGCCCTTGCGGAGCAGGTGGCGGCCGACCCCGAGCAGCAGTTGGGCGAGGTTGTGATCCTGGTGGCCGGCGCCGGCGACATGCCGCAGGACGCCGACGCCGCCGAGCAGCAGCGCGTGCTGGACATTCTTGCCGCCGAGCTGCCCCTGAAGCAGGCGGTGGCGCTGACCGCGCGCATCACCGGCGGCAACCGCAACGCGCTCTACCGCCGGGCGCTGGCCGCACAGAAGTCCTGAAGCCGCCGGGGCGCGCCCAATGGCGTAAAATCAAGGCGGGAGTCGGCCAGGCAGTCGCGCTCCCGCGTTCGGCTCAGCCGGGCGTGGGAGGGAGGAAAGTCCGGGCTCCACAGGGCAGGGTGCCAGGTAACGCCTGGGGGGCGCGAGCCCACGGAAAGTGCCACAGAAAACAGACCGCCTAACCCGCCGCGGGACATGTGCCCGGGGCGGGCGGTAAGGGTGAAAAGGTGTGGTAAGAGCGCACCGCGCCGGTGGCAACACGCGGCGGCACGGTAAACCCCACCCGGAGCAAGACCAAATAGGGGGGCACGCGGCCCGGTGTCACAACCGGTGCCGCAGCCTGCGGCCCGCAGGCGCTCCCGGGTAGGTCGCAAGAGGCGTGCGGCGACGCACGCCCCAGATGAATGACTGTCCACGACAGAACCCGGCTTATCGGCCGGCTCCCGCTTTTATTCCTCCGGCGCGTTTGTGGGTCGCTGTCGCCCGCCGCTGGGGGCGCGACAGGCGGCCAAGGCCGCGGCGGGCGGTGGGCGGATCGGCGCCACCGCGGCGCCTTGCGCTGACCGCAGCGGGTCTGGATCAGGCCGAGCACGCCCGCAGTGGCGATGCCAGTCCGGACCACGGCCCAGACCGCCCTCCTGCCGGGCCTGAGACTGCAGGTGATGCCACCGTAACCGGTGGATTCACCCCAGAATGCCCGCTTCTACCGCCCGTCAGATGCTCTGCGGGTGGTCCTCGCCCGCTCTCCCCACTTCTCCCCCCAACGCCACCGTCCACCCCACCCGCATTGCCGGTGGATGGCGCCCAGCAAGCTGTGGCTGAGCATTAAGTTAAGGTGGTATGTGACTGATAAACAGATGTATTGTTGCGGTCAGTATCAGCTTTAGCTTATTTGTTTAAGTTTTTGACGTGGCAACGAAAAAGGCGCTCCCAAGCACTTGACCCTCCTTGGGGCCTCTCCTAAACTGCCGCCCATGTGGGGAGAAGTGGGGAAATCTGGGGCAGCGTAGGGTGTCGGTGCGCAACCGCCGCGGTCGAGGGCCATGAAGTTCTACGGGACATTCTTTCTGACCCTCGACGCCAAGGGGCGCATCGCCATACCGGCCACGGAGCGCGCCAAGCTCGAAGAGCTGTGCTGCTCGCGCGTTGTCGTCACCGCAGACCTGGGCGACAGCCTGCTGGTGTACCCGGAGCCCTATTTCGACGAGCTGGCAGAGCGGCTGAACCAGCTGCCCAGCCTCAAGCCCACCACGGAGGCCCTGCAGCGCACGCTCCTCGGCTACGCGAGCCACGCCAAGCTCGATGCCCAGGGGCGGGTGCTGCTGACGCCGGCGCAACGGGCGCTGGCGGGGCTGGAGAAGGAGGCGGTGCTCATCGGTGTGGGCAATCGCTACCAGCTCTGGCGCAAGGACGCCTGGGCGGAGCAGCAGAAGCGCGACCGCGAGCTGGCCGCGGCGGCCCTGGCGCAGGAGCCCGAGCTTTCGGACTTCCGTCTCTGACGCTGCCGACCCACGCCGGCGCTGGATCGGCGCCGGCACAAAGAGACATGGGCTGTGGCCTGCGGGGGCAGGCGGCAGCCGCAAACACTAGATCACAACAACCGCATGGACCCGCGAGAGCACATTCCGGTCCTGTTGGGGGAAAGCATGCAGGCCTTGGGGGTAAGAGCAGACGGCGTCTATGTGGACGCCACCTTCGGTCGCGGCGGCCATGCGCGTGCCATCCTTGGGCGCCTGGGCGCCGGCGGCCGTCTGCTCGCCGTGGATCGTGATCCGGATGCGGTGGCCGCCGGTGCGGCGCTCGCGGCTGCCGACCCGCGCCTGACGCTGCGTCGCGCCCGCTTCGGCGAGCTGCCCGCGCTGGTGCAGCAGGCCGGGCTCGCGGGGCGGGTAAACGGGCTGCTGGCGGACCTGGGCGTGTCGTCGCCGCAGCTGGACAGTCCGGCGCGGGGCTTCTCCTTCAGTGCCGATGGCCCGCTCGACATGCGTATGGACCCGGACGTCGGCGTGAGCGCCGCGGACTGGCTCGCCGACGCCGCGGAGCGCGACATCGCCCGGGTGCTCAAGGTGTACGGCGAGGAGCGCTTCGCCAAGCGCATCGCCCGCGCCATCTGCACCGCCCGTGAGCAGGAGCCGCTCACCACCACCCGTCAGCTCGCGGCCCTGTGCGAGCGCGCGGTGCCCACCCGGGAGCCCGGCAAGCACCCCGCCACGCGCACTTTTCAGGCGCTGCGTATCCAGGTGAACGCGGAGCTGGAGGAGCTCAAGGCCCTGCTCGCCGGCGCCTGCGACCTGCTTGCCGCCGGCGGCCGGCTGGTGGTGATCAGCTTCCATTCGCTGGAAGACCGCATCGTCAAGCGCTTCATTCGGGACGAGTCGCGCGGGGCTGCCCTGCCCAAGGGTCTGCCCGTCACCGATGACCAGGTGCCGCGGCGCCTGAAGCCCATCGACGGCGCCGTACGCGCCGCCGAGGGCGAGGTCCGCGCCAACCCCAGGGCCCGCAGCGCCGTGCTGCGCGCGGCGGAGCGGCTGGCATGAGCGCACGGCACGAGGGCGGCACCGACCAGGCCGCACTGGTGGTGGCACTGCTGCTCGGCGCCGCCGTGCTCGCGTCCGGCGTCGCCGTGATCAACGTCAAATACCTCACTCGCGAGGAGTTCGGCACCTTGCAGCAGGTGCGCGCGCAACGCGATGCGCTGGACGTGGAGTGGGGCCGCTTGCAGATTCAGGAGGCCGCACTGACGACCCACACCCGCATCGAGGACAACGCCCGCACCCAGCTCGACATGATCATGCCCGCGGGTGGCGAGGTGCGGGTGGTGGAAGTGGCCGCCCCGGAGGACGACGATGCGCTTTGAGCCCAACCGCACCCGCGAGCGCATGAAGGCGCGCCTGCGTCGGGCCGAGCTCGCACGGCGCCGCCCGCCGAACTTCACTGCGCGCCGCGCGGTGCTGGGCCTGATGCTGACGGCCGCCTGCCTGTCCGTGGTGGGGGCCGCCTTCCACCGGCAGGTGCTGGAGCACGAGTTCCTGCGCGACGAGGGCGAAAAGCGCTTCCTGCGCGAGCGCGAGATCGCCGCCCGCCGCGGCATGGTCACGGACCGCAACGGCGAGCCGCTGGCCATCAGCACCTCCATGTCCACCATCTGGGCGGACCCGCAGCTGCTCGCCGGGCGCCGCGAGGCCCTGCCGGCGCTGGCCGCCGCGCTCGAGCTGCCCCCGGCGGACCTCGGTGCACGGCTCGATGCCTATGTCGAGCAGGGGCGCCGCTTCATGTACCTGCGCCGGCGCGTGGAGCCCAACAGCGCGGACGCCGTGCGCCAGGTCACCGACGGCTATCGCCTCGCCGGTGTCGGCACCGACACCGAGTATCGCCGCTTCTACCCGGGCGGCGAGATGTTCGGCCAGGTGGTGGGCTTCACCAACGTGGACGACGTGGGCCAGGAGGGCGTCGAGCTGGTGTTCGAGGACCGCCTGCGTGCGGACCCGGGCCGGCGTCGCGTCATCCAGGACGGGCGCGGTCGCGTCGTGGAAGAGGTCGAGCAGATCAAGCCGCCCGCCCATGGCGAGGACGTGACCCTGAGTCTGGATCGGCGCCTGCAGTTCCTCGCCTACCGTGAGCTCAAGCGCGCCGTCGCCGAGCACCGCGCCAAGTCCGGCACCGCCGTGCTGCTGGACGTCACCACGGGCGAGGTCCTGGCGATGGTGAATCAGCCGGCGTTCAATCCCAATGCCGCGCGCAGCGAGCCCGTGGAGCATCGCCGCAACCGCGCGCTGACGGATGTCTTCGAGCCTGGCTCCACCATGAAGCCCCTGGTGGTGGCCACCGCGCTGGAGGCCGGGATCATCAATGCCCGCACCCCCGTCAACACCGCGCCGGGGGTGCTCCAGGTGGGCCGCAACCGGGTCCGGGACATCCGCAACTATGGCCTGCTGAACACCACCAGCGTCATCACCAAATCGAGCAACGTGGGCGTCGTGAAGATCGCGCACAGCATGGACCGCGCCGTGCTGTGGCAGAGCTACGGGCGGCTCGGCTTCGGTCGCATCACCGGCGTCGAGTTCCCCGGCGAGCGCACCGGCTTCCTGCCGCATTACGAGGGCTGGTCGCGCTTCGAGCACGCCACGCTTGCCTTCGGCTACGGGCTCAATGTCACCTCCCTGCAGCTGGCCCAGGCCTATGCCGTCATCGCCAACGACGGCGTGCGCCTGCCCGTCTCCCTGCAGCGCCGGGATGCCCTGCCGGCCGGCGAGCGCGTGTTCTCCGCCGACACGGCGCGTGCCGTGCGCGCCATGATGGAGACCGTGGTTTCCGACAAGGGCACGGCGCGTCGGGCCAAGATTCCGGGCTACCGGGTCGGCGGCAAGACGGGCACCGCAAAGAAGGCCACGGGACGCGGCTATGCCGAGGGCAAGTACCAATCCGTGTTCGCCGGCATGGCGCCCATCTCGCAGCCGCGCTTCGTGATGGTGGTGATGGTGGACGAGCCGCGGGGCGAGTCCTATTACGGCGGCATCGTTGCTGCGCCCACGTTCGCCAAGGTCATGCAGGCGGCACTGCGCCTGTATAACGTGGCCCCGGACGACCCGCAGGCCGAGCTGCTGCTCGCGGGCCTGAAGCGGGAGGCAAAGCGATGAGCATGGCCGGCCCTGTGACGCGCCCCGCGGGCGTCACCAATTGGCCGCTGGCAGAGCTGCTGGCGGGCTTCGCGGTGCTGCCCTTCGAGTCCGGGCCGAGGGTGACGGAGCTGGCGCTCGACAGTCGGCGGGTCATGCCCGGCTGCCTGTTCCTGGCCTGCCGCGGGCGCGGCACCCACGGCCTCGCGCATGCGGAGGAGGCCGCCGAGCGCGGCTGTGTTGCCATCGCCGCGGAGCCGGACGCGGACTGGGGCGAGGCGGAGCTGGGGCGCCTCGCCGTGGAACTGTCGCTGCCGGTGATCCCGGTACCGAACCTCGGAAAGCGCGCCGCAGACATTGCGGCGCGTTTCTTTGGGCACCCTGCAAAGGGGCTGGAAGTCTTCGGTGTCACCGGCACCAGCGGCAAGACCTGTGTGACCCACTACCTTGCCGGGGCGCTCGCCGCGGCAGTGCCCCAACCGGCCCTGCGCTGCGCTGTCATCGGCTCCCTGGGGCATGGCTTTCCGCACGATGGACTGGCAGCCGGCGATGACCTCAGCACGCCGGATCCGGTGTCCTTGCAACGTCAACTGGCGACGCTGCGAGCGCAGGGCGCCGAAGCCGTGGCGCTGGAGGCCTCGTCTCACGCCCTGGATCAACGGCGCATCGGTGCTGTTTGGCTCAGCCACGCGGTGTTCACCAACCTGAGCCGCGACCACCTGGACTACCACGGCGACATGGCGAGCTACGCCGCTGCCATGCGCCGCCTGTTCCGCACGCCGGTGCTGCGCTGGGCGGTGCTGAACGCCGACGACCCCGCCAGCGCCGGCATGGCCGCCGCGCTGGAGCCGGGCGTCAGCGTGGCCCGGTATGGCCAGGGCGCGACGCCGCCGGATTCGGACTCGGACCTCTGGATCTGGGCGCCGGTCGTGACGCCCGTTGCGGACGGCCTGCAGGTGCAGGTGCAGACCTCCATCGGCGCCGGCAGCTTCACCGCACCCGTCATCGGCCGCTCCCAGGTGGCGAATCTGCTGGCGGTGCTCGCCGTGCTGCTGAGCCGGGGCGAGGCGCTGCCGACGGCGCTGGCCCGGCTCGGCACGCTCCGGAGCCTGCCCGGGCGCATGGAGCGTTTCGGTGGGGGTGGACGCCCGCTGGTGGTGGTGGACAACGCCCACGCGCCGGCGGCCCTGGAGCAGGCGCTGACGGAGCTGCGCAGACACTGCCGGGGCCGGCTGCTGCTGGTGTTCGGCTGTGGCGGCGGTCGGGACGCCGGCAAGCGCCCGGCCATGGGTGCGGTTGCCGAGCGACTGGCGGACGTCGTCATCGTCACCGAGGACAACCCGCGCTTCGAAGACGCCGAGCGCATCAATGCGCAGATCCTCGCCGGCATGGCGCGTCCGCAGGCCGCCATCGTCGAGCATCAGCGCGCGCTCGCCATCCGCGCCGCGCTGGCCCGCGCCGGCCGCGATGATGCCGTGCTGGTGGCGGGCAAGGGCAGTGAGACCGTCCAGGACATGGGCGAGCTCAAGGTGCAGTTCAGCGACCGCGCGCAGGTGGTGCAGGCGCTCGGCGAATGGGAGGGGCGACGCTCATGAGCGCTTGGCTGCCGCGGTTGCACGGTGCGATGGGCAGGTTTCTCGGGGGGAGGCTGTCGGCGGCCGGCGCGGGTCCTGCCGCATCGGTTGCCGACCGCCGTGGCGACGGTCGTGGCCGGCGGTTCGCGGTGCGTCGGGGGGAGCGCTGTGACGGCCACGGCCCGATTGCCAGGGAAGACAGCAGGGGCGGGTGGCGTGGCTCCAGGCGCGAGCGGCGTCTGCGCCGGACATCGCGTCCAGGCCATTCCGCCATCCGCCGGGCGGCTGGCCGGGCTCAGGCCACCCTCAGCCCTCAGCCCTCAGCCCTCCCCCAAAGGAGTGCCGGCTGATGCTGCTCTGGCTCACCGACTGGCTCGGCCAGCTCGACAGCGGCTTCTACGTGTTCCGCTATCTGACGCTTCGGACCATCCTCGGCGTGCTGACGGCGCTCGGCATCTCGCTGCTGGTGGGGCGCCCGCTGATCCGTTGGCTCAGCAGCTACAAGGTCGGTCAGGTGGTGCGCAACGACGGTCCCGAGAGCCACTTCTCGAAGGCCGGCACCCCCACCATGGGCGGTACCCTGATGCTGGTGGCCATCGGCGTCAGCACCCTGCTGTGGGCAGACCTGACCAACCGCTTTGTCTGGGTGGTGCTCCTCACCACCCTCGGCTTCGGTGCCATCGGCTTCGTGGACGATTACCGCAAGCTGGTGCTGAAGGACCCCAAGGGACTGCCCGGACGCTGGAAGTACTTCTGGCAGACGGTGGTGGGGCTGTCGGCGGCCGGCTATCTGTTCTTCAGCGCCACGACGCCGGGCGAGACGGCGCTGCTGGTGCCCTATCTCAAGGATGTCAGCATCCAGCTCGGGCCGCTGTTCATCCTGTTCGCCTATTTCGTCATCGTCGGCGCCAGCAATGCCGTGAATCTCACCGACGGGCTGGACGGCCTCGCCGTGGTCCCCACGGCCATGGTGGCCGGTGGTCTGGGCATCATGGTCTATGCCGCCGGCCACACGGAGATCGCCGACTACCTGCGCATCCCCTATGTGCCGGATGTGGGCGAGGTGGTGGTGATCTGCGGCGCCATCGCCGGCGCCGGCCTGGGCTTTCTCTGGTTCAACACCTATCCGGCCCAGGTCTTCATGGGCGATGTCGGCGCGCTGGCGCTGGGCGCGGCCCTCGGTGCCATCGCGGTGGTCGCCAAGCAGGAGCTGGTGCTCTTCATCATGGGCGGGATCTTCGTGCTGGAGACCGTCTCGGTGATGCTGCAGGTGCTCTCCTACAAGCTCACCGGCAAGCGCCTCTTCCGCATGGCGCCGCTGCACCACCACTACGAGCTGAAGGGCTGGCCGGAGCCGCGCGTCATCGTGCGCTTCTGGATCGTCACCGTCGTGCTCGTGCTGATCGGCCTCGCGAGCCTGAAGATCCGATGAGCGTACCGGCACCGACCATCCCTGACCTGTCCCCCGCGGCACTCGCCGGCGTCAAGGCGCTGGTGGTGGGCCTGGGTCCCACGGGGCTCTCCTGCGCGCGCTTCCTGCACGGCCACGGCGCCACCGTCGCCGTCACCGACAGCCGCGATGCACCGCCGGCGCTGGCAACCCTGCGCGAGGCGCTGCCGGACGTGGCGGTGATGCTCGGTGGCTTCGATGACGCCGCCTTCGCCGCGGCCGATGTGATCATCGTCGGGCCGGGCCTGCCGCTCAGCACGCCCGCCGTGGCCCGGGCGCAGGCCGCGGGCACACCGGTGCTGGGGGACGTGGAGCTCTTCGCCCAGGCGGTGCGGGCACCCGTCGTCGGCATCACCGGCACCAACGGCAAGAGCACCGTCACCACGCTGCTCGGGCAGATGGCCCTGGCGGCCGGCAAGCGCGCGGCCATCGGCGGCAACCTCGGCGAGCCGGTGCTGAACCTGCTGGCGGACGAGGTCGAGCTGTACGTGATCGAGCTCTCCAGCTTCCAACTGGAGACCACGCATTCACTGCCGCTGGTGGCGGCCACCGTGCTCAACCTGTCTGCGGATCACATGGACCGCTATGCGGACATGGCCGCCTATGCGGCCGCGAAGCAGCGCATCTTCGCCCACGCCGCGAGCGCCGTGGTGAACCGCGACGACGAGGCCTCGGTGCGGCTCGCCGCCGGCATCGCCGAGCAGGCCGGCTTCACGCTGGGGGCGCCGAGCCGCCCGGACGACTGGGGGCTGTGCGTGCACCGCGGCGCCGAGTGGATCTGCCGCGGCGACGAGTCCGTGCTGCCGGTGGACGATCTCGTGCTGCCGGGTCGGCACAACCTGGCCAATGCGCTGGCCGCACTGGCCCTCGGCGAGCGCTGCGGCCTGGACCGCGAGCCGATGTGCGACGTGCTGCGCCGCTTCCGGGGCCTGAGCCACCGCAGTGAGCTGGTGGCGGACCACAACGACATCCGCTGGATCAACGACTCCAAAGGCACCAACCCCGGCGCCACCGTGGCCGCCCTGGATGGGCTGGTGCCGGACCCGAAGCGCCGCAAGGCCGTGCTCATCCTCGGCGGCGACTGCAAGGACGCGGACTTCTCGCCGCTGCCCGCCGCCGTCCGCCGCGCCGCGCGGGCGGTGGTGCTCATGGGCCGCGACGCCGATGACCTGGCCGCTGTGCTCGCCGACACCGTGCCGCTGCATCGGGCCGCGGACATGGACAATGCGGTGCGGCAGGCCGCCGTGCTGGCGGCACCCGGCGACTGCGTGCTGCTGTCGCCGGCCTGCGCCAGCTTCGACATGTTCGACGACTACCGCCACCGCGGGCGCGCCTTCGCCGAGGCGGTGGCGAGGTGGGTGCCATGAATCATGCGCTGACGGCCGAAGCCGCCGCGGGCCAGGTCGGGGGCCTGCGCCGCCGGCGCCGACACGAGCGGCGGACGCCGATGCTGGACGGCGGGCTGCTGGTGGCGGTGCTGTTCCTGCTCGGGCTCGGCTTCGTCATGGTGGCCTCGGCCTCCATGCCCATGGCGGACCGCAACTACGATGATCCCTTCTTCTTCGTGCTGCGCCATGGGGTGGCACTGGCGCTGGCGCTCACCTGCGGCGCTCTCTGCTTTGCGGTGCCGCTCAAGGTCTGGGAGCAGGCGGGGCCGGTGCTGATGCTGCTCGGCATCGGGCTCCTGCTGGTGCTGCTGGTGCCGGGGGTCGGCCGCACCGTGAACGGCGCCACGCGCTGGATTCCGCTCGGGCTCATCAATCTTCAGCCCTCGGAGCTCATCAAGTTCACGGCCGTGATCTACCTCAGCGGCTACCTGGTGCGCCGGGAGCTTGAGGTCCGCATCAGCCTGATGGGCTTNCTNCGTCCCATGCTGCTGGTGGGGGCCGCCGGCGCCCTGATCATGCTGCAGCCGGACTTCGGCACCACGGCGGTGATCNTGGCCACCAGCATGGGGCTCTTGTTCCTGGGCGGGGTCAGCGTGCTGAGCTTCGTNCTGNTGGGGCTGCTGCTGGCCGCCGGGCTCGCGGTGCTGATCGTCATCGAGCCCTACCGGCTNCAGCGGGTGACGTCTTTCGTCAATCCGTTCGACGATCCTTTCGACACCGGCTACCAGCTGAGCCAGGCGCTCATCGCCTTCGGCCGCGGCGAATGGCTGGGGGTCGGGCTCGGCAACGGCATCCAGAAGCAGTTCTACCTGCCGGAGGCGCACACGGATTTCCTGCTCGCCGTGGTGGGGGAGGAGTTTGGCCTGCTGGGGGTGCTGGTGGTGGTGGCCCTGTTCGCCGTCATTACCTGGCGCGCCTTCGCCATCGGCGCCCGTGCCTGGCAACGCGGGGACCTGTTCGGCTGCTACGCCGCGCACGGCTTTGGGCTCCTGATCGGACTCCAGGCCTTCATCAATGTCGGCGTCAACACGGGGCTCCTGCCCACCAAGGGCCTGCCCCTGCCCTTCATGAGCTACGGCAGCAATGCGCTCATGGTTGCGCTGATGGCCGTGGGCGTCGTGCTGCGCATCGACTTCGAGCTGCGCCGGAAGACCGTCGAGTCCATCCCAGAGGGCGGCCTGCACCGCGAGCGCCCGGCGCCGCCCGCGCAGCCACCGCGGGAACGGCAGAAGCGTGAACGGGGGGCGACATGGCGACGTGGATGACACAGCGCCCGGCCGCGCCGGGCGCCGGGCTGGGCGCCGAGCGCGCGCAACGCGCCGGCCCTCAGCCCTCGGCACTCAGCCCTGCCGTCGCCGTCATGGCCGGCGGCACCGGCGGTCACGTGTTTCCGGCGCTGGCGGTGGCGGAGGTGCTGCGCGCCCGCGGTGCCGAGGTGTTCTGGATCGGCACCCGCGCCGGCCTGGAGGCGCGGCTGGTGCCGGCGCACGGGTTCGCGATGGAGTACGTCGGCATCCAGGGCGTGCGCGGCAAGGGCCTCAAGGCGCTGCTCACGGCGCCCTTCAAGCTCGCGGCGGCCGTGCGCGAGGCCGCCGGTATCCTCAAGCGCCGCGGCGCGCAGACGGTGCTCGGCATGGGCGGCTTCGTGGCCGGG
>PR_CR_10_Liq_1_inCRDRAFT_1001162_pt1 | contig 15268 bp, 13 predicted proteins | sample PRCRCaboRojoPR_3_FD_10241 | JGI IMG/M metagenome (IMG submission 10241)
GGCCAGGCCCGACTCATCGAGGCCGTCGGACAATTCGATCAGCGCTTCTCCCAGGACTTTCCCGCCGGCGCCATGGCTGCGACCCTGGAGCAGGTCCGCCGTGCCGCGCGCACCTACGGTGGTCTCGGGCGCAGCGGCGAGCTGGTGCTCGCGCACCGCACCGGCGACGCCATCGAGTTCCTCGTCGCCGGCGGCGACGCCGAGCGCGCACTGCCGCGCAGCGTGCCCTGGCGCTCCGGCCTCGCCGAGCCCATGCGCGCCGCCCTGTCCGGCGCCGGGCGTGTGCTGGTCGGGCGCGACTACGACGGCACCCGGGTCCTCGCCGCCGCCGAGCCGCTTCCGGCCCTGGGCTGGGGCCTGGTGGCCAAGGTGGATCTGGACGAGATCCGCCGGCCCTTCGTGCGCGCCGCGCTGCTGGCACTCGGCATCACGCTGCTGCTGGCGGCGGCGGGCGCGGTGCTCTTCTTTCGCATCACAGACCCCCTGCTGCGCCGCCTCGCCACCAACGAGGCGCGCTTCCGCGCCCTGTTCGAGAGCGCGCCGCTCGGCATCGGCCTGGTGCAGCAGGACGGCCGGGTCGCCCTGAGCAATCCGGCGCTGCAGCGCATCCTCGGCCGCGATGCACAGACGCTGTCGACACAGGGCTTCGGCGAGTTCACCCATCCGGACGATGTCGCGGCCGACCTGACGCAATACCGGGCGCTCTGGGCCGGCGACATCCGGGGCTACCACCTCGACAAGCGCTACCTGCGCCCCGACGGCAGCCTGGTCTGGGGCCACCTCACCGTGGCCCTGATGCAGGGCGCCGACGGCAGGCCCCTTGGCGCCGTCGGCATGGTGGAGGACATCACCGCTGCCAAGCGCATGCAGGCTGAGCTCCAGGAAGCGCAGGAAAAATCCCTGCAGATGGAGAAGCTCTCGGCGCTCGGGACCTTCGTCGGCGGCATTGCGCACGAGATCAAGAACCCGCTCATGGGGCTCTCCAACTACATCGCCCACGTTGAGGCGAATCTCGCCGACCCGGCGATGCTGGACGTGCTGGCCCGGGCCCAAACCCAGGTGCGCCGCATCGGGCGCATCGTCGACGGCGTGCTCGGCTACGCCCGCGGCGACGACAGCGAGCTGCACCGCCTGGACCCGGCGCAGGTGGCGGCCGACGTGGTGCTGCTGGTGCAGAGCGAGCTGAAGCGCTGGTCCGTCCAGCTGCTCACCGACACACCGGAGACCCCGCTGGCGGTGATCAGCAACCGCGACGCACTGAGTCAGGCGCTGCTGAATCTGGTGCTGAACGCCATCCAGGCGCTGCGGGATGTCGAGCGCCGCGAGCTATGCATCGGCATCAGCGCGCGGGGCGGGCGCGTTGCCATCAGCGTCTGTGACACGGGTCCGGGCGTGCCGGCCGACATCCGGCGGCGCATCTACGACCCCTTCTTCACCACCAAGCCGCCGGGTGAAGGCACCGGTCTCGGCCTGAGCGTGGCCCTGCGCGGCATCGAGTCCGTCGGCGGCGAGCTTAAGCTCACGGACAATCCGGGCGGCGGCGCCTGCTTCACGCTCCTGCTGCCGGCGGCCACGCGCGACGAGCCCAGGTGAGCCGCATCTGGGATGGCCTGCCCATCAGCCCGTCTCGGCGCCACCCACCGGCCGGCGCCTGGCGGTGGCGATGGCGGCGAGGCGGGCGCGACGAATGGCCTCCGGGATGCGCCTCTGGTCGGTGGTGGCGGCGGCAATGGCGCGCTGATTCACCTGCCGGGCGGCGCGGGCGCAGCGGCGCACCAGCTCCCCCTGCGGGTAGGCCCGCTCCTCGAAGCCGGTGCGACCGCGATAGTCCGCCTCGCAGGCCAGCAGCATCTGCTCCAGTCGCCCCGGACGGCGGAACAGGTCCACGGCCTCCAGCATGCCGAGCAGGGTCGCGGGCCTGACGTCCGCCGCCTGGTGCACCAGGCCGTGCCAGCGTGCGGTGAGGCGGGCCAGCTCGCAGAAGCGCTTCGGCACCTTGTAGCGTGCACAGATGTCCGCCACCAGCGCGACACTGCGCGCCTCGTGGCCATGATGGCGCGGCCATTGCTCGCGCGGTGTGGTGCCTTTGCCCAGGTCATGGCAGAGGGCGGCGAAGCGCACCTCGGCGGCATCCGTGAGCCGTGCCGCGGTGTCCACCACCAGCATCACGTGCTCGCCCGTGTCGATCTCCGGGTGGGCTTGGGACGGCTGTGGTACGCCCCAGAGGCGGTCCAGCTCCGGCAGCAGTCGCGCCAGGGCGCCGCACGCCCGCAGCACGGTGAAAAAGCGCGACGGCCTGGACTCGGACAGGGCCTTGGCCATTTCCTGCCACACCCGCTCCGGCACCAGGGCATCCACCTCGCCCGCGGTGACCATGTCCCGCATCAGCGCCATGGTCTGGTCGGCGACGCGAAAGCCGAGCTCAGCGAAGCGCGCCGCGAAGCGGGCCACCCGCAGGATGCGCACCGGGTCTTCCACGAAGGCCGGCGACACATGCCGCAGCACCCGGGCCTTCAGGTCCGCGACGCCGCCGAAGGGGTCGATGATGCGCCCATCCCAGTCCTCGGCAAGGGCGTTGATGGTGAGGTCCCGGCGCGCCAGGTCCTGCTCCAGCGTCACCGTGGCTGAGGCATGCACCTCGAAGCCATGGTAGCCGGGCGCGGACTTGCGCTCGGTGCGGGCCAGCGCGTACTCGTCTTTGGTCTCCGGGTGCAGAAAGACGGGGAAGTCCCTGCCCACCTGGGTGAAGCCGCGCCGCTGCATCTCCTGCGGCGTGGCGCCCACCACCACATAGTCGGACTCGTCCACCGGCAGGCACAGCAGGCGGTCGCGCACGGCCCCGCCCACCAGGTAGATCTCCAACCCATCGGTGGCGGCGCCGCTCACGCGCCCTGCTCCGCGCCCTGCTCCGCGCCCTGCTCCGTGCCGTGCGGCGCGCACGCCGCGGCCGGCGCCCACGAGGAGGTGGCGCCCGCTGCCCGGTGGCGGGCGTCTGCGGCCATGTGCTCCGTTGCCATCGTCGCTCCGCTGGCGGGTTGGCCCCGGATTATAACGCTGCGGCTCCGGGGCTCCGACAGGGCTTGCCGGAGGATGTCATCGGACACGCCGGGCCGCGCGCACCGGGCAAGTCGGTACAATTCGGGGTTTCGGCTCCTGCACGCGGATTGAGACCCCATGCTGCGCCTACTGGGCTATCTCCTGATCCTGGCCGTACTCGGCTACGGCCTCTGGCCCTACTACACGGTGTTTCGCGTGGATGACGCGGTGCGCGATGCGGACCCCGAAACGCTCGCGCCGTTCGTGGACCTGGCGGCCATCCAGGCGCGCTACGCCAAGCGCATCCGCACCGCCGTGCCCGCCTTCGAGCCGCGCCCGGACCCGGGTGCGGACCAGGTGGTGGTATGGCTCAAGAGCAACTTGCCGCGGCTGGGTGATGCGGCGCTGGATCAGGCCATCACGCTTGAGTGGGTGCAGAGCAGCCTGCGTGAGGCGGCGCAGCGCACCACCGAGAGCCGCCCGGCGCTCTTCATGGACGCCATCGACTTCGCCTTCTTCGAGGCCTGGAACCGCTTTGTGATTCGCGTCGGCCCGCTCGGCAGCGAGACCCACGTCGTGCTCGGCCTGGACGGCAAGGACTGGCGCATCGTGGACCTGGTGCGCTGAGGGTGTCGCGCGGGCAGGCACTCGGGGCTGCGTCAATGCACCAGCTTGTCGTGGTCCAGCAGCAGCAGCCGGCAGCGCGGGCAGTGCCAGGCCATGTTGGCGGCGGGCCGCAGGTGCATGCTGAGGGTGTTGGGCAGCGCTCTGCCGATGTGCGCGAAGAGCCCGGGGCGGCCGCGCGCCCGGGGCGAGAAGATGGCCCCCTTGCCCAGCATTACCCAGCCCTGCTCCATGGCGGCCCCGCACTCGGGGCAGCCATAGTCCCGGCCCTGCCAGAGTGCCGGGTCGTCGGGCACGGCGCGGTTGCGCTTGTGTATCCACACCACCAGAGCAAACAGCAGGCCCAGTGCAAGCAGGCCGCCGGCGACACTGACGAGGATGGGCATGAGCTGGCCTGCATCGGCCATGGGCCGGGCTCCGTTGCGAGGTCGCCGCGCCGCGGGGCGGCTCCGCAACAAGCTCCCACAAGGCGCGACTCGGTACTGTGCGCCGCCTCACGCCACCGCAGCCCCACCCCGCAAGGGGTGGGGAGGCCGCAGCGGCGGCTCGGCTAAGATTGCGCCTTTCTCCGCTGCTGATCTGCGCTGCTGATGGAGCCCCGACCATGATACGACGCAACACCACCCTTGCCGCCCTGCTGCTGCTCATCGCCGGCGATGCCGCCGCCTTCAAGTGCATGCCCATCTACGGCAACTGGTGCGGCATCGACCATCCGCGCCGGGGCATGCCGCCGCCGGTGGATGCCTTCGACGCCGCCTGCATGCGCCATGACCTCTGCACCGCCGCCACACCGGTGGACCGGCCCTGCGATATCGCCTTCGTCAACGAGCTGCACGGCATCGCCGCGCAGGTGGGCGGCATGCCCCGGCCGCTGCAATGGGCCGAGTATGTCATCCGGCTGAAGGCCGGTGGGCCCTGGACCGGCATGCCCATGCCGACGCCCTGGGATGCCATGGGGGCCTTCTCCAGCCTGACTGCGCCTTGTTGGTGATGCCGGGCAAGTGCCCGCTGCTCCGACGCAGCGGGTCCGTGCCCTGGGAACGGGCCTGACCGATCAGGCCCTGGCGCTCAGCGTCACGTCCTCGAGGCCGTCGTACTGTCCGTCCGGCGCCAGCCGGTAGCCGGTCACGCCCAGCCGTGCCGCCAGCACCTGGTCTTCGAACCAGAGCGGCACATAGGGCAGGTCCAGGTGCAGCAGGTGCTGGAGCGAGCGGTAGAGCGCCGCCTGCCGCTGCGGGTCCGGCTCCGCGGCGGCGGCGTCGATGAGCCGGTCCGCGGCGGGGCTGAGGTAGCGCCCGCGGTTGGCACCCGCCGGCGGCATGGCGCTGCTGTGGAAGGCGTAGCGGAAGATGTCCGGGCTGCGGATACCCACCCAGGTGAGGCTGTAGAGCTGGAAGCGCCCGGCCTTGACGTCGCCGAAGAAGGTACCCCAGTCGTAGCTCTGCACCCGCACCTCGATGCCGACCTCGCCGAGCTGGGCCTGAATCACCGTGGCCAGGCGTACGCGGAAGGGATCGCTCGAGGTCTTGCAGCTGAGCCGCAGCGGACGGCCGGGACCATAGCCCGCCTGCGCGAGCAACGCCCGTGCCCGCGCCGGGTTGTGCGCATAGGGCGTCAGGTCGGCGGCACCCGCCCAGTGCTCCGGCGGGAACAACGCCTCGGCCAGCCGGCCGTTGCCCCGGAACAGCCAGCGGAGGATGGCCGCGCGGTCGATGGCGTGGGCGATGGCCCGGCGCACCTCGGGCTGCCCCGTCGCCGGGTCCGCCAGATTGAGCCCGAGGTAGGAGAAATTGACGCCCGGCGCCCGCGCCACCTGCACCTCCGGCCGGGCACGCAGGTAATCCACCAGCTCCGGCGGCAGATCGTTCTGAAGCAGTTGCGCCTCGCCGCGCAGCAGCTTCATGACGCGGACGTTCGGGTCCTTCACCGTCACCAGCTCCAGGGCCTGCCCATCGCGCCGGCGCGTCAGTGCGAGCCTGCCCGGCTCCGGCCAGCAGGCGAGCCGCAGCGGCCCACTGCCCACCGGCGCTCGCTGAAACCCGTGGCCGGCCTCCACCAGCCGCGCCGGCAGAATACCGATGCCGAGGTGGTAGGCGAAGAGCGGCTCCGGCGCCTTCAGGTGGACATCCAGGGTGCGCTCGTCGCGCACCACCAGCCGGTCGATCACGGACAGCACGGCACGATGGTGGGAGGCCGTCGCCGGGTCCAGCACAGAGGCATAGGTCGCCGCCACGTCCGCCGCCCGCACCGGGGTGCCGTCGCTGAAGGGCGCAATGTGGTCCCGCAGCCGAAAGCGCCAATGCGTGGGCGAGCGCTGCTCCACATCGGCGATGCCCGGGATCGGTCGGCTCGCGGCATCGAAGGCCACCAGCCGCGCGTAGAGCAGTCGGTTGACCCGCTCGGACACCGCATCCGTCGCGAGGCGCGGGTCGAGGTTGCGGGGCTCCGTGGCGATGGCGAAGCGCAGCGTATCCGCAGCCGGCGCGCGCCGCCCACAGCCGGCGGCGACACCCAGCAGCGGAGCGCCGGCCGCGGCCCGGATCAGCGCCCGGCGGCGCACGACGGACAAGCCATGGGTCGCGGCCGGCTCACCGCTGCCGACCTCACCAGTGCCGGTAGGGATGCCGTGCCAGGTTGACGTTGTAGAAGCGCCCGTCTCCGGTGACCTCACGGCCCGCCCAGTCGGGCATGTCGAAGGCCTCGTCCTCGTGGCTGAGCTCCACCTCGGCCATGACCAGGCCCGCGTTGTCGCCCGCGAAGACGTCCAGGTCCCAGACGTGCCCGCCGTGGCGCACGCGGTAGCGCACCTTGTCGATGGGTGCGGAGACGGCGAGCTCTTCCAGCATGGCCGCGGCGTCCTCGGGCGGGATGGGATACTCGTACTCGCTGCGGCTCGGGCCCTGCATCATGCCCTTGATGGTGAGCCAGGCCTGCTCCCCCGCCACGCGCACGCGCACCGTGGCGTTCTGGTTGTTGGCGAGATAGCCCTGCATGATGCGGGTCTCGGACTCCACGGCGTCCCGCCAGCCCTCGCCCTGCACCAGGAATTTGCGCTCGATTTCGGTCGGCATGGAAGGAGCCTCTGCTCAGGTTGCGCACTGCCGGCAGCAGCCGGCCGCACTACGCATGTTTCTCGAACACCGCCATCGCCTCCAGGTGCGCCGTGTGCGGGAACATGTCCATGGCCCCGGCGGCGGTGAGGCTGAAGCCGAGGTGGTGCACCAGGTGCCCGGCATCCCGGGCCAGGGTGCCGGGGTAGCAGGAAACATAGACCAGCCGGCGCACGCCCGTGGCCGCGAGCGGCTCCAGCACCTCCAGGGCACCGCTGCGCGGCGGGTCGAGCAGGGCGAGGTCGAAGCGCCCGGTGTGCCAGGGTGCGGCGGCGGTGGGCTCGGCGTAGAGGTCCGCGCACTGAAACTCGACGTTGTGGATGCCGTTGTGCGCTGCATTACGGCGTGCGCGGGCGACGAGCCCGTCCTCGCCCTCGACACCCACCACCGCCGCGGCGCGTCGCGCCACCGGCAGCGTGAAGTTGCCGAGGCCGCAGAACAGGTCCAGCACGCGGTCATCCGGTCCCGGGTCCAGCAGCGCCAGGGCCTGATCCAGCATCATGCGGTTCAGTTCCAGGTTCACCTGGGTGAAGTCGGTGGGCTCGAACAGGATCTCGACGGCGTCTGCCGGGTCGTGCGCCGGCAGCACATAGCTGAGCTGCACTGCCTGCCCCGGCAATGGGGCGATGGTCTCGGTGCCGCCGGGCTGAAGATAGACATGCAGGCCGGTGTCGGCGGCGAAGGCCAGGAGCTTGTCCACATCCCCGGCCGACGGCGGGTCCAGCACCCGAAACACCAGCACCATGGGGCCGTCGCCCTGGGCAACCTCGATCTGAGGCACGCGCTCGCGGATGGAGAGGCCCTCCACCAGCGCGGCGAGCTGCGGCAGGCGCTCCCCCACCTCCGGGCGCAGCACGTCGCAATGGGTGAGGTTCGCGACGAAGGACGACCCCCGCTCGCGGAAGCCCACCAGCACCCGGCCCTTCTTGGCCACCCGGCGCACGCCGAGCCGTGCCTTGCGCCGATAGCCCCAGGGCGACGCGACCAGCGGTGGCAGCCAACGCTCGGGCGCCACCTTGCCGATGCGTGCCAGCGTCTCCGCCAGCACCTGCTGCTTCATGTGCACCTGTGCGGCGGGGTCCATGTGCTGGAGGGCACAGCCGCCGCAGACACCGAAGTGGGCGCAGCGCGGCTCGACGCGCTCCGCCGCCGGAGCGAGCACCTCGGTGACCGTGCCCTCGTCGTGGCGCCGGGCGCGACCGGTGTAACGGAACAGCACCCGCTCCCCCGGCAGGGCGCCGTGCACGAACACGGCCTTGCCGTCGATGTGCGTCACGCCCCGGCCGTCGTGGCTCAGCGAGGCGATGTCCGCCGCAACGGGCTCCGTCGGCAGGGGCTTGCGCTTCTTGCCCAAGGTGCTTGCGTGCGCGCTGGATGGGCTCAGGCGGGGTAGACGCCGGTGGAGAGGTAACGGTCGCCGCGGTCGCAGACGATGCTCACGATGACCGCGTCCTCCACCTCCTTGGCAAGCCTGAGTGCGGCGGCCATGGCGCCGCCCGAGGAGACGCCGGCGAAGATGCCCTCGCGGGCGGCCAGGGCGCGCATGGTCTCCTCCGCCTCCTGCTGGGAGACGTCGATGATGCGGTCCACCCGGGAGGCATCGTAGATCTTCGGCAGGTAGGCCTCCGGCCAGCGCCGGATGCCCGGAATGCTGGAGCCCTCCTCCGGCTGCACACCGATGATCTGGACCGCCGGATTCTGGGCCTTCAGGTAGCGGCTGGTGCCCATGATGGTGCCGGTGGTGCCCATGGCGCTCACGAAATGGGTCACGCCGCCGGCGGTGTCGCGCCAGATCTCAGGGCCCGTGGTCTCGGCATGGGCGAGCGGGTTGTCGGGATTGGAGAACTGGTCCAGGCGCACACCGGCGCCCTGGGCCTCCAGGTCGCGGGCGAGGTCGATGGCGCCTTCCATGCTGTCCTCCCGCGGCGTGAGCCGGATCTCCGCCCCATAGGCGGCCATGGCCTGGCGCCGCTCCACGCTCATGTGCTCCGGCATGATGAGCAGCATGCGGTAGCCCTTGATGGCCGCCGCCATGGCGAGCGCAATGCCGGTGTTGCCGCTGGTGGCCTCGATGAGCGTGTCGCCGGGGCGGATCAGCCCGCGCGCCTCGGCATGCGTGATCATGCTGAGCGCGGCGCGGTCCTTGACCGAGCCTGCAGGGTTATTGCCCTCCAGCTTGCCGAGAATGACGTTGGACGTCTCGCCCGGCAGGCGCTTTAAGCGCACCAGCGGCGTATTGCCGACGAATTGCTCGATACCCGGATAGTCCATGTGCCTGTCGCTCTGCTGGCTGCCTGTGTCGCGCCGCGTCCGCCCGGACACGGGCGAGCCGGGCGAGCCGGTGATGGATCATTGTGCACCAGTGGCAACGGTCGGCAAAGACCGCCGCGGACCCTGCCCGAGGACCCGCTGGTATACAGCGCCGGCCCTGCGCGCTAGGTTAGCGGGTCACAGCGTCAGCCACAGTTGCGCGGAGCCGCCATGCAGCAGCCGGACAGCACCGATGAGCTTCCCGTCTGGGACCAAGCCGCCGCCGTGCGCAGCGTCGGCGACCTCGGCCTGGCGCGTCGGCTGCTGGCGCAGCTGTGCGCGGGCCTGCCGGACGACCTGGCGGCGCTGCGCCGCCTGCACGCTGCGGGCGAGCTCACCGAGCTCGCCGAGCGTGCCCATCACGTGAGCGGCGGCGCGGCCTACTGTGGGGTCACAGCGCTGCGCGCGAGCCTCAAGACGCTGGAGCAGCGGGCGCGCGCGGGCGATGCGGCGGACAGCGCAGCGGCGCTGCAAGCCCTTGCCGTGCAGATCGAGCGCCTGCTGGCGCACCTGCGTGCACTGGATTGAGCACTGGTTTGAGCACTGGTTTGAGCACCGGCCCGGGCCGGGCGGCCGGCATCAGCCCACCCGCCGCAGCAACAGCAGCGCGGCACCGGCAAAGAGCAGCGGCGGTGCCAGCGCCGCCACGGCCGGACTCATGCCGTAGAGCAGCGACAGGAACGCAAAGCTGCGGCTCACCAGGTAGAAGGCGATGCCGATGACGATGCCGACGAAGACCTTGATGCCGGTGCCGCTGGTGCGGGCCGAGCCGAGCAGCACGGGTATGGCGACGAAGATCATGGCCAGGATCAGCAGCGGCTGCACCAGCTTGCCCCAGAAGGCCACCTCGTACCGGCCCGCGTCCTGACCGCTGCGGCCCATGAAGCGGATGTAGCGGTACAGCCCCCACACCGAGAGCGCCTGCGGCTCCACCACGATGACCTTGAGCAGCGACGGGCGCAGCAGCGACGACCAGCCGGCCTCCGGCACACGCTCCACCTGCACGCCGTCGCGGCTGATGATGCTGCGCTCGATGTCGCGCAGCACCCAGCCGCCGTCCTGGTACACCGCGCTTTGCGCATGGGTGGCGGACCGCAGTGCCGTGCCCTCGACGCGGTAGATGGAGATCCCCCGCAGACCGGCGCCCGGACTGAGCTCGCGGATGTTGACGAAGGTGTCGCCGTCGCGCGCCCAGAGCCCGGCGGCGGTCATGGATAGATCATCCCCGGTCTGGAGCATCTGCCGCAGTGCCAGCGCGCGCTGCTCCGCGGGCGGCGCCACCACCTCCCCCAGCACCACAGCGCCCGCCGCCAGCAGCGCGCCGCCCAGCATGGCCCCGAGCACGATGCGCCCGATGGACACGCCCGCCGCGCGCATGGCCACCAGCTCCGACCCCGCCGCCAGCTGGCCCAGGCCCACCAGGGCGCCGATGAGGGTGGCGATGGGGAACACCTGATAGGCGTAGCGGGGCAGGCTCAGGGTCACGAACCAGAGCGCGTCCTTGAAGCCGTAGCCCTCGGTGCCGAGCTTGTTCAGCTCGTCGGCGAGCAGGAAGAACGCGAGCAGCGGCAGCAGCACCGCCAGGGTCGCGAGGGTGCCCAGGATCACGGCCCGGGCCAGGTAGCGGTCAAGCCGGTTCATTGCCGCGCGCGCCGGCCGGCTGCCGTCGTCTGCCGCAACCGATGCTGTGCCCCCGGCTTTCCCACTGGCTGCCGCCTAAGACGCCTTGGCCGCGGCCGCCCGCCCGGCACCGCCGGTGCCCCGCTGCGCTGGTGTCGAAGCATGTCGTTTCTGCCGCTCGTGCCGTTCCGGTAGACTCAGCGCCGCGGACGTTAGCACAGCCCGGCGGCGCCGCGGGGTCGGCACCCCGCCGGCGCCCGCCCTGACGCAGCCAGTGACCACAGGAGACCCCATGGAGCTCAAGATCGTCGGCGGTGACCTCGCCAAGGCCAAGACCCCCTGCCTGATCATCGGCGTATTCGACAAGCACAAGCTCTCGGCGCCTGCCGCGGCCGTGGATGCGGCCAGCGACGGCGCCGTCGTCAAGCTGCTGCGCCGGGGCGACCTCGACGGCGGCAAGGGCTGGCTCATGGCCTACGACCTGCCCGGCGTCGCCGCCGAGCGGGTGCTGCTGCTCGGTCTCGGCAAGCGCAAGGAGTGCGATGCCGCCAAGCTCGCCAAGGCCCTGGGCACGGCGCTGTCGCGGCTCGCCGAAACGCACATCACCAAGGCCCTGCTGGCCCTGCCGGACCGGCTCGACGACTACGCCTGCGCGCGCGCGGTCGGGCTCAAAGCGGTGGAAAGCGCCTACCGCTACGAGCGCACCAAGGCGCCCAAGGAGGACGCCCCCACCCCGCTTGCGCGCCTTGAGCTCTGGGTGGAGAAGGCGCAGCGCGACGCCGCCGAGCGCGCCCTGGCCCACGCCGATGCCATCGGCGCTGGGGTGGCGCTGGCGCGGGAGCTCGGCAACCTGCCCGGCAACATCTGCACGCCGGGCTATCTTGCCGAGCAGGCGCTTAAGCTGGCCGATGCCCACGCCGCCCTGAGCACCGAGGTGCTGGACGAGGCCGCCATGGAGGGGCTCGGCATGGGCGCCCTGCTGTCCGTGAGCCGCGGCAGCCGCCAGCCGGCCAAGCTCATCAAGATGACCTACCAGGGCGGCGGCACCGACGCCAAGCCCGTGGTGCTGGTGGGCAAGGGCCTCACCTTCGACGCCGGCGGCATCTCCATCAAGCCCGCCGCCGACATGGACGAGATGAAATACGACATGGCCGGCGGTGCCAGCGTCTTCGGCGCCGTGCTCGCCGCCGTGCGCATGGGCCTGCCCATCAACCTCATCGGCGTGGTGCCGGCCTCGGAGAACCTGCCGGACGGCGATGCCAACAAGCCCGGCGACGTGGTCACCAGCCTGTCCGGGCAGACCATCGAGATCCTCAACACCGACGCCGAGGGCCGCCTCATCCTGTGCGATGCACTCACCTACGTGGAGCGCTTCGAGCCCGATGTGGTGCTGGACATGGCCACCCTCACCGGCGCCTGCATCGTCGCCCTGGGCCGCCACCCGTCGGGGCTCTTCACCGCCGACGACAAGCTCGCCCGGGAGCTGACGGAGGCCGGTGAGGCCGCCGCCGACCGGGTCTGGCGCATGCCGCTGTGGGAGGACTATCAGCAGCAGCTCGACAGCAACTTCGCCGACATGGCCAACATCGGCGGGCGCGACGCGGGTGCCGTCACCGCCGCCTGCTTCCTGTCGCGGTTCACCAAGGCCTACCCCTGGGCGCACCTGGACATCGCCGGCACCGCCTGGGTCAAGGGCAAGGAGAAGGGCGCCACCGGGCGGCCCGTGCCCCTGCTCGCCGAATTCCTCATCCGCCGCAGCGGGGTGGAGACCGGGGCTTAGGCCGTCACCGTGCGTCGCACTGGGAGCATGGGCTCCATGCCGCCATGACCCGGGTGGACTTCTACATCCTCGCCGACGGTGCCCGCGGCGACCGCCTCACCCTCGCCTGCCGCATTGCCGAGCGTGCCCATGGCGAGGGGCGGCGGGTGCTGATCCATGCGCCGGAGCCCAATCTCGCCCGACAGCTCGACCGCCTGCTCTGGACCTTTCGCGACGCCAGCTTCGTGCCCCATGGCCTCGTCGGTGAGACCAACCCCGCCTATACCCCGGTCCTCATCAGCAGCGACGGCGAGCCCGCCACCGAGGACCAGGTCCTCATCAACCTGAGCCCCGGGGTACCGGAGTTCTTCGCCCGCTTCGAGCGCCTGTGCGAGCCGCTGGATCATGATCCAACCGTGCGCCAGGCCGGGCGCACACGCTGGAAGTACTACAAGGACTGCGGCTACGCGCTGAAGCACCACGAGATCCGCTGACCCGCTACGGCGGACGGACCGGCCGTTGGCCCACCGCACGACCGCGCCGCGGCGGCGCTGACCAACCCGAGGGTGTCGTCGTCCAACCGATTTGAGCCCCGTCAGGTCAGCTCAGCGCATCATGACAGGACGCTGACCCTGACCCGTTGCGGTGGCTGCGCGCGTTTCCCTCATCATCAACAAAAGACTTTCACCGATTGATAGCTCATCCCGCGCGGGTGAGGGTAGTGCGTTGACCCGCTTGCCGACGTGGCCGCCGCTGAACCCTTCCGTTTCACGGCGCGCCGACGACGCGGGCGCCCGCATCCAATGCAATTCATCCGGTGAATGGACATACAATGGACGTGAGAACCCTCTGCGGTGCGCTTGCGCTCACCTGCTTCTCGTCGACCCTCCTGGCGCAGGCCACTCCCGCAGCAGCGCCGGCGGCGGTCCCCGGCGCGGGCAGCGTCGCCTCCAGCAAGATCCAGCCGGCCCTGGCTGCGCAGCTGGGCACGGGCGACCAGGAGCTGGTACGGGTCATCGTCAGCCTCGACTCCCGCGGCCGTCTGCCAGGACAGGGGCAGGCCGCGGAGATCGCCGCCGCACAGGACCGGATCATTGGGGTCTTTGCGCAGAGCAGCTCGGGCGCCAGAGTCCTGAATCGCTACCAAACGCTGTTCGGCTTCTCCGCGGAGCTGACCCGCACCGAGATCCAGGCCCTTGCGGCGCGCAGCGATGTGACTTACGTGGAGCGGATGCCGGTCCACTATAAGGCTGACGCGGAGAGCTTTCCGTTGACCGACGTGGACCTGGCCCAGGGCGCGGGCGCAGACGGCAGCGGCGTGGTCATGGCGATCATCGATGACGGCATCGACTACAACCTCCCCGACTTCGACGGCAAATACCTCGGTGGCTACGACTTCGGCGACAATGACCCGGACCCCCTGAATGACTGCGCGAGCCAGTCCCACGGCACGTCCGTCGCCGGTGTGGCATTGGGTGCCGGGGTCACCGCTGCGGGTGTGGCCCCGGGTGCAGACTTCGTATTCCTGAAGATCCAGTCCTCCGGCCTCTGCGGTCTGCCGCTGTTGGACGGCGACCTGGTTGGGGCCATCGACTGGGCCGTGGCCAACCGGGATGTGTATGGCATCGACATCATATCCATGAGCCTCGGCGGAGGAACCTACAGCTCCGAGAGCGCGTGCGACGCCTCATCCAGTCTCTATTTCAATGCCATCCGCAATGCGGTGGATGCCGGCATCACGGTCATCGCCGCCAGCGGCAATGCGGGGTTGTGTGATGCCATGGCCCGCCCCGCCTGCTTCTCCGACGTCATCAGCGTCGGCGCCGTCTACGATGCCCCGCTCGGCACCATACAGTGGTGCGTCAGCAGCGACACCTGCGCAGACGCCGCCGTGAGTCCGAACTGCCCGACCGGCTATCTGGCGGCAGTCGAGGCTGCCCAGGCGGACAATGTGATCGTCTACTCCAACAGCGCCAGCTTCCTCGACCTGGTCGCCCCGTCCACCTGTGCCGCAACGGTCCTGCCCGGCGGCACGCCGCAGAATTGCTTCGGCGGGACCTCCTCCGCCACGCCCTTTGCCGCCGGCGTCGCGGCCCTCGCCATCGAGTCCGCCGGCAAAGGCGCGCTGACCCCGGAGGACATCCGCGCACTGCTGACGGGCACCGGCGATGCTGTCCTCGACCCGAAGAACGCCCGCATCTCGCCGCGGGTCAACGGCCTCACCGCCGTGACTCAGGCCCCGGACTACGCCAGTGGCGGCGGTGGTGAAGCCAATGCGCCGCCGACCGCGGCCTTCGTCTCCACCTGCACAGACCTTGCGTGCAGCTTCGATGCCGGTGGCAGCGCCGACAGCGACGGCTTCATTCAGTCCTACGCCTGGACTTTCGGTGACGGTGCCGGCGGCAGCGGCGTCAGCACCGACCACAGCTATGCAACGGACGGCAGCTACACAGTCACCCTGACCGTCACCGACGACGACGGCGCCAGCGACACCGCCACGGCGACCATCGACGTGAGCGCGGCGCCCGGCACCAGCTGCAGCCTCGTGGTGGACTTCGAGGACGGCGCCGCCGGCTGGAGCAACGACACCGCCGCAAGCACCTGCACCACCGGCGCCTTCGTGGCGGCGCGGCCGACGCTGGTGAACAACCTCGGGGTGATCACCCAGGTGGACGGCGATCACACCACCGGCAGCGGTGATGCCTACTTCACGGCACTCAACATTGCCGCGGGTACCAATGACGTGGACGGCGGGAACTGCGTCGCCACCTCGCCGGTGTACGACGTGGCACAGGATTCAACGCTGTCG
>PR_CR_10_Liq_1_inCRDRAFT_1001163_pt1 | contig 15256 bp, 9 predicted proteins | sample PRCRCaboRojoPR_3_FD_10241 | JGI IMG/M metagenome (IMG submission 10241)
GTTTGGTAACGTTGGTCTTCAGTACGTCGATACCGATCAGAGTTCTTCGGGTTATATCGGTGTGGCAGGCCCCAACGCGCGAGTCTGTGACTCAGCTGGTGATGGCGGTGCCCCCGACGCTTCTTGTAATACCTCAATCAGCACCAGTTACAGCCACACACTGCCCAGCCTAAACGTCTCGCTGGAAGTGGCTGAAAATCAGTTTGTGCGCTTTGCTTATAGCACCACAATTAGCCGTGCACGTCTGGACCAGTTGAAGGCGTCAGGTTTTGTGAAGTTCGACCAAAACATCGATTTGATCACCATTCCGAACACAGTAGAGGCGGTTGAGACCTACGGCACGCCGTGGTCGAAAGTTGCTGGTAACCCCGAGTTGCGTCCGTTGGAAGCGAATAACTTCGATCTGTCTTACGAGAACTATTTCTCTGAGCAGGGTTATTTCGCCGTCGCTGGTTTCTATAAAGACATTAAGAATTGGACCCGTCGATCCAACCAGCTTATCAACTTCCGCAACGATGAAACCAACGCAGGTGCCGATTACTACGTGCCTGGGTTCCACGATCGCATTGTTGACCAAGATGGCACCTATGGCCCTCTGGATATCTTCTATGCTCAGGGTGACCTGGCTACACCGCCCGATTATGGCTACTTCGATGCGTTCGAAGATGGACTGACGGGTGATGTGACGGGGTTTGAGGTGACAGCATCTGTTGGTATGGGTGATTTTGTCGACGCACTTCAGGGCTTGGGCTTCATCGCAACAGGCACTTGGCTTGATGCTGAACTGGATGACGGCAGCGCTATCCCCGGTATGTCCGAGGAAATTCAGTCGTTGATTGCGTTCTATGAGATCGGTGGTTTTGAAGCACGAATTGCCTTCACTGATCGTGATGGCTTCGCTACCTACGAGCGTGGCGGTTCAAATAAGATTGCTGAAGCCACGCGTGACGGCGTTTCTCTGGTGGATGCACAAATCAGCTACGACTTCGCCGATAGCTTTGACGGCTGGTTAGGTGGTCTGCGGGTCTCCTTGCAAGGTCAGAACTTGACCGACGAAGACGAAGATACATTAGATGGCAATGGCATTGTCCAGACCAGTCGTAACTTTGGTCCTACCTACCTTCTCAACTTTAATTACACGTTCAACAATTGATGGCATGAATCTAAGACCCCGCCGGAGAAGACGCCGGTGGGGTTTTTTTGCGTCTGAGCTCTATTAAACTGGACTCTTAATAAAAAGGGTTGAGCAATGAACAAACCGATACGCAAAGTGGTCATTGCCGGCGGCGGTACCGCGGGCTGGATGACCGCTGCGCTTCTAAGAAAGGTGTTACCGGCCCAAATTAACATCGAGTTGGTGGAGTCCGAGCAGATTGGGATTATCGGCGTTGGCGAAGCGACGATTCCTCCCATTCAGATTTTTAACCGCTTCCTCAATCTCGATGAGCAAGCTTTTTTGCGCGAGACCCACGCCACTATTAAGTTGGCGATACGCTTTGAAAATTGGCGCAAGCACGGAGAGCACTACTACCACACATTTGGCGCACCTGGTGCCAACCTTGGCTTTTGTGGCTTTCAACACCATTGGTTGCGCGCACATAAACTGGGTATGGCCGGCTCGCTTTGGGATTACGATCTTCACTATCTTGCGTGTGAACAAGGCGGTTTCAACAAGCTCCAGTCAACCAACCCCGTTCACCAGTTGGCCTATGCTTACCACTTCGATTCATCGCTGTACGGCCAATTTATGCGTCGTCTTGCCGAAAGTGCTGGGGTTGTTCGCACGGAAGGCGTAATTGAGCACGTGCAGCAAGACGCCGCCAGCGGAGCCGTCACCGCGTTGCTACTGCGGGGCGGGCATGTCGTGAACGGTGATTTCTTCATTGACTGCACCGGACTGCGAGGACTACTGATTCGTAAAACGTTGGGTGTCGAATACGAAGATTGGACTCACTGGCTACCGGCAGATTCGGCCTTGGCGGTACCCACTGACCGCTTTGAAACGACCCTGCCCTACACCCGTGCTATTGCCCATAAAGTGGGCTGGCAGTGGCGTATCCCACTGACTCACCGTAACGGCAATGGCATTGTGTATAGCTCGAATTATATGAATGACGAGCAGGCCCATGACATTTTAATGAGCAACCTAGATTCCAAGCCCGCTGCAGACCCGCGAAAAATCACCTTCACCACAGGACGCACCCGACAGCAATGGCATAAAAATGTTGTGGCGATTGGCCTGTCTAGCGGCTTCTTGGAACCCCTGGAAAGCACGTCTATACACCTCATTCAGTCGGGAATTATTCGGCTGATGAAAATGTTCCCCAACCACGGTATCGATCCGGCGATGGTGTCGCTGTACAACGCCCAATCCAAGGAAGAGTTCGAAACCGTGCGTGATTTCATTATTCTGCACTATCACGTCAACGAGCGAGATGACTCCCAGTTCTGGCGTGATATGCGGCATATGGCCTTACCCGACCGACTTAAGCATAAGCTCGAGGCTTTTGCGGCGACGGGGGCGGTGTTTAATGAGCAGCAGGATATTTTTCGTGATGCATCGTGGATTGAAGTGATGATGGGTCAGGGGATTTTCCCCCGAGACTATCATCCCGCGGCAGATGCGCTACCGGAACCCCAGTTTCGCGACATGATGCAAAAGGTCTGGGCGGCCAAGCGCGAGCCCCTCAACAAACTTCTGCCCCATGATCAGTTTCTTGCACAATATGCGGGCGCCTAGCTTGGCAACTTTGTGGTTATTTTGTGGGTCAACAGCGCCCGCCAGCGCTCGTGCCTCGATATAGCGAATGGACTTGTTTGAATGACCGAGCCATCAACACATACCGCGGCTTCACTTCAGCATATCGCCATTCTCGGCGGCGGCACCGCTGGCTGGATGACTGCTAATCTACTGGCGCATCGCTGGGCCCATCGGGGAGTGTCGGTCACGTTGGTCGAATCTCCCCATATTGGCATCATTGGGGTAGGCGAGGGCTCGACGCCTACTCTGGCGAGACTGTTTCGTGACCTAGGTATTCCCGACGAGGAATGGATGCCCGAGTGCAAAGCTACGTACAAGGTCAACATTCGCTTCGATGGTTGGAGCCCTGGGATGGGTGTATCCAGCTATTCCCACCCGTTTATTTCTCAGTTAGATGTGTTTACTGAGCGCGCCTTCCATGTGAATTGCCGAACGCGCCGATTGGGATTGGATGTGACAACCTCGCCGGAGCGGTTCTTGTTTAATGGTTGGCTGGCTAAAGAGGGTTTATCCCCGCGCACGCCAGAGAACTTTCCCTTCCGTATCGAATATGGCTACCACTTCGACTCGGGCCTTCTGGGGGAGTTCTTGAAGCGCAAAGCGATAGCCCGTGGCGTCACTCACCTTGAGCTCGATGTCGACGGGGTTAGCCAGTACGATGATGGGCGTATCAAATCCCTGATCGCCCTGAACGGAGAGGAAGTTAACGCCGACTTTTTTATCGATTGCTCTGGTTTCCGCGCCTTGCTCATTCAGCAGACGCTGGGTGTGCCCTTTGAAAGTTTTGCGAGTAATTTGCTCAACGATGCGGCTGTGGCCATACCATCAGCACGGGATGAGCAGTTGCCAGTGGAGACCGGTGCGTCAGCACTGAGCGCAGGCTGGGCATGGCGTATTCCGCTGACTCATCGAACTGGCAATGGCTATGTTTACAGCACCGCGTATATGACGCCAGATGCCGCCGAAGCAGAATTGCGCGCGCAGCTGGGCTTACTGGATGCCGATGTCGAGGCGCGTCATCTGAAAATGAGGGTGGGTCAGGTGCGCGAGCACTGGCACAAGAACTGCCTGGCGTTGGGATTGTCTCAGGGGTTCATTGAGCCGTTAGAAGCCACGGCGTTGCATCTGGTGCAAACCAGCGCCGAAATTTTCATGGATTATTATGAGGAAGGCGACTTCACCGATACCAAGCGCGATGCTTATAACACCGTGATTCACGAGCGCTTCGAGCGCGTCAGAGATTATATTGTTGCGCACTATAAGCTTAATACCCGCGACGACACCCAGTACTGGCGGGACAATCGAAACAATAGGCACCTTTCAGAATCGCTGAAACAATTGTTAGATGTTTGGTATCGGGGCGGCGATCTTACGGCCGAGGTTCAGCGCCAGGATTTAAACTCCCATTTCGGTGCAACATCGTGGCACTGCCTGTTTGCGGGCTACGGACAGTTTCCGCCTCCAGCAGCGCGCCAACCCGGAGAAGGAGATCTATTTGTGATAAATGAAATCTCCAAGTTATTCACAGGGTGCCTCCTCAATTTCCGCAAACAGAAGGACAGCATTGGGCTGTAACGCTTCTCCTTGGGCGCTAGTGCTTATTGCTTAACGAATCGCACTGCAATGCCACCGGCACGGCCAATACGGGCTGACAGTGAATCCGACGAGCTAACCGTTTTCGATTCCACGATGTAATCGTATTGATCATCATCCCAATTGCCGTTGGGTCCATCGCGATAAATTTCGGCCGTATAGGTGGTCCCGTCATCAAGAAAATCGAGGGGAATGCTGACCTGGCGTTCATGGTAGCCAGTGATACCACCCAAATACCAATTGTCACCGTCTCGTTCCTGACGTGCAAAAATAACGAACTCGCCCATTTCACCCTGTAGGGCAATACTCTGCTCCCAATCGGTGGGGACATCGACAATAAACTGGAAAGCATCGGGATGCTTTGCATAGTTATCTCGATAGTCTGGCACCATTTGAATAGGGCTATACAGCACGACATAGAGCGCAAGTTGGTGTGCGAGAGTGCTTTTTATTTTCGACGGGGTGTCCAGTTGCTCATAGTGCAAGTCGAAAATCCCTGGAGTGAAGTCCATGGGACCCGACAGCATACGGGTGTACACCAGATTGATGTTGTGATCGGGTGTGCTTACACCATCGCCACTCGCGCCACCGGCCCCCGGTGAATTGAATTCCTGCCCTCGTGCGCCTTCACGACTAATCCAGTTTGGGTAGGTTCTTCGCAAACCCGTATCTTTGATGGGTTCATGGGTATTAATTGCTATCTTGCGTTTGGCGGCCTCGGTGACGGTGCGCAGATAATGATTGGCGGCCCACTGGCCGTCGTGCCACTCGTGACGTATGAGGCCATTTTCATCGCGCCGTACCAGCTCTTTTGCCCACGCAACGTAGCCCGTTTTAATTTGCTCATAGCCGTATTTGGCATACAAATCATACGCTTCGCCCATTTGAGCTTCGTAGTTATCGACATTGCCCGATGTCTCGTGGTGACCAATTAGTTTGACGCCGCGTTTGGCACCGTAGGCCGCCAGCGCAGCCATATCAAAGTCGGGGTAGCTTTCGGTAAAGCTGAATAAATCGCCGTTATCAATCCAGTTGCCGTCCCAGCCCACATTCCAACCTTCGACAAGCACACCATCAAAGCCATACTCTGCGGCGAAGTCGATTCGCGCTTTCACCGCTTCAGTGGTAGCACCGTGGTTAGGTCCCGAGCCCCAGGTTTTATCGCCGCGATGCATTTCCCACCAAATGCCCGTGTATTTCCCAGGGTTAATCCAGCTGACATCGCCCAATTTATTGGACTCATTTAAATTCAAAATGAGATCCGAGTTGAGCAGGTCAGTTGCACTGTCGGCGATTTGAAGCGTCCGCCACGACGACTGGAACGGCAGTGTGGTTTTTACCGCAATTCCATCAGACCATGGAGTCAGCTTCGTACGAAGCGTGGGCGGATTGTGGCGTTGAACTAGGGTAAAACCGGCCCAGTCGATTAAGGCCGCTTCGTGAATACTCAGGTGTAGACCGTCACTACGCCTAAAAGAAACCGGAGTAGCCGCCGTTTGGATCGTGTTCAATGGCACCCATTCATAAAGGTGTTCGTATCGATTCCACATCTCACTGTAAATACGCAGCGCCTTAGTTTTGTCGGCATCAGCAATAGCAAACTCGCTCATTTCATTGACGACGTTGACCTGATGGATATCACCCTGGGCGGGCATTTCATAGCGATAGCCAATACCGTCATCGAACACACGAAAGCGAACGTGTAGCGTTTGCTTGCCGGGTTTGTCCCGCTCAAGTGCAACGAGCACTTCATGGTAGTGCTCACGCATTTCGCGACGCTCTCCCCAGGGCTGTTCCCATTCAAGATCCACTTCCGACTGGGTGAGTGGTTGAACGCTGATATGGTCGGTCATGTTGGGCAGGTCTTTGAATTCCAGGCCCAAGCGCGACGCGTTCAGCACAGCTTTTCCATCACGAGTAACGTGGTAGCGCGGTACGCCATCTTCGTCGTAAACCGTTAACTTATTGCGGCCATCAGGGGAGCTAATCGATACCTCGGCGGCTACTGTGTTGCTGGCGTGGGCCAAAAGCGTACCCAATAGCAGTGCACAACTTATGCGCTGATGATTAAGACACATGGGGGAACCTCCCTGATTATGTTGTTAGAGCATGTCTGGCTCACCGATATCATCGATGATGACGCTCGCCTCGCGCGGGCTTGGACATTAAGTCAGCGAATTCTTTGTCGGCAATAGCTGCGCGTTAAATCGCGAGCGGATTACGATGAATACGTATTCACTACGCTGCTTATGCTGATTTGACCCCGTTCGGGAGCTGACCTACCCGTCGATCAAGTGCAAACTTAAGCTGTTCTGAGATCACCTCTATGTACATTGCTGCGCATATGTGTACGCGCAGGTGTAGGTAGTTCGTCGATGACTTGGAGCAGCATAGATAACAACACGCATAACAATATGCAGAGTCACACGCAGAATACTGCGTACAACAAGGGGAAACAGCAATGTCTGAACCGACCTCTGGCGGCTGCAAGTCGCGGCTCTCTGTCTGGCAAATCTGGAACATGTGTTTCGGCTTTCTCGGCATCCAATATGGCTTCGGTCTGCAGCAGGCCAACTTGAGTCCGATCTTTCGCTATCACGGAGCCAATGAGTCCGAGCTACCCATTTTGTGGCTGGCAGGCCCTGTGACTGGGCTTTTAATTCAACCTTTAATCGGTGCAATGAGCGACGGCACCTGGACTCGCTTTGGCCGCAGAAAACCGTTCTATCTCATCGGTGCGCTGGCTGGCAGTGTGGCAGTCATGTTCATGCCTTATGTCCCTGCCCTTTGGATGGCTGTAGGTCTGTTTTGGATTCTGGACGCCTCGATGAACACGGCGATGGAGCCTTACCGCGCAATGATTGGCGATAAGCTGCCGACTGAGCAGCGTTCACTTGGCTTTGCGATGCAAACATTCATGATTGCTGGGGGGCAAATTTTGGCTGGGCTCATGCCGTTGATTATGCTCGCGGCAGGGGTGTCCTCTGAAACAAACGGCAACGATATTCCCGATATCGTCAAATACAGTTTTGTCATTGGGGTGGTGGCGATGCTGTCGACCATGGTGTGGACTGCCCTTACCACCGACGAGATCCCACCGCCAGACCTCGCTGCGTTCCGGAAGGCTAAAGAAGGCACTACCTTAGTTAGCCGTACGATCCGCGATCTCAGCAAAGCTATTGTCGACATGCCCACTGAAATTCGTCGGCTGTGGTGGGCGAAATTCTTTTCATGGTATGGCTTGCCATTGATGTGGCAATACCTTGCACTCTCTATAGCCCGCCATTGTTTTGATGCGCCCACTCCAGAGTCCCCGGGCTTCGCCGAGGGCGCGGCCAATGTAGGGGTTGCCTTTACCGTCATGAATGTCACGACGGTAGTCATGTCGTTCATGGTGCCCGCTATCGTGCGACGTTTGGGAACGCGGCTGACCTATGCCGGGTTATTGCTTGTCGGCGGTATCGGGTTTGGCAGCATGTTGTTTACCAGTGACCTCAATGTGGTCTTTGTCTGTATGACATTGGTCGGCATCGGTTGGTCCGGTGTGATAACCCTGCCGTTTATTATCGCCACGGACGAAGTTCCCCCTGAGCAAACCGGGGTTTATATGGGGCTACTGAATGCGTTTATTTGTCTGCCCCAGATTGTGAGTATGCTCACCGTGGGGCTTTTTTATGACACGTTGTTGCAAGGCGATCCCCGCAATGCACTGGCTTTGTGTGGTGTGTGTTTTGTGTTGGCAGCAGCCTCGGCGCTGCGCTTGCGCGGGCGTACACATCCCGTGGATACGGCCACGGCACTTAACGCCGAGGTGACCACTCGCTCTATTGCAGAGCCTTGAACTTGCTAGCTGCAATCAATCCTGGCTGTCTTTGCTGTCCGCGGCCGGCGTGTTTGTCTTTTCCGGGTAATTTGAGACTCCCACTATGACTTCATTGATTGATATGAACCGCACCTGGTGGAAGGAGGCGGTGGTTTATCAGATCTATCCCCGCTCGTTTCAAGATAGTAATGGCGACGGCATTGGGGATCTGCGCGGGATTATCAATCGGCTCGATTATTTGGCGAGTTTGGGGGTCGACGTTATTTGGCTGAACCCCATTTTTAAGTCACCCAACGACGATAATGGCTATGACATTTCCGACTACGAAGACATCATGGATGAATTCGGCACTATGGCGGATTTCGATGAACTGTTGAAGGGCCTGCACGAGCGGGGTATGAAATGTGTACTCGACCTCGTGGTGAATCACTCGAGTGACGAGCATCGCTGGTTTGTCGAGTCACGTCAGTCACGCGATAACCCTTATCGGGACTACTATCACTGGTGGCCGGCCGAAAAAGGAACGCCGCCGCGACGCTGGAGCTATTTCGCCGAAGATGGCAGTGCTTGGCGTTACGACGGTCAGACCGACGCCTACTATTTGCACTACTTCTCCAACAAACAGCCTGATTTGAATTGGGAAAACCCCAATGTGCGTCGTGAGATTTACAACATGATGCACTACTGGTTCAAGAAAGGTATCGACGGCTTCCGCATGGATGTCATTACGTTCATCTCCAAGCACGATGGTTACCCCGAGTTTCCGCAAGATGTTATTGACCATCAGATGATTGATCTCTATGCCAAGGGGCCGCGGCTACACGAATACCTTCAGGAAATGAATCGTGAGGTACTCAGTCATTACGATGTTATGACGGTAGCCGAGGGCCCAGGCACCAAGCCTGACAATGTTCTCGACTTGGTGGCCGAGGATCGACACGAACTGAATATGAGTTACCACTTCGACCACCAAACGATTGGCGTGGGTTTTCGCGGCATGGTGAACGCCGACTATGGGGACTTGGTGAAGTTTAAAAAAGTCATGTCCGATTGGGATGCAGTCTTTAAGGACAAGGGTTGGAATACGGTCTACTTCACCAATCACGATCATCCGCGCATGGTGTCACGCTGGGCGTCGGACGCGCCCGAGTGGCGCGCATTATCGTGCAAAATGCTGACCATGTATCTATTGACCATGCGGGGCACACCCTACTGGTACATGGGTGATGAAATTGGCATGACCAATATTAAGTTCGACAGCATCGATGACTATCAAGACATCATGACTCGCAACTGGTTTGGGCTGGTCGAAGAAGAAGGGGGAGATACTCAAGCCTTTCTAGAGAGCCATAAATTGACAGGGCGAGACAACGCCCGCACGCCGATGCAGTGGGACAGTTCGGCGAACGCTGGATTTACGACGGGGACACCGTGGCTAAACGTTAATTTGAATTTCCACGAGGTGAATGTGACGAGTCAGGAAAATGATCCCGATTCACCCCTTAACTTTTTCCGGCGCATGATTCAGCTGCGCAAATCAGACTTGACCTTGGTGTACGGTGCTTACACCTTGCTATTTCCCGATCACCCGCAGATTTACGCCTACACTCGTGAGCTCGATGACACACGGTTACTGGTGCTACTTAATTTTTCAGGGACACGCGTCCAGCTTGATGCTCCGGCATTGGCGTCAGCGGCTACTACGTTGGTAGTGAGTAACTACCCCCAGCTAGATCACGATGATGCAATGTTTTATCTACATCCCTGGCAAGGCGCACTAGTGCGTTTGGCGTAGCAGGTTACTGGGTTCAGATTGGCAGATATCGCTGTTAGCTTAGTTCAGTTGCAACTGTAGGCCGGTGAGCAGGTCTGGGTGGCGTTGCCGGCGTGTAGGCATTCGCCATGCTTGCTTTTCTTTATGAATACGAATGTGGTTGTCTTGAGTCACGAGCCCACTTGGCCAACACTGAATTCGTCGATAGCTAGGTGGCAATACTTAGTTGGGTGGTGGCGCTGCGGAGTGACGAATGACAAGGCTGGGTTCGACGGTAGCGTTCGCGCCCTCCTCACCGGCAATCATCGCCAAAAGGTTGTCAACCAGTAGCTGCCCGGCAAACAAGGTGTCTTGTCGAATAGTGGTTAACGGTGGGTCAAACCAGGAGGCTTGGGTGATGTCGTCAAAGCCGGTGATGGAGACATCGTTAGGGATTGATTTACCAGCAGATTTAAGGTGTCGGGCAACGGTCAAAGCAATTAAATCACTGGCGCACACCAGTGCAGTCGCCTCTGGAGCCTCGTTGAGGCAGCGCTGCGCTGCTACAAGGGCCTGACTCTCAATATTGCTGCAATCAATTTGCAGCTGATTATTGTGATCGACTCCGGCGTCATTGAGGGCGGATAGATAGCCCTGGTGGCGTTCAGCAAATTCGGGGCTGCCCGCGTGGATATTGCCGATAAAGACAAACTGCTTATGCCCTAGGCGGAGCAGATGTTGGGTAATTAATTTGCCTCCGAGCTGATTGTCGCTGCCGACGGTGCATACCGGCATGTCGGGCAGACTTGGGCCCCAAAGGGTCAGGTGAGCCCCTGCTTCGGCGAGTTGTTCAAGTCTACTGCGGTAGTCGGTGTAGTCGCCGTAGCCGAGTAGGACTAGGCCATCGGCTTTGGAGGAGAGTTCATACTCCAAATGCCAGTCTTGATCCAGGCTTTGAAAGGAAACGAGTAGATCAAGGCCCCGGTCGCCAACGATCCGAGTTATATGCCCCAGTAGCGACATAAAAAAGGGGTTGATGTGGCTGTCGTCGGTTGTGTCGTCTTCAAATAGGAGCAGAGCAATTGTGTTAGTGGATTGCGAGCGAAGGGCGGTAGCGTTTTTGTCGACGCGGTAGTTGAGCTCGCGGGCAATGGCCTGGATTTTGTCGCGGGTGGCCTGGCTGACCTGGGGGCTGTTGCGCAGAGCACGCGATACGGTGCTCTGTGAGACGCCCGCACGGTAGGCAATATCAAAGGAAGTAGGTCGTTGGTCTTTCAAGCTCTTAACTCCTTTTGAGCGAACGAATCGACGGCTTTGATCAAGTTAAGAGTATAGCGGTAGGAGTGATAAAGAAATGGAGCGACCGGTAGAGTTCGATGGCAGAAATCTGGCTGTGCCCGATGACGCAGCTGACTATGATCTGAGACTGTGGGGTGAGCTACAGCAAACAGCTAGCAAGCTACGGGACCGTATGCTGGCGAACGGCTCGGTCACCGAGCGTCATCGTCGAGGCGATCTTCCACGGGTAGTCAACTACCTATCTATGGAATTTCTCATGGGGCGCCTGCTCAACAATGGGATACACAATTTAGATTTGCAGGTTTCGGAAGAGAACATTCTTAGTAACCACACCGCCACCTTGGAAGATTGGGAATCTGTCGAACCCGATCCCGGACTGGGTAATGGCGGCCTTGGTCGATTGGCTGCTTGTTTCCTCGATAGCTGCGCATCTCTTGACATTCCTGTGGTTGGCTATGGTATTCGCTACCGCTTCGGTATGTTCGAACAGGCAATAAGAGATGGCTACCAGCTCGAGCGACCTGACGAGTGGCTCGCTCGCGGCCCACTGTGGGAAAAAGTTGCTATGGTGGAGCGCTACCGCATTAACTTTGGCGGGCGCTGTGTTCACCACACGAACGACGATGGCGGATTTTGGGTGGAGTGGGTGGATACCCATCAAGTGGAGGCGCTCGCTTACGATATTCCCATTCCAGGTTATCGCAATGGCGTTACCAATATCTTGCGACTGTGGCGTGCGCAAGCGGTTGAAGGCTTTGATCTACAGGCGTTTAACCGTGGCGACTACAGTCGTGCACTGCATAGCTTGAATGATGCCGAATGTATATCGGCAGTCCTTTACCCCGATGACTCCACCTCTGCTGGCCGTGAACTTCGACTGCGTCAGCAATACTTTTTGGCATCGGCGACTTTGCAGGACGTACTTGCACGCTGGTTGTCACGCAGCGATGGGAGCATTACCAATTTTGCAGATGGCAATGTATTTCAGCTAAACGATACCCACCCCATTGTCGCCATTCCTGAGCTCATGCGACTGCTAATGGATGAGTACAGACTGAGCTGGGACACTGCCTGGTCGATTACCACGCGTTGTATGGCCTACACCAATCACACGCTGTTGCCCGAGGCGCTGGAGACTTGGCCACTTGAGTTGATGGATCAACTGGTACCGCGCATCTCTGAAATCATTCGTGAAATCGATCGCCGTTGGAACGAGCGACTTAAAGCGGAGGGTGTTTTCAGTCGCGAGCAGCGGATGCGTATGGCCATTATTGCTTACGAACCTAATCAACTCGTTCGTATGGCAAATTTAGGTGTGGTTGCTTGTTATTCGGTTAACGGTGTGGCCGCACTGCACACCAAGCTACTAAGAGAGGGCTTGTTTAAGGATTTTTGTCAGTTAGAGCCGCAAAAATTTAACAACAAAACCAATGGTGTTACTCCGCGGCGGTGGTTGGCATTCTGTAATCCTGGCCTCTCAGACTTGATCACCGAGACGGTTGGCGATGGTTGGCAAACAGATTTAGATCGACTGAGTGCACTGGCGCCGCTTGCGGACGATACGGGATTCGCCGAGCGGTTTATGGCAGTGAAGCGGACAAATAAAGCGCGTCTCGCAGAGATGGTCTGGCGAGAGACCGGCGTATTGTTTGATGCGGATAACATGATGTTCGATGTGCAGGTTAAGCGCATTCACGAGTACAAGCGACAAGTGTTGAATCTGCTGCATGTGGTTCATCTATACAACCGTATTCGCAAAGGTGACGTCGCGGGCATGGTGCCGCGCTGTGTGTTGATCGGTGGCAAAGCCGCTGCGGGCTATGCGTTTGCTAAGCGCACCATAAAGTTTGCTAACGATATCGCTAAAACCGTGAATAATGACCCGCTGGCCAAAGACTGGCTACGCGTTGTTTTTCTGCCCAATTATCGAGTCAGCTCCATGGAGGTGATTTGTCCAGGTACCGATTTGTCGGAACAAATTTCGACCGCTGGCAAAGAGGCTTCCGGCACCGGGAATATGAAATTTATGATGAATGGCGCGGTCACTATTGGCACCTTAGATGGCGCTAATATCGAGATTCGAGAGGCTGCAGGAGCAGATAACTTCTTTATGTTTGGTATGAGTGCGGCGCAGGTTGCCGAGCTGAGACCAGACTACGAACCTCAAATCTTTGTGGATGCTGACAGCCGACTCACAGAAACGTTAGCCTTAATCAGCTCGGGTGTTTTTAATGTTCAACAGCGCGATATAGCAAGCGATGTTTTATCTGCCGTTTGGTCGCCTAATGAGCCTTGGTTGACGCTTGCCGATTTCACTGATTACGTGAGGGCTCAGGAGGAAGTGGCCCGGGCTTGGTCTGATCCTTTGCGTTGGGCTCGTATGGCTATATTGAACACAGCGATGAGTGGTAGATTCTCCAGCGACCGCACCATTCGTGAGTACCGCGATGACATTTGGTTTCGGGACGTATTAGCACTTTAAAAAGATTAGGGTTCCCTCACCGGTTGGTAGTGTGGTTCTTACATCGGTGTTCATAGATCCATCGGATCCTACGAGCACCCAGTCCGCCCCGCCGGGAAGAACATGCCCATGCAACAATGGGCCCGAGAAAGAGCCGCCGTTAATCCCTGCGATAATGCGTTTTTGGCGGCCGACCGTACCAACGATTTGCGGGTCGTTCGCGTTATTTTCGCTAAACAAACAGTTCTCTCCGGTGAGTGCGTCCGATACGCGCTGTGTCAGCTTGGGATATACCTGCTTTTTCTGCATGGGTTCGCCAGTCCACGATGGCTGCTGACACTTCGCTCAGAATGGTTTTCGCCTTTGTCTTCTTGATTCCGCCCACGCTGGCGAAAGTGATCAGATCGTCGACGTCAAACTTGTCGCGTTTACCGTTGAGGCTCATCTGGTGCTGGTTCGTCCACGCCCCTGATGGGTTGTAGGAATAGGCGACATCAAAGGCTGGCGAGAGTCGCCAGATGCCTCTGCGATTCATTAGGAAAGCGATGTTCTTGACGTGGTCATCCTGGTTACGCGCGAGCACATTGAGAAAGGCGCGCCGTACCTGTTGGTCCACATCATGCATGGGAAGGCCTAGGCGTTTGATTGCCTGCAGTGCCTGCTCGTAAGCATAGACGCCAGCGGCATTAAAATCATAGTGCATGAGGGCGCCCAGCGATTGCATATGCAGCTTGTCGCCTTTGGGTGTGCGAACTGCCCCACAGGATGACGCGCGCCGAGTCGATCATTCCTTATCCCCCGTCTGGTCACCCCAACGCCAGTCTGAAGGATCGACGCGTTTGCCACTGGCACGCTGACGCTCAGCGCCGCCCAGCCGAACTCTGTCTACCGGCCGTATGCTCTGATCAGGCAGTAGCGCGGCAAGATGATCGCCAAGACGCAAGGCTTGCATGACTCGCACGAAGGAATCGAGGGATACGGGTTTACCATCTGACAATCGGGACAGGGTGCTACGGGATACCCCGGCTTCGTTGGCCAGGTCCGCTTGGGTGATATTCTGGCTCAGGCGAATCTCGTCTATATGCTTCCCAAGCGCTTTGATGATCGCCTCGGTTGAGGCAGTGTCGAAGTCTATTTTATGTATCATAATTGACGCATTAACGGATATTTAGGGCTTAGTGATTCATATATGACGCATTGCAGGCTAAGTGAAGATTGATGGTGTTCATGTGCGTTTGAGTTGAGCTCTCTCGCCTATCAGGTGATGCTCGTTAGCGACATACCACGAGTGTTGCAAGCATACTCACCACAAAAGGTTCTAAGGGAGTCATTGTGATTAAGTGCCAGATTGTTGAATGTACACCCAGCCAACCAAGCCGCGATGGTGACGGTGTTGCCATCAAACGGGTTGTGCTCATGAACGAGCCACGCACCGACCCGGTTCTACTGATTGATGAACTGCGTTCTCCATATCGTGAAGACTTTGCCGGTGGCTTCCCACCTCATCCTCATCGGGGTATGCAGACCCTTACCTACATGATTGATGGCGGCATTATTCATGAAGAT
>PR_CR_10_Liq_1_inCRDRAFT_1001164_pt1 | contig 15253 bp, 11 predicted proteins | sample PRCRCaboRojoPR_3_FD_10241 | JGI IMG/M metagenome (IMG submission 10241)
GGGGCCACCTGGGGCGCCGGTCTTCGCCTGCGCACGCTGCCCCGGCTCAAACATCTCCGGCGTCAGGCGCATAAGCCCCCTGGGTGAGGGCGGTCAAATCCTCCTCATCCAGTATCTTGACGCCGAGCGACGCCGCCTTGGCACGCTTGGCGCCGGCATCGGCCCCAGCCAGCAGGTAATGCGTCTTCGTGGAGACACTGCCTGTGACCTTGGCGCCCAGGCGCTCCAGCTGCGCCTTGACGGCGTCTCGGGGGCGGCTGAGCGTCCCCGTGATCACCACGGTCTTTCCCGCCAGCGGTCGATCGGCGCCGACGCCCTCGGCCGCCGGCGGTGCGGGCCAGGTGATGCCCCCGATGCCCGGGTCCAGCAGCTTGTCGATCACCGCCCGGTTGTGCGGTTGCGCGAAGAAGCTCACGATGTGGGCGGCAACCACCGGGCCGACCCCTTCGATGCGGCTGCGCTTGCCGCCCAGGAAGTCCGCCACCTGTGCCCGCCGCAGCGCCGCCAGGTCTGGCCAGCGCTCGGCGATGCGCGCGGCCGCCGGCGGCCGCAGCCCGCGGATGCCGAGACCGGCGAGCCAATCGGCGAGGGGTTGCTCGCCGGGGCCGGCATCAGGGTGCTGCTGGAGCCAGGCGAGCAGCGCGGTGGCGGTTTTTTCTCCCACCCCCTCGATACCCGGCACGTCGACGATGAAGGTGTCGAGATCCGCCGTCATGAGCGGCTTCAGGTCACGAAAATGGGCGGCCAATGCTTGCGCCGTCGCCTCCCCCACCTCACGAATGCCAAGGGCATAGATCAAGCGTGACAGCGTTGTCCGGCGGCTGCGCGCCAGCGCCTGCACCAGATTCTGTGCCGACTTCTGCGCCATGCGCTCCAGGCCGGCGTAGTCCTCCACAGTCAACGCATAGAGGTCCGCCGGGTCACGCACCATGCCCTGCTCCACCAGTTGCTCGATGAGCTTGTCACCGAGACCATCGATGTCCATGGCCCGGCGCGAGACAAAATGCTTGAGCGCTGACCGGCGCTGGGCGGCACAGGTCAGACCGCCGCTGCAGCGTGCCACCGCCTCGCCCTCGGCGCGTATCACATCCGCGCCGCACACCGGACATTGGGCGGGCAGCCGAACCGGCTCGGTATCCGGCGGGCGCAGGGCATCGACCACCGCCACCACCTCGGGAATCACATCCCCGGCGCGTCGGACGATCACGGTATCACCGGCGCGCACGTCCTTGCGGTGCACCTCGTCGATGTTGTGCAGCGTGGCATTGGCGACGGTCACGCCCGCCACATCCACCGGCGCCAGCCGTGCAACGGGGGTCACGGCACCGGTGCGTCCCACCTGGAACTCCACNCTGCGCACGATGGTCTGCTCTTCCCGGGCGGGATATTTGTAGGCGATGGCCCAGACCGGATCACGGGCGCGAAAACCCAGCGCACGCTGGGCCTGTAGGTCGTCCACCTTGAACACGACGCCATCGATCTCGTAGTCGAGTCCGTCGCGGCGCGCGCCGATACTGCGGTGATAATCGATGCAGCCGTCGGCGCCGGTGACGACCCGGGACTCGGGTGACACCCGCAGCCCCCAGTCGCGAAGGGCCGCCAGCGCGCCGCTCTGGGTCGGCCCCAGGTCGCCACCTTCGACGGCGCCGAAGCCATAGCAGAACATGGTGAGCGGCCGGGCGGCGGTCACCGCGGGATCCAACTGCCGCAGGCTGCCGGCGGCGGCATTGCGGGGATTCTTGAAGGGGGCATGGCCGGACGCGAGCATGTGCTGCTTGAGCCGCTCGAAGGCCGCCAGCGGCAGATAGACTTCGCCGCGCACCTCCAGCAGTCGCGGCCAGCCGGCGCCCCGCAGTCGCAGCGGCACGGCGCCGATGGTGCGCACCTGGGCCGTGACATCCTCGCCGATGGAGCCATCGCCGCGGGTGGCACCGCGCACCAGGACACCGTCCTCGTAGAGCAAACTGATGGCGAGACCGTCGAGCTTGGGCTCGGCGACATAAGTGACGACGTCGGCATCCAAGTCCTTGCGGATGCGCCGATCGAAATCCCGCACTGCGCCATCGTCGCGTGCGTTGCCCAGGGAGAGCATGGGCACCCGGTGGCGCGCCTCGGCGAAGCGCTCGCCGGGCTGCGCGCCAACCCGCTGCGTCGGTGAATCGGGTGTGCGCAGCTGTGGATAACGCTGCTCCAGCGCTTGCAGTTCCCGGAACAGCCGGTCGTAGGCGGCGTCGGTGATCTCCGGGTCGTCGAGGACGTAGTAGCGGTAGTTATGGTGGTGCAGCTCTGAGCGCAGCGCCGCGGCCCGCTCGACGACCTCGGGTGGGGCGCTCACACCACCGCGCCATCATCGTCACCGCCATGCAGCAGAGCACGCACCTGTGCGCGCAGCCTCCGGGCGTCGGCTTCGCGCAATGGCTCGCGCTGCGGCCCAAGGATGTCACCGCCGAGCAGCTCGGCCATCACCCGCGTGGCGTCGAGCATCTCATCGAAGACCATCAGATCGCTCGGCTCGCCCCGGAACTGGGCGAATAGCGCGAGCCCCGGGGTGGTAAACGCGCCCATGTCGTCGAAGGGGAAGGTGCCGGGCTTCACCAGGTTGGCCATGCTGAACAGCGGCGCGCCGTCGGGTGCCTCGCCGCGGGTGCGATGGAAGATGTCCATCTCACCCGGGCGCAGCTTGCAGCGCCCGGCGGCGCTCATGATCGCTTCTCCGCCGAAGGCACCGCCGGCACTGGTGATGTAGAGCTGGATCAGCAGTTGTTCTTCGGGCGCCGCGCTCGTGCTCGCCGCGGGCGCCGGCGTCGGCGTCGGCGCCGTGTCAGGCGGCGTATCGTTGGCGGCGCTGCCACGCGCAGTTGTCGACGCCGCCAGCCCGTCGTCCGTGAGTCCGCCCAGATTGGGCTCCTGGCGGCGACGCGCTGGGGCGGGGCTGCGACGCTGCGCAGCCCGTGTGCGCTCATCGCTGGCGGCGGCACGCTGCTTTTCCCAAGCGTATAACGCGATCAGGAGCACGGCCCCGACGACGACCAGAATCAGGCGCAATGTTGCGGCGTCCATTCGGTGCTTGCCCCCTCATGCTCGCTTTGATTGGTGGCGCGGCTTCGTCTCGACTCGGGCGCAGTATATCAGCGCACCCGCCGGGTCGGTGTGCGGTGCACGACGAGGCGGGATCCAGCCCGGCGGCGTCAGCATCGTCTCAAGACACCGCCGCCAACTTCGCCGCCTCGTCCACATCCACAGCGACCAGCCGCGATACACCGGGCTCGTGCATGGTGACGCCGATGAGGTGGTCGGCGATCTCCATGGTGACCTTGTTGTGGGTGATGAAGATGAACTGCACCTGATCGGACAGGGAGCGGACCAGCTCGCAGAAGCGCCCGACATTGGCGTCGTCCAGCGGGGCGTCCACCTCGTCCAGCATGCAAAACGGCGCAGGGTTGAGCTGGAAGATGGCGAACACCAAGGCCACCGCCGTCAGCGCCTTCTCGCCGCCGGAGAGCAGGTGGATACTGGCGTTGCGCTTGCCGGGCGGGCGCGCCATGATGGCGACGCCGGTGTCCAGCAGGTCGTCGCCGGTGAGCTCCAGATAGGCGTGGCCGCCGCCGAACACGCGCGGGAAGAGCTGCTGCAGACCCTGGCTGATGCGCTCGAAGGTGTCCTGGAAGCGCGCGCGCGTCTCCCGATCGATCTTGCGGATGGCCGCCTCCAGTGTCTCGAGGGCGGCGCTGATGTCCGCGTGCTGCGCGTCCAGGTAGCGCATGCGCTCGGATTGCTCCCGAAACTCATCGATGGCGGCGAGGTTGATGTTGCCCAGGCGCTCGATGCGGGACTTCACCTGCGCCAGCGCCTGCTCGTGCTCGGCGCTGCTGGCGGCGTCGCCGAGACCGGCGACGACCGCGGACATGACCGCGCCCCGCTCGGCGAGCTGCTCCTCCAGTGTGCGACGGCGCACCAGGCGCTCCTGACGCTCCAGGCGCTTGCCATCGAGGTCCTGCTGTACGCCGGCCACCGCCTGCTCCAGGCCATGGCGGCGCTGCTCGGCCTCACGCACGGATTGGTCCAGCGCCTCCATGCGCGCGCGCGCATCGCCGAGATCCGCCTCCACCGCGACCCGCTGCTCGAGCTGGGCTTGCAGCTGCTCACGCTGCTCGGCCACCGGCTCGGCGGCCTCGGTGAGGGCCGTCAGCAGCTCGTCGCGGCGTGCACCCAGGCTGGCGAGTTGCTCGCCGCCACGCGCCAGCTGCCCCTCCAGCGCATCCAGTGACGCGCGTCGCGTCTGGATCGCCACCTCCAAGCGCTGGCGCTCATCCCGCAGGCCGCCCTCGGCGGCCCGGGCTTCCGCCACACGCGACCGCAAGGCGGTGCGCCGGGCGCCGAGCGCCTCCCGCTCCGCCGCGAGCAGCTCCGTCTCTTCCAGGGCCTGGTGCAGCCGCTCGCGGGCGGTCTCGATGTCCTCGGCCGCCTCGGCGCGCCACTCGGCGAGCTCGGCCAGCTCCGCGTCCAGCACGGCGATGCGCTCGCGCATGTGCTCCAGCCGCGAGCGCCCGGCGCCAACCTCCGCATCCAGCGCCGCGCGCTCGCGGCTGAGGCGGCTGACCGTGTCGAGCGCGTCGTCGCGCGCCTGCTCCAAGGTCTGACGGCGTTCCGCCAGGCCGTCGTGCTGTGTCATCAGATCTGCGATGACGCCGTCGAGCTCGTCGCTCTGCGCCTGCAGGGCGCGCAGCGTTTCGGCGCGTGCCAGGGTGCCCGCCACCCGCGGCCCGTCGCCGGGTCGGGTCAGCCAGTCGCGCCCCACCTGGGCGCCGTCGCGGGTGACGATGCGCTCGCCGGGCGCCAGCTCGCCACGCCGCGACAGCGCCTCCGCCAGGGTGTTGGTGGTCCGGATGCCGTGCAGCAGACCGTGCAGCGGCCATGGACAGCGGACCCGCCGCGCCAGGGCGTCGGCCTGCGGCGCCGGCGGCTCCAGGTCGTGGCGCAGCCCCGGACCCAGGAGGCCCAGCGGGCCGCAATCGAGCTGTGGGCCATGGGTGTCGAGATCCGCCACGCAGAGCGCCGCCAGCAGATCGCCGAGCACCGCCTCCGCGGCCGCCTCCCAGCCGCTGTCCACCTCGATGCTGTCCACCAGGCGTGGCACGTCGCCGAGACCCTGCGCCTCGATCCAGGCGCTGACGGCGTCATCGCCCTGCTCCAGGGCGGCGTCCTGCAGCGCCTCCAGGGAGGCCTGCCGGCCGCGGCAGGTCTGCAGCTCGGTGCGGGCGGCGTCCAGCCGAGCGGCGACGGCGGTGCGCGCTTCCTCCAGCTGTCGCAGGGCCTCGGTGCTGCGCGCCTGGTTGTCGGCGGCGGCGGCGATCTGCTCGTCCAGAATGTCGGAGCGCGCCTGCAGCTGCTCGAGTCGGGATGCGAGCTCGACGGTGTCGAGCTTGGCGCGATCTTCGGCGATGCGCGCGGCGCGCTGCTCGGCGCGGGTGATGCGCTGCTCCAGGTCGTTGATGCGCCCGCGCTCGGTCTGGGCGCGCTCGGTGGGCCCGCCGGGGCCCTCTTGCAGCGCATCCCAGGCGCTCTGCCAGGCGTCGAGCGCCGCCTCGGCCCCGGCCAGCTCGTCGGCGGCGGCGGCGAGGCGCTCGCCGACCTCGGTCAGTGCCGGCTCGTCGCGCTCGAGCTCGCGCCGCAATTCGACCATGCGCTCGTTGTCGCGCGCGCGGTGATCCTGCGCCGCGCTGAACTCGTCACGCACCCGCTTGAGCTCGACCTCCCGGCGGTTGCGGTTATCGTCCGCGTAGCGGATGGCCTGCTCCAGGCGCGCGATCTCGGCACCCACCGAGTAGTAGCGACCCTGTACCAGATTGAAGGCATCGGCGGCCTCGGCGTGCGCATCGCGGTCCGTCTCGATCTGGGCCTCCAGCCGGCGCTGCTCGGCGTGGCGGCGCTCCAGGTCCACCGTGAGCTCGCCGATGGCGCGGTCGCGGGCGCCGAGCTCCTGATCCAGCTCACGCCAGCGCAGGGCGGTGAGCTCGTCCTCCAGCCGGCGCGCATCCGCTTTGAGCTGACGATACTTCTCGGCGGTCTCCGCCTGGCGCTCCAGGTGCTGCAGCTGTTTTGCCACCTCATCGCGCAGGTCGTTGAGGCGATCCAGGTTCTCGCGGGTGTGGCGGATGCGATTCTCGGTCTCGCGGCGGCGCTCCTTGTATCTGGAGATGCCGGCGGCCTCTTCGATGAACAGGCGCAGCTCATCGGGCTTGGCTTCGATGAAGCGCGAGATCATGCCCTGCTCGATAATGGCGTAGCTGCGGGGGCCCAGGCCCGTGCCGAGGAACAGGTCCTGAATGTCGCGGCGTCGGCAGCGGGCACCGTTCAGGAAATACGTCGACTGGCCATCGCGGGAGATCTGGCGCTTGACGGCGATTTCATTGAAGCGGGCGAACTCGCCGCCGGCGCGCCCGGCGCTGTTGTCGAAGGTGAGCTCGATGCCGGCGACGCCGACGGGCTTGCGGCTGGTGCTGCCGTTGAAGATGACATCCGCCATGGAGGCGCCGCGCAGCATCTTCGCGGAACTCTCGCCCATGACCCAGCGCACGGCGTCGATGACATTGGACTTGCCGCAACCGTTGGGCCCGACGACGCCGACGAGGTTGCTCGGAAAGGACACCGTCGTCGCGTCGACGAAGGACTTGAATCCCGTCAATTTGATCTTTTCCAACCGCATCGCGGGAAGATACTGAACGCATCGGAGCGTCACAAGCATCCACCGACCGACACCGCGGCGCTGGTAGACTGCCGGGGCCGCGCTGAGCGGTACGAAGCACGGAGCTCGCCACTGGCGGGCGCCCGTCCGTACTGCGTGCCGCGTACCACGTCAGAACCTTGTGCCCCATCTTCACCATCGCTAGAGTCTACCGCCCGATGCCGTCACACCCCACCAAGACCCTCGAGACCTTTCCCAACCCCGAGCCCGGCCGCGACTATGTCATCCGCATCCGCGTGCCGGAGTTCACCTGCCTGTGCCCGAAGACGGGACAGCCGGACTTCGCCGAGCTCACCATCGAGTACATCCCGGAGGCGACCTGCGTCGAGCTCAAGGGCCTGAAGCTCTATGTCTGGTCCTTCCGCGATGAGGGCGGCTTCCACGAGGCCATGACCAACCGCATCCTGGGGGATCTGGTGGCGGCGACCGAGCCACGGTTCATGCGGCTGACGGCGGACTTCAACGTCCGCGGCGGCATCTACACCAAGGTCGTCGCCGAGCATCGCGCGCCGGACTGGCAGGCACCGCAGCCCGTACAGCTGCCATGACGCCGGGCGCCGGCATCGGCATCGGCGTCGATGTCGGCACCAGCGGCGTGCGGGCGGTGGCGCTCGACACCGCCGGCGCGCGTCTCGCGATGGCCGCCGAGCCACTGCCGGCGGCGGTCCGGACCGCCGCCGGCGGCGTCCACCAGGACCCGGCGCTCTGGTGGCAGGCGCTGGAGCGCGTGCTGCGCCGACTCTGCGCGACGACGGACCTGGGCGCCCAACCCTGCGCGCTCTGCCTGGATGGCACGTCCGCCACGGTGCTGCTGACCCACCGCGATGGCACCCCCTATGGCTCGGCGCTGCTGTACAACGATCGCAGCGCCATGCGGGCCGCCGCCCGGGTCGCAGCGACGGCGCCCGCCGACTCGCCGGCGCACGGCCCGAGTGCCAGCCTGGCGAAGGCGCTGCGGTTGTTGGCGAGCACAAACGCCGACCCCGAGGACGTGCGTGTGCTCCACCAGGCGGACTGGCTGACCGGCCGTCTGCTCGCACGCTTCGGCGACAGCGACTGGAACAACGCCCTCAAGCTCGGTTTCGACCCGGCGATGGAACGCTGGCCGCGCTGGCTTGCGGCGCTGCCCCTGCCCATGCAGGCGCTGCCGCAGGTGCATGCCCCGGGGACGCCGCTCGGCGCAATCGCCCCGGCGGCGGCCGAAGCCACCGGGCTGCCCGGCGACACCCTGATCTGCGCCGGCACCACGGACAGCACCGCCGCGGTGCTGGCGACGGGCGCGCACGAGCCCGGCGATGCGGTGACGAGTCTGGGCAGCACCTTAGTGCTCAAGATCATCGCCGAGCGGCCGGTTGCGGCAGCGGACTTCGGTGTCTACAGCCACCGCCTGGCCGATCGCTGGCTGGTGGGCGGCGCCTCCAACGGCGGCGGCGCCGTGCTGCGGGCGCATTTCGACGACGCCGCGCTGGCGCGGCTCAGCATGCGCATCGACCCGCAGCAGCCGAGCGGGCTCGATTACTATCCCCTGCCCGGCCCCGGGGAGCGCTTTCCGGTGCAGGACCCTCTCCTCGAGCCCAGGCTGACACCGCGTCCCCGGGACGATGTGCGATTTCTGCACGGTCTCCTGGAGGGCATCGCCCGCATCGAGCGCGACGGCTACCGGCGCCTCACACAACTCGGAGCGCCCGCCCCGAGACGTGTCCTGAGCATCGGCGGCGGTGCCGGCAACGCCGTCTGGACTGCCCTGCGCCGGCGCCTGCTCGGCATCGAGGTGATCCCCGCCCCCGAGCAGGAGGCCGCCGCCGGCGCAGCCCGCCTGGCGCTGGCGGCTCTGGCCGGCGCTTGAGCGGTCCGCGGCGACAAACGGTGGTGCGCTGCACCGGGCGCCGTCCCGCCGCTCGATCCGGGGCATTCAAATCGGCCGCGGCGCACGCGTGGTATGCTCATGGCCTTTGGCACCGATCGCTGTTCCAGAGAACGACCCGCGGCTGGCCACACTGGAGCCGCCGCGCTCTAGCGGCTCACCCCCACAATCTATCCGCCCAACCCATCCGCCCAGTTCGGTCCCATGAAAGTGCTCGTTACCGGCAGCGCCGGATTCATCGGCTCCACCCTCGCGCTGCGGCTCCTCGAGCGCGGCGACACCGTCATCGGCGTGGATAACCTGAACGACTACTACGACGTCAGCCTCAAGCAGGCGCGTCTCGCGCGGTTGACCGCCGACACCGGGTTCACGGACCTGCGCCTGAGCCTGGAGGATCGTGCCCAGATCGCCGCGGCCTTCGCCGAGCACCGCCCCGATCGGGTCGTCAACCTGGCCGCGCAAGCCGGTGTGCGCTATTCCATCGACAACCCGTTGGCCTACGTCGACACCAACCTGGTGGGCTTCGCGCACATCCTCGAGGGCTGCCGGCACAACGGGGTCGAGCACCTGGTGTATGCATCCAGCAGCTCCGTCTATGGGGCCAACACGCACATGCCGTTTTCGGTGCACGACAACGTGGATCACCCCCTGAGCCTCTATGCCGCCAGCAAGAAGGCCAATGAGCTCATGGCCCACACCTACAGCCATCTCTACGGGCTGCCCACCACGGGCTTGCGCTTCTTTACTGTCTATGGCCCCTGGGGACGGCCGGACATGGCGCTGTTCAAGTTCACCCGCGCCATTCTCGAAGGCAGCCCCATCCAGGTCTTCAACGACGGCAAGCACCGCCGCGACTTCACCTACATCGACGATATCGTCGAAGGCGTGATCCGCGTCCTGGATCGGGTGCCGGCGGCGAATCCGGCCTGGTCCGGCGACACGCCGGACCCGGCCACCAGCAGCGCGCCGTACCGACTCTACAACATCGGCAACAACCAGCCGGTGGAGCTGATGCACTACATCGAGGTCCTGGAACGCTGTTTGGGGCGCGAGGCACAAAAAGACCTGCTGCCGCTGCAACCGGGCGACGTGCCCGATACCTATGCCGACGTCACGGATCTGGTGGCGCAGCTGGACTACAAGCCGGCGACCACCGTGGAAGACGGCGTCGCCCGCTTCGTGCAGTGGTACCGGGACTACTACGGCGTCCAATAACCCCTCGACGCCGTACCACCGAACGCTGATCGAGCGCCGGTGCGCTTGCCGGCGATGGCGTTCACCAAGGCGGCGCCTCCTCCCCGGCCGGGGCCTCGCCCGCCGGCATGGCCGCATCGGCAGCGGCACGGGGCGCGCCCGTGCCGGCCGCCTCGCCAAGCGCTGCTTCCAGCGTACCGAGCAGTCCGCGCAGCTGCTCGGTCATGATGCTCATCTCCGCCTCGAAGCGCAGCGCCGGGTCCTCGTCCTCGGCGCCGTCCATGGCCTGCTCCAGCAGCTCATCGGCGAAACGCAGTCGCTTCAGGGACAGGTCGTCGGCCAGCAGCAGTGAGAGCGCGTCCTGCCAGTCCAGTCCCACCGCCGCCACTCGCATCCCGGTATCGATATGCGCGCGCACCTCGGCCGAGCCGAGATCCACACCGCGGCAGCGCACCACCGTGCCCTTCTCGGCGGGATCACGCAGCTCGCACTGATCCGCCAGTGTCAGGCCCGCCGGTGGCTCGCCGCTCAGCACCCAAGCGGTGAAGCGCTCGGCCGCCGCGGGTGCGGCGACGGGCGTGACCGGCAGCGAGCCCAGGCTCTCGCGCAGCAACGACAGCACCTCTTCGGCGAGCTTGTCGCTGGCGGCATCCACCACGACCCGACCCGCCACGGCGTCGATGAGCGCCGGCACCAGCCGCGAGCGCGTGAACGCCTGCGGCAGCATTTCCGCCAGGAGGGCATCGCGCAGCTGCGAGCGCTCGCGGCGGGAGACATCGCGGCCTTCCGCCTGCTCGAGCTCCGCGACGCGCTCGGCGACGGCCTCTTTCACCACCGACGCCGGCAGCAGGCGCTCCTGGCGGCGCGCGGCCACCAACAGACAACCGTTGACGGCGTGGGTGAGCATGTCCGCCTGCGGCCCGAGCGGCGGGCTCCAGCCCATGGTCATGGCCTCGAGCGGGCCGCAGCCGCGGAAGGCCTTGTCTGCCAGGCGCTCGTGGAGGCCGAGCTCGTCGAGCTCGAGAGGGGCATTGAGCCGGTAGATCCGGGCGTTCTTGAACATCCGCTGCTCCCGCGAAAAAGCCGCGGATTATCCGGCTGCCGAGGCATTCGGGCAAATCGACCGCTCGCATCGGGATTGCCGGTGCTCGCCGGCTCGGCGTGCCGGCACTCGGATCGTATCCGCTCGATGCGATCAGGACGTGCCGATCAGGGCGTGCCGATCAGGTCGTCTGGGCCAGTGCGGACGGCGCCAGCGGCAAGCGCCGCGCGCCCCAGTGCCCGGGCTCGGCCTCGAAGACGCCGGCACAGGCGGTGCCGCAATGGGCGCAGCGGCCATCGGCGGTGAGCCCCCAATGCCCGAGCTGGTACCAATCGCGAGCGATGAGCAGCTCGCCGCAGGCATGGCAGAAGGTGCTGCCGCCGGTGCCGTCTTGTACATTGCCGGTGTAGGCATAGCGCACGCCCTGATCCATCGCCACGCGGCGGGCCCGGGTCAAAGTGGCCGGCGGCGTGGGCGGCAGCTCGCGCATCCGGTAGGCCGGATGGAAGGCGCTGAAGTGCATGGGCACGTCCGGTCCCAAGTGCTCCACCACCCAGGCGGCCATGCGCGCAATCTCCGCATCGCTGTCGTTGTGGCCGGGGATGATCAGTGTGGTGAGCTCCAGCCAGACATCGGTGTCTTTGTGCACGTACTCGATGGTCTCCAGCACCGGATCCAGGTGGGCGCTGCAGAGCTTTTTGTAGAAGGCGTCGGTGAAGGCCTTCAGGTCGATGTTCGCAGCGTCCATGCAGGCGAAGAATGTCTCCCGCGCCCCGGGGGCGATATAGCCGGCGGTGACTGCCACATTGCGGATGCCAAGCGCCCGGCAGGCCGCGGCCGTGTCGCAGGCATACTCCAGAAAGATCACCGGGTCGTTGTAGGTGTAGGCGACGCTGCGGCAGCCGTGCGCGGCCGCGGCATGCGCAATGCCCTGCGGCGAGGCCTCCGTCGCCAGGGTGTCCATTGCCCGGGACTTGGACATATCCCAGTTCTGGCAGAAACGGCAGGTCAGGTTGCAGCCGGCGGTGCCGAAGGACAGCACCGGCGTGCCGGGCAGAAAATGAAACAGCGGCTTCTTCTCGATGGGGTCGATGCAGAAGCCGCTGGAGCGCCCGTAGGTGTGGAGCACGACGGCTCCGTCCTGGCAGCCGCGCACGAAGCAGAGGCCGCGCTGGCCTTCCTTCAGCACGCAGGCGCGTGGACAGACATCGCATTGCACGCGGCCGTCGTCGAGCCGGTGCCAAAATTGCGTGGGATGCGCAGCGACGGCGCTCATGGGTCATCCTCCCGATGGGGCGCGTGCGCTCGTGCAACAATCATGGGCACGCGCGCTAAACTTCAGGACAGGGGCGGGTTGGGCTGCGCCAGCCCAGACAGGAGCCGGGGCCTTGGCGCAGGCGCGCCCGCGCATGGCTTGAGTATGGTCGCAACCAGACCTTTTGGCAGCGGACATCCAATCATGTCGAACATTCGCCGACCCGCGGTGGCGGGTCTCTTCTATCCGGACGACCCGGGTGTGCTGCATGCGGCCGTCACAGATTTGTTGACCGCCGCACGCCCCGCAGCCGCCGAGCGGGCGCCGCAACCCAAAGCGCTCATCGCACCGCACGCCGGTTATGCCTACTCCGGTGCCATCGCCGCCAGCGCCTACGCGCAACTCACGCGGCCCGACCTGATCCGCCGCGTGCTGCTGTTGGGCCCGGCGCATCGCCTGCCCTTTCGCGGTATCGCCGTGCCCACCGCCGAGCAGTTCGCAACGCCCCTCGGCGGTGTGGCGGTGGACCGGGGGGCACTCGCCAGCCTCACCGGCCTGCCCCAGGTGCACGAGTTGGACATGGCATTCGATGGCGAGCACTGCCTGGAGGTGCAGTTGCCCTTCCTGCAGGCAATCCTGGGGCACTTCAGCATCGTGCCACTGCTGGTGGGCGATGCCGGCGCCGACGCGGTGGCCGCCGTACTGGAGCGCCTGTGGGGCGGCGCGGAGACCCTCATCGTCATCAGCTCCGACCTGAGCCACTACCTGGACTACGACAGCGCCCGGGCCATCGACGCCCGCACCTCGGAGGCCATCTGTACACTGCGTCCTGAGGCCATCTCTGCGGGCCAGGCCTGCGGCAGGCATCCCATCGCGGGGCTGTTGACGGCGGCCCGGCATCACCATCTGCACGCCCAACAGCTGGACCTGCGCAACTCCGGCGATACGGCGGGCCCCAAGGACCGGGTCGTAGGCTATGGGGCTTATGCATTCAACTAACGCCGGCAGACCATCAACGTCCCGTTCCACCGTCGCCGGTGCGGACACTGACTCAGACCCGGGTGCTCGCGCCGACGCCGCCGCCGGTGCGCCATGTGCGCCGCTGGATACCAGCCAGCGTCATCGGCTGCTCGCTATCGCCCGCGACGCCATCCGCCATGGCCTCGACACCGGCCGCCCGCGCGCCCTGGATTTGGCCGCCGAAGCACCGCCCCTGCGGGCGCCGCGTGCGGCGTTCGTGACGCTGGAGCTACAGGGACGCCTGCGCGGCTGTATCGGCCATCTCGAGGCAACCCAGCCCCTGGCGCTGGACGTGTCGGACAACGCCTTCGCGGCGGCCTTCCGGGATCCGCGCTTCCCACCGCTCGTCCTCGCCGAATTGGCGCCGCTGTACATCAAAATATCGGTACTGACGCCGGCAGTGGAGCTGGTGTTCAGCGACGAGGCCGACCTGCTGGCGCAACTGGTACCGGGCAGTGATGGGCTCATCCTCGCGGATGCGGGCCGCCGCGGCACCTTCCTGCCGGCGGTTTGGGAACAATTGCCGGTGCCCGGGGACTTCCTGCGCCGGCTCAAGGAAAAGGCTGGCCTGACGCCGGATCATTGGAGCGATGCGGTTCGGGTCTGGCGTTACCGGACCGAATCCTTCGGCGATCGAGCATAAGCCTGAGCGGCGCAGAGCCAGCCGGGCCACGTCCGACGCCGCACAGCGACACGTCGCCGGCAGCCGCCGGAGCAAGCACGCGCCCGGACGGCGCCAGCTGCGGCCCAAAGGCTCATCCAGATCCCGATCGGGGCTCGACGCGCGCCAACACGACCTCATCCCTCTCCGCATCACACCTGCCAGACCTGACCGTGGACCAAATCCCTATCCCCGAGCTGTTGTTCCTGCTGGTACTGCTGGTGCTGTCCGGCTTTTTCTCGGGCTCTGAGACCGCGTTGATGACGCTCAACCGCTATCGGCTGCGTCACCGCGCCGAGAGCGGCCACCGGGGCGCGAAGCTCGCCCGCGCGCTGCTCGAGCGCCCGGACCGACTCATCGGCCTGATCCTGCTCGGCAACAATTTCGTCAATATCCTGGCATCGTCCCTGGCGACGGTCATTGCCCTCAAGCTCGGCGGCGAAGGGTCCATCGCCATCGCCGCCGGCATCCTGACCCTGGTGATCCTGATCTTCGCGGAGGTCACACCCAAGACCCTCGCCGCCCTGCATCCGGAGGCCCTCGCCTATCCTGCGGCCTATGTCTACACCCCCCTGCTCAAGGTGATGCAGCCGGTGGTGTGGTCGGTGAACATCATCACCAACAACCTGCTGCGGCTGTTCGGCGTCCAGCCGCACAGTCAGCAGGGCTCGGCGCTGAGCCGCGAAGAGCTGCGCACGGTGGTCAACGAGGCCGGCGCCATGATTCCCGAGCGCTCGCGCGACATGCTCATCGCCATCCTCGACCTGGAACATGCGGTGCTCGAGGACATCATGATCCCGCGCAACGAGGTGGAAGGCATCGACCTGCAGGACCCGGCCGACGAGATCGTCGCCGCCATCAAGCGCGCCAATTACACGCGCCTGCCCCTCTTCGACGGCGGCATGGACAACGTCGTCGGCATTTTCCACACGCGCCATACCATCGGACTCCTGGACGACGACGGCGACATCCGCGAGCGCCTGCGCAGCATCGCCCGTCCGCCCTACTACGTGCCCGAGGGTACCCGGCTCTACCAGCAGCTCATCGCCTTCCAGCGCGTCAAGCGCCGCGTGGCGCTGGTGGTGGACGAGTACGGCGACTTCCAGGGGCTTGTGACCCTGGCGGACCTGCTGGAGGAGATCGTCGGCGAATTCACCACCGACCCCGCCGATGCCTATCCTGAAATCCACCGCGCCGACGATGGCAGCCTGCTCATCGACTGCAGCATCAATGTCCGCGAGCTCAACCGCGCCATGCGCTGGAGCCTGCCCAAGCGTGGCCCCAAAACCCTGAACGGGCTCATCATCGACTATCTGGAAACCATCCCGCAGCCGGGCACCAGCCTCAAGCTCTATGGCCATCCGCTCGAGATCCTGCAAACGGACGACAAGGCCGTGAAGACCGTCAAGCACCTCGGACCGCCGCCGGCGGCGGCGGCGAGTCTGCACTGACGCGCAGTCGCGCCGGCGGGG
>PR_CR_10_Liq_1_inCRDRAFT_1001165_pt1 | contig 15225 bp, 15 predicted proteins | sample PRCRCaboRojoPR_3_FD_10241 | JGI IMG/M metagenome (IMG submission 10241)
GAATCTCGGGGTTCCTGGCCCTCGGCGGGAAGGAGACTTGCGAAAAGAAGAAGGGATCCGGCCAGTCTGCCCCTCCACATTCCTCGTTGGTTTGCAGGGTCGCTTCCTCCCATCGCCGAATCAGTAACGGAATGCCGCCCCGATGCGAACCATGTTCGCGTGGTAGCTCGAACCGTCCTGATTCGAGTTGTTATTGCGGTAGGAATACATGACGTTGGCGGTGGCGTAACGGTTGAACTCGTACGCCAGCCCGACGCGACTACTCACGTTGGTGTCGTCCCGCGGGTCGTCGACATAGTCGTTGTACTGGATAGTCACCCCGGTCGAAACCGTCAGGTTCCACGGGAACTGGTGGCGGTAGGTCAGACCCCCGGAGGTCCGGTTGATGGACTGGCCAGGCCCGGAGGTGGCAAAGTCGCGGTTGAAGCGGAACCCGAACTGGTCCCGCCGGGTGGCGTCGTAAGTGGTGTCGCTCAGCACGGAGAAGCTGCCCTTGTTGGACTGGCTGTCGTTGAAGTCCCGCTGCTGGTAACCGAGGCGCGCCCGGGAGCGCAGCTTCGGCGTCAGCTGGCCGGTGATCCCGCCGTTGAAGAAGTAGTCCTTGGTGTCCACGCCGCCGTCCACAACGGTATCCCGGTAGCGGAAGCCGCCGGTGGCCTGCAGCTTCGGGGTAAGCGCGTAGAACACGTCCACGGGAACGGTGTAGATGTTGCGCGTCAGGTTGTTGCCCCCGTCGTAGGTCTTGTGCTCCGCGGACCCGCCCGCCCCGAGGCTGAACTTCGGGGAGAGCTGGTAGACCCCGTTGACGCCGCCCCGCGTGGTCTTCGTCACCACGATGTCATCGATGGCCTCGACATCAGGCTGGTTCGCCTGGACTTCGCGGTAGCTGCCCGTCACGGAGAGATCCGTGCGCGCCAGCGAGTAGGTGCCGCGCCCGTTGAGGTTCCAGAGATGGGTGTTGTAGCGGGTCTTGTCGGTGTAGCGGACCAGACTGTAGGTGCCCGTGAAGTTCAGGTCGAAGGGGGTGACGTTGTCCCCGAGGGTCAGATTCACCCCCGGGGTGAGGGTGAAGTAGTTGCCGGACTCCTCGTTGTCCTCGGAGAGCGTGAGGTTCGAATCGTAGGTCCAGTTCCCCCGAAGAAGGAAACCCAGCTCTCCAATTTCCCCGAAGCGCAAGCTCGATTCGCTCTGGCCCAGCGAGACGCCGAGGCCCGCCAAGAGGGCAGAAAGGGTGAGGACAGTTTTCTTCATGGGAGTCGGAGGATTCGCAGGGAAGGAAAAAGCGGCTCGGGCGCAATCGCCAGGAAGAGGAAGTTCCTGAACGGCAACAGGATCAAATCTTTAAGGTGGGCTGCGGCAAGGAGAAACCGTCGGCTGCGGACAACCCACCCCTAGCGACATGTCATCGTGGAACATACTCTTGCCTTGCCACCCCACCTGTCAAGGGCGGAGCGGATCCCCGTCCGCGAGGATTCGGCCACCGCCCGCCTCAACCCTCCCGGCCCGCGCCGCCCTCTGCCTCCTCCCCGTGCGCGTCCCCGGGGATCCGTTCGATCTCGGCCCGGATGACCCGCCGCTCGTCCACCTCCCGCACGGCGATTCGGAGGGGGCCGTAGCCGAGGGTTTCGCCCCGCTCCGGGATCCGGCCGAGCTCGGCGGTGATCAGCCCGGAGAACGTGGAGACCTCGTCGCAGTCCAGCTCCTGCCCGAGGCGCTCCTCGAGGTCGTGGATGGGGGTGAGGCCCGCCACGGAGAAACGGTCCCCGCCCAGCGCGATGATTTCCTCCGGCTCCCGGTCGAACTCGTCCTGGATCTCCCCGACGAGCTCCTCGAGGATGCGCTCGAGGGTGACCACCCCGACGGCTCCCCCGAAGTCGTCGAGGACGAGGGCCATGTGCATCTTGCGGCGGAGCAGCAGGGAGAGGGTGTCGGCGAGCCGGTCCTCGAGCCGCACCGTCGCGATCGGTCGCTGCATCCGGCGGAGATCGGTGCTGTGCCCATTCCTCCCGCTGCGGAACACGTCCTTGATGTGAAGGATGCCCACACAATGGTCGAGGTCCTCCTCGCAAAGGGGGTAGCGGGTGTGGCCGGCTTGGCGGGCCCGGGCGAGGGCCTCGGCGGGATCCTCCCGGAGGTCGAGCCAAACGACCTGGGAACGCGGCAGGAGCACGTCGGAAACTTCCAGGTCCGGCAGTTGCAGGGCCTTGTCCACGATGCGGCGAAGCCCGGGAGGGAGCGGGCGCAGCTCCACCTGGAGGGCGCGCAGCTGCACCTCGAGGTCGAGGGGATGGACCCGCTCGCCTTCCTCCCGCCCCATCCAGGAGGCGAGGCTCCGGTGCCGACGCCCCCCCGAGATCCGCTCGGCGGGCCGGAGCAGCAGGAGGAGCAGGCCGGCCAGCGGGGCCGCCCANGCGAGGGCCCGCTCCGGATGGTTGCGGGCCGCCCGGGCGGGCCAGCGCTCCACGAGCAGGAAGAGGAGCAGGCCCGCCCCGGCGAAGACCACCACGCCGAGGGGGACCGCCACCCCGGCGGACAGGGAAACCGCGGCCACCAACGCCTGCCACAACCCGAAGCCGGTCACNCCGAGGAGAAGGACGAGGAGCACNCGGGCGAGGCGCAGCCCCGCCGCCACCCGGAAGGTATCCCGGCCGATCCAGGCTCGCCGGCCCGACGCCACGGAGCCCTCCGTCTCCCCGTGGGAGAGGAATTCGTAGCGCTGGCGCACGAGGCCGTATTCGAGGGCGACCACCGAGGCGTGGCAAAGGCCCGCGAAGACGAACAGGAGGAGAAGCGCGAGGATCATCAGTCGACCGACCCGGCCGCACCTTGGCGCCAGGTGCGGAAGGCCTCCACCAGCCGACGGTTCTGCTCCGGAGTTCCGGTGGACACCCGGAGGTGGTGGGGCAGGCCGTAGCCGTCGAGGGGTCGCACGATCACGCCCTGCCGCTGCAGGTCCTCGAAACAGTCCCGCGCGGAGGGCACCTCCACGAGGACGAAATTGGCCTCTCCGGCCCGCACGGACAGCCCGAGGGCAGCGAGTTCGCGGGTGAGGAAGGCGAGGCCCTCCCGGTTCAGCCGGACGGTCGCCTCGACATGGTCCGGATCCCCGAGGGCCGCCCGGGCCCCGCGCTGGGCCGGGATGCCGAGGTTGAAGGGCTGGCGGACCCGCTCGAGGCTGGCCACCACGGAGGCCGGCCCGTAGCCGTAGCCGACCCGGATCCCGGCGAGGCCGTAGACCTTGGAGAAGGTCCGCACGCAGAACACCCGCCGCCCGGCGCGCAGGAGCGGGCGCAGGTCGACGGGTTCCGCGAGGTATTCGGCGTAGGCCTCATCGAGCACGAAAAGCACGTGCGGGGGAAGATCCTCCACGAAGGCGAGCAGCTCTGCGGGATCCACACGGTCCCCGGTGGGATTGTCCGGGCTGGCCAGGAAAACGAGCCGGGTGTCCCCGTCGATCGCCTCCCGGTAGGCCGCCAGGTCGTGCCGCAGGTCCGGCATGGGCACCATGCGGGTCTCCGCCTTCGCGTGGCGGGTGGCCAGGCGGTAGACCACGAAACTGTACTCGCCGAGCACCGCGTTGTAGCCGGGGCGCAAGTAGGCGAGGGCCAGCATCTCGAGGATCTCGTTGCTCCCGTTGCCCACCACGATCTCCTCCGGATCGAGGCCGAGGTGGTCGGCGAGCGCCGCCCGCAGCTCGCGGGCGGATCCATCCGGATAATCGTGGAGCCGTTCGAGCCCGTCCCGGATCGCCTCGACGGCCCGTGGGGACGGCCCGAGGGGATTCTCGTTGGAGGCAAGCTTCACGATGTCCGCGGGATCGAGCCCCTGCGCCCGGGCGACTTCCTCGGTTCGAGCCCGTCCCGGATCGCCTCGACGGCCCGCGGGGACGGCCCGAGGGGGTTCTCGTTGGAGGCGAGCTTCACGATGTCCGCGGGATCGAGCCCCTGCGCCCGGGCGACNTCCTCGATCGGCCGGCCGGGCTCGTAGATCGGGCAATCCGCGATGGCCGGATCCCGCCAGTCCACCTCGGGATCGGTCTCACCCATGGCCGACCTTCCCGAAGATCTGCAGGAGGAGCATCTGCTTCCAGATCCGGTAGCGTCCGGGCCCGGTCAACTTGCCGAGCTCGGCCCGTTGCGACCGGGGAAAGAGGAGCCCCTCCTCGGTGCCCACCTGGTCGAGATAGTCCTGCTCGTCATTGACCTGCTCGACCAGATCCTCCCCGACGGGCCGGGGCTCGAGGCCGAGGCGGCGCGCTTCCCGCACGTGGAGGGCGTGCAGGCGGCGGAGGGAGCCGACAAAGGGACGCCGCCGCAGGACCCAGTGCGGGGGCAGGGCGCCCCCGAGCGGGAGCCAGACGTTGTCGGTGAGNAGGGTCTTCTCCTCGCCGTGCGTGGTGAAGATCGCGAAGAGCGCGGGCCGGCCCCCGGCCCGCGGCACGAAGAGGAGCTGCAAACGGGTCGTTCCCCCCGCGTCGGTGTAGAGGAGGGAGCGGAGGCGGATCTCGTCCTGCAGGTCCGCCTCCAGCGACTCCCGCTTGGTGAAGCCGAGGGCCTCGATCTCCTGCTTCCGCCGCAGGTAGTAGGCGGCCACCGGCCAGAACGAGTCTTCCCCGGTCCGCCGGTATTCGGGATAGACCGGGATCCGGCTGAGGCTGAGGGCGCGCACCGCCAGCCACGCGTAGATGCTCTCCACGAGGATGGCCGCGAGGACGAAGGCCGGGACGAGGGCCCAGTAGGGCCGACCGGCCCAGTCCATGGTGCGCAGGAAGAGGGCGAGCCCGAGCCCGAAGAGGAGCCACCGCAACCACCGGTTGAGCAGGGTGACCCCAAACCCGGGCCGACTGCGCGCCCACCCGAGGCCGACCCCGAGGCTCACCGCGAGGACGAGGACCCAGCCGAGGGCGATTCCGTCCGTCATCGCGGCAACCGCCCGGCCCGCTGTCCGTGTCTGGCCGGGGCGTCCTTCAATTGAGGCGCAGGGGCATGACCACGCAGAGGAAGTTCTCGAGGGTCTTGAACACGCCCGGGCTGAGCTCGTCCTTGAACTCGAGGTAGATCTCGTCCTGCGGGACCGCCTTGAGCGGGTCCATGAGGAATTGCGGGTTGAAGGCGATCTGGACCTCGGGCCCGTCGTACTGGAGGGCCATGGACTCGTGCGAGTCCCCGAACTCCGCGCTGCGGGCACTGATCTCGAGGAGGTTCTCGGAAAGGCGCATCTTCACCGAGTTGCTCTTCTCGCTGATGACGAGGGCCGCCCGGTGGACGCACTCGAGGAGGAGTTCGCGCTCGAGCTGCACGCGGTGCCCGGCCTCCTTCGGAATGACCTGCTGGTAGTCGGGGTAGCGACCCTCCACGGTCTTGGAGACGAGGTAGAGGTTCTCCACCATACCGGAGTCCCGCAGGGAGTCGCCGAGATCGAGCTCGAAGGCCACCTGGCGGTCGTTGAAGGTGATTCGCACGCCCTCGCCCTGCCCGAGAAGGCGCTCCAGTTCCCCCACGGTCTTCGCGGGGAGGATGAATTGGCCGGTGGTGGGGCTGCCGCCCTCCAGCTCGTGGCCCACGGTGGCCAGCCGGCGCCCGTCCGTGGCCACCAGCTGGAACTCCTCCGGCCGAAAGTCGAAATAGACGCCGTTCAGGATGTAGCGGCTCTCGTCCGAACTCTGCGCGTACGAAACGCTCCGCAGCATGCCGAGGAGCTTTTCCTGGGGGAGGGTAAACTCGTGCTGGTCCGCGAAGGTGGGCAGCGGGGGGAACTCCTCCGCGCTGATCCCGAGGATCTGGTACTGCGAACCGCCCGAGTGAATCTTCGCGGAGGGACGGTCGTCCGTTTCCACCTGCACTTCGAGATTCGGAAGCTCGCGCACGATGGTGGCCAGCTTGCGCACGGGAAGGGTGAGCGCGCCCTCCTGCTCGACCTCCGCCTGGATGGCGCAGCGGATGCCGAGGTCGAGGTTGGTGGTCTTGAAGCTGAGCATCCCGTCCGACGCCTCGAGGAGGACGTTCCGCAGGATGGGCATGGTCGGCTTGGTGCTGACCACGTTGAGGACCTGGCCGAGGCCCTGGCTGAGGTGATCACGGTTGGCGCGGAATTTCATCGGGCAGGGAGGTTCCAGAGTCGGGTCCTGTGAGGCAAGCAGTGGAAAGAGGAGAAGAAAATAAAGAAATCCCTCTTCCTCTTCCTATGGTCGGTGAAGAGGGCGAAGAACTCTCTAACTCTTTTGCGATCAATTGTTTGTGGAATCCTATGCCGGGGGCAATCCTGCGGGAAAGACGGCGAAACCGCCGGGTCGGGCGGGAAGAACGGCCGCTCGCGCCCACTCTTCCCGAGAGCTTCCCCGAGCCATTCCCCGAATTGTTCCCCACGGCCGCTCATCGCTTCAGGGTCTCGAGATAGCGCCAGAACGAGTCGTTCTCCTCGAGCATCTGCTCCTCGGAGACGGGCAGCTTGAAGCGGTAGACGAAGTCGCTGAGCGTGTTTCGGTGGAGCACGTAGTGGCAGAAGAGGGCGGCCCCCCGGCGCTCGAAGTAGAGCCGGTATTCCCCCGCCCGCAGCCGGTAGAGGGTCTTCCCGTTGCGGTGGAAACGGCCGAGGCTTTCCGAGGGCTGCTGGAGCTGCTCGTCGGTGAGGGAGCTGATTTGCTCGACGAGTCCCATCTGCACAAACTTGTCGAGGCGATCGAGTTGCTGGATGGCTTGTTCGCTGAAGTTGACTTGGAACATGGTGACCGGGCCGTGGGGAGGAGGATAGCCCGGTCCGGGGGGCAAGCAAACGGAAAGACGGGGCCCGGTCCCGGCGCGGAGGCCGACCCCACCCGCCTCCGGGATTGCCCGCCGCCCGTTCCGGGCCAAGGAAACTCCCGTGGACCGCCTGCCCGTACCGGCCTCCCTCTCCAGCGACCTGCTCTACTTCGGGGCGGGGCTGATCGTCCTCGTGCTCTGGATCCGCGATGCCCGCGAGGGGAAGGGGCAGGGCTTCCCGGGTGCATCCTGGGTCCGCGGGCGGCTCTGGGCGATCGCCGCCGCCGGCGGCCTCGCCCTCACCCTCCTCGAGACCGCCGGCGAGGGACTCCTCGGGATCTCCGCCGAACAGTCCACCCTGCCCGCGCGTTCCCTGCTCCCGTTGCTGGGGGCCGCGGTCGTCGAGGAAGTGGTCTTCCGGGGGTACCTGGTCGTCACGGGCCGGGGCCGGGCGGCCCTCGTCGGGAGCGTCGTCCTTTTCTCCGCGCTTTTCGCCGTCCTCCATCCCTACCTGTGGAACTGGGAGGAGGGCACCCTCACCTGGGAGGTCCGTACCAAGACGGTCTTCACCACCGCTTTCCTCTTCCTCGGGAGCCTCTGGTTCTATGCGGTGCGCTTCGCCTTCGGGAACACCCGCCACTCGCTTCTTCCCTGCTTCGTCGCCCACGCCACCGCCAATGCCTCCGTCTGGGTCGTCAAGCTCCTCCAGGGGCACCTCTCCTGGGGGGGATGAGGAAGGGTCCGGGGGCGCTCAGTTGATGTCGCCGAGATAGAGGTTGCGGGGGCGCTGCGATCCATCGAGGCAGGGGATCGCCGCCCGCGGGTAGAATTCGAGGCGGGCGAGTTCGGCCACCGGCACCCACTCCACCCCGAGCTGGTTCCGGTCCATGCCGCTACCGCCCCGCGGCTCCGTCCCGGGTTCCAGCCGACAGACAAAGACACTCTCGACCTGGTGGAAGTGCTCGTGGCGGGAAGAGAAGGTGTGGTTGCGCCCGATGTACTCGCGCACGTAGAGCAGGTCCCCGACCTCCACCTCCACGCCGAGTTCCTCCCGGCATTCCCGCCGGAGGGCCGCCTCCTTGGTCTCCCCGTGCTCCTGCCCGCCCCCGGGCAGGATCCGGAAGACGCCGCGCCGGCCCCGCATGCGGATGGTGAGGAGATGGTCGTCCCGGTAGAGCGCGGCCCGGCAGGCCTGGCGAATCCGCCTCAAGACCCGGTCCTCCCCGCCGTGGGCGCGAGCCGGCGCCACTCCGCCTCCACCCCGTCCTGGATGGCGATGAGGGCCTGGGGCGGGGAGAGGACATCGATGTCGGGGATGTTCCAGTAGAGGATCCGGTCGCAGTCCCCGGGAAAGTGCTCCTCGAGAAAGGGCCGGTGTTCGCTCTCCTGGAGGGCGATCACCCGGTCCGCCTCCCGCAGGCACTGCCGCGTCAGCCGCCGCGGTCCCGGCGAGGTCAGCCCGGGATCCACCCCGGCGAGGAGGAAGCCGTTGCGGGCGTGCGGGGAGAGGCCGCTCTCCCGTTCCTCCGCGAACAGGCCCCGCGAGAAGGCCCGCCACCCCAAGCCCCGCCGGATGGCCCCGTGATTGAAGAGACCCTCGGCGAAGCGCGACCGGTAGAGGTTCGCCGTGCAGAGGAATAGGAGGTACCGCGCGTCGTCCTCGGCCATAGTTTGGAATGAGAATAAAAATAATTCTTGGAAGGCTTGCAAAGCCGTGCGGCTTCCGTCTNTTCGAGTCATTGCAGTGATGAGTGCCCGATCCAAGACAGAAGCGAGTCCGGTGGCGGAGACGNTGACCGCCGCGGGGCTGCGCCCGACCCGGCAGCGGGTCCTCGTCTACGAGACGCTCGCCGGCCAGGACGACCACCCCTCGGCGGAGGTGATCTACGAGCGGGCCCGGGCCACCATGCCGACNCTCTCCCTCGCCACGGTCTACAACTGCCTGGAGTCCTTCGCCCAGGCGGGCCTGATCCGGGCGATCCATATCCAGCGCCAATCCACGCGCTACTGCACGGTGCGGGAGGAAGCCCCGCACTTCGCCCACTTCCACTGCCGCCGGACGGGCGCGGTCTACGACATCGTCCTGCCGGACCGGGTGCGCCGGCTCCTCGAGGAGGAGCTGCCCGCGGGGATGCACCCGGAGGATCTCGAAATCAACTTCACCGGGGTGTCCGCGGAGGGCCACTCCTACCCACCGCACGCCCCCATCGCGAAAGAATCCCCCCAAGAAACATGAGCCAACTGGAAATCCGCAACCTCTCCGCCTCCATCGAGGGGCAGGACATTCTCAAGAATCTCTCCCTGGCCGTGCCGAAGGGCGAGGTCCACGCCCTCATGGGGCCGAACGGGACCGGGAAGAGCACCCTGGCCAAGGTCCTCGCCGGCCACGAGGACTACGAGGTCACGGGCGGCTCGGTGCTCCTCGACGGGGAGGAGATCCTCGGCAAGGAGCCGGACGAGATCGCCCACGCCGGGCTCTTCCTCGCCTTCCAGTATCCCTTGGAGATTCCGGGGGTCTCCATCGCCAATTTCATTCGGGCGGCCCTCCAGTCCCGCCTCGACGAGGGCGAGAAGCTGGACGCGCCGGCCTACTACAAGCGGCTCCACGAGAAGATGGACTTGCTCCAGATCGACCGGAAGTTCTCTTCCCGGGCCCTCAACGAGGGTTTCTCCGGCGGGGAGAAGAAGCGCTGCGAAATTCTCCAGATGTCCATGCTCGAGCCGAGCTACTGCGTGATGGACGAAACCGACAGCGGCCTGGACATCGACGCCCTCAAGGTGGTCGCCAATGGGGTCAACCTGATGCGCGGCCCCGACCGGGGCATTCTCGTCATCACCCACTACCAGCGCCTCCTCGACTACATCGTCCCGGACAAGGTCCACGTCATGTACGACGGGCGCATCGTGCGCACCGGTGACAGCGAGCTCGCCAAGGAGCTGGAGTCCCGGGGGTACGACTGGGTCCGCGAGGAACTCGCCGGCAGCCCCGCCTGAACGAAACCATTGCCAACGCCAACCCGAACCACGGGAGATCCCACCATGAGTGACACGGACACCCAGACCATCGACATCGACCGCGAGCGCGGCAATTTCCGCTACGAAGTCGACTACGAGTACGACGCCGGCACGGGTCTCAGCGAAGAGACCATCGATTATATCGCCAACGCCAAGGGCGAGGACGAGTGGATCACGAATTTCCGCAAGAAGGCGCTGCGCGTCTTCAACAAGCTTCCCCTCCCGACCCACTGGGCCTCCCGGGACCTCGAGTCCATCGTCTTCGACAAGATCCGCTACTACCTCTCCCAGGGCCAGATGCCCAGCCGCTCCTGGGACGAGGTACCCGACGAGGTCAAGGAGACCTTCGAGCGGCTCGGGATTCCCGAGCAGGAGCGCAAGTTCCTCGCCGGGGTGGAGGCCCAGTTCGACAGCGAGGCCGCCTACTCGAACATGAAGGAAGCCCTCCAGAAGGAAGGGGTGATCTTCGTGGGTTCCTCCGAGGGGCTCAAGGAGCACCCGGAAATCTTCCGCAAGTTCTTCGGCAAGGTCATCCCGACCAATGACAACAAGTTTGCCGCCCTGAACAGCGCGGTCTTCTCCGGGGGCAGCTTCATCTACGTCCCGCCGGGCGTGAAGGTGAGCCAGCCGCTCCAGGCCTACTTCCGCATCAACGCGGAGAGCTTTGGCCAGTTCGAGCGCACCCTCATCATCGCCGACGAGGGCTCCGAGGTCACCTACATGGAGGGTTGCACCGCTCCCCGCTTCGAGACCTCCACCCTGCACAGCGCGGTCGTCGAGCTGGTCGCCCTGAAGGGGGCCAAGCTCCAGTACATCACCGTCCAGAACTGGTCCGACAACGTCTTCAACCTCGTCACCAAGCGTGGCTGGGCCGAGGAGGACGCCGAGGTCAAGTGGATCGACTGCAACATTGGCTCCCGGCTGACGATGAAGTACCCGGGCGTGGTCCTGAAGGGCAAGCGCGCCCGCGGCGAGGTCATCTCCATCGCTCTGGCCAACGACGGCCAGCACCAGGACACCGGGGCGAAGATGGTGCACCAGGCCGACGAGACCACCTCGAACATCGTTTCCAAGAGCATCTCCGTCGGCGAGGGTCGGGCCACCTACCGGGGGCTGGTGAACATGCCGGAGCACCTCAGCGGGTGTAAGAACAACACGGAGTGCGACGCCCTCCTCATCAACACGAACTCCCGCACGGACACCTACCCGGCCATCAACGTCCAGGGCAACGGGAACTCGGTCCAGCACGAGGCCAGCGTTTCCAAGGTGAGCGCCGAACAGATCTTCTACATGCGCCAGCGCGGGCTCTCCGAGGGCGAGGCCATGAGCCTCGCCGTCAACGGCTTCGTCAACGACCTGGTCCGGGAGTTCCCCATGGAGTACTCCGTCGAGCTGAAGCGACTCATCGACATGGAAATGGAGGGCTCTGTCGGATAAAGGCCGAAATCGGCTCGATTTGACTCGACAAACATTTGAATCGCCGTTTGGTTTTATGGATTCGACGGAAATTTCTTCGCCCGAAGTGACAGATTTGGGTGGCGCCTTCGAGAGGCATCTAGCCCTCTCGGTGGTGCCCCCACGGTGGAAAGAGTGGAAGAGAAAGCACTGGGACCACTACCGGGAATTGCCGATGCCTCGGCCCCGGGAAGAGTCCTGGCGCTTTGCCTCCCGGATCGATTTCGATCCGGGAGGCATCACTCTTCCGTCGCTTTCCGAAGTCGAGTCCTCCTTCGCCGGGATCGTGGAACAGTCCGATCTGGTGCGGGAGCGGGCCGGGCGGCTCGTTTTTGTCGACAACCATCTCGCCGACCGCACGGAACTTCCCGCCGATCTCGTCGAGAAGGGCGTCGTCTTCCGGCCCCTCCTCGAGGCGATGGAGCGGGACCCTGACCTCGTCGAGCGCTACCTTTTCCAGGAGTCGACCAANCTCGGGTCGGAAAAGTTCCACGCCCTCCACAACGCCTACACCGAGGGCGGTTACCTCCTCCACGTGCCCGACAACGTGGAGGTGGACCTCCCCTTCGTCGTCCACCACTGGCACGCCATGGCCGGGGCCGGCGTCTTTCCCCACATCCTCGTGGTCGCCGGCCGGAACAGCCGGCTCAGCGTGGTCGATGTCCAGCAATCCTGGCAGCCGGACCGGGAGGGCTTCATCTGCGCAGTCGGCAACGTCTTCGCCGCTGACGGTGCCCGGGTCTTCCGCAAGACGATCCAGAACTTCAACCCCCGCGCGGTTTCCTTCCAGCTCGACACCAACAACGTCGAGCGGGACACCACCGTCCGCTCCATCAACCTGAATCTCGGCAGCCGGCGCGCCCGGTTCGAGAACGAGGTCCGCATCAACGGGTCCGGGGCCGACGTGAAGCTCTACTCCCTCACGGTGGCCAAGGACCACCAGGAGTTCGACCAGCGCACCCTCCAGATCCACAACGCGCCCCACGCCACCTCCGACCTGCTCTACAAGAACGCCCTGCTCGATGAGAGCCGCACGATCTTTTCGGGCCTGATCAAGGTGGCCGAGGAAGCCCAGGAGACGGACGCCTACCAAACCAATCGCAACCTCCTCCTCAACGAGCACGCTCAGGCCAATTCCCTGCCGGGGCTGGAGATCGAGGCCAACGACGTGAAGTGCTCGCACGGGGCGACCACCAGCCAGCTCGATCCCGAGGAGCTCTTCTACTTCCTCCAGCGCGGCATCCCCCGCCGGGTCGCCCAGCAGCTCATGGTCTTCGGTTTCTTCGAGGAGGTCATCGAGCAGTTCGACAACGAGGAGCTGGAGGAGAACCTGCGCGCGCTCATCCGGGAGCAGTTCAGTGGCGATGTCCTCGCCCAGGCTTCCCCGGGCCGGCGCGCCGAACCGGAGGAGACCCCCGCGTCATGAATCCCGACCCCGACCGCATTCTCAGCCGCGACGTCCGGGCGACCCTCATTCCCCACGGGGAATCCATGGAGATCCCCGCTGGCGCCCGCGTCACCATCACCCACCGCCTCGGCGGCAACTACACGGTGATGACCGAGAACGGGATGTTCCGGATCGCCGGGGAGGATGCCGATGCCATCGGGGAGGAACCGGAGGTCCCCGACTTCCCCACCTCCGGGGAGGACCACTCCGGCCCGCCCGACGAGGAGGCCATTTGGTCGCAGCTCAAGAAGGTCTTCGATCCAGAGATCCCCGTGAACATCGTCGACCTCGGACTGGTCTACAGCCTCGAGGTCAAGGAAATGGAGGCCGGTGGCTACAAGGCCTACGTCGCCATGACCCTCACCGCCCCGGGCTGTGGCATGGGCCCCTCCATCGCCGAGGATGCCCGCGCCAAGGTGGTCCAGGTGCCCGGAGTCGCCGAGGCCCAGGTCGACATCGTCTGGGACCCTCCCTGGAACCAGGACATGATCTCCGAGATCGGGAAAATGGAGCTCGGCCTGCTCTAACCCCCCGCTGCCTCCCCGGATCGCCCGCCCCGAAGCGTCCCGCGGTTTGGGCTGGCCTGTCCCCCCCATTCCCCCAACCTCCCCACCCATGAGCGCGCGCAAGTCGGACCGGATCGTCACCCGTCGATCCTTCGGGGTCACCCTCTACATCTACGGCGTCTTCCTCCTCGCCATCGGCCTCCTCGGCTATGCGAACAATCCGGCCGGTGCCAAGACGGCCCTCATCTCCGGCGGGGTCTTCGGCGGGATCCACCTGATCTGGGGCTTCCTCTGGAACCGCCGCCGCGACCTCGCCTCGAAGGGCGCTCTCGTCACCCTCGTGCTCGTCCTCGTGGCCTCCACCTGGCGCTCCTGGGCCTCCTGGCAAGCCTACTTCACCGGGGACGCCTCCAAGTTCTTCGTGGCCCTCCTCCTCACCGCCATGTTCCTCGGGACCCTCCGGGTGTTCCTGCGCTACCTGCTGCTTCCCAAGGCCGTGGAGGCCTAGCCCTCCCCGGGCCGGCCCGCGCCCCCGGGGGTCACCCGCGGTGCCTCTCCCTCCCGGCACCCGCGCCGGTTTCGCCCGACGCTCTCCGCGACGCGGCACCGGCGGTCCTTCCCGCCCGCCTCGACCCTCAGCCGACCATGAGGAGAAAGCCCATCACCGCGGTCGGGGGCAGCGCCGCCGCCAACAACCGCCACGGCGAGATCGCCCGCGGGAACCACGGGCGCAGGAGCGAGTGCCCGGCGGGATTGGGCGCGTTCGCGATCAGGGTGAGTCCGCCCCCGGTCACCGCGCCCGCCACCACCGCCTGCTCGAGCGCCCGCGCCCGGTCCAGGGCCAGCCCGGTCTTCGAGATCCACTGGCCCGCGACGAACGACTCCGGATCGAAGCTGGGCACCTGCGCGGCGAGGTAGGTGATCACGGCGTTGTCGTTGAACGCGGTGAGTGCCACCGCGGTGAAGAAGAGGGGAATTTCCCCGAGCGCCCCGAGGAGGGGACTGATCCACCATCCCTGCAGGCCCCCGTGCAGGACGAGGGCCGCCAGGAAGAAGCCCACGAGGGCCGCCTGTTGCAGGCGGGGCTGGTCCTGGTGCGCCTCCGTCGCATGGCTCACCGCGAGGAAGAGGAGGAAGCCCCCCACGAAGAAGAGCGGTTGGTGCAGGGTGACCACGGTCCAGACGACGAAAGCGAGGTGCAGGACGATCAGCCAGCGGGGAGGGGGCGTCTCCCGCTCCGCCGGCCCCTCCTCCGCCCCTCCGGCCCGCCGGCGCAGCTCCCGGAACTCCCCCCGGAACAGCAGGAAGGTGATCCCGCTGCAGAGGACAATGCCCACGAGCGAACGCCATCCGAAGTTGCCGAAGAGATAGGGCAGGTTCCACTGCCATTCCTCGGCCACCATGAGGATGGGCGGAGCCGCGAAGTGGGTCAGGGTTCCCCCGACCGACACGTTCACGAAGAGCAGCCCGAGCGTCGCGTAGCGCAGCCGCAGCGAGGGTTCCCACGCGTAGAACTGCTGCCCGAGGAGGAGGGCCGCCACCGTCATCGCCGCGGGCTCGGTCACGAGCGACCCGAGGAGGGGGGCTACCGTCAGGAGGGNCAGCCACCACGCTCCGGGGGTGGCCCCGCCGAGCCGGGCGACGCGCTCCAGACAGACCTCGGCGAAGTAGAGGACGGGCCGGCTCGCCGTCGTTGCCATGATCACCACGACAAAGAGTGGCTCCCCGAAGTCCCGGCTCGCCGCGTAGTCCGCCGCCGCGGTCCAGCCCCCGGGTAGCAGCCAGAGAAAGGCGAGAAGGAGCGGGACCAGCCAGAGCCCGAAGACCACCTCGATCCGCCCGAGGAATTGTCCGAGCGAGGCCACGAAATCCCGGTGCCCGAGCCGCTTTTCCCGGGCCTCCGCCCCGCGCTCCAGCCGGTGCGCAAGGAAAGTGTGCACCACGGCCAGCAGGAAGATCGCGGTGCTCACCGGCAGGAACGGGTGCGCCCGGGCCCGCAGGCCCAGCCGCTCCGCCCACCCGAGCGGCCGGCCCAGGTCCGCCTCCCGCTCCGCCTCCAGCC
>PR_CR_10_Liq_1_inCRDRAFT_1001166_pt1 | contig 15220 bp, 9 predicted proteins | sample PRCRCaboRojoPR_3_FD_10241 | JGI IMG/M metagenome (IMG submission 10241)
GAAGACATAAGCACTCAACAAAACATTACAAGTCCTTACCAAGAAAGCAACGAGTCTGTGCCAAATCCAAATCCTATTCAAGACAACCACGAAGTCCCTAACCTTTTCATAAGTAAGCATAAAGATTAAATCAACTTAAATTTAGATGAAATTGCAACAGCTCACAAGTGGAGCAGGATACAGAGATGCAAGAAGCGAATGGTGCAAAAAATTCAAGCAAATTCTGTAACAATGCAAAAAACGCTAATTTAAGAATGAATTCAACCTAGAGGCATAAATAAAAATAGCATGGAAACCAAAAACTTAAGCAGTGTGCTTGAAGAATTAAACTTAACTATTATAGAGTCCCGGATGGAGGAACACCTAGTACACGGAAAAACACTAAGCGTGTTCGCTTTTCAGATAAAAGCAGTCTACAAGGATAAGGAGTTCGAGTGGGAAATACTCAAAATTTACGAAGAATTCAGAGTTATGCTTAAAACGCTTAAAAAAGCAACAGGCAGTGAACTAGACCTACCTCAGCTACCTGTTAAGTCTCAGTTTGTAAGGATGACTCAAAAAGCCCAACTAGAAATCTGCGATTCAGTTCTTTCAGGCATATTAGGCCACCAAAACTACAGAAAAGCCCTGGTTTTTGCAGAGTTCATAGAAGTGTCTTTTAGTTCATTTGAAGAAAACACTCAGAAGTACAAAGAAGGGTATGTGTCAGCCTTAGGTTCTTCAAGAATAAAAAAACAAAAAACTTGCTGGGTTTGCTACAAAGCAGTCAGGGGCTTCCGCAAACTCTGGCTAAGAATAAACAAGTTCGGAGTAGAGTTTTCACAGTCTAACTTTTTTAACGAGATTGCTGAAGTTATACCTTTTGAAAAGAAATTCCAAGTTTTAACTGACAGAAAGAATGCAATTCACTCTGACGGTATTTGTGTAAGGACTTCTCAACACAACTTTATATTCAGAGTTGGAAGTCGTTTTAAGCAGAAGGAGTGGAAAGACCACATAACTCAAGCTTTTGAAGCTTTTAAGGCTCTTGACTCTTTGCAGTTTAGTTTAGAAAACGGAGTGTCTTTTCCAGTCAGAACTACTGAGGAGCTAAAGTACTATGTTGACTCCCAAAACTACTACAGTGACTTGTACTACACACTTAAGTCAGCCCAGAAGTACGTGTTCATCTCCGACTGGTGGATGAGTCCAGAACTTTACCTGCTTAGACCCAGTGAAAGCCACCCTGAGTCACAAATTGTAGAAGTGCTGGGTTCCTTAGCTGACAAGGGTATTGAAGTTTACGTCTTCCTGTACAAAGAAATTACTTTGTCTCTAAGTATTAATTCCCTGCACACCAAAAACCAGTTACTGGAAAGAAACCCCAACATACAAGTGATAAGGCACCCTAACTTTGAGTTGAGTGGCTGGGTGTTTTTGTGGAGCCATCACTCAAAGATGGTTTGTATAGACGGCAGAGTAGGGTTCATGGGGGGACTGGACTTGTGTTACGGACGCTTCGATAACTCCAGTCACTACTTAAAGGATACTGAAGAACCTTACGTGTGGAACGGAATAGACTACTCGAACGTGAGAGTTGCTGACTTTGTGGAAGTAGAAAACTGGCAACAAGAACTAATTAGCAGGCATGAGTGTCCAAGAATGCCTTGGCATGACCTAGCTGTGTGCATGAAAGGCCAAGTAGTAAAAGACATGGCAAAGCACTTTAGGGAGATTTGGAACCACGCAGTGTGCGACATAACTGGAGTGGGACAAAGTATGATTGGGCTACAGCACCAACAGTCAATCCGCAGTTTTAAAACTCGTCTTCAGTCAAACGTAAAAGTAGTTTTGAATAAGGTAGTAGACCACACTCAAGTAAACCCAGAAAAGGGATTGTTTAAAAATTTAATTGACCGTCTTAAGTACCAAAACGAAGAACAATCTGAAGTCTGTGACTTAGTTAAAGTCAAAAGCAACCAAGCTAACATAGTAACTGAGTTCTTAAGCCCACCTAGAAGGTCAAGGTCTTTTAAACCCCAAACCAAAGGAGCCTTGGAAAAGAACGACTACCAAGTTACAAAAACTAACTTACTGGAACAACTCAACACTGGGAAAACTCCTTTTTTAACAGAAAAAAAGCAGGGCTACCAGTCCCTGAAGGTTGGTTTGACCAACTTGCTACTTAAAAAAACCCAAAACTCAGTAGAGTGCCAGTTAACTAGGAGTGCAGCACTTTGGTCCCTTGGAAAGGAAGAAACTGAAAACTCCGTTTTGAAGTCTTACATTCAGGAAATCAGGAATGCCCAGTACTTTATTTACATAGAAAACCAGTTTTTCATGTCAAGCACTGCTGGGAAGCGGATTAAGAACTCAGTAGCACAGGAACTCGTAAACAAGATCCTTCAGAAACATAAAAACCAAGAACCTTTCCAAGTAATAGTGGCAATGCCTATACTTCCTGGGTTTGAAGGGGAAGTCTATGATGACTCAGCTGCAGTACTCAGAGTCCAAATGCACTGGCAGTATAAAACTATCTGCAGAGGTCCTTCTTCAATATACAAGCAACTAGAAGCCGAAGGAATCAACCCTAAAGACTACATTTCTTTTTACTCACTAAGAACTCACTCAGTGTTGGGAGAAACTCCAGTGACTGAAATGATATACATCCACTCCAAAGCAATGATAGTTGACGACAGAACAGTCATCATAGGCAGTGCAAACATCAATGACAGAAGTATGCTTGGGAACAGAGACTCTGAAATCGCAATGGTAATCAAAGACAAAGAAATGACTCAAAGCTCCATGGCAGGCAACCCTTTTGAAGTAGCTAAATCTGCCCACCAACTAAGAATAAGTATATTCAAAGAGTTTTCTGGGTTAAGTGAAGAAGTCTTAACTGACCCTCTTAGCAAGAGTTTCAAAGAGGCTTGGAAAGGAGTAGCCAAAACCAACACTCTTTTCTACAGAAGGGTTTTTAAGTGCTATCCTGACTCCAAAATCAAGAAGTTCACAGACATCTCCCAAAAAACTCCGAGACTCAGCACTTACCTCAAGAAAGTAAGTCAAGTCCAAGGGTTCTTAGTTGAGTTTCCACTGAAGTTCTTAGAAGAAGAACAGCTGAAGATAAAACTCTCAGACAAAGAGTACTACTTGCCCTACATTTCCTTTGTTTAAGTAAATGTCTTCTAAGCTGTTTGAGGACTTACTCCGCATAGTAGTTAGGAGCTTCTATGACGAAGTTTCCGTTGTGGTGATGGAGTACATTCTGAGGTACGGCCAGGTGGAAGAACACAGAATGGCTGACGACCTAAACTTGCCTTTCAACCGAGTAAGACAAGCTTTGCTAGAACTCCAGCAACACGAAATCCTCACTTCGAAAGAAGGCAAACGCGACCGAAGGCACGAAGAAAAAACAGGCAACATGTTCACAAGGGGGCCTGACATGGGTAAGATGGTTTACTGGACTTTTGACTCGGACATTAAAAACGTGATCCTTTCTCGGCTGATCTCGTTGAGGAACAAACTTGACCAAATAGTAGAAGACGCCAAGAAAATAGTGTTTTGGTGCGCTAAGTGTGGAAAACAGTACTCTATAGAAGAAGCCATGCCTTTGTTTAAGTGCTTGGTCTGCCCAGACGTTGACTTAACCAAAGAAGAAAAAGACATCGAAGCTGCCAAAGAAGCCAGAAAGCAAGGCCTTGAACAAATAGAGCACATCCAAAGACTCCTAGGCGAGTGCCTCCACGTAAGTTTGCCTTCAAGCTTCTTTGGAATATACCACGAAGGGGAGCCCCAAGAAGGAGCTATTTCAAGGAAGCCCAGGGAAAAAAGAGCCCCTGTGAGAGGAATTAGAATTAGCATAAGCTTGCCTGAAGAAGAAATTGAAAGGAAAAACATAAACGAAGACTGCCAAGTAGACCCTGAAATCCTTAAGTACTACCAAAAAATCGAACGAAGACAGAAACGCAGAGAAAAAGAAGACTTCCCAGAAAACGGAACCCAACACTCTCCTAAGAATCTCTTAACAATGCCCGAGTCAAGCTACCAAGAGCACTTCACACACCTAACTAAAAACCGCGTTTATTTGTAAATGGCAACAGAAGAACACTCCTTCACGCCTTTCAAAGAAACCAAAAAGAACCTTTACAGTGCCTTTGGGTCTAGCAAACGCAGCAGTGCAAGTTCTGCCTTTACACAGTTCACTTTAGACAGTGATGAAGAAACTGAGTTAAGTCTTAAACGGAAGAAAAGCAGTTTGAACTCCCAAGTTAAAAAAGCCAAGCCCTCTGGAACTCACTTAGTATTTAAAAAAGATTTACTTAGCTTCACTGAAAAGGGCTCTTACAAAGAAGCTGTTGTGTTTGAAAATGAAAAGTTCAAAAAACTCTTCATAAGCATCGACTCTACTGGAGAGTTGCCTGAAACTAAATTTGGCTTTGCAGTAGGGACGCTTTTAAGTTCAACTAGTGTCCAGGTGATCATTGGTGGTGCCCTAGTAAACTTAAGTCAATTAGACCATTTTTTGGTTCCTGAAAACCAAACACTTGAAGTGCCCAACAATAACTCAGTTACTGAGATTTCTTTAAGTCTAATAAAGTAAACTCTAACAGTATGGTTAGGGTGCTGGCAATTTCCATTAACCTTCAGTAATTATGACTGACAGTGAAAGCTCTGAAAACGAAGCAGAAAACCCCGAAGTAGAAATGCTCAAGCACGAGTTAGTTTCAGTGCAAGAAGACTACTTCCGTCAAATGACTTTAATAGGAAATCAAGAAGAGACTATACAAGAACTATCTGTTAAGTTACAAAAACACACACTCCTTAAATCTGAACACTGCTTAGTTCTAAAGCACTTGGAGTCACAGCTTATGCAAACTCAAGACTCCCCAGTAAAGCCCAAAGCACTTAAACTCCTAACTAAAATAGCCAACAAACACAAAAACTCCCCAGTCAAGAAATGTTTCGGAAAGTGGTACCACTGCACCTACTCTTTTGAACGCAAAACACTCACAGCTGCAATGGCTAAGGAGTTCGGAAGCATGTTTGTAGCCCCTGAATCCTCGGTTTCAAGCATGGAGAGCCAGCCTGACCTGCAGAGTGAGTTTGCACAGAAGTGTGCAGAGGCCCATAGAGCCATGGTCAAGAACTGTGGGGCAAGGCTTCTAGGAAGAGGCTTAAGAGGAGTTGTTTCAGAAACTAGAAAGGAAGCCCTAGAAGTCCTCAAATTGCATATACTTGGGTGCATCATGCAAGGAGCTGTTGACAAAGATATCCACAAAAGCAACTTTGTGTCTACGAGAAGCACTTTGGGACCTTCTAGCAAATTTGACCTTGGAGAAAAGACGTTTTACAGTGGACAAAACATTTTTAGTAGAGTAACTTCGGGTTCTTTAGTGCAGAGTTTTTTCAAATATGTTAAGGCACATAGGAGTGTTGGTGATTTTAGCAAAACTTTGCAAGTGTGGAGTGTTGCTAGGATGTGCAAGTTTAAGAGCATGTGCAGGGCTTTTAGGCTTTGGAGTGCCCACAAGTGTGTTGGAGTTGACATATCAATTCAAGAAACCCCTAAAAAAGCTAATGTGCTTGCTAGTCAACCAATTCCACCTCCCTTGCCAGGGAATGCTCCAATTCCACCTCCCTTGCCAAGCAATGCTCCAATTCCACCTCCATTGCCAGGCAATGTTCCAATTCCACCTCCATTGCCAAGCAATGCTCCAATTCCACCTCCCTTACCAGGCAATGTTCCAATTCCACCTCCCTTGCCAAGCAATGCTCCAATTCCACCTCCCTTGCCAAGCAATGTTCCAATTCCACCTCCATTGCCAGGGAATGCTCCAATTCCACCTCCATTGCCAGGGAATGCTCCAATTCCACCTCCATTGCCAGGGAATGCTCCAATTCCACCTCCCTTACCAGGCAATGGTCCAATTCCACCTCCATTGCCAGGCAATGGTCCACCTTTACCAAATGCTACAGTCTCTTCAAAACCACAAATAAGCTACCCAGTTCCTCCAAAAGACAAAACTTTAAAAAAGCTCCACTGGGAACCCATACAGAAGTATAAACTGAAAAACACAATCTGGAACCAACTTCAAAAGCCCATCCCTTCCATTGACTTCAACACAATTTCAGCACTGTTTGAAGAGCAACCCACCAAGTCAGTATCTTCCCAACCTAAAAAAACTCAGTTTTACATAACAGACTCCAAAAAAGCCAACAACGCAGGGATAATACTGTCTTCATTTCCACTAAGTATTGAAAAAACCATAGAGCTAATAGACTCCTTGGAAGATCAAAGCATAGAACTAGAGCAGTTAGCACGCCTGTCCAAGCTAAAGCCAACCCAAGAAGAACTTGAGAAACTCCAATCCTACCAAGGCCAAGTGTCCCAACTAGTTTACGCAGAACAGTTCATGGTAGAACTTTGGGGGAGAATGCCTTACTTCCAAACACGACTAGAGTGCTTGGTGTTCCGCAAAGAGTTCACAACTGAGTTCCCAGAAATCACTCAAAAGATCCAAACCATCAGTCAAAGTACACAAGTAATCCGGACCTCAGAGTCTTTCTATACACTCCTCTTAGCAGTGCTCAAGGTTGGGAACTACTTAAATCATGGCACAAACAAAGGCAACACTACTGGATTCTCCTTGAACTCTTTGAACCAGTTAGAGTTTTTCAAAGCCAACAACCAAGAAAAAACCACCCTGCTTCAGCTATTACTTAAACAGTTACTCCAAACAGACAAAAGCATTCTGAACTTCACTACTGAGTTTGAAATCTGTGAAGAAGCTACTAAAGTAGACATAACTGACATAGAGAGCAAAGTTAACGAACTCCAACTAGGATTCACTAAACTCAACTCAGCACTCGAACAAACGAATTCTGACCAAACACCCCAAATCCAGCAGTTCAACTACGAAATGAACTGTTTTGTTAAGTTAGCCAAACCTGAACTCGAAGACCTCAAAAACCAAGTTCAAAAACTCAAGTCTGAAGTTAACCAGTGCAAAGAACTCTTTGGCGAGAACAAAGAAGTTAAGTCCAAAGAATTCTTCCAGAAGTTCACAGACTTTTCTGCAAGTTGCAAAAGGTCCCACGAAAAGTCATCTGTGCAAGAAGGAAAAACCCAACTCAACTCCAAGAAAAAAGTAGTTTCTCAGGAAAAAACCCAACTTAATCCCAAAAAAACCCAACAAAAACTTGCCAAAGCAGTTCGCCTAAGCGTAAGGCACAAACAAAAAGGCCTCGTGTCACTGTAACTAAGTTAAAACTGTTTTTAAAGTAGACTCAGGCAGTGCGTAAACAGGATCTACCCTTTCTAAGCCTTCGTAACCCATCAAAGACAAGCCAGCAATTCCAAAGAAAGTGTGGAACACGTCAGGTTCGTTCCCAGGTCTGTCTGATATGCCTCCTTTGCCTTCTAAGTCTTGACTTTTACAAATAAAGTTCTTTAGTTCTTGGAAGTTCACCCAGTGCTCTCTCTCTATCATAAACAAAGTCGATAAAATCCACCAGGAATAACACACGTCTGGCAACTTCTCTGGCCTTCCGTTAAACCCTCCAGAAGCAGTTTGTCTCTGCATCAGCCACTGTCCCAGTTCATCTGAGTCCAGCAAGTCCAACCGACCTTCCACTGCCAACGCTCCCACTGCACAGAAGGTGTACGCCGCGTGGGACTCTGCGTCAGGCACTGCTCCAAACCCACCTTCGAAGTTCTTGCACTTAAGAATGTACTCAAGTGTGAGTTGGGTGTCTGTGGAACGTCCAATAAGTTTGAGACAAGCTAATGCGTTATAGGTGAACCTTAAGTCGGTTTCTCCCCACTCGTCACCACTGAAGCTTCCGTCGGTGTTTTTCAGAGAAAGAATGTAAGAAGCAACAGAGTCACGATCAATGCGATCCAAAGCGTTGTACAAAGCTAAAACTAACACAGCGTAGTGAGTAGAAGTAATGTGTGGGTCGTGCTTCACATTGCCTCCAAAGCCTCCGTTAGGGTGCTGGCACGACAAAACAAAAGATACAATTTCTTCTTTGCGAGAAAGGTCCAAAGACTTTAAAGTGGCCAGTGCACATATAGCCCAGTAAGCTCCTCCCATTTTAAGGTGCTCATAAGAGTAAGACCCAATGTCTTCTCCTTCTACTTTGTCGATATTGACTAAGTACTCAAGTTGCTTGGGAATGTCCATATTTTACAGCTTAGAAATTAAGGATTCGAAGGTTTCTTTGGAGTTCCCTTGGGAGTGTTTTTCAATCCCGTCTTTTAACTTCGCAATGTCTTCAAATCCAAGTGTTTCAAAGGACTCTTTGGTCCACTTGACCTTTTGAGCAGGGTTCTTTCCAGTGCGAGTGCCGGGATCCTTGGCGCACTGGAAAGCAAGGTGTCCAGTAGAGTTGCAGCTAGCACAAACAAGTTCTTTTTCCTGGGGTTGTTTTTCCTGTGAGCTTTTGTGGAAAGACCTGACGCAGCCTTTACTATTAGGGTTTTGGCTTCCGCAGCACCACCAGAGTTTTTCGGTGTGGTTCCAACTTCCTGTGTGGAAAGAACAAGACCAGTTTAAGTTGGCCTTTTCAGTGTAGTATTCTTGGCACACTTCACAAACTTTTTCTTCTTCTTCGGGGTTGATGTTTTTTTTGCGTTGGTGTTTGTTGTACTTCAGTTTGAGTTTTTCAAGTTCTTCTTTTCTAAGCTTAACTTGGGATTCTTTTTTTTCAAACTGGCTTTTGTACTTTTCTGTGAGTTCGTTGTTTTTGGTAGTTTGAGTGGTTAGTGTTTGGATTTTGTACTTAAAGTTGTTTTGGAGGGTTTTGAGTTTGGTTTTTAAGTTGTCTATGAGTTTCACAGAGTTAAAGTTCTGCTCTTCTGATACTTGTTTGTCTTCTAAGGTGCTAATTAGTGCTTCTACTATGTAGTTTTGGAAGTTTTTTAAGTTGGAACACTTAAGCTGGTTGGAGTGGAGTTTGAGAGTTTGTTGGGAGTTTAGTATCTCTTTTATTGAGAAGTAAAGTTCTTTAAGGCAGTCTCCTGTGATCAAGTTAGAGGTTCTTAGTAAGTTGGAATCATACTGTAAACGAGTTGCTGCTTTTTTGTACTGAGTGTTTAGTTTTCTTTCTTGCGTGATTTTCCCACGCAGAGTGTTTGCTTTTGAAAACTGTTCTGAAAAAGACTGTTTGTACTGATTTAGGTTGATCTGGAGGTTTTTTAAGTTCAGCATTTGGGTTTTAGTTGAATTGTACTCAAGCTTTTTCTGGAACTTCAAGTCGAACAGCTGCAACTTAGCTAGTTTAAGTTTGGTCTTGGTGGTTGCTATTTGGTGTTTAAGGTCTCTACAGTTCTGGGCTACTGAGTTGCGGTCCTTGTTTGTATAACTGATCCTTGCTTTAGCAGTGCTGAGTTTCTTCCTAAGCAAAGAATTCAAGGGCATGAAGTTCGTTTTGTGAGTAGGAGTACTGCACAGACTTCTGATTCTTTTGTGGGAAGAAGTTAATTGTCCTGAAGGCGAAGAGCTTTTGAGCCTTCTGGTAGTTTTGCATAGATTTGGCAAGTTAGTTTTGTGGGGTCTGTACATGTCTCTGAGCATAGGAAGGATGTAGTTCTTGGTCACTCGGTCTGCTTGGTCTTTTGGAATGTTTTGGGTGTTAGTTAGACTGCGGTTCCTGACTTTAGGAAGAATTTTGCAGAATGAACTTACAGAGTACACAGAAGAACGTCTAGTTCTAGGGTCTTGGGTGCTGTAGGCACTTGAAAGTCCAGGAGTTTTTGACATATTATACACTATGGTTTCTTCATTTATCAATGACTCTAATATAAATGTCACTCAACAAAAAAGCCTGGACTGAAGAAGTAACACCCAATTAGGAGGACCGAGCTATTATATGCATAGTTCAAGAGCTAGGTGAGAAAAAGTGGTCCAAAGTAGCTAAACTGTTTACAGAAAGGTACAAGTTTCCTCATAAAACTGGAAAACAGTGTAGGGAACGCTGGCATAACCATTTAGATCCAGAAATAAGAAATGACGTTTGGAGTGAAGAAGAAGAAAAAACACTATTTGAAGTCCAGAAAAAACTAGGCAACAAGTGGAGGGAAATATGCAAGTACTTGCCAGGAAGAAGCGACAACGATATAAAAAATCACTTTTACAGCATTGTTAGGAGAAACATTCGAGTATATAACCGTAAAAAGCCCAACCACTTAAAACTGAAAGGCTCTGTTCTGGAAATCATCAAGGACCCCCAACTTGCCAAAGTTCTTTTAGTACCTAGTAAAGAAGGTATATGTAAAAAACCCACCAATCAAACACAAGTCACTGTGCCTTTACCAGTAAAGCCCCAGTCTACTCTCAACAGCCCTGTGGTGTTTCCTGAAGAAGCAACCCCTGACCCTGGAGTTATGCGACTAGACTCACAAAGCAGCATACTAAGATTGGACTCTCAGCAAGCCAACCGTTACGACTCCCAAACAGGCTTATTGAAGCTTGACTCATTTAGTTCAGCACTAAGAGCCGACTCGTTTTTAATGAAACTAGAGTCTATGAAGAATGAAACTCACGAAGAATCCTTTAGCCGAGGGAACTCATTCAACAGTGTTGATTTTCCACTAAGCAGACAAAGCTCTAACAACTTGTTTCCACAGGACTCTTTCAAGCTGGCGACAGGGTCTTTGCCTTCGTTTATAGACATTCTGAAGCAACTTCCCGAAAAATCAAACGAAGAATCTTAATAAGTTACCTGCGACTTGACCTGCTCATTAAGGCACTCCGAATGCTTCCTCTGCTCATAGGTCTTTCGACTCCTTTTTCAAGTATTCTTTTGTTCCTTTCTACGAGTCCTGCAGTTTGGTTTCTTGAGTTCAGTTCTTTGGAGTAAAGTTCTTGGAAGCGGTCTTTTTCTTCCTTGGCTTTTTTGACTTGTTGGAGAAGCAAAGAGTGCTGGTCACTGAGCTTAGAGTGTTCTTGGGTCTTTTTGGTGAGTTGTTCTTGGAGTGATTCGTGGAGTTCTCTGAGTTCTTCAACTTTTTTTTTGGCGTCTTTTGGAGACAGTGAAGCAAGGTCCACCTTAACTATTTGTGGTTCTTCTTGTTTAACCGACTTAGGAAAGGTCACTTCTTGGGTGTCTGTGAACAAAGTGTCTTTGAAAAGACAAGGAAAAGTTTCAGCACTAGGCATTGGGGGGACTAGTTCTTCAGGGAAGTGCACAGGTCTGAGTTTCTGGTTGTACTTTCCGTTCTTGATATTTTGTAGGACTTTTCTTTGCTTTTTGATGATTTTGAGTAAGTTGTTCATTTCTTTTCTGAGGCTAGAAATCTCTTGTTTTTTTTCTTTTCTGGAATTTTTGAAGTTACTAGCTAGTTCTTGAAGTACTTGGTCTTTTTGCTCCAGTACTTGTTGGCACTGCTCTTTGGTGTTTTGTATTTGTTGTTTGTGGTTTTTTTCTTGTTGAGCTAGTTTAGTTTTGTACTCGTTTTGGACTTGTGTTTTGCCGAGTTCTTTGATCCGCGAAGGATCTGGAAGTGACCCTATGGGCTTCATGCTCTTAGGAAGAGTTTGGACGATGTTAAGTTTTTCTTCGACAAGCAACTGGGAGTTAGCCAGCATTCTTTGGAGTTCTTCGCTTTTGGTTCCAATGATGTCTCTTTGGTTGTGCTCCCAAGAAGACCTAGTGATCTCCAGTTCTTCTTGCAAACTTCTGAGTTCGTCCTTCAACTCAAGCACTTTGCGTAGGTGGTTTTCTTGGTTCTGGTATTCTAGAGTTTTGACGTGTTCGAACATTTTGTCGTTTTCTTCTATTTTCTTTTCGAGTTCTTTGTTCTTTTTGACCAAGCCTGATATCTTCTGCACTGCTTCTTTCTGAGCATGGATTTGGGAGAGTTCTTTGCTGCCGTGAGAAGCCTGCAGTAGGGAGTCTATGTCCCCTTCTATACCTAGCATTTCTAGTATTTTCCTCATTTGTTCTTCGTGTTTGTGTTCGATGACTCTGAGTTTCTCTCTGAGTTCTGACCTTTCGTCCTGGAGTTTTTTGATTTTAGAGGCTATTAAGCTTTCTGAGGGGTCTTGGGGTTCTTTGTGAACTAGGTTTCCTGGCTTGGGGTTGCATTCTTTTGAGTAGTTAAGTGTCTCCAGAGTTTCTTGGAACTTGTTTCTTTCAGGGCTGATATTGGCTACAAAGGATACCAGTCCTCTGTCTGTACAGGCGTTCTTAAGCAACTGAGTCAGTTTGTGCTGCGAAAAGTCTATGTTCAGTGAGTTAAGTGACTTAAAAACTCTGCACAAAGCGTCCAGACCAGAACTAGCGTTGAGTGCGTCAGCAAAATCTTTGCCTTTCTTGATTCTAGAGTTTTCAGACCCTGCAATTTCTGCTAGAATAAGGCTGTTGCTAGTGAGTTCACCCCAGTCTTCAGTTTTGAACTTTTGAGAAACATTAATGATGAAAAAGGTGTGTGCTCTGTGCGAGTAGTCTCCTATCCGAGACTCAATCTTGCTTCTTAGCTCAAAGGCTCTGTTAAGTAGTCTCCGTGCTGAGTTGGCCGAGTTAAGTTCAGTTTCAGTCACATTGGCAAAGTTCTTTCCGTCAAAGGACTCTAAAGGAAGGTCCATGTTCACTAAGGAGTCTAGATCATGAAAGTCCCTAACTCCCAAATCCCTTAGGACATCTCCGTGGATCTCTATAGCACTCATGCTTAGTCTGATGTCTTTTTGGGACTTGAGTCTTTCTGACTCCTCAAGCACAGACTCACAGCAAAAGCTCAGCATTCCTTTTCTGGACTCAGACCCAAAAACCGTTTGTGACTTGCCTGAGTCCAGAGAACCGTACGCCAAAAAACAAGCATCCTTTCCATCAAATATTTTGTCCACAAGTGGTTTGCACGCAGTTTCAAACACTTCTTCTTGAGAAACTTCTTCAGTAAACACTCTGTAAAAGTCAAAGTTAAACTGTTCTTTGGTCAAAGGGTCAATAAGCACTACTTCGTGGAGGTCTTTTGAAGTAGAGACTGTTTCGCACTGAGTGTTGGGCTTGACTCTTACATAGATTTTAATAGAACCGGTTTCCATGTTTAAAACTGGCAGTTTAGTTAATTAGAATAAATGCTGTCTACGGTTGGAAACTCTTCTTTGTAGCTTTCGTACTCAATTATGAAGTCGTCGTTCACGTCTTTGTAAGTCTGGCCTAAAGTTAAATCTTCCATTAGGTTCTCTCCGTCTGAGGAACTTATTTCAGGTTCAGTGTAAGTGGCTTCTTTCACGTTGGTGTAAATCTCTCTTCCTTCTTTGGACTGGACTTCTCGTGTGTTTCCGTAGAGGTTTTGAGGGAAGTTCTCTAGTTGGTCAGGTGAAGCTTTGTAGGTGTCTGTGAGGATAATCCAGGTTACATTGGTTTCGCAAGGAGTCACAGTGGTGGTTCCTGTATAGTAAAGGTAAGAAACAGGGTAGCCCAAAAACCCTCCTAAGTCCAGCACTGTGTTTATCTTAAACAGCGACCCTGAAGTTGCTTCTTTTAGCTGTGGGTTTCCAAAACCCACTTCGTTCAAAAACTGACTTTCAGTGGAGTTGCTGAAAAAAGCCACCACCACTGACAAGTTCTCGTACTGGTCCCTAAAAGACACCTGCATCTCCATTGGCAAGTACACTCCGTCCAGTGTGTGCTCGCTTGGCTGCTTAAACACTAAGTCGACAGCCCAGAAGTTGCTGTTCTGGTATTTAAAAGTTCCGAAGTCGCCGTCTACTTTGAGGGAATTGCCGTCATGGTAAAGAATAGCATTGGTTTGATAGCCGAAGTAAAACTCGATTTTGGGGTCTAGGTACTTAAAAGGAGAAGCTATGTCTATTGGAGACTGAGGTGCTTCTTCACAGTCTTCAGCCTTCACTAGCAACCCACACAATAAAACGCATATAATCATTTTAAAGAACTAACTCTAGCACAAACCATTTACTTGCAAAGCAACCCTACAAAATAACCTGATTCTAAAAATAATGCTTTAAATCCATAGTTTAAATGTTCGAATTTAACAATGCCAGCCCAGGACTAAATTCCTCCCAAAAAGTTTCAGGCAAGCACTCAACAGTTAGATCTTCAACAGAGTCCCTCAACAACGATCTGCAACTGGCCAAAAACCTAATGATCCCTAAGTCAGCCCCGATGCGTGGAGGACCAGACGCCTCAGCAGGACCAGTTCCCTTCGGTGGGCACATTTACAGTATGCACCAGGGAGAAGAGTTGCGCAAGCAAAAACAACTGCAACAAAAAGCTTACTTCTTAGAACTGACTCGTCAAGTCCACGAGAAAAAACCTGACCATCTTTCTTTTAAGATGAAAAGTGTAGGTTCTGAGGTGGACTCTTCCCCGCAAGTAGACAAGTTCGGTAAGTCTTTTTCAGAGATGGTAGGAGGAGTTCCTAGGTACAAACTCAAGTACGACATTGAGAACCACGTAGGGTTTGGAGTGAACGGAAGTCAAATCTTAGGAGGGCCTCTTCAAAGGGACGAAACTAATTTGCTTAAGAAGAAAAAAGAAGAACAGCAAAGAGAAATGCAGCGTGTTCTTCAGGCGCAAATCGAAGAAAAGCAAAAACTCAAACAGTATGAAAGAAACACCAGAATTAACTTAGAGTTGCAGCAAGAAAAAAAGTTCGAAGAAGAACTTAAACAAGAAACTTTCAATGAAAAATTGCCCAACCCCAATTTCCTTCCTAAGTCTTTTCAGGACTCTGCTTACGATGCTGAGCCAGTCCCCAACCTAGTTCCAACCTCCGTCCCTAACCTAGTTCCTAACCCACCCTCCAATTCAATCCCCAGTCTAGTTTCCAACACTGTTTCTGAGTTTCAAGAACCTAGCAAGCAAGATGAAACCATTGAGTACCTCAAAGAACTCTGCTTGAAACTCCAAAACGAACAAAGCCAACTCAAAGATAAAATAACCAACCAAGAGTCCGTCATCCAAGACCTAAAGTCCACCAAAACCCAAGACATGTCCACAGAAGAGTCACGCACTGAAAAACCCCAACGCACCAAAAACAACACCCCTAGCATCAACACCCGCTCCAAAAGAAGCACCCCCAAGTCACGCATTCCCAAACCTGAGAACCGCAAAGTTCAACACCAAATAGAGTCTGCCAAAATAGCCGCCATCGAACAAAAAATAGAAAACGCCCGCAAAAAACGCGAACAAAACCAAACCAGGGGCAAAAGCTTAAACAGAAACAAAAAAGTCAACGAGTCCAATCAGCCCAACCAGTCCAAAGTCCAAC
>PR_CR_10_Liq_1_inCRDRAFT_1001169_pt1 | contig 15205 bp, 18 predicted proteins | sample PRCRCaboRojoPR_3_FD_10241 | JGI IMG/M metagenome (IMG submission 10241)
ACCAGCTTCGGCAGGAAGACCTCGGGATTGAGCAGTATATCTGGCGCTCGCAAGATGATGCCAAAGTTCGTGACAGCCACGCTGCATATGATGACCGTGTATTCCGATGGGATAATCCCCCAGAAGGCGGGCATCCAGGCGAGGCACACAATTGCCGGTGCTATGCTGAACCTGTTGTACCGGGAGTTCAGAGCAATGTGGTACTTGCTGATTTCGCACCCACCGCAGGTGGTGTTCCTGCTCTCGACCCAACTGACGCGATACGTGGCTTGCGCGCTCTGAGTGGCGTTGGCGCGGCGCTCCTTGCATCTGATGCGTTGCAGGACTGGGCTGAAGCTATGCGTGATCGGCGCGTGGATGCGGCAGGTGCACGGCTAGGGGTCGATGTGACAACTGTCGAAGGTCGCTTGGCGGCGACAGCCTATGCCCTCGTGCAGGAAGGGATCAGTAGCAGCAGGTATCCAGTCTTGCCCAAGAACCCCGAATTTGCGCGCGTCGGAGCTGAGGCAGCAGCGCTTTACGAGTTGATGAACCCAGGCACCATTCTCGAAACGGGCGTGGGCGGCGACCCCGCAAAGCAACGCGCTTTACAGGATTTCATCGAAGCCGCCGGGGCAGCGTTCGCGCGCGGGGATTTACGGCTTCAAGAAGGTGAACTGGCGCAGGGCTGGGTCGAGATTTTCCCTGAGCTTACAGACGATGAGCGCCGTTTAGGACAGCTCCCTGGGTTTACCCCTAATCGTATTGATCAGTGGCTTGAAACCTTTCCGATTGAAGAACTGGGCCTGCCGAACAACACAGCGACACCTATTCCTAGTGATCCAACCGACAACATCATTTCAACACCCATCCCGGAAGAGACAGGGCCGAATATCGTCGAAGCTCGACCTGCGACCACAAAGACACCTGACGGCAATAGTATCCTGCCACATGGCAGCAAGGGGAGCGGGGAAGACTACATTGGCCTCAAAGGCCACGATGTTGAGCAGATTGACGATATCATCGCCAACCCTCGTCCCGATCTGAGCGGTTTTATCGAAGGCCGTGGTCGATACAAGGGCCAAGACATGACATTGTTGACGGGTCAAGACGGTCATTGGGTCGTTCTGGACCCTGATGGTAACGTCGTTGCTGTAAGCAATCGTAACGTGCCGCTAAGGGACAACGAGAACCTTCCAAGAGAAATCATCCGGCCGCTGGAGTGACCATGAACAAAAGATTCGAAGCTCTCATTGCACAGGCGCAGACTGGCGCTGGAACAGATTGGATTTCCGAGGCCGAACTGCTTGCCTTCAACGAGTATCTCGCGACGCGCGGCTACGGCGTTTCTCGCATGGAGGTGGCCCGAGCAGGAGCAGGGGGCCGCCAAGTCCCGTGGGACGTTGGCTATGGCATCTTGCCTGCCCCCATCGGCGATGACCCTGAACATTGGCTCAACCACTTCGATCCAAAGCGATCCGCCAATTATGTTCGCGAAACAGTTCAGTATGCCAAGGAAGACGGCGCACTGTTCGACTACAAGGTCTGGGCTGAACAACCTTAGAAACACCGAGAAGTTTGGTCAAAAACCCATACGTTTCTGCCCTGCCAACCCAGAGCCGCCATTGGTGCGACCGCTGCGAAAGCTCACTTTGTCCCGCAAAACCGCTGTTCGTGCCGGGGCGGGCGAAGGTCAGGCGGTTAAGGGATTTGGCCGCCAGACATGCCAAAGGATGTCCGAAACGACGTTCAAGAGAAATGATTGGCCAGGGCGGCCTAGCCGCCTTGCCCTTCTTTCTTCTCTTTGAAGGCCTTGGCGCGCTCCAGAAGCAATTTGCGCGCCGCGATGTTGGCGCGGCGGACGCGCATGGAGGTCAGGAAGGCCTCTTCGGCGGTCTGGGAGGTGGCTCCGAGGAGGCTGACGATCTCTGATATGATACTGTCGTCACCGGTAGCATCGACATATTTGATCACATCAAGGGCCAGTTCATCGGCCAGATCCTCAGTCACGCCCATGGTCTTACCTCGTGGTTTCGGTGAGGCGGCGTTTGACGTAGCCCGTGACGCTGTCGATCATCGGCTCCATGTGCGGCTCTTCGAAGAAATGGCCTGCGCCTTCGACTTCTTCGTGGCTTATNGTGATGCCCTGCTGTTCTTGCAGCTTGGAGACGAGAGCTGTCGTGTCGGCGGGAGGTGCCACGCGGTCAGCCGCGCCGTTGATGATCAGGCCCGAGGAGGGGCAGGGCGCGAGGAAGGAAAAGTCATACATATTGGCGGGCGGCGAGACCGAGATGAAGCCGGTAATTTCGGGCCGGCGCATCAGAAGCTGCATGCCGATCCAGGCGCCGAAGGAGAAACCAGCAACCCAGCAGTGCTTGGAGTTGTTGTTCATCGACTGCAGGTAGTCGAGCGCCGAGGCGGCATCGGAAAGCTCGCCCACGCCTTGGTCGTATTCGCCTTGGGACCGGCCCACGCCGCGGAAATTGAAGCGCAGCACGGTGAACCCCATGTTGTAGAAGGCATAGTGCAGGTTATAGACGACCTTGTTGTTCATCGTGCCGCCGAACTGCGGATGCGGGTGCAGGACGATGGCGATGGGGGCGTCTTTTTCTTTTTGCGGGTGGTAGCGGCCTTCGAGCCGACCCTCGGGGCCGGGAAAAATTACCTCGGGCATGGATTCCCTTGTCCTTTTTGCCAAGGTGCGGGCGGATTTCTTGACGGAATTGCTCAAGCACCTTAGAAGTGTTCTAAATTTGATCGGTACGGCACGCCCGACCTCCGCCGAAATAAGCATTGCGTGGGGTCAGGTCAATCTATTCGCGGGGAGAAGGCCATGAAACTGAGCACAAAAGGCCGTTATGCCATGGTCGCGCTGGTGGATATTGCCTTGCAGGATGCCGATGCACTTGTCACGCTGAGCGATATTGCCAAGCGGCAGGATATCTCGTTGCCCTATCTGGAGCAGCTTTTCGTGAAGTTGCGGCGGGCAGAACTTGTGTCCTCGGTTCGGGGGCCTGGCGGGGGGTATCGCCTGTCCCGTCCGGCGGCGGAAATCCGGGTCTTCGAGGTTCTGGCCGCGGTCGATGAAACGGTGGACGCGCTGCACAAGGGGGCCGGGGCCTCGGGGGCGACCTCGGGGTCGCGTGCGCAATCCATGACCAATCGCCTGTGGGAGGGGTTGAGCGCGCAGGTTTACGTTTTCCTGCATCAAACACGGTTGAGCGACGTTGTGGGCAATGGATTGGCCCCGTGCCCTGCGGTGCCGACCTTCTTTGCGGTGGTGGACGACGAGTGATTTTCACAGCAGCAAGGATTGCGCCGCCTGCGGCGACGCCGGGGCGGGGGGCGTTGCCCCCCACGTTGAAAACCTGCGATTTTCAACGTTCCCCCCAGGATATTTTTGAACAGAAGAAGATGGGGCGGGCGTGAGCCGGGTTTATCTGGATTACAATGCAACAGCCCCGATACGGCCCGAGGCGCGTGAGGCCATGATCCGGGCGATGGATTTCGTGGGCAACCCGTCATCTGTGCATGGCGAGGGGCGCGCGGCCAAGGGTTTGATCGAGCGGGCGCGGGGGCAAGTGGCGACTGCGCTCGGGGCCGATGGGGCGGATGTGATTTTCACTTCGGGGGCCACGGAAGCGGCGGCTTTGGCCTGTGCCGGGCGGGGTTTGCATGGCGCGGCGGTGGAGCATGATGCGGTCAAGGCCTGGATCACGGTGGATTTGGCCGTGGATGCCATGGGGAAGGTAGCGGTTCGGGATCCGGCGCAATCGGTGTTGCAATTGGCCAATTCGGAAACCGGCGTGGTGCAGGTGTTGCCCGATGGATTGGCCATGTCCGATATGACGCAAGGCTTTGGCAAGCTGCCTTTGGCCTTCAACTGGTCGGGCTGCGAGATGGCGATTGTCTCGGCCCATAAGCTGGGCGGGCCGAAGGGCATTGGCGCCTTGGTGGTAAAACGTGGCACGGAGGNGGCGGCGCNGATCANGGGCGGGGGCCAGGANATGGGCCGCCGCTCGGGGACCGAGAACCTGATCGGGATTGCCGGGTTCGGGGCGGCGGCGGAGGCGGCCATGCGCGATCTNTCCGATGGAATTTGGGAGCGGGTTGCNGAATTTAGAAAGATTCTAGAAAAAGTCGTTGCAGCCGAAGCAAAAGGGACTATTTTTGTCGGGAAAGACGGCGCGCGGCTGCCCAACACCCTATGCATGGTCACGCCCGGATGGAAGGGCGAGACGCAAGTGATGGCAATGGATTTGGCAGGCTTTGCGGTGTCCAGCGGCTCGGCCTGTTCCAGTGGGAAGGTGCGGGCCAGTGGGACGCTGGAGGCGATGGGGCTTAGTCCGGAAGACGCGGCTTGCGCTTTGCGGGTCTCATTGGGACCCGAGACGACAGAAGAGCAGGTCATGCGCTTTGGCGAAGCATGGCTGACGCAATGGAAGAAGCACCGCGCCCGGGTGGCGTGACAAGACAACCAAGGAGGTGGCCTTATGGCGGCACTGGATGACACACAGGTAAAGGAAGGCGTTGACCAAGAGACGGTCGATGCGGTTCGCGAGGTTGGCGGCGCTTACAAATACGGTTGGGAAACCGATATCGAGATGGATTATGCCCCCAAGGGTCTGACCGAAGATATCGTTCGCCTGATCAGCGAAAAGAATGGTGAGCCGGAGTGGATGACCGAATGGCGTCTTCAGGCTTATCAGCGCTGGTTGCAGATGAAAGAACCCGACTGGGCGATGCTGGATTATCCAGAAGTGGATTTCCAGGAACAGTATTATTACGCCCGCCCCAAGAGCATGGCGGAAAAGCCCAAATCGCTGGATGATGTCGACCCCAAGCTGCTTGAGACCTATGAAAAGCTGGGTATTCCGCTGAAGGAACAGATGATCCTTGCCGGGGTGGAAGGCGCCGAGGACGCCCCTGCGGAGGGCCGCAAGGTGGCTGTGGATGCGGTGTTTGACTCTGTCTCCGTTGGCACGACTTTCCAGAAAGAGCTTGAGAAGGCCGGGGTGATCTTCTGTTCGATCTCGGAAGCGATCGAAAAGCACCCCGAATTGGTCAAGAAATACCTCGGATCGGTCGTACCGGTGAGCGACAACTTCTATGCCACGCTCAATTCGGCGGTCTTCTCCGATGGCTCGTTCGTTTACGTGCCGCCCGGTGTGCGCTGCCCCATGGAACTCAGCACATATTTCCGGATCAATGCCGAGAATACAGGGCAGTTCGAGCGGACGTTGATCATTGCCGACAAGGGATCTTACGTGAGCTACCTTGAAGGCTGCACCGCGCCGCAGCGCGACGAAAGCCAGCTGCACGCGGCGGTGGTCGAGATCGTCGTCGAGGAAGACGCCGAGGTGAAATATTCGACCGTGCAAAACTGGTTCCCCGGGAACGAGGATGGCACGGGCGGCATTTACAACTTCGTCACCAAGCGGGCCGATTGCCGGGGTGACCGGGCAAAGGTGATGTGGACGCAAGTGGAAACCGGGTCGGCCGTCACCTGGAAGTACCCGTCGTGCATTCTGCGCGGCGATGACAGCCAAGGCGAGTTTTACTCGATCGCCATCACCAATAACCACCAGCAGGCCGATACCGGCACGAAGATGGTGCATCTGGGCAAGAACACCAAGTCGCGGATCGTCTCGAAAGGGATCAGCGCGGGTGTGGCGCAGAACACCTATCGTGGCCTCGTGTCGATGCACCCCAAGGCCAAGAACAGCCGCAACTACACTCAGTGTGACAGCCTGCTGATCGGTGATAAATGCGGGGCGCATACGGTGCCTTATATCGAGGTCAAGAACAACTCCTCGCGCGTGGAGCATGAGGCGACCACGTCGAAGGTGGATGACGACCAGATGTTCTATTGCCGCCAGCGTGGCATGGACGAGGAAGAGGCCGTGGCCTTGGTCGTCAACGGGTTCTGCAAGGACGTGTTGCAGGCGCTGCCGATGGAGTTTGCCATGGAGGCGCAGCAATTGGTTGCGATTTCGCTGGAAGGGTCGGTGGGTTAAGGCCACCGTCCTCTGTGACGAGGATTGCGCGATGATCATCACCACAACCAACAGCGTCGAAGGCCGCAAGATCACCGATTACCGCGGGATCGTGGTGGGCGAGGCTATCATGGGCGCGAATATCTTTCGGGATTTCTTTGCCCAGATAACCGATGTCGTCGGTGGCCGCTCGGGCGCTTATGAAAGCAAGTTGCAGGATGCGCGCGACACGGCGCTCAACGAACTTGAGCAACGCGCGGCGGCGCTTGGGGCCAATGCCGTTGTTGGCGTCGATCTGGATTACGAAGTTGTGGGCGAGTCGATGTTGATGGTCTCGGCCAGTGGCACGGCTGTCGTGCTGGACTGAATGGAATGAAGGGGGCAGAGCGGCCCCGTGAAGAACACGAGTTAGGAGCGAAAACATGTTGGAAATCAAGAACCTGCACGTTGATCTTGAGGAAGAGGAGAAAACCATCCTCAAGGGTGTGGACCTGACCGTGGAAGCGGGCAAGGTACATGCGATCATGGGGCCGAATGGCTCGGGCAAGTCGACCTTGTCCTATGTTTTGTCGGGGCGTGATGGCTACGAGGTGACCGAAGGTTCGGCGACGCTGGAAGGCGAAGACATTCTGGAGATGGAGCCGGAAGAGCGCGCGGCGGCTGGCCTGTTTCTGGCGTTTCAATACCCGGTGGAAATTCCCGGTGTGGGCAATATGACCTTCATGCGCACGGCTTTGAACGCGCAGCGCAAGGCGCGTGGCGAGGAAGAGATGAGTGCTGCGGATTTCCTCAAGCTGGTGCGCGAGAAGGCAGCCACCTTGAAGATGAGCAACGACATGCTCAAGCGGCCCGTCAACGTTGGCTTCTCGGGCGGTGAGAAGAAGCGTAACGAAATCCTGCAAATGGCGGTTCTGGAACCCAAGATGTGCATCCTGGACGAAACCGACTCGGGGTTGGACGTGGACGCGATGAAGCTGGTCTCGGAAGGGGTGAACGCCCTGCGTGACGAGGGCCGGGGCTTTCTGGTGATCACCCATTATCAGCGCCTTTTGGATCACATCAAACCGGATGTCGTGCACATCATGGCCGATGGCAAGATCATCAAGACTGGCGGTCCGGAATTGGCGCTTGAGGTCGAGAAAAACGGCTATACCGATCTGCTTGGGGAGGTGGCGTAATGGCATTGCCGCAGGCAAAACAGGACGCGACCGAAGCTCGGCTGAGCGCGGTGACCTTGCCCCAAGGGGCGGGGTGGCTCATGCAGTTGCGCGAGGCGGCCATCGCCCGAGTGCGCGAGATGGGCCTGCCGACGGCGCGGGACGAGTATTGGAAATTCACCAAACCCGATACGCTTGTGCAGGCCGATGCCCCCGAGGCGGCGCTGTTCGATGAGGGCGAGGCGCCTATCTTCGATAGGATTGACAGGCTGAAGGTTGTCTTCGTCGACGGTGTGTTCGACGCCGAGGCCAGCGATGACCTGTCGCTTGAGGGTTTGAGCATCGAACGGCTTTCGGATGTGGCGCAGGCCGACATCCATTGGGCGAAAGAGCTTTACGGCAGCTTGGAAGAGCGCGGCCAGGATCCGGTGCATCGCCCGCTTGCGGCGCTGAACACGGCGCTGGCCGAGGATGGCGTTGTGATCCATGTTACCGGCAAGGTAAGCAAACCCGTAAACCTGATTTATCACCATAAATCAACCAGTTCCGATGCGATCCTGCACCATGTTATCAAGCTCGATGCCGGCGCGGACCTGACCGTTCTGGAGAACGGCCCTGCGGCGGCGCGGTTCAACAAGGTGATGGAAGTGGACGTGGCCGATGGCGCGGCATTTCACCATGTGCGCACCCAAGGGCGTGACCATGAGCGGCGCGCGGCGACCCATATCTTTGCCCGCGTGGGGAAAGAGAGTGCCTTCAAAACCTTCACCCTGACAGCCAATGGTGTGCTGACGCGGAATGAATGCGTGGTCGAGATGGTGGGCGACAATGGTGTGGCGCATGTCGCCGGGGCCTGCGTGGGCGACGGGGATTTCCACCATGACGACACTGTTTTCGTCACCCATGACGCGCAGAACTGTGAAAGCCGCCAGGTGTTCAAGAAGGTGCTGCGCAACGGGGCCAAGGGGATTTTCCAAGGCAAAATCCTTGTCAAACCCGATGCGCAGAAAACCGATGGCTACCAGATCAGCCAATCCTTGCTTTTGGATGGCGATAGTGAGTTCAACGCCAAGCCAGAGCTTGAGATTTACGCCGACGATGTGGCCTGTTCGCATGGCTCGACCTCAGGCGCGATTGACGAGGATGCGCTTTATTACCTGCGGGCACGGGGCGTGCCCAAGGCGATCGCCACCGACATGCTAACCCTGTCGTTCCTTGCCGAAGCGGTCGAGGAAATCGAGAACGAGGGCCTGCGTGACGAAATCACCGAACGGCTTGAGGGCTGGTTGGAGCGGCGGCGCGGCTGATGCCTGTCACACGCGATATCGCGGCCTCTTACAAGGGGCCGCGCACCGTTTTCCGCAGGCTTCTGGCCATGGGTGAAAACGAGGGCCGCGCGCTTGCCATTCTGATGGCGGGCTGCGCGGTGACTTTCGTTGCGCAATGGCCAAGGCTGTCGCGGGAGGCACACCTGACCGAGCAGGATGTTTACCCGATGATGGGTGCCTCGCTTTTGGCATGGATGTTCATTGCGCCGCTGATTTTTTATCTTCTGGCCTTGCTGAGCGGGCTGATCTTGCGGGTTTTCGGAGGCAAGGCGGGCGGATTTGCCACGCGGCTTGCGCTTTTCTGGGCCTTTCTGGCGGCCAGTCCCTTGATACTGTTGAATGGATTGGTTGCGGGGTTCATCGGGCCCGGCGCAGCCTTGGCTCTGGTTGGCGCGCTTTGGTGCGCCGTGTTCTTGTGGTTCTGGCTGGCCAATCTACGCGAAGCCGGGTGGGGGTAAGCATGGTCTTGGCTGATTGGAAGGCACTGTTCGTTCTGACGTTGAAGGCACCGCGCGACGGTGCGCAGCAGCTTCTGTCGCTCGGGCTGCCGGCGCAGGCTTTGTGGATTGCGCTTTCTCTTGTCTCGGTCGTCACCTCGATGATCTTTGCCGGGTTGCTGCAACTGGCGCCAATGCCACAGGACGAGATGGGCGAACTGGTGCGCACGATGCCCGCCTATGACGCGCCCCTGATCTTTGCGCTTTTGCAATGGGCGCGGGCGGTTGTCACGGTTTTCGTGCTATTCTGGGTCGGGCGAACCTTCGGTGGCACCGGTCGTCTTGTCGATATTCTGGCGATCATCACTTGGCTTCAGGCGGTGACCTTTTGCTTGATGCTGGGCATCGTCGTGCTAGGTGCCTTGTTGCCCTTTGTCAGTTCCATTCTCATCCTCGTGATGGCGGTTTGGTGGGTCTGGGCCGTGGTTTCGTCCTTGGATGTGGCGCATGGCTTTGACAGCATGATAAAGGCCGCCGCGGTCTTGATCGTGTCGGTTATCGGGGCGACGATTGGCCTGTCAATTTTCATCGGGGTTATGGCCTCGGTCTTCGTTGGGACGACTTGAGATGCTGGATGTCAAAAAGATACGTGCCGATTTCCCGATTCTCACGCGCGAGGTGAACGGCAAGCCGCTCGTCTATCTGGACAACGGGGCCAGTGCGCAGAAGCCGCGGGTGGTGATTGATGCGGTGATCAAAGGCTATGCCGAGGAATATGCCAATGTGCATCGCGGTTTGCATTACCTGAGCAATCTCGCGACCGAGAAATACGAGGGCGTGCGAGGGATCATCGCACGCTTTCTGGGTGTCGCGGACGAGGACCAGATCATCCTCAATTCCGGCACCACCGAAGGAATCAATATGGTCGCCTATGGCTGGGCCATGCCACGGATGGAAGCGGGTGATGAGATCCTCCTGTCGGTGATGGAGCATCACGCCAATATCGTGCCGTGGCATTTCCTGCGCGAGCGGCAAGGCGTCAACCTCAAGTGGGTGGATGTGGATGCCACCGGGCATCTGGACCCGCAAAAGGTGATTGACGCCATCGGCCCCAAGACCAAGCTGGTGGCGATTACCCAGCTTTCGAACGTCTTGGGCACCAAGGTGGATGTGAAAGCCATTTGCGATGCGGCGCGCGAAAAGGGCGTACCGGTTCTGGTGGATGGTTCACAGGCGGCTGTGCACATGCCGGTGAATGTCGATGAGTTGGGCTGTGATTTCTATGCGATCACGGGGCATAAGCTGTATGGTCCTTCGGGGTCGGGCGCGATTTTCGTGCATAAGGATCGGCTGGCCGAAATGCGCCCCTTCATGGGCGGCGGCGATATGATCCGCGAGGTCAGCAAGGACGAGGTGACCTATAACGATCCGCCGATGAAGTTCGAGGCGGGCACACCCGGAATTGTGCAGACGATCGGGTTTGGCGTGGCGCTTGAGTATATGATGGACGTGGGCATGGAGGCGATTGCCGCCCACGAGGACACNCTGAGCCGCTACGCNCAGGAGCGGTTGACCGGCCTCAACTGGCTGCACCTGCAAGGTACNCGGCCCGACAAGGCGGCGATCTTTTCCTTCACCATGGAAGGGGCGGCCCATGCCCATGANATCAGCACGATCCTTGATAAAAAAGGCGTGGCGGTGCGCGCCGGGCATCACTGCGCCGGGCCGTTGATGGATCACCTGGGGGTGACGGCGACCTGCCGCGCGTCTTTTGGGATGTACAACACCACCGAGGAGGTGGATGCCCTTGTCGATGCGCTGGAACTGGCGCATGAGTTGTTCGGCTGAGGGCCGGACCCGAGACTTATACAAAAATAGTTGTTGAATTTTGGCCCGTGGCATAAGCTCTAGGGGCTTAATCGCAGGTCAGTCTGTCCGATTAAATCTGTTTTCCAAGTATTTCCTGTGCCTGTTCTATTAGCGGAACCATAGCAAAGGGGTATTTTAAAATGCGAATTGTCGCGATTTCTTCAGCGGTTTTCATCCTTGGGCTTGCGGCCGGTTGTAGCCAATCCGAACCCGAACCGGCGCCGATCATGCCGGAACCCGTATATGACAAATACGGGAATGAGGTTGGTTCAGGTGGATGCTCCCAAGTCGCCGGGACTGCAGATTGTCTTCCGCCGGACGATTACCGGACACCGGGCACGCATCGCGGTGGCGGTGGCGGGGGCGGTGGCACGCCTGGCACAGGTGGCGGCACACCCGGTGCAACTGGCGGAGCTACAGCTGGCACGCCGTAATATCACGGTAGGATCATTCTCTTTATGGCGAGGTCGCACGCCGTTTTGGCGTTGCGGCCTTTTCGCGAAGCAGATATAGACGCCGGCAAACGCACCTGTAGCTCAGCTGGATAGAGCGCTGCCCTCCGAAGGCAGAGGCCAAAGGTTCGAATCCTTTCAGGTGCGCCATCTCACATTTGTTGCTGCAAATGTCACCTAAAGCCTTGAAAGGTAAGGCTAAATTAGGTGTTCGAAGTCCCTGATTTCGGCAGTAGGGGACAGGCTCTACAAAAGCCAGTCTCAAGACTGTTTTCTTCAGGGCCAAATCTGAATTATTCCATATACTCCAAGGGTTTGAGAGGAATCGCATCGCGTGTTCGAACGACTCCTCGAAGGTATGTCTAGGCTTGCCACTTTGGGCGAGCTGTTCTTCAGCTAGAACCTTTTCACGTTCCAGCTTAGCGATACGCTTCTCGTATGCGGAAACGACGGAGTCGCTGCTCGCATCGACGATCCGATCCAGGAGCTGATCAACCTGCTTTTCGATCTTTTTGATGTTCGCCTTCAAACCCTTAGTGGATTCGGTCGCCTTGGCGAGCCGCATGTCCCAAGCATCACGGAACATTGCCTTAACCAGCGCGAACAGGTTTTCTGCGGGCTGTAAGCGCTGCAAGACGTCTTCGAACTCGCCTTCAAGCTTCTCACGCTTGATCGACTTTCGATAGCTTGGGCAGCCCTTCGTCGGGCAGAGATAGTAGGGATACTTCTGCTTCTTGCCCTGCGACCAGCAGGCGGTCAGCGGCTTCTCACAATCGTTGCAGAGGACGAATCCGCGAAGCGGGAAGTCCGCACTGATATCCTTGCGCGCGGGAGCCTTGGCTGTGCCTTTGAGCCGCGACTGTATCTTTTCGAAGGTCTCAAAGCTGATCAGGCCTTCATGCTGGCCTTTGCGCATAGAGACGTTCCAGTTGGGTGCTTCGACATAGCCCGCGTAGATGACGCGGGTGAGCATATCGTTGACGCGTTGATTGCGAATTTCGCCGCCAGGCAAATCCTTTGGGAAGGACGGCTGGCGCTCAAGGAAACGCTTTACCTCGACCTGCGTTTCGAAGCGTCCCGAAGCGTAGCCTTCGAGCGCTTCCTGCAAGACAGAGGCGTTGGGCTCATCACGCACCAGTACCTTGCCATGGCCGCTGACGCGCTCGTAGCGGTAGCCCACAGGTGCCTGAAAAACCCAATAACCGTTCTGGACCCGTGCCCGCATGCGGTTCACGGTTTGCTCGCCGTTCTTCTGGCGCTGATGCTGAGACACCGACGCCAGAAGGTTTTCGACGAGCTGCGAGTCGGAATCTTCCCCGAACTCGATAGACGGGCTGACGAGCACGCCGCCAGCATCGCCGATCTTCACGCGCAGTTCGAAGTGAGCCATCAGGCCGCGAGCAAGGCGGCTGATGTCATCAATGATGACCGCATGCGGCTCTTTGCGGTTGGCACTCAGGAAGGACAGCATCGCTTGCATGCCAGGGCGTGAGGTGAGGCTTCCTGAACTGTCGTCACGGAAGACCTCTTTGACCTCATAACCCTTGTACTTGGCAAACTCGCGACAGCGCGTCTCCTGTGAGGATAGGCCGTCGCCGCGTACCGTTTGCTTCGCACTCGATACGCGGCAGTAGATGACAGCTTTGCTGATTTCTGGACTATGATCTTCGTGATAGTTCATTTCGCCTCCGGTCGGGCAGGCATGTCGTGCCCCGTCTCGTTGTCTTCTGCATCCGACAATCCTAGCCGATTGAACTCAGCTTTGGGGCCGTCAGCTTCGGTTTCATGATCTTTTCCACAGACTTCTTGGAGAGGATGAACGCCAAAGCCCATCTCGACGAATGCCACGATGATCGACCACAGCGCTTGCAGATACTCTTCCTTCTGCGCGTCGGTCATATCCGCGCTATCGAGAAGAGCTTGGTATTTATCAACGTCAACGCGGACAACTGCTTTCGCGGACGCATCGAAGCGTTCTTGCAGGTCGAAACCTGCGAAGTTTAACTCATCCTTCATGGCACAATCCTCCTGAAGAATGTTTTTCCTAGTTCTTTTCATTTTACCACTTTCCGCTGTAACCCTACAAATTCTGCGGGTTTTAGAAGGGTATGCCATCGTCCATCTCTCCTTTGGCTTGCTGTTCATTTCTTCTTTCTGCGAAGCGATTTTCTGCTTCCTCGCTGCGCCTTCGATAGATTTCGCTGAGAACATCGATTTCATGCCGATACAGAGAATAAAGCTCAGCATGCATGTGCTCTTCCATTTGTTCGATTGCGCGCCAAAGCAGGATTTTGGCGTATTCTTTCAGATCATCATCGTCAGATGTGAATTCAGCGATGCGATCCAGTTTTTCACTGTGAATGCGACCGAGGCTGATTTTGAAAACATGCTCTGACATTACAGAACTCCTTCAATTAGCTGGTTCCAGTCGAGCGGCAGGAAGGTGACGACCTGACACCGCTCTCCGTATTCGGGGATTTCCACGCGGCGGCCTTGGACGCCGTAATAGGCGCACCATGCGACCGAGTTGCAGGAGCCGTAGCCGCGCATCGGGTGCCTGCACTGGTATTCCCAGCCGACATGCGGCGTGCCGATGAACACGACGAAGCCCGATGCGCCCGCCAGCGCAATCATGCCAGGGCGAAGCAGGACGGCCTTGATTGCCCCGCCAATGCGACGGCGCAGCCGCTTGAATGCTCCTTCCGGACGTTTCGACGGCTTGGCACCCAGAACTTTGACGTCGAACTTGCTCATGGTTTTCCTCCCTTCTTTTCGCGTGCGAGCTCGTAGCTGAGGCGCACGAGCGGCTTCACGTCAGGGAAGTCGCCCTCGACAGGGTTGACCGTCGCCCACTCACGCCACGGCGAGACGAACCAGAACGGGATGCGCTCGCCGAGGATCGGCTTCACGCCTTTGACCAGCAGCAGTTGCTGCCCCTGACCAAGCTGCATGATCTCTTCAGGCCGCATGAGCGGCTGCCCCGTCTCGGACAGGCTTTCGCCGATCTCATCGGTGTCAGAGCGCCCGAGATTGTGGTTCTTGGTCTTGACGGTCTTCTGGCCGAGTTCCCGCGACAGGGATTGCGCAAGCTCCGCGCTATTGACGGCAAAGAACTGACGGACTTCGGCCTGCGACTGGATCGTCTTGGCCGTGTTCGGGCCATAGATGCGCACCAGCTCTGCGAGTTCCTGCACGATCATCCAGACCCGCACGCCCAGCCCAGGCAGGGCGGTCAGGCTTTCGGCGAGCCCTGCGAGCTTGCCGATATTGGCGAACTCATCGAGCATGAAGAGCACTTCGCCCTTATCCTTTGAACGTGCGACTGCCGTGATCGCCTGATTGACGATCAGGCCGAGCGCCGCGCCGTGCGAAGCGATCTTGTCAGGCGGGAAGGCCAGATACAGGGTGACGTTGCCCGTCTTGAGATCGGCCAGCGATATGTCCGACGCGCTGACTGCATCGGCCAAGTACCCGCCAGGCTCATAGATCGAGAGGTACTGGATCGCGCCCGCGCGGAAGTCACCAAACAGATCGGGATTGTCTTCCATCTGATGAGCGAGATCATCGCCCAGATCGGCGAGGATGCCGCCCAGAACATCTTCGCGGCACATCGCGTCAACCGTGCGCTCAAGGCGCTTGGGGTTGGCGATGATGCGCCACATCTCAGGCAGCGTGCAGCGCTTGGGCGCGCACAGCGAAAGATACAGCAGGACGGCGCGCATGATGGCGCGTGAGCCTTCGCGGAAAAACTGGTTCCGTGTGTCTTCGGGCTCAGGGAAAAGCTGCATCACGATGGCCTTGACCTCATCGGTCAGGCCGCGCTGTCTGGCGGGATCGCCCGCCATGGCGATCAGGTTTTCCAGCGGGTTGATGCGGTCTTGTTGCAGACCGTGCAGCCCCCATGGATTGAAGACCGCCACATCCTGACCGAGCCGTTCGCGGCGGTGCGCTGCCGTCATTGCGGCCAGTTCACCCTTCGGATCGGTG
>PR_CR_10_Liq_1_inCRDRAFT_1001170_pt1 | contig 15204 bp, 11 predicted proteins | sample PRCRCaboRojoPR_3_FD_10241 | JGI IMG/M metagenome (IMG submission 10241)
GATTCAGATCGAGCGAGCTACGGGAGAGCAGCCCGCCGAGAGGATCTGCATCTGCTTGCCCGCCTAGCCCGCTATGGAACGCGCCACCCTGGTTCGTTACCCACAATCGTTTCGTCGGTTACCAGAACTGGCTTGCGAAGCGCGCTGAGCGGCGTGGGATGGGCGTCACTGCCAAGCGAAGATTGGCGTGCGAGAGGAGTCACACGGTGAGCGTTCGGTCGCGGTTGAACGCGTTGTATGTGAATCGGCGCGAGGTACGCAAGTCCCGCCGGCTTACGGGGTTTTCCAGCTACTCGCAATTCGGCGAGGACGCCATCTTGAACAGTCTGGTCGGAGATAGGCAGGGCGTCTACTTAGACATCGGTGCTGGCCATCCGGTGACCTACTCCAATACTTACGCCTTCTATCGTCGAGGGTGGAGCGGTGTTCTCGTCGAGCCACCACCTTCGAATGTCGAGCATGCGCAGCGTGTGCGCCCGAGAGATACGGTTGTCGGCGCATTGTGCGGTGATGAGACAAAAGGGCTAGTGGATCTTTACGAATACAGCCAGTATGAGTACTCAACAACCGAGCCTGAACGGGTGGCAGAACTTTCGGCACGTGGTCTCGAACCAGTTGCACTCCATCAACTTCCAATTCGAGGTATCGATGACCTAGTTGCCACCCATCAACTCGAGGCGATCGATATCTTGAGTGTGGACGTGGAAGGGGCTGAAATGTCGGTACTCCTGAGTGCGGATTGGTCCCACTTCCGACCACACATTGCCGTTATCGAAGAGTGGGAGTCTCCGATACGGGAGCGGACCGCAGTATGGGACTTCATGCAACGGCAGGGTTACGAACTAAGCGCGGTGACCGGATTCTCTTCGATTTACGTAGCAAGGTAGTCGCTGATCGAAGGCTGCTCAGTCCATCTGACTCGCCATAGCCGAACGATATGCGGTGGTCAGATCTTGCGCGTCGATCTCAGCGTGGATATCACGCTGACCGATCACGAAATGGTGGAGTCCGCATGCGCGAGCCAGATTTGCGAAGATGGGCGAGGCGTCCGCCGGCATCGGCGGAAGGATCTCGATCACCGAGGATCCGGGTGCCATCCAAATCATGTTGGTCAGTCCTGCCCCGTGCTGGCCGATGAGGACACCGGCATGAGAGTGCAAGAGGATCTGCTCGTAGATGTCTGACTGGGCACCATCGATGATCTCGACGTTCGGGTCCTCCCAGGATTTCACGACGTCAACCAGGTTGGGCACGCTTCGCTTCTGGGAACCGGACTCCGGCCACTCGGCGGCTGGTGTTGCGAAAAAGTCATCGAAGCTGGCTCGATCGCTGACCACTGTGACTGGATGCGGCGGAGTGTCAGATGCCCGTGCTCGCGCGATGGCCCGCGTACGCTCGGCGAAGACTGCGATTTCTCGTGGTGGGAATTGATCGGGAAAATCCATTCCGCGCAAGACTCGGTGTTCCTGCAGATCACCGGCGAGAACGTGGAGCACATCTCCCACCGTCATGATTTCGACCTCGCTGGATTCCGGCAGGATGTCGAACCACCTGTTCATCGGTCCGCAGTCGCGGACGGCGATTCGCTTACCCGGGTTAGCCGCTGTCCAGTGAAAGACGGGTGCGAGGTAGCCGAGCAGGAAGTGGTAGTACTGCTGGACCGATCCGTTCCACTGGTTGGGAATCAGGACCACTCGTTCCTCGGGTGACCTGCGCCGGATACGTCCGGCGAATGATGCCCAGCGGCTCACGATCGGCCAGGCAGTGCGGCGAGATAACTTCCGTACCCGCTCTTCTTCAGGTCATCGGATAGGCGAATCAACTGTGCATCATCGATCCAGCCGTTACGCCAGGCGATCTCCTCGACGCAACCGACCTTCGTTCCAGTGCGGTCTTCCATCACACGGACGAACTCCCCCGCGTCTTGCAGCGACTTGAAGGTGCCCGTGTCTAGCCAGGCGGTGCCCCGTTCAAGGACGGTAACCGTCAATGAACCGGCCTGCAGATAGTGATCGTTGACTGCGGTGATTTCGAGTTCGCCGCGTGCGGAAGGTGTGATTCCCTTGGCTACTTCCACTACGGATGAGTCATAGAAGTACAGACCGGGAACGGCGAAGTTGCTCTTCGGGTTTGCTGGCTTCTCTTCGATCGACAGCGCGACACCGTTGTCGTCGAATTCGACCACTCCGTATTCGGAAGGATTCGCAACCTCGTAGGCGAAGACGTGGCCACCGGAAACACCGGTCAACTCAGATAGGTGCCGCCCCAGACGAGGTCCGTAGAACAGGTTGTCACCCAAAATCAGCGCGGCTGCATCGTCGGCGAGGAATTCCTCTGCGATGAGAAAGGCCTGTGCCAGACCCTCGGGCTTCGGCTGCACTGCGTAGGCGATCGACATCCCCCACGCGGAGCCATCACCGAGTAGCCGGGAGAAAGACTCCGAATCTTCCGGTGTGGTGATGATCAGGATCTCGCGAAGACCCGCAGCCATCAGGGTGGACAGAGGATAGTGGATCATCGGCTTGTCGTAGACGGGCAGCAGTTGCTTGCTTACACCCTTTGTTATCGGCCATAGTCGTGAGCCGGTTCCGCCGGCCAGAATGATCCCCTTCACGACAGGCAGGCTAGCGAGTCTTGCGTGGGAGTAGTCCGCGAGCGGTGCCCTTCGCCTTCTCCCAGCGCTGTCCCTCGAGGACCAACCCCAAGGTCTGGTTCACGGCTACCCGCCGGATGGTCCGCAAGGCATGACGTGGTGATTCGGCGAATTCCGCGGGGAGGAGCCGAATGCGACTGCGCAACATCGAGGCACGTCGATCCGGCGAATGCCCGGTAACCATCACCGTCCGCCGGCCCAACCGCACGGCCTGACTGCGACCGATCGAGTGATCCGACGCTAAGGCCCTGGGCCACGCCGATCGTGAATCCAGCCCGACGCAAGGCCAAGCAGGCCGCGGCATCGACCGCATCCATACCCATCGACTCGTCGAAACCGCCCACCTGGTGCATGGCAGCCGCATTCCACAATGTCCCGGTCTGGATGATTTCTTGGGTAGTCGCGTTCGGGTGAGCCGCAGACAGCGGGTAGGTCATGGGGCCACTGGCGTCCTCGATCATCTCGGCCCCGATTGCGCCCAGGGGTTCACCCCCTTCCAGTCGTGACGAAGCGGAATCCAGCAATTCGGGCAAGTAGTTCGTGGCGATCATGCTGTCCTGGTCGACGGTGAGGATCCAGTGAGCCTCTGCCAGCTGGGCGACCGCCAATCCCTCGTTGAGCCCACGGGCGATCCCCGCGTTCCCCGCATGGCGCAACACATCCACATTGGGAATCGAAGCGACTTCACGCAGCACTGCATCACTCGTGCAAGGGCTGGCATCGTCACTGACCACGATCGGATAGCCGCTTTCCCGTATCGCCGAGACCAGGGAGGGCAGTTGTCCGGGGGGAGCGAATGTCGGGATGACAACCACCACGGAAGGCTCGACGCTCACCAGAGGAGGGTAGCCCCGATAGGCTCACGGCTGAGTTCGCGAAGAAGGATCGACGCGAGATAGTTCGAAACGTACGGAGGATCGGGTGGCTGAGACCAAGCGCGCCTTCATCACCGGTGTCACGGGGCAAGATGGCTCGTACATGGCGCAGCAGTTGCTGGAGAAGGGCTACGAGGTCCATGGCCTAGTGCGCCGATCAAGCACGTTCAATCGTTCACGCATCGACCATCTGCACCACGATGAGCATCTGCCGGGCAAGAACCTGCACCTGCACTACGGGGATGTGACCGATGCCGCCCGCATGCATCAACTGATTGCGGCCCTGCGGCCGCACGAGGTCTACAACCTCGCGGCGCAATCCCACGTGCGTGTTTCATTCGACGAGCCCCTGTACACGGCCAACGCAACAGGGCTCTCGACTCTCAATATCCTGGAAGCGATCCGCAGTGTGGATACCAGCATCCGCTTCTACCAGGCATCGACCAGTGAGATGTTCGGTGCATCGCCGCCTCCGCAGAACGAAGACACTCCCTTCTACCCGCGTAGCCCGTACGGCGCGGCGAAGGTCTACAGCTACTGGATCACTCGCAACTACCGCGAGGCCTATGACATGTTCGCGGTGAACGGACAACTGTTCAACCACGAATCACCCCGGCGCGGGGAGACTTTCGTGACGCGCAAGATCACGCTGGGCGTCGCGAATATCGCGAAGGGGAATCAGAAAGAGCTCTGGATGGGCAACCTCGATGCCATTCGCGACTGGGGCTATGCACCGGAGTACACAGAGGGCATGTGGCGGATGCTGCAAGCCGATGAGCCGGATGATTTCGTACTCGCCACCGGCACCGCTTACACGATCAAGGACTTCCTGGCGCTGGCCTTCGAACATGCTGGGTTGAATTGGGAGGAGTACGTCAAGTTCGACCCGAAGTTCCTGCGTCCTACTGAGGTAGACGAGTTGATCGGCGATGCGTCCAAGGCTCACGACAAACTCGGCTGGAAAGCCCAGGTACTGCCACCGGAACTTGCCAAGATCATGGTCGATGCGGATATCGCACGCCTCGATGGTGCACCCGAGGGTCAGTTCTGAATCGACATTCGGCCTCCCCGGTGCGCGCACTCATCACCGGTGCGGCCGGTCAAGACGGAACGATCCTGTCGACGATGTTGAGCCGACAGGACGCACGCATAACGGGCTTGATCAAGCCGGGCACGGATTATCAGCGACTAGCCCGCTACGTACCGAGTATCGATGTCATCGAGGTCGACCTATCCGATACGCAAACGTTGCGCGAGGTGGTGAGAGACACAGCACCAACGCACATCTGGAACTTCGGAGGATTCACCGCTCCGGGGGAATCCTGGAGTCATGAAGAGGAAGTCCAGCGCATCAACGTAGATGCGGTCCAGGCCCTCTTGTCCTGCGCCATCGAACTCAAGGAACCAGCGAGAGTCTTCCAGGCCTCGTCCTCACACATCTTCGAAGGAACCGATCGTTCTCCGCAGCACGAAAACTTCGAGTTAACTCCGCATAGTCCCTACGCACGGTCCAAGTCCGAGGCGCTGCGTCTGGTGCGTGAATACCGCGACAAGAAACAGTTGTTCGCCGTTTCCGGGATCTTGTACAACCACGAGTCCCCTCTTCGGGGCGAGAATTTCGTGACCCGCAAAGTGAGCATGGCCGTCGCACGAATCGCCTCCGGTCAGCAAGAGGTACTGGAACTCGGTGATATCGAAGTGGCCCGCGACTGGGGGTGGGCACCCGACTACGTCCGCGCCATGGTGATGATGCTGCAGGCTGATAGACCCCGAGACTTCGTACTAGCCACGGGGATCTCCCATCGACTCTCGTTCTTCGTGCAAAAAGCGTTTGCCGCCGCCGGTATCGCCGACTGGCGCGAACGGGTCATCACTGCGCCGAGCGACCGACCGGTGGATACGAACAAGATGGTCGGTGACTCCCGAGCCGCCTACCTCGAACTCGGCTGGCGCCATACCGTCGACTTCGACTCCATCGCGGAGCGAATGGTGCAACACGACATCGAACTGCTTCACGACCCAACTGCACTGTGGCTCGACTTCTAGATCCTCTTCCTGGCCTACCCTTACAGCGTGCCGAGACGAGTGTCCTATTCCCACAACGGGGAAGACATCCGGATCTGGCGGGCATTCGGCCCTGATTCAGAGCACCTGGACAAGACCCTCCTCACCTATGTCGAGGTCGGTGCCATCGAGCCTCGGGACGGGTCCGTGTCGGCATCCCTATATGACCTGGGTTGGCGTGGACTGCTCGTCGAAGCCGAAACGGAACTCGCGGGACGTCTGCGAACCTCCCGGCCAGGTGACGTGGTCGAGACGACGGCCTCAGGGCGGAGCCTGGATGAGATCCTCGATGCGTACACGCGGGAATCGCTGCGCACCGACATCCATGTCCTCGCGATCGACGTGCAAGCGACCGAGGCACAAGCCCCTATTGGGCTTTCCTTGACCCACCACCGACCCTGGGTCGCTTGCCTCAAGGGTGCGCAAGCAGTAGCCAACGGATCCGGTTATGCACAGTGGGAATCCCACCTCGCTCGGCAGCGGCTACCGCGAGATCATCTTCGATGGCGTGAATCGTTGGTTCGTAGCCGAGGAGCGAGCAGACCAGCCGATCGCCGATCAGGCGGGCGCGGAAGTCGGGATGAGCATCGCGGAAGCGATCGCGACACCCGTAGACAGTCAGGATGTCGGACAACATGGCTGGGTGTTGCCCGAATCGGGGCGCCGGCATCGAACCGGTAAGCGCGCGGTCGATCGCTCCACCCGGCTGCGCGAGGCCATCTTGGACGAAGCAAGGCAGCAAGCTATCGCCGCCGAGAGCGAACACGCATCGATTGAAATCGAGGGCAGCAAGGGACGTACCTTTCGTAAGCAGGCGACCCGAGTTGCGCGGAAATTCCGGCATATCGCGCAGCGCACCAAGGGTGCGCTACCGACACCGGCGGCTGATTATCTGGTTCGTGAACGGCACCTGAAGCACGTCACGGTCAATATGGGCCACTTGACGAATCCAGCACTCATGGGAGAGGTGCCCGAAGACACGATCGAGTGGGTCGGCAGTGACCGGCCTCCGTTGCCACCCGGTTTGGGTTTAGCTCAGCTGCCCGGTGAATCGTTAACTGCCATCCGTAACTGGTTGGATAACCATCCTTTCGACTCCGATGAGCAACTCGATGCTCGAATGGATAACCAGGACGACGAGGTAGGCCGAGTGCAATCGGCCCTGAGGACGCGTCTGCGGCTGGCCGACAGTGGGACGAGTGCAACACGAGGAGTGCGCGGAGACCGGATTGCCTTCGATGCGCGTGCGCTGCAATCGCCGGCCTTCGGAACCCGCGGAATCGGACGCTTTGCCAAGGCACTTCTCGACGGCGTGCGAGAAAGTGCAGGTGAAGACCGCATCACACTCATTATCGACCCCGGTTTGCATCCGTTGCCCGAAGACTTGGTCGGTCACTGCCAACGGTTGCCGCGGATCGACCCGGCAGACTCGCAACGCTTCGGTGCTCTCATCCAACCTTCACCGCTGACCCACTCGCCCGAACCGCTCGTGCCTTTGCTGCGAGCCGACATCCATAAAGTGGCCGTGGTCTTCGACTTCATTCCACTGCACTATCCGAGCATCTACCTGAAGAATGCTGCGCCACGTGCGGAGTACGCGGCGGATCTCGAGGCTCTCAGCCACTACACGGAATATCTTGCGATTTCGCAGGTGGCGGCAGATGAATTGACCGAGGTTCTCGCTCGCTTCAACCGCGCAACGCCTGACGTTGCCGTGCAAGTTGCCTGGCCACGGGATGTCACAGTTGGAAGCGGGACAGTCGAGGGGAGTGTCGATCAGGCAGGACCGATCGTGCTGATGACCGGTGATGATGCGCGCAAGAACACCTTCGGAGGGCTCGCCGGGATCGCCGCTGCTACCAGCGATGAAGCACAGCGCGATGTGGTGGTGGTCGGCATGGCCGGCCAAGGCACCCGAGTGCATCACTGGTCGATCGCTGCAGCCATGCGGCCCGGTGAGGCCACCACTGTGGGACGCATAACCGATAGTGAACTCACCGAGTTGTTGGAATCAGCCTCGTGCGTGGTCGTGCCGAGCTTCGACGAAGGTCTGTCACTTCCGGTGATCGAGGCATTGCGCGCAGGTGTCCCAGTGGTCGCGAGCGACATCCCCGCGCATCGGGAACTCATTGGCACGGGATCTTTCTCATGTGAGCCGGAAAGTCCTCGCAGCATCGCCAAAGCGATCCGCAAGGTTCAAGGCAGGAAGGCGATAGCTAGAAGTCAGATACACCAACTCCATCGTCACCGGCACGCGATCCTCGAGGACACCATCGCGTCGATCATCGAACGCGAGGCGACGATCGGCGCTCGCACCTCGGATCCAGGCACGCCGGAAAGTAATCAGGCAACCGGTACGCGCGAGAGATGGAACATCGGGATAGCAACACCGTGGCCTCCTCAGCGCTCAGGTGTGGCTGACTTCTCTCGAGCGGTCTTCACCGAGCTTGCGGATATGGCTGATGTGACCGTCTACACCACGAGCGATGGATTAGCCGAGGACGATTCCGGTATCTCGCTGCGGTCCATTACGGAGGTCTTGGACGACCCGAACGCAGTTTCCCGGAGCCATGATGTGTTCGTTTCCGTAGTGGGCAACAGTCACTTCCACCTGTTACCGGTGAAGGTGCTGCAGAGCCTGGATGCCATCGTCATCGCGCACGACACCCGCATGGTCGAGTTTTACACGGCACTGCGGGGGAAGGCCGGAGCGGAAAGAGTGATGAGCATCGTTCCGCTGGATAATCCGCAGGTCAGCACGGAACTCAGTCTCGATGATCAGATCGACGACATGCGGTTGCTCACGAACGCTGGGTTTTGGGAGGTCGCCAATCGGGCGCGGCAATTGATCCTCCACTCGCCCAGCGCCGCTCCCGCCATCACCACACAGACCGGCCGCCAGGTGCGGTTATTGCCGTTTGCGAACTACCGTGCACCGAACGCGCCGATGGTCACCGAGCAAGAGCGCACCGGCGCTCGGGATCGACTCGGTTTGAACTCATATCCTGCAGGGACTATCCACCTGGGATCCTTCGGTTATGTGGATGTACGCACCAAGATGACCGACATAGTGGTCGAGTCGGCTGCTTGGCTGGCGCAATGGAGTCATCCGGTGGCACTGCATCTTGTGGGTGCAGCGAGTCCGCAGGAGGAACATCAACTCCGCGAACAAGCCAGGCGCGCAGGCCTGGATAACTTCCAGATCACCGGCTACATCGGTGAGGAGAGTTATCGGGACTGGCTGATGGCGGTGGATATAGGAATACAGCTGCGGATCAGCCCATTGCTCGGTGTGAGCGGTCCGCTCAGTGACTTTGCCGCCTACGGAACTCCCGCGGTCGCCAGCAACGGTCAATGCGTGGACGTGGATACACCGGACTTCATCCATCGGCTGCCCGATGCGGTCAGTCCGGTACTCGTAGCGGAGACCATCGAGCAGATGCTGAGCAACCCGACCGATGCAGCCGAGCTCGAGCGACAAAGACAGGCGTACCTTCGGGAGAAGTCTCCTCGACACTACGCAGAGTTGCTGCTGAAGATGCTCCAGGAGCCCTGGTGAGTTCGGCCAGGGGGCGCACGGTGGCGATTGTCCAAGCGCGAACGTCTTCGAGCCGATTCCCCGGCAAAGTCCTTGCTTCCCTCGAGGGCGAACCGATGATCATCCGGCAACTCGAGCGCGTGGCCCGGGCGGGCAGTCTCGAGCAAATCGTCGTCGCGACCTCCGATCGCGCAGACGATGACGAGCTTGCCGATTTGCTGGTAAGTAGGGATTTCGATGTCCTGCGAGGTCCACTCGATGACGTGCTGCGCCGATTCGTCCTCGCGATCGACACCTATCACCCCGACGTGGTGGTGCGATTGACTGCTGATTGTCCCCTCATCAGTCCAACCGTGATCGATCAGGTGATCGATAGTTTCCATGCGAGTGATGGTGACTACTTGTCGAATACCCTGCAGCCCACGTATCCCGATGGGCTGGATGTGGAAGTAGTCACTGCGCAAGCACTGCGTGATGTGGACGCCGAAACCGCAGATCAGCATGAGCGTGAGCACGTGACACTCGGCGTGTATCGCCGCAGCGACGTATTTCGAGTGGGGAACTTCCCCGACCCAAGCGGCTCTGATCATTCCGACCTGCGCTGGACGGTCGATAGTCCGGATGATCTTGCATTCGTGAAGTCCGTCTATCGAGTCTTGCATCGCGATAACCCGGCCTTCGACTATGCCGACATCCTGGCTTTCCTCGAAGCCAACCCCGAATTGAGCCGAACCGCAGCAGCAAGTCCCCGAAATGCAGCCCTCGATGATCTGGACACTGGTGCTATGCAACATCAGCGAGGCGGGGCCGAGCGATGATGCACATCGGAGTGGACCTCGAGCAGTTCGTCACCGATCCGCAGAGTTCGGGGATCCAGCGGGTACTGCAGCAGCTTGCTCGGGAATGGCCGAGCGAGCGTGCGAATGCCGATTTCGTGGTGCCTGACGGCGGCCAGTTCCTGCTGCTCTCAACGCAGCAGGCTGATTCACTCCTCTCACTCGCCTTCACGACCCACGACGGTGATCAACTTCGGAGAGCCGTGAGCGAGCGCATGGGTGTATTCGCTCAGGAAGCACCTCGCATTGATGACAGTCGGCTCATTCCGTTGTTCGACTACTGGTTGCTGCCGGAGGTGACGTATTTGCCTTCGGTGCTGCAACGCTTCGAACGCTTCACAGGTCACATGCCCACTTCGATGATCGGTTTCGATGTCCTTCCGATGAGCGAACCAGCGAACTACAGACTCACTCCGGGTGTCGCTGCCTTCGCAAGTGAGTACTTCCGCTTGCTAGCAACGGCGGATTCAGTGGTCTGTATCTCCGAGCACACTCGCGATGAGGTGTGGGACAAGTTGCGCAGGGATCGAGATCTTCCGATCAGTGTGGCTCATCCCGGTGGTGACCACATCCCCGTCACCGAAGCAGGTCCAAGACGCGAAGGACCCACCCGATTCTTGCGTATCGGCACACTCGAAGCGCGCAAGATGCCGATAGAGATAGCCGATGCATTCGTTCAGGCTCGCCGAGGCGGGTTGGACGCCGAATTGATATTCGTCGGTCGACCCTCGGCCAGTGAATCGTCCATCAACGAACACATCCGGCGCACGTGTGAATCGGAGTCAGGCATTGTCTGGATCGAGGACGCCGACGATCACCACGTTGCCCGCCAGATCCACGAGGCCGATGTCTTCTTGTCCTTCGGGGTCGAGGGCTATGGCATCCCGGTTCTGGAAGCGATCCGGATGGGCACCCCGGTTCTGTTCGCGGGAGTGCAGCCTGCTGCCGAACTCATGGTGGGGCGAGGGGCCGCGCGACTGGACGACCTGAGTCCGCAGGAAATCGAAGCCGCATTCCACACTCTCAGTGCATCGATTGAACGGAAGCGCCTCAGCGGTTCCATCGATGCTCAGGGAGTGCCCACCTGGAGTGAGTTCGCTCGCGGGGTCTTGGATGGAGTACTGGAAGCGTGAATCTGCGCTACGGCGGCATGAGCGACACAGCGAAGGTCACCTCGTGGTGGATCGGAACCCGCCTCCTCACACTGGTTGTCGCCCTCATTGGCAGTTGGGCTGCGGTATCTGACTCCGACAGCCCTTTCGGCGGATACGTCGAGTTGTGGAATCAGTGGGACACACGCTGGTTCGAATCGATCGCCACCGAAGGGTACGTCGGAACGTACGTTTCCGACTTCGAGGACTTCCGGTACAACGTCGCCTTCTTCCCAGGGCTTCCACTCTTGATGCGCACCGCCGTATTCATCGGTGTCCCTCCGGTATTCATCGGGATTGCCGTGTCCTTGATCGCCGGCTGGGTGGCGGCGATGGCTCTCCTTCGATTGAGCCAACAGGTAGGTGGACGCGGGTGGTTGGCCCCATTCGCATGGATCGTGGCTCCCACGGCGGTCTTCTTGACCGCTGCCTACACCGAGGCGCTTTTCGCAGCCTTCGCTTTCTGGGCGTGGGCCATGGCGCGGGAGAGAGCCTGGCTGGCGGCTGGACTGCTGGCTGGAGCGTCGGCGTTCGTGCGCCCGAACGCGATCTTCCTGACTGCCGGCCTAGCCGTCTTGTTCGTCTTGTCCCGACCACGCACGCTTCGGGGCTGGCTGGGTGGGTGGCCTCTCCTGCTGCCGATCGCCGTGGTCCTCGGCTATTTCGCCTACCTTCGCAGTCTCACGGGGAGTTGGACCGCGTGGTTCGACGCGCAACGCGATTTCTGGGACCGTCAACTGGTCGATCCGGTGACATCGTTTATGAACACCTACGAGTTGATCTTCACTTTCTCGCCGACGGGTGAACCGTCATCGCGGATGGTGAGCGAGATCATCGCGATGGGAGTACTCATTGCGGTAGTCATTGCCAGCGTCATCAAGCGCTGGTGGGCGGAATCGGTGTACGTCCTGGTGACTGCCGTATCCCTGGGCACGAGTTCGATGTACTACTCGATTCCCCGGACCTTGATCCTGATATTTCCGCTATGGATCTTGCTCGGCCTATGGCTCGAGCGTGCCCGATGGCGACCGTGGGCGTACGGCATAGTGTCGATACCGTCACTGGCCGTAATCACGGTCCTGTTCACCCAAGGTCAATGGATCTCATGAGCGATCAAGTTCCCGCAGCATCGCCCGCGAAGTCTGCTGCGCGCGATTCGAGACTGCACGGGAATCCGATTGCGGTCGCAGCAGTTGCGGTGGTGCTGTTGTCGCTTTTCCTGGTCGCTACTGGTGTGGCACCACTTCCAGCGGTGCTCGCAGGCGCCGTGCTTGGTGTCCAGATGGTGGCCGGTTTCGTTCTATGGCGGTGGCTACGCCCGGCAGCCGGCTCACTCGAACTCGTCGGTATGGCGATCGCACTCGGAACCGCAGCGGCAGCCCTAGCTGGTGGTCTCGCTGCTCCCATCACAAGGTGGGGTTGGGTGATCCCATCGGCAATCGCCGTGCCGTTCGTGATCCGCCGCTGGCGCGGCGCCGTTTCGCCGAAGATGGCACCGGGCATTACCCGACCCGAACTGATTGCCCTCGTCATCGGTCTGCCTCTGGCGCTGCTGACCCTGGCCGCGAACTTGCTGCGCTATCCACTGACCTGGACGGGNAGCTGGGGCGGATTCCACTCGGACATGGTGTTCTTCGAAGCACTGTCGCGTTCGGTTTCGCAATTCGGACCCTGGGAGAGCATCTTCACGCCAGGCGAACGGATCCTGTACCACTGGCTTTCCTACGGCTGGGCTGGAGACATCACGCTCGCAACCGGTGCCGCCCCATTCGTCGCATTGACGCGCGTACTGCCGTTCGTGTCGGTAGTGGCGGGAATCCTGCTCGTGATCGCTTGGTCACGTCGAATCAATTCCTCCTGGTGGGTCCCGAGCTTGGCAGTGGTGCTGTTGCTCTTGAGCGGCAACGCCGGTGTGGTCTACGGATCGGCTTTCAACTTCGATTCGCCCTCGCAGTCGCTGAGCGCGGTCTGGCTGATCGCATGGGCCATGGTGATCTCACTTCTGCTCACCGAACGTGCGCGAGGCTGGTACGGCGTGGCGATCTACGCAACCGTGTTCTTGCTCGGTGCAGCGATCATGTTGGCCAAGACGAGTGCCGGTGCCGTAGCGGCGGGCACCGCGTGCGTGGTCGTACTCGTGGGACTGATCATGCGCGCCCAGTGGACCGCACGGTCATTCGCGGCTGCGATCGCGACACTCGCCGGAGCCGCCGTAGTCTTCTGGCTATTCCTCTACGGCAGCCAGGGTGCGGGGGGAATCACGATCGGCAGCTTGCTCGACCGAGCTTCCAGCCAGCAGGGTTTCAACCCCATCCCCGGGCGCGATGGCATCATCGCGGGCACCGCGCTGGTGGTGCTGGCGATCGCCCTTCGGTGGGCGGCGATTCCGTTCCTTTTCGTCCAGAAGACCACCCGGCGAAGTCCGGAGGCGGCCCTCGCAGCCGGATTCGTACTGACCGGTATCGCCGGTGTACTCGCCTTCAACGGAGGGCAGAACGAGCTGTGGTTCGCCGCAGCGTCCGTGGCGCCACTGTCGGCTCTGGCTGCCGCTGCGACGGCGATCGCGTGGTCCACGGCCGGAGGATCGCCTCGGGTGGTACCCAGGCTGATCGCAACAGCCGTGCTCTCGGTGGTGCTCACCGCCATCATGTGGTTCCTGTGGCTGACCGGGCCGTCTGGCGGAAACATCTGGCAACCCACGTTGCGCTGGCTCACGCCCTTGGCCGTCCTGTTAGGGGCCCTACTCGGCAGCTGGCTCATCGCGCGTTCCACCGGCGCCAGAGGACTGGTGGCCGCCCTAGCCCTCGGTGCTGTCACCCTCACAGCAACCACCGCCACCGCGCGACTCCTCGGTGTTGGGACCTCCCAATTGGGAGCCCCGCCGCAGACCCGCGGCGAGTTCTTCACGATGAAAGGACCGATCTACGAGTTCCTGGACCCCGAGCCGTACCGGGAGATCCCTGGCGAAGCACTCGAAGCAGCCGCGATCGTCCGCTCGAGCAACGATGGTGGCTTGATCGCCACGAACATGACCGCCAGTTCGGACGTGCCGGCACTGACTGGTCGGCAGACGTTGGTTTCCGGCACCTGGTACCAGGCTCCGTACGGCCCACCCGGGGTGACAGAGGTCCTCCAGCAACGTGAAGCTACTTCGTGGGAGTTCATCGATGCGCCCAGTCAGCAGTCGCGTGCAGCCCTCTGCGCGGCAGGTGTCTCGTGGGTATGGATCGATCCCCGCCGAAGCGACCTGGATGACTGGTCTGCCTGGGGACTCACCGCGTGGGAGTCCGAGACCGTGGTGCTCCTGAACATCTCACGCGAGTGTTAGCACACGGGTAACAGATCCCACCGCACGTGCGGGCTATCGGTACGGAAGTAGGAGACCCAGCCATCGGCCAGGCACCTGCGTTCGTATCCCCAGTCGAGGATCTCGGCTTCGGCAACGTTTCGGTCATCGCCCAACTGGAACACCACGTCGGGGCTCAGATCGCGCACGCTGTATTCGTAGTCCCACTTGTTGTGGCCCGGCACGAAGTCGTATGGCTCACCGGTGGCCGGATCGATGCTAGGCGGTGATTGTGCGATCACCCGATCGCTCTTGCCGAACATGTCGATCGTCGCGCGATCGGAGTAGTAGCCGGGAGCCCCCGCCCACATCACCGCGATCGTGGCATCCCCATCTGTTACCCGAGCCAGTTCCTCCGCGCGAAACGCGAAGCGCTGATCCTCCTGCACGTTCAGGCCGCCATAGGGCACCCACAGGAGAGCACCGGGTGCACTTGTCGCCACCACGAAACCGAGAGCGAGAAGCAGCGATCGCACGGTCGGACGTGCGGCGGACCGAGGCGCCAGCCACACGAGGAGCGCCGCGACGCTCGTCAGAGCCAGCCCGATCAGCGCAAGACGCGCATCGACATCGGTGGGATTCACCGTGGCACCGAGCCCCACACCACTTACCGCGAGGGCAAGCAGACCCCAGCCCGGGATTCGCGGAGAGGACCGGGTGGCGAGCATCCAAGCGAGAAGAGCAAGCGGCAGACCGGCACTCACGGTCCGGTTCAACATCAACGACCACTCCCAGGCATCC
>PR_CR_10_Liq_1_inCRDRAFT_1001171_pt1 | contig 15203 bp, 14 predicted proteins | sample PRCRCaboRojoPR_3_FD_10241 | JGI IMG/M metagenome (IMG submission 10241)
ACTCCGTTCAGGCATACCCATGCCGACCCGATCAAAGGCATATCCCATCGCGGCAAGGATGTCCGCTTGACTGTCGACAAGCGTCCCATCCACGTCGAAGACCACCAACCGCAACGCGGATGTCATGACATTTCCTCGAACGGATCATCAGGGACGTCGGAGGTTTGCCACTGGAAGGTTTCCCACGTGCGCTGCATATGCTCTGGCATGGGGGCCGTCAGGTGAAGCGTGGCCTTGGTGACAGGATGCTCCAGTGTCAGCGACCGCGCGTGCAAATGCAGTTTGCGGCTGAACTCACCACCAAGCTGCGCCCCCCAGCCATCGCCGAGATTCTCCTGGCCCGATCCACCATACTTGCCGTCGCCGACGATCGGGTGCCCGATCTCGGCCATATGCGCACGCAACTGATGTGTGCGGCCGGTAACCGGAACCAAGGCAACCCAGGCACATCGCACGCCTGCCCCCTCAAGGACCGCATAATCGCTCGTCGCGTGTTTGGCACCGGGCGTAGAATCAACCTCGCGCGGATGAAGGCACAGCATCTTTTCCCCCTCACCCTTCGATCCATGACCTGGTGCCTTCACCAAACCAAACTTGATCGTACCTACTCGCGGAGAGGGGACGCCTGCGACCGCTGCCCAGTATATCTTGCGCGTATCCCGATGCCGAAAGGATGCTGTCAGTGCGGTTGCCACGGCGCGCGTGCGCGCCATGATAAGAACGCCCGACGTATCCTTGTCGAGCCGATGCACAAGACGAGGTTTTTCATCCATCCCAAAGCGCAATGCCTCGGCCAAACCGTCGACATGGCGGCTTTGCTTGCTCCCGCCTTGAACCGGCAGGCCCGGAGGCTTGTTAAGCGCAATAATATGGTCGTCGCGATAAATGACACAGCTTTGTATCATCTTCGCATCTGCTGCACTGACCGATGACGCTGCCTGCGTTTTCATGTCACCGGGCTCAGGCAATGGCGGCACGCGCACGCTCTGGCCTTCTTCTAGGCGCGAATTGGCTTTGACGCGCGCACCATCGACACGCAATTCACCCTTGCGGCACATCTTTTCGATGCGCCCCTGCTGCACATGAGGAAATTTCCGACGAAGCCAACGATCCACCCGCTGATCCGCATCTTCAGCCGAAACTGTAATATTCTGAACCCGGCTCATGCCCATATTCCTCTGGCAATCAAGACCCCAAGGCCCAAGCCCAACAACGAAAGCGCGACAGAGAGCACGACATATAGCCCGGCCGCCGCGATCTGTCCGCGCTCGTACAAGGTGAACGCCTCAAGCGAAAATGCGGAGAACGTGGTGAACCCGCCCAAGACCCCGGTCATGACAAATGGGTTCAGATGCTGCAACCCGCGATGAAACGAGTACACGGTAAAAGCCCCCATCGCGAAAGACCCCAGGACATTCACCGAAAGAACACCCAGCGGAATACCCGATGCGATCACGCGCATCACGCAAAGCCCTGCCCCATAACGAAGCATGGCACCGATTGCGCCACCAAGGGCCACTTGAATAAAGGTCGCGATCATGGAGGCGTCATTCGCGCGGCACATGACCTTTGTCAAGAAGCGCGCCCTTGGTCCTTGGCAATGTGTGACGATTGCGAGTTGGCGAAGACTGTGCACAAACTGTCGCCGGACAACTCCCTAGGACAGCTTGATGAAAGATCCCACCACCCTTCTGCGCCGATTGTTCGACCGGGCCGTCGAAGTCGCCGATCCGATGCAAAGCCTTGCAGGATTCCTGCCGCCCCGCCCGACGGGTCGCCTCGTGGTCATAGGTGCAGGAAAGGCAAGCGCCCGGATGGCTGAAGCCGTGGAAGCTGTCTATGGCCCCTGCGAAGGATTGGTGATCACCCGCTATGGATATGCGCGCCCATGCCAAGGCATTGAGATCGTCGAGGCCGCCCATCCCGTGCCCGACGAAAACGGATTGCGCGCCACCCGAAGAATACTGGGTCTTTTGGAGGGATTGTCTGAAAACGACACGGTCTTGGCATTGATATCTGGTGGCGCATCCGCGTTACTTGTTTGCCCTGCGGGCAACATCACACTGAAAGAAAAACAAGCGATCAATAACGCGCTTCTGGCCTCCGGTGCCACGATTGGCCAGATGAACACCGTGCGAAAGCATCTTAGCCGGGTCAAAGGCGGGCAACTGGCGATTGCAGCGCATCCGGCAAAAATGCTGTCCCTGATGATCTCGGACGTCCCCGGCGACGACCCGGCCATGATCGGCTCTGGTCCCACGGTGGGCGACGACAGCACACCAGAGGATGCGCTGCAGATCTTGCGCCAGTTCAAAATCCCTATACCAAGGTCCGCCAAAGCTGTGCTCACCGGCCCGACTGCCGTTGTCAAAACCTATGACCCGCGCCTTTCATCAGTCGAGAACGTGATCTATGCCGCGCCGTCGCAATCTCTTGAGGCAGCGGCTGACATGGCATTGAACGAGGGCTTGGACGTCACTGTCATTGGCGATTCTGTCGAAGGTGAAGCGCGTACGATTGCCAAAGACCACGCCAGACGCGCGATCAAGGTACAAAACCAAATGAAGCGCGGCGACGCGCCCAAGCTCCTATTGTCTGGCGGTGAATTGACGGTGACCAGGACGGGAAATGGAATTGGCGGTCCAAATGCCGAATACACGCTTGCCTTGGCGTTAGAGCTCAATGGCCGTGATGGCATCCATGCAATTGCCTGCGACACCGACGGTGTCGATGGTGCGGCCGATGTCGCCGGCGCGATCATCGGCCCGGATACATTGGCAAGCAGCAGTTATCATGCGGCGGCTTCCGCCTTGGAGAATAACGACGCGCACAGTTATTTCGAACGCCTCGGCACGCAGGTCGTAACAGGGCCGACCCTGACCAACGTCAACGATTTCCGTGCTATCCTGATCAAAGCTCGGTGAAACCGGCCCGCTATTCCTCTTTCTGCCTTAGCCAGTACCCCGTGCGTCCGACACTCTCATAAGCCTCGAAACCGGCCCGTTTTGCATCCTTGACCGAGTAGATATTCCGCAAATCCGCAAATCGCGGGGTCGCCATTTTCTTGGCGATTTTCTTGAGGTCCAGCGCCCGAAACTCGTTCCATTGCGTCAAGATGACCAGCAAATGCGCGTTGTTCACGCATTTATACGGATCATCCTGCCAATGCACGCCGGGCAAAAGCGACTCACCTTCATGCTGGCCCTGAGGGTCACACACCCGAACTTTCGCGCCACCACCTACGAGCGCCGGCACGATTGTCAAAGCTGGCGCTTCACGCATGTCGTCGGTATCCGGCTTGAATGTCACACCTAGAATACTCACGATCTTGCCGTTGAACGACCCGTCACAAAGATCAAGAAGCTTGTCGATCATCCGCCGCTTCATTTCCTCGTTCACATTGATCACCTTTTCGGTGATCTGCATCGGCAAGCCGTGATCTTGTCCGATACGGGCCAACGCGCGCGTGTCTTTCGGGAAGCAACTTCCACCATAGCCAGGCCCGGCATGAAGAAACTTGTCCCCGATCCGCTTATCTAACCCCATGCCATGGCTCACGCGCTTCACATCCGCGCCAGTCCGTTCGCAAAGTGCCGCGATCTCATTGATGAAGGTGATCTTGGTCGCCAGAAAAGCATTTGACGCATATTTGATCATTTCTGCGGTTTCCAAATCCGTGGTCAGGATCGGAAAATCGCGCAGGTATAGCGGACGATAAATCTCGGCCATCACTTCTGCAGCGCGATCGGTTTGAACGCCCACAATCACGCGATCAGGCTTCATGAAATCCTCGATCGCCGCCCCTTCGCGCAAGAATTCAGGATTGGACGCGACATCAAAGTCCAAATCCGGATTCGCCTTCTTGACGACCTGCTTCACTTGCCGGTTCGTGCCGACAGGCACCGTGGATTTGGTGACGATCACAACATAGCGGTCAGCCGCTTTTGCGATCTCTTCGGCCGCAGCCATGACATAGCTCAGGTCGGCATGGCCGTCACCTCGGCGCGTCGGGGTGCCAACCGCAATGAAAACCGCTTCGGCCTCGGCAATCGCAGCATTGAGATCACCGGTGAATGACAGGCGGCCGGCATCAACATTCTTGGCCATGAGCTGCTCGAGCCCAGGCTCAAAAATCGGGACGTTCCCGTTGTTCAATTTTTCGATTTTGGCCGGGTCTTTATCGACACAAACGACATCATGGCCGAAATCTGAAAAACATACCCCCGAGACAAGCCCGACATAGCCCGTGCCGATCATCGCAATCTTCATGCCTCAATACCTTTCAACGGTAACCGCTCTTTTTGCCCTCTTAATGCGCCCAAGACGCGTGGCAGTCAACGAAAGGGCGCGCATCACATAGGTTCTAGCAAGACAGTGATGCGAAAAAACAAATACAGGGCTCAAACCGCAAAACCACGCGACGGGCCTCAGTCATTCAATGCGCGGTATCGAACTATAGCTGCTTGTATCCGCTCTTCTGCTGCCATCTCCACGCATCCTCGATCATTTCGTGAAGCGTGGACCGTTTGGTTGTCCAGCCAAGTTCTGTGGCTGCCTTTTCCGACCCGGAAACCAATTTCGTCGCATCGCCCTCACGCCGAGGCCCTTCGTGAACAGGAACGTCCCGGTTGGTCACGTTACCGGCCGCCTTGATCACCTCACGAACAGAAAATCCCGTTCCAGTACCCAAGTTGAAGACAGAGCTTTCGCCCCCCTCTTCCAGACGCTTCAGGCCAAGAAGATGCGCCTCGACCAGATCGCAAACGTGGACGTAATCGCGAATACACGTGCCATCCGGCGTGTCGTAATCCGTGCCATGGATCGTCAACCCATCGCGCTGGCCGTCAATCGCTTGCAACACGACGGGAATAAGGTGCGTCTCAGGATCATGCGCCTCGCCCACTTCCGCTTCAGGATCGGCACCCGCCACGTTGAAATATCGAAAAACAACGCTTTTCAGGCCGTAAGCGGNCTCGAAGTCTCGCAGGATATCCTCGATCGCACGTTTCGAGGCGCCATAGGCATTAAGCGGTTGCTGTGGTGTATCCTCAGTCAAGACGACATTGTCGTGCTCTCCATAGGTCGCGCAGGTCGAGGAAAAAACGAAGTTCCTGCAACCGGCCGCGGTGCAGGCCTCAATCAACGTCAGCGACCCCGCTACGTTGTTGCGCCAGTACAGGCCCGGTTTTTGCATCGCCTCCCCAACAAGCGACAACGCGGCGAAATGCATGACAGCGACCGGCTTATACTTGGCGAAAACCTGATCCAGCCTTTCACGATCATTCAGGTCGCCTTGCTCAAAAGGCCCGAATTTCACCGCTTCGCGCCAGCCAGTCGACAAGTTGTCGTAAGTAACCGGCTCATATCCGGCATTTCTCAGTGCCTTACAAGCATGAGACCCGATGTAACCGGCACCACCCGTAACCAGAACTGGTTTCAAAGCTCTCTCCATCGCTACTCTGTGCAGCGGTAGCAATCGCTACCTCCATCCACAAGGCGCAACTTTGCTCAACTGTGCCTTGCTGCCACTGTTTTCCCAACGTCGACCTCCAAAGTGCCGGCATCTTCGCGAAGAACCACACCGAAAAGATCTAGAGCTTGTTTCAAGCTGTACCGTCCAAGGGCAACATCATGCGCCACATCCTCAGGTGGTCGCTCAAAAGGGTCGCCATAGCCACCACCACCGGGGGTTTTCACCTGAACCCGGTCACCGGCGGACAGGTTGATATCCTGTTCCTTCGACAAATGAACAGGTGTGTAAGCCACCCCGCGCAACAACACCGTGACCTCGTTCTTGGCGCCATCCTGCCCGCCGATTGCGCCTTGTGGTCCAAATCGGCCATGGTCCATGACAAAACTTGCACGCGCCGTCCCGCGCCGTAACTCCACATCGTATTCCAGCCCGAAACCACCCCGCATCCGTCCAGCGCCGCCCGACCCTTCGCGCAGCGCATAACGATGGTAAAGCACGGGAAAGGCTTGCTCCATGATCTCGACCGGCGGCGCCTTGGAAATACCGATGGTGGAACACCCGTTGCTCAATCCGTCACCGCCAGCATGCCCGCCGTATCCTCCACCAGACAATTGGTACATGACGTAATCCCGTCCAAGCAGGGGGTCGTGACCACCCAAGGCGAAATTCCCGCTCGTTCCGGCCGGTGCCGCTGTCACGCGGCTGGGCAAAGCCTCCACCAAGGCGGCAAAGACTGCCTCGGCGATGCGCTGGCTCACTTCGGCGGCACATCCCGACACCGGCCTTGGGTACTGCGCGTCAAGAAACGTACCTTCGATGCCGATAACCTTCAGCGGCTCGAAAGCCCCGGCGCTGATCGGAACTTCTGGAAAGATATGTCGCATGGCAAGATAGACCGATGACAGGGTTGTCGCCTTGACAGAATTCATCGGCCCCGCACAAGGCGGGCTTGATCCTGCAAAATCGAAAACAAGGCTGTCGTCATCCCGACGAACCGTCAAATGAATGGCCAAAGGCGCGTCAACGACTCCATCACTGTCGATCCACGCCGTGGCGGAATGCCGGCCAAATGGAATTTCTCGAACGAATGCCCGCATTTGCTGTGCTGCTCGACTGCGCAGTTCTGCAATGGCTTGCCTAACCGTCGCTGTTCCGTACCGATCCAGAAGCGCATCCATCCGTTCGGCCCCCAAATCAAGGGCTGCCGCCTGTGCTTTGACATCTCCAATCCGCTGGTCGGCCACGCGAATGTTGGAGCAGATAATCGAATATATCTCATGATCCATTTCTCCACGTTTGAACAGCTTGACCGGCGGAAGCCGCAAACCTTCCTGCTCGACTGCCGTTGCCGATGCTGAGAACCCACCGGGAACCGCCCCGCCTGTATCCGGCCAATGCCCGGTATTCGACAGCCAGCAGAAAATCTCCCCGTCGCGGTAATAGGGCTGTGCAAAACGCACATCCATAAGGTGCGTACCGCCAAGATATGGATCGTTGACGATATAAATATCACCCGGCTCTGGCGGCAAAACGCGCCCCGCATTGATCATCTCGATCAGGGTCCGGGTTGAATACTGCATTGTCCCGACGAATACCGGCAGCCCGCCCGCGCCTTGAGCGATCAAAGACCCGTCCACCGGGTCGTAAATGCCATCGGAACGGTCATTCGCCTCGGCAATCACCGGTGAAAACGCGGCCCGCGAAAAAGCAAGGTCCATCTCATCGCAAACCTGCATCAAGCGGGCCTGAATAACTGAAAGGGTGATCGGGTCTATCGTCATGCCGCACCATCCACATGCACGATCACATTGCCATGCCGGTCCCCTTCCGCACGGTCCCATGGTTCGATCAGCACCGTCGTATCCATCTGCTCGACAATCGCCGGGCCCGAAATCTGAAACTCAAGCGGTAGAAAATCTCGCCTATAGATGGGCGTTTCGTACCAATCGCCACCAAAGCGCACGCGGCGATGGCCGACTCTCGCGTCTGCAACGCCGGGCTTGCGGCCCGCTGGATCAATCAATGTCGACAAATCCAACGCCTGCCGCTCCCCGATAACCGAACAATTCGCATTCACCACGATCGCCCGCACGCCCTCAAGCGCCACGCGAAACCGATTGAAATAAGCCACCTCGAAAAGCCTGAGCAAGTCGTCCCGGCTGACATCGGGGCGTTCCAGATCGACACGCAACAGATGGGTTTGCCCGGCATATTGCATATCCACGCTGTAAAGGTACCGAATGCGCTCGGATTCGACCCGCTCTTGGCCGATAAGGGCCTCACCCTCCGCGGATTGCGTGGCAAAAACGCTCTCCAATTGACCCTCTTCAAGGTCCTCGACGGCACAGGCGACGGTTTGGACGAAGTCATGCCGCAAGTCCGCAACCACGCATCCGATGGCATTGGTGATACCCGGCCGCGCAGGGACCAGCACCTTCGGAACCCCCAATTCCCGCGCAAGGCTGGCGGCGTGCAACGGCCCCGCACCGCCAAACGCGAAAAGCGCGAAGTCGCGCGGGTCCACCCCAAGCGACAGCGATACCATGCGAATGGCGCCTGCCATCTTGGTATTGGCCAGCCGGATCACGGCCTCGGCAGCCTCGGTCACGTCCAAATTCAACGGCTCCGCAAGTTTTTCGGCAAACCGTTGCGCCACCTTGTCAGGGGCAATCCTTCCCGTCTTCGCCAGTTGCGCGGGGTCAAGACGCCCCAAGATCAGGTTCGCATCGGAAATCGTCGGGTCCCGACCACCTTTGCCATAGCAAATCGGCCCGGGATCGGCCCCTGCACTATGCGGCCCCACTTCCAAGAGTCCCGCTTCATTGACACGCGCGATTGATCCGCCTCCAGCCCCGACCGTCCGAACATCGACCATCGGAACGTGAATAGGCATCGCATACTCGATCTCGATTTCATTCGAAACCGCGGGCTCCGCGCCTCTGATCAACGACACATCAGTCGAGGTCCCACCCATGTCATAGGTGATCAGGTCCGGCATATCCGCCAATCGCCCGATATAGGCCGCAGCCATGACACCGGACGCAGGCCCCGACATCACCGTTTTGGCCGCCTCGCGCGCGACTATACGGGAGGACACCATGCCACCGTTTCCGTTCATCACCAAGATATCGCGGTCATATCCGCTTGCGCTCAATTCCTCGGACAGCCGCGCCAAATACCTGTCCAGTATAGGCTGGACACTCGCGTTGACCGCCGCGGTAACACCACGTTCGAACTCACGCGATTCCTGCAAGATCGCATGGCCAAGCGTGATATGGGCATTGGGCCAGATGCTTGACAGCACCTCACCTGCTCGGCGCTCATGTTCCGGGTTTGCATAAGCGTGCAAAAAATGCACGACAACCGCCTCACACCCGGCATCCAGCAAGACCTTCGCGGCCTCCACGACTGCGTTTTCATCAAGTGCAACCAGCACCTCGCCCGAAGCATCCATGCGCTCGGGCACTTCAATTCGCAAGTTCCGCGGAATGATCGGCTCAAACCGCCCGGTCATTCCATAGGCTTGCGGTCGCGTCCGGCGTCCAAGCTCCAGCACGTCGCGAAACCCCTGCGTCGTGATCAGGCCCGTTCGGCTCAGCTTGCGTTCAAGAACAGCATTCGTGGTGGTGGTCGTGCCGTGAACGATCAAATCGAGTGCGGGTAAATCACACTTGGCCGTGGCAAGAGCATCCATGACACCGAAGGCCTGATTGTCCGGGGTACTGGGCACCTTGGCCAAGCGAACTTCGCCAGTGTTTTCGTCAAGCTGCACAAGATCGGTGAACGTGCCACCAACGTCGATTCCCGCGACAATGCCCGTTCTGTCTTGCCCCATTCCAGTACCATCCCACATTCCTTCATAACGTTTGGGCACCGACCTTCAAAAGTCAACGTGCATCGCAGGCAACATTAGGGTTGCCCTTTGGCCGCGCTTCGGGTCAATCCTTGTATCGACATGGAACTTGGTCCCTATATCCTGCTCGCATCGCTCGAAGGCGCAGTAACAGCCGCGGTTCTGGCGCTGACAGCCGTCGGCCTGTCGCTTGTTTTCGGAGTCATGCGCGTGGTCAACATCGCCCACGGCGAGTTCTTCATGCTGGGTGCCGTCATCGCGTGGTACGTGGCCCAATCCTTCGGCGGCCACCCCGCCCTTGGATTTGCTCTGGCGCTTGTCGTCGCGCCCCTCTTCGTCGGCGTCATCGCCGTCGTGGCCGACATGACGATCCTCAAGCGCCTGGAATACGACCCCGAGCGCACGATCGTCGCCACGATCGGCCTGCTTTACATGATCCAGCAGCTCACGCTGATGACCTACGGCCCCGAAGCCCGCCCTGTCGAGGCGCCATTCAATGAACGCATCGCATTGCCTTGGATCGAGTTTGGCGACAATGGTCTTGAGTTCTATTACCCTTGGGGCCTTTCCACGACATCTTACAAACTCGCCGTTATCGGCGCAGCCACCGCGGTTCTGGCTGGGGTCTGGGTGTTGATGACGCGCTCTCGCGCGGGCCTGCTCATGCGCGCGACCCAGGCGGACCGCGAAATGGCATTGGCCTTCGGGATTCCCGTGGAGCGGGTCTATGCCCTGGTCTTCGGCATGGGCGCGGGTTTGGCGGCCTTGGCTGCGGTTCTCATCGTGCCAATCCAGCAGGCACACTACCTCATGGGCGCGGACCCGCTGCTGTTATCGTTCATCGTGGTCATCATCGGTGGCCTTGGCTCCCTGCCCGGAACGGTTCTGGCAGCCGTTCTTATCGGGCTGTCCGACGGGATCATTTCGGTCTTCTTCTCACCAACACTGGCCAAAATCCTGGCGACGCTTCTGGTCGGCCTCGTCCTTGTCTTCCGCCCACAGGGCCTGTTCGGGACACGCGCTGTATGAATAAGACCCGCCGAGTTATTGGCTTGCACCTGGGCCTTCTTGCGCTTCTCTTCGCGCTCCAATTTGTGCTGCCAGCCTATCATCATGGCAATCTGGCGCGCATCATGGTTCTGGCGAGCTACGCCATCGGCTACAATATCCTGTTCGGCTACACCGGCCTGCTCAGCCTCGGCCACGCCCTGTTCTTCGCGGCCGGGATGTACGGCCTCAGCCTGACCATCCAGCACGCAGGTTTCACCGCCGCGCCGGCGCTTTTGACCGGTCTGATCGCGGGGGCTGCCGTATCCGCAGCCTTGGCTCTGCTGGCACTGAGAACAGCCGGCGTGGCGTTCATGATCGTGACCTTGATGTTCGCGCAAGCGGGGTATCTGACGATCCTTTACTTTGCTCAATACACACGAGGCGACGAGGGCTTCGTCATTCAAGCGGCCCAACGTGTGCTTTGGGGCATTGATCTCAGCGAACCGACAAACCGGTACTTCGCGGCCTTCATTCTTTTTGCAACATGCCTTCTGGTCTCCCTAGCCCTGGTCCGAGCCCCCTTTGGCCGAACGCTTATTGCCATCCGCGAAAACGAGGAACGTGTCAGGATGCTGGGGTACAACACCTTTGCACACAAGCTGGCGGCAATGATCATTTCCGGCACGATCTCGGCATCCGCAGGAGCGGCTTACGGCCTGCTCTTTGGCTATGCCGGGGCAAGTTTTGCCAGCGTACAATACTCGATCTTCCCGCTGCTTTGGGTGCTTTTGGGAGGGGCCGGCACGGTCCTTGGTCCCTTCGTCGGCACCTTGTTCATGTTCTACCTGATCGACCTCAGCTCCGGCATTACGACCGCCTACATGCTCATCGCGGGCGTCACGCTGATCGTGCTCACGCTCTTTGCACCTCAGGGTCTGGTTGGTGAATTGCGCCGCCGGGTCTGGAGGTGGCTGCCATGACCCTGCTTTCGACGCGCGGGCTTACCAAAAGCTTCGGTGGGCTGCAGGCGGTAACGAATGTCGATCTGGATTTGCCCAAGGGGGAAGTACGCGCACTCATCGGCCCGAATGGCGCAGGAAAGACCACCTTGGTCAGCTTGATCTGCGGTCGCCTTGCACCTTCATCCGGCACGGTGACCTTCGACGACCGGGCAATAACCGATCTGCCCGCGCACAAGCGTGTGCAGCTTGGGATCGCCTATACATTCCAGATCACTTCTGTCTTCCCACGCCTCTCGGTCCGCGAAAACGTGGCGCTCGCCGCCCGCCGCCATATCCCCAAACCCGACGTACCGGCGGCCGTGGACTCCGCACTTGCACGCGTGGGCCTGAAGAACCGGATTGACGAGGACGCAGGCAACCTCAGCTACGGTCACCAGCGGTTATTGGAGATCGCCATGGGTTTTGTCCAACAACCGCGNCTNCTGATCCTCGATGAACCGACCCAAGGTCTTGCCGACCATGAAATCGAAAATTTCAAGGCGCTGATAAACGACCTGCGCAAGGTCACGACAATTCTTTTGATCGAACACAACATGAGCGTCGTCATGGAACTGGCCGACCGCGTGACGGTGCTCAACTTCGGCGAACTGCTTGCCGAAGGCACACCGCAGCAAATCCACGAAAACGCCGAGGTCCAAGCGGCCTATCTTGGGAAAGGCTGATGCTGGAACTTGACCGCATAAACTCAGGCTACGGCAAGGCCCAGGTCCTCAGGGACTTTTCACTGCGCGTGGCATCTGGCGAAATTCTCTGCCTGCTGGGGCGTAACGGCGCGGGCAAAACGACGACCATGCAAACGATCATGGGCCTTTTGCCGCTCATGTCCGGCAGCATACGCCTCGAAGGAGAGGACATCAGCAGCCGGCCAGCCCATGAAATTCCCCGAGCCGGCATTGCCTATATCCCCCAAGGGCGCCGCTTGTTCACCGGGCTGACCGTGGCCCAGAACCTTGAAATAGGCCTGCGCACCCGCAACCATGGCAAGGACACTCTTGACGAGGTATTGGAGCTTTTCCCGCGTCTGCGCGAACGTATGAACCAACGCGCCGAAACCCTCTCGGGCGGGGAACAACAAATGCTCGCCACGGCACGCGCTCTTTGCCTCAAACCCAAGGCGCTATTGCTGGACGAACCCACCGAGGGCTTGCAACCCTCGATGATCGAGGCCATCCGCCAGGTCATTGACAGAATGCGAAGCGCCGGGGTGGCGATCCTGCTTGTCGAACAACGTGTGGATGCCGTTCTGGAATTGGCCGATCGGGTGGCCTTCATCGAGAACGGCCGCAACGGCGCGACAATGGATGCCGAAGAGCTGCGCGCCGACCATTCCATTGTCGATCGCTACATCGGTGTCTGACCCCTTGCAGACAGCGGCCCATCCGGGGATAACACCGCCCAACGAGGGATCACCGATGAAGAAAAGAGATATGAACCGCGATTGGATCGCCACGGCCCGCACCCTGTCCGAAGCCTTGCCCTACCTGCAACGCTATGATGGGGCGATTGTCGTCATCAAACTGGGTGGCCACGCCATGGGTAGCGACGAGGCCATGGACAGCTTCGCCCGCGACGTCGTGTTGATGCGTCAGGTGGGCGTGAACCCGGTGATCGTCCATGGCGGCGGCCCGATGATCAACCAGATGCTCGACAAACTCGCCATCAAATCGGATTTCGTGGGCGGCAAACGCGTCACCGACGAGGCGACGATGGAAGTCGTGGAAATGGTCCTTTCCGGGCGGGTCAACAAACGTATCGTCCAGGCGATAAATGCCCAGGGCGGCAAGGCGGTCGGGCTATCCGGCAAGGATGCCAATCTCATGACCTGTGACGCAGCCGATCCCGCGCTCGGTCTTGTCGGCACGCCCACCGAATTGGACCCCAGCCTTTTGCACACGCTTTTTAGAGACGATACGATTCCAGTGATCGCACCCTTGGGGGCCGGACGGCATGGAGAAACCTTCAACGTCAACGGCGACACCGCCGCCGGGGCCATCGCTGCTGCCCTCAAGGCCGACCGGCTCTTGCTTTTGACCGATATCGACGGAGTCCGTGATACCAGCGGCGAGGTCGTTACCGAACTGACCGCCGAACAAATTCGCGACATGACCACCCAAGGCATCATCGCCGGTGGCATGATTCCCAAAACCGAAACCTGCCTTGCCGCCATCGACGGCGGTGTGCGTGCCGCCGTTATCCTTGACGGCCGCGCACCGAACGCCTGTCTTTTGGAATTGTTCACGGATCACGGCGCCGGGTCGATCATTCGCAAAAGCTAACCCCGTTTCACGCTTGCGTCATTGGGCTGCATCCCGCTTGCGCCGCGCCACGTTTGGCATAGTTTGCATGCCATGGAAAACGAAGCCATCATTCGTCTGAGCGTCTTTCTGGGCCTCTTCACACTGTTCGCAGCGATCGAGGCCTTTGCACCACGCCGCCCCCGCAGCCAGCCGCGCAGCCGCCGTTGGGTGACCAATTGGGGCATTGTCATCCTCGATACGCTCACGTTGCGCCTCCTGGCCCTCGCCCTGCCCCTTCTCGCGGTGGGCGCAGCCCTTGATGCGCAGGCCAATGGCTGGGGCGCAATGCAATCCATCGACGCGCCGATGTGGGCAAAGGTCATCGCCACCGTCCTGATCTTCGATTTCGCGATCTGGGCGCAGCACCTGATCACCCACAAGGTGCCGATCCTCTGGCGCATTCACCGCGTCCACCACGCCGACCGCGATATGGACGTCACCACCGCCATTCGCTTTCATCCGGTGGAAATTGCCCTGTCGATGCTGCTCAAGATCGGGCTTGTTTACCTTCTGGGCCCGCCCGCCATCGGCATCGTGCTGTTTGAGATCATCCTCAACGGCACGGCCATGTTCAACCACGCCAACATCCGCTTGCCCCTCTGGCTGGATGCCATCGTGCGGCAGGTCCTTGTCACCCCCGACATGCACCGGGTTCACCACTCGATCCACAGGCACGAACATGACAGCAACTATGGCTTTTCCCTGTCGATCTGGGACAGGATGTTTCGCACCTACATCCCACAGCCCGAGGCAGGCCATGACGACATGACCGTGGGGCTTGAATGGCAGGATGATAACCCCTCCAAACTCGGCTGGTCCCTCGGCCTGCCCTTTCGCCGTAAATGACGCTGGATGAAATAGAACGGGCGCTCAAGCCGCATCACCTCACGGTCTTTGGCGGGGTCAAAACAGGCCTTCCAGAAGGGCTAAAGACCCTGCTCTTGCTGGGGCCCAAAACCCCCGGTTTCTGGCCGCACTTCACCACCTCGCCCGAATCCAGGGACCGCAGCGCCGACCCGCTGGATCGCTGGTCATCGCGCGTTATCACCCAACTGGCTCAAACCTTGGGTGCGCGGGCCTTTTTCCCCTTTGGCGGCCCGCCGTGGCAACCTTTCCTGCAATGGGCTGTCGATAGCGGCCGCGCGCATATCTCACAGGTTGGCCTTCTTGTGCATGACGACGCCGGTTTGATGGTGTCTTACCGCGGCGCACTCGGTTTCACCCAAGATATCAAGCTGCCCAAGCCGCCGCCCAACCCGTGCCAAACCTGTGCAGACCGGCCCTGCCTGTCCGCCTGCCCGGTCGACGCACTGACACCGAAAGGCTATGATGTCGCCGCCTGCAAGACCGATCTCGACCGCGCAGGCAATGATTGCCTGACGCGTGGCTGCGCCGTGCGCCGCGCCTGCCCCGTCAGCCAAGCGCACGGGCGCAGCGAAGACCAATCCGCCTTTCACATGAGGGCCTTCAAATGACCCGACGCCTGATTCTGATGCGCCACGCGAAATCAAGCTGGGGCGACCCCGCTCTACCCGATCACGCCCGCCCCCTGAACGGGCGGGGCCGCC
>PR_CR_10_Liq_1_inCRDRAFT_1001172_pt1 | contig 15197 bp, 18 predicted proteins | sample PRCRCaboRojoPR_3_FD_10241 | JGI IMG/M metagenome (IMG submission 10241)
CCGCAGGCAGGTCTGGGTGCGCCGGTTCGCGCCGGCACATGGCCGCTGCGTCGTCAGGGAAAAGGCGTTGACCCGGGCGCCGGGGGGGGGTAAGGTTTCCACCGATGTCGGCGTAAGCCAATCCGCAGGCCATGCGTCACGGCATCANACAGCAGCGATTCCATCCCTACCCTTTCATCCACGCGGGCGAAGCCCGANGAGAACCTCATGTCCCATGTCTCTCACGGCCTGCGCGGTGCGCTCTGCGCNGCTGCGTTTCTGCTCGCTGCCGGTCCCGCCGGGGCCGCGCTGGTGCCGCTCGACACCAGCAACCCGAGTTTCAGCGACAATGAGCTCAACAACGGCGACACCGCCACCGACGGCAGCATCGTGCTGACCTTTGGCGATCCGCTGAGCGTAGGTGGGGGCGACTCTATTAATGTGGACGCAGACGGCATTTTCTTGGACCCCATCGGGTCTGTCAATGGCGTGAGCTTCAGCATTGTCTTCAACACCGATACGCTGATCGACCAGTACACCGTGGGCCATCGTAACCCTGGCGCCACCGGCGGCTTCCAGCTCGCCGGGGCCAACGGCACCAGCGGTCTCAACGACATGGGCAGCGTCGGCACGTTTACGTTCGACATGGGCAGCATCCCGTATTTCGCCGTCGGGCAGACGTATACCCTGACCCACACCCTCAACAATTTGTCGCAGCTCAAGGCCTTCAACATCAGCGAGTACACCGACCCCACCCCCGCGCCCGCACCGGCCACGGCCCTGCTGCTCGCGGGCGGGCTGCTCGGGCTGCGGACGCTGCAGCGGGCGCCGCGGCGCGATTGAGCTGTCAGAGACCGCAGGGGGAATGCCGCTCCCACAGCCGTCAGCCCTTATCGATGGGAGGGTGGTGAGGCACAGCGCCGTCCACCCAAACCCTCGCCGACTCAGACCACCCCGCCGCGATCGGGCTGCCGAGCTGCGGACGTCATGCGCCGTCAGTCTCGCAGGTCCGCGGGCGAATCTGCCGGCCCGATCAGCCCGACGACGCCATCGGCGTCGAAGATCCCGTCGAGCCAGGTATCGAGCTGCGGGCCGGAGGCGCCGGCAATGCGTTGCTCGGCCCAATCCGGTACGGCGCCGAACCGTCGACGCAACAGACGCAGCAACGTTTCGGCTTTGCCCTCAGCCTTGCCCTCGGCCTTGCCCTCGGCCTTTCCTTCGAGCTTGCCCTTGCTGAAGATGTCGCGATAGGCACGGGTTTCTTGCAACGGCGTCAGGTGGGTGATCATCGCTAGGATCTCCTCGGCAGTCAGCGATTTGAAACGTTCGAACAGCCAAAATTGCAGCACTTCGGCGAGCCGATCACGCACTGGTTGCGCGATTGGCGCGGTCTGGATTGCCCGCCAGAGCTTGGGCACTTCGGCCTTGAGCTCCTCGTCGCGCTCGATCACCAACGGTGCAAGTACGGCGACGAACGGATTGCCCGGTGCCTGCCGATAGCCCGCATCCGGTGGGGCATGGCGACCGCGCCGCTCGCCCCGTCGCTGCTCAACCCGCCTGCGCCAACTGGGTACGCCGCTGCCGATGCAGGCTCGGGTCCACCACCGCGGCCATGGCCTGCTCGTCGAGCAGCTGGTTGCGCGCCGGGCCGCCCACGTCGCCGAGGAACAGCGCCACCCGCCGCGCCATCTTCGCGGGCTCCGCGAGCACCTCGGCATGGTCCAGCCACAGGGTCGCGACGCTGCCATGCTGGCCCAGGAGCCGCTTCAGCCCGGCGATCTGCTGCGCATACGCCTGCTTCAGCTTGTCCTCCGGCAGCCGGGCGCCGGGCTTGTCGAGGTTCTCCAGCATCCGCGCCTGGGACGCGGCCACCTCGCCCAGGTCCCGCTCCATGAAGATGACGCGGAACTGGTGCGGCTTCGGGGGGAGGTAGGGCAAGAGCTGGGCGATGATCTTCACCGCCTTGCCGTCGGCCGCCGGCAGCCAGGTGCGGTCGGTCATCAGGCGCTTGGCGGGCTCGTACTCGTAGTAGCCCTTGGGGTTGTCGCCGTCGGCGGCGCGCTCGCCGTCGGTGAGCGGTTGGATGCCGCCGGCCTCCAGCATCTGCATCATCATGCTGGTACCGGAGCGGGGCAGGCCGGAGACGACGACGATCTCGCAGGGGTCCTGGGTCAGCACCGGGTCATCGGGCTTGGGCGCGTTCGGATCGTCGAGCTCGATGGGCTTCACATCCGCGCCGCCGTCGATCTTGGGCACGGCGCCGGCGCGCCGGGCGCGGTGTTGCTCGATGCGGCTGCCGATCTCGGCAATCGCCTGGGTGTGCTCCTCGGCCTTGGCGCGGGCCGCCGGTGAGCCGCCGAGCACATGGCTGTACAGGTGCTCCAGCCGGCGGTGGGCCTCCAGCAGGTTCGGATTCTGCGAGACGGCCACCTCGAAGGCCTGGGACGCCTGGCGGTAGCGCTTCAGCCCCTCCAGCGCGACGCCCAGATAGTGGTGCGCCCACGGGAAGTGATAGCGCAGGCCGACGGTCTTGAGGCCCAGCTTGGCGGCGCGCTGATACTGGCCGCGGGCCAGCGCCACCCGGGTCAGGCCCAGATGCGCATCCGGGTGCAGCGGGTCGAAGCCGATGACCTTGCCGAAACTGGCCTCGGCATCGTCCGGGCGCTTCATCTCCAGGTAGACGCGCCCGATCAGCGTCAGCAGCCGCACGGACTTGGGGCTCGCCTGCTCGGCCTTGGCGAGCACCGCCAGGGCCTCGTCATACTGGCCCTCGTCGAACAGCACGTTGCCCAGCAGGTAGTGCATGAAGTAGGGGCTGAACTGGGCCTTGGCGCGCAGGTTCAGGTACTGCTCGCGCTCCTTGACGGACATCAGCGGCGGCTTCTCGGCCTGCGGCTCCTCCGGCGTCTCCAGGGACTGGCGCAGCCGCTCGGCCTCGGCCTCGTCCTCCGCCGCCTGCGCCAGCGCGGTCTCGTCGTCGGTGTCTTCGCCGCGCTCGGCCTTGCGTGCTTTAAGCACGGCGTGGAAGGCCTTGAGCTCGGCACGGGCGGCCTCGGCCTCCTGCTTGCGCCGTTCCAGCAGGGCCTCGACGATCTGGCGCTGGAAGCCGGTCTGGCCCAGCATCTGCGCGCAGTAGGCCAATCGGACCCCGAAGCGGTGCTCCATGGGCCAGTCGGTCCAGAGCCGCTCCAGGATGTCGATGGCGTGCGCAAAGCGCCCGGCGTCCATCAGCGACTCGGCCAGGTTGTAATCCAGCTCGCGCTGGGTCTGGCGCTGGGCCTCGGACTTGTCCACGTCCGGGCGCTCGATATAGCCCAGGTCCACCAGCTGCTGCATGGTCTCCGCGTCGTCGCCGCCGGGCATGGTCTTGCCCTCCGGGTGGCGACCGTCGTCGCCGTCGATGGCGTCCCAGCTCTCGACCCATTGCACGTCCGGGTCTTGCTCAAAGCACTCCACCAGCGGCTCGCCGTCCATGTCCTCGCCGACGGGCAGCCCGAAGACGGTGAGCACGGTCGGCGTCACGTCCAGCAGGGTCGCGCCGTGGACCAGCGCATCGCGCTTAATGCCGGGGCCGGCGATCAGGAACACCCCGTGCTCGCGGTGCTCGGCGGCGGGGCCGGCGGGCTCCTTGGGGATGGCGCGGGGCCTGAGATGATCCGGGTGGAAGCCGTGGTCGGAGCAGAGCACGACCGTCGTCTCGTTGAGGTCGATCTTGCTCAGGGTCTGCCCGAGCATCAGGTCATGGAACCGGTAGCCCATGTCGATGATGTTCGAGTAAAGCTCGAAGTCCCGCTCCGGGATCCAGTCCTGGCGCGGGTGGTGGTACTTCATGAAGCCGTGGCCGAAGTGGTCGATGGCGTCATGGTAGATGGCCATGAAGTCCCATTCCTCCCGGTCCATCACCCAGTCCGCCGCGGCCTGGATGCTCGCGGTCTCGGCGAGGATCTTCGCCACCCCGATGGGGCGCTTGTCCTTCTCCAGGTCGATCTCCTGGAGCTTCGGCATGAAGGGCTCCAACACATCCGCGCCCATCTCCTCCGGGCGCACGCGAAACTCCGCCAGCGGCTCGGCGAGGCGCTCGGGCCAGACCGTCTCCGGGCGCATGGGCCAAGGCTGGCCGGGGCCATGATCCACTTTGGGCGCCTTCTGATACATGTCCGAGACCATGACCCCGTTGATGGGCTCCACCGGATGGCTCGGCCACCAGCCGATGACGTTGGAGCGCAGGCCGTTCTGGTTCAGGATGTTCCAGACCGCCTTGGTGCTGCGCCCCAGGTTGCTGATGGCCCGCGCGCCGCCGGCCGGGTCCGGCTCCGCGAAGCCGTGGATGCCGTGCTTGAAGGGCCGCTTGCCGGTGGCGATGCTGGTCCAGAGCATCGGCGAGAGCACCGGATGCAGCGTGGTCAGGTTGCCGCGGGTGCCGCGCTCGATCAGGCCCTTCATCACCGGCATGTCGCCCTGGTCCACCAGGCGGTCGATGGTCTTCCAGTCGGCGGCGTCCCAGCCGATCACGAGCAGTCTCTTTGTCATCGGTCTTTCCTCGGTGTCACCTTGGCCGCGAGAGGCATGATGCGCTAGCATCACCGCATCGAGCGACCCTCCACCCATCGAGCCCATGCGCACAACCCTGGACATCGACGCGGACATCATCGCAGCCGTCAAAGAGCGCGCGCGGCGGGAGCGTCGCTCCGCCGGCGCGGTGCTCTCCGACCTGGCTCGACTGGCGCTCACCCGAGGCGCGGCAGCGGATACAGAGCAGACCGGCTTCTACGGTTTCCACCCCCTGCCTGCCAACGGTCGAGTCGTCAGCGACGAGACCGTGGAGCGTCTGCGCGACGATCTGAGCATTTGATCCGGGCGTCCGATGCGCGCCCTGCTCGACGTCAATGCCCTGATTGCGCTGCTGGACGCGGCGCATCAGCACCACGGCGCGGCACGGGCCTGGTTGGAAGCAAATATCGCCCAAGGCTGGGCGTCCTGCCCGATCACGCAGAACGGCTGTGTACGCATCCTGTCGCAGCCCGCCTACCCCGGTGCCGAGCCGCCGGCGTCCATCGCCCGGCGTCTGCGTGACGCCACCGACACGCAATGGCACGCCTTTTGGCCGGATGACCTCAGCCTCATCGCAACGGAAACCCTCGACTGGCGCCATGTGCTGGGCTCCCGCCAGTTGACCGATCTCTATTTGCTCGCCCTGGCAGTCCACCACGACGGCCGGCTCGTCACGCTGGATCGCGGCATGCCGCTGCACGCGGTGCCCGCTGCCGAGCCGCGCCATCTGGTCAGCGTGCTCGGTTGAGATCATCCCTAAAAGTTTAGGGTCGGGACGCCCTCGGCGCGGCATCGAGCCGCGCCGAGGGCGGGCCGGCTGGAAAGCCGGCGCTCCCAGTACGCGGACACTCACGGGAACAGCAGCCGGGGTCAGGCCGCGGCGGCGTCCTGCTCCTCCGCCAGCCGCTGCAGCCCCTCCTCGCGCCGACGCCGATAGGCCGAGAGGCCCATGGCGCCGAGGCCGAGCAGGGTCAGCAGCGGGGTGCCGGGGACCGGCACGGGTGTGCCGCCGCAGCCGCTGCCGGTGTCACCGACACAGATCGGCGCGCCGCTGTTGTCATAGGCCCATTCCAGGATGTTCATCGTCAGCTTCGGCGCAGCAAAATCGAAACGCACCTTCACCCACGCGTACTGCGTACCGACGGTGCCGGTGTCGCCGTCGAAGCGCAGGCCCAGGTAACCGGTGCTGTTGTTGGAGAAAGGGCCGGTCACGGTGCCGAAGTTCCGATACCAATACGCCGTGTTGTCGTTAAAGGAGCCCGAGGCGAGCGTGGTGCCAACGACGAAGCCCGGCGCGAGATTGATGGCAGGGTTATTTCCGGTGTTGTTGGTCGCGACGGTGGCCCCGAGCCCTCCGTTGAGGTGAGACGCGCCTGCTGAATTGGCAAACGCAAACAGATATAGCTGCAAATCGTCGCCACCAACCCCGTCGATATCGAAGCTGAAGGTGCCACCGTCGTCAGACACGGAAAACGAGACGCTCGTTGTGTTGTGCACGATGGCGCCCAGCGCATCCCCGCCGGCAAAGGCGAGCCCGCCGGCGGCGGCGGTGTAGCCGAGCACCTCGCTTGTGCTGGGCTTGCGCGTGCCGCGCCGTGTGGCGCGGCGGCTGTAGGCGTCGAGTTGGGTGTCGAGGGTGGTGGATTCGGTCATGATGCGGCTCCTCATGGGTGTACTGATGCTGTAGCGCGGACAGGCATGTTAAGCAAATCGCGCGCCACACTCGCCCCCCCCTAAACTACTGTTCTTGAATAAAAAAATAGACCGCATGCCGCAGCCTTCCGGTTATCCCCCACCCGCGTGAGCCGAACTGTAAAGTATGCTTGACACTTGCGCTGAAAAGCGCCATCTTCGACCGCCATCTCGACACGGCGCGCAGGTATGGCGCAATCCCCTGTTTTGAACAGGTAAAGGCACCAAGAACCGCCCTGGCGCCAAGGCGCGGCGAAATACCGGTGTAAAAAAAGCTGACACCTGGGCCTGACCGCGGCGCCGATCTCGATGGCGACCGCCTGACGGTGTTCAGAGGTCGAGCGGCCCCTCGGCGGCGCCGATGCCGGTACGGCGCATCGAAGGCGTCTCCGGCTGCTGCGTGTTGAGATTGCAGCGGATGCCCCGCTCGATCAGCCCCTTTAGTCCCTTACCTCCAAAATCTTTGACAAATCGGTGAAGAGTTCAAAGCGCCGCTCTGACCAGGCTGGGTTGCACGAAGTACTCACGGATGACGAGCGCGGTGACGACGACGCGACGGCCGAGCTTGGTGAAGAAGTACTTGTAGGTGTGGGCGACCTTCTTGATCAGGCCGTGGGTACGCAGGCGCTTGACCAGGTAGGAGGCGCGGGCGGGCGTGAGCCCCGCGATGTGGGCGCGCAGGTCGCCGGCGCGGAAGCCGGAGATGGACCACTCGCCGCGGGCGAGCGTCAGGAACAGGCGATAGTCGGGGTCGAGGAACAGGTCGAAACCGCGGTAGGAGCGGCCCTTGACCTTGGCCGGCGCAGCCATCTTGGCCAGCGCCCGCTGCGCGGCATCGGGGTTGTCGAGACAGGCCATGAAGGCGAGGTAGCGGTCGTTGGCGGCGTGCATGAGTTGGCGCAGGTCGCCGAGGCTGTAGATTGATTTGCGCAGTGGAGCGAGCTTGAAGACGCGCTCGCCGTTACGCTGTTCCACGTGGCGGTGGTGCTTGAAGAAGGAGACCTCTGGGCGGTGCACTCCACGCGCGCGATGATGCCGGCCTTATCGTAGAGCTTGAGGCTGGCGGGGCCCATGTGATGGCGGATGCGGGTGCCCTGGACGCGCGTGGAGAAGTCGTTGCCGACCTCGCCCCGGTAGTTGGCCGAGAGCTTGTGGCCGAGGAACGTGGCGACATGCTCGGCCCAGCTCAGAGATGGGGACCACATGCACGGCGGTGCGCACGATGGCCTCGTACAAGGGTTGAAAGGTCGCCTGTCGGCGGAACACCACGTCGGTGGCGTACTCGACCTGCATGAAGCTCCAGTGCACGCCGTTGCGGAAGTGGCGCACCACGGGGCAGCAGCGCCGTGCCCAGTCATCGAGGCGGCGATGCAGCGCGGTGGCATCGAGGCCGTCGGCGAGGCGTTGGGCCTCAACAGGATCGGCCAGGTGCAGGAAGGCGTTGTCGGCGGTCTCGAAGGCGATGCCGGCCTGCGTCAGTTGCCGCGCCAGCCAGCCATGGCCGTTGAAGTAGACCTGCAGGCGAAACGGCGCCCAGGTCGGCACCCGCACGTGGCACAGACCGAACTGTGCATCGATGAAGTAGAAGTAGTAGTGCAGGCACTTGCCGCTGATCGGCTTGAAGAAGGTCTTGCCGCTCGCCTTGTCGTGCCAGGGACGGTAGGAGGAGCAAGCCTCCATGGCGGAGAAGATGTGCACCAGCCCCGGGTGATCGCCACGCTCGGCGAGGATCTGCTGGACCCGGTCCTCCTTGCGAAACGCCTTGAGCTTACGGATGAACTCGATCTCAAGCCCGGCCTCGGCGGCCAGGCGCTCCGCGTTGGCGCGGATCTCATCGCGCAACGGCTCTGCCCAGCGCGCATAGTCGAACAGCCGGATCCCGCGCCCACCGAGGTAGCCCGCCATCGCCCGCGCGTGGCAGATGTCCGGCAGGGTGCCCGTGATCACGACCCGGTCGAAGCACGAGAGCACACAGCCGATCTCGTCGCGGTGCTGCTCGACAAAGGGGTTCATCGCTCGACTCCGTTGCTGGGGTGCTTACCCCGAACGATAGTCGAGCGGACCCTGTTTGGTTCCGGCTTCGCCGGGTTGGGATGGGCATGTCGCCCTGGTCCACCGTCAGCGGCGTCCCAGCCGATGAGGAGGAGTTTTTTGCTCATTAGTTTATCTCTGCTCAACGGCATTCGCGCTCAGGCTCGCCAGCGCCGAAACCCGGCCAGCTCGAAATGGCGGTCGAAGGTGAATGCAGTGTCGATGCGGTGGTGGTTGTGCATCAGTTCGAAGGAGACGCAGTCCGTGAAGCTCACTCGCTGGTCCGCGTAGCGTTCCATCCAGGCGATGGCGGCGACCTCGCAGTCGCGGTCCGGTCGCAGGATTGTCAAGACCGAGGATGCGTACAGCGCACGGGCGCGCTCGGCGGCGAAGGTGAAGCCCGCGCGCCGCCCGAGCAGCGTCAAAAGCTCATCCAGGACGAAATTGCTGGTGGAGCAAGCCTGTTCGGCGTTCGCCAGCGCCTGCCATCCGGCGACGGCCTCGGCGTGGTGCTGATCGCGGCTCAGGTGGCGGGCCAGGAAGGCGCCGGTGTCGATGAAGATCACGCCGAAGAATCGTCGTAGAGATAGTCGTCGTGATGCTCGGCGGTGTCGGTCGGCCCGGCGTCCGCATGGATGGCCCGGTCGAGGAACAACGGGTCCCGCGAGCGATCCGGCGGCTGGTCCTTCAGCCGTTGCTCCAAAGACTCCCGCAGCAGCTCGCCAAGCGAGATGCCGCGCCGGCTGGCGTGGGCCTGGGCGGCACGCTTGAGGGCCTCCGGCAGCATGACCGTGGTGCGGTGCATCGATGCGATCTCCGGCTTGGACTATGCCGCCATAATAGCGCAGCCATATCTCGGTGTGCAGCCCATTCGCGGTCGAACGGATGGCATTCGACGCAGGCATCTGATTCTCCGGTAAAAAACCGCATTCTCGGGCCACTGACGACGGACGCCGCTGTCAGAAAACTTTACAGCCTGTTCCGCGCGCGGCGGCACCGCCGAACGGGCGGTCTGCTGCCGCCAGTCAGCGCTCGCCGATCGCGCGACGGGGCCAGCACCTGGACAAGGGCGCCGAGCGCCGCTTGGTCAGGGCGCCGTGGATGCCGCGCTCGATCAGGCCCTTCATGATGGGCATGTCGCCCTGGCCCACCAGCCGGTCGATGGTCTTCCAGTCGGCGGCGTCCCAGCCGATCAGCAGCAGTCTATTTTTTTTTGCAACGCGATTGCCTCGGGGATAGTGTTGCGCTCAGGCGGGGAGACGACTCCCCCGGCTTCGGTGTACGAGAACAACAGGGTTCAACGATGAGCGAGATTCATTTTGTGATCGAGGAAGCCCCGGAGGGTGGCTGGCTGGCGCGTGCCGTCGGTGCCGACATCTTCACGGAGGCGGATGATCTGCCCGAGCTGCGCCGGCAGGTGCAGGACGCCGTTGCTTGCCACTTCGACGACGCGGACCGCCCGGCGTTGATTCGGCTGCACATCACGCGCGAGGAGGTCATCGCCGCGTGAGACTACCCCGGAGCCTCGGCGGCGCCCAGTTGATCAAGGCGCTCAAGCGGCTCGACTACCAACCTTCACGCCAGACCGGCAGCCACGTTCGACTGACCACTGACCGGGGTGGCCAGCATCATGTGACGGTGCCCCTGCATGATCCGCTGCGCATCGGGACCTTGAGCGCCATCCTGGACGCCGTCGCGGCGCATCACGGTATGACCCGCGAACAACTGCTGGAAATGCTGCTTGGTTGAGGCCGGAATGGCCGGTGCCGCGGCTTTTTACATGGTTTCTGAGCTGCTGCGCCGCGGAACGCCTGCCGCGGGCATCGAGCCCGCGCCAGGCGTGGCCGGCTGGAAGCCGGCGCTCCCGGGCTCAGGCCGCCGCCGCGTCCTGCTCGTCGGCCAGGCGCTTCAGGCCGTCTTCGCGTCGGCGGCGGTAGGCCTGCACGCCCATGGCGCCGAGGCCGAGCAGGGTCAGCAGCGGGGTGGCGGGAGCGGGAGCGTCCGCGGGGATGGCGCTCGGGCAGGACACCGCGGCACCGGTACCCCGAGCACCGGCGTTGATGGCACCGCCGGCGTCGTCATAGGCCCATTCGCAGACGCTGAGCACGACCCGCGTCGGGTCGGACGCCATATCCACGCGGAGCTTCGCCCAGCCGACTGCGGGGTCGCCCCCGGCGTCCAAAAAAAACCGGAAGCCAAAATAGGCCGCGGTGTTCAGGAACCCGCCCGTCGTGCCGACTGTTCCGCCGGAAGCCGCGAACACGATCGCAGTTCTTAGGTCCCCCGAGATCGGCTCGCCGGCGTTGAAGACTTTGGCCAATCCGGCACCACCGAGCTCCCCATCGAAGTAACCGCCGCCAGGGAAGACTCCATACCCTCCTCTGCCAAAGTTGCCTGCCAAAGAGCCCGCAAATAGTTGGGCGTCCGGTGCTCCACCGCCGTCGATATCCCAGCCGGCACGGACAAGACTGCCGGCCGTGGTTGCGGTGTTGAAGCTCACCGTGACCTTGTCGGTCTTGTGCACGATGGCGCCCATGGCATCCCCGCCGGCGAAGGCGAGCCCGCCGGCGGCGGCGGTGTAGCCGAGCACCTCGGCGGTGTTGGGCTTGCGCGTGCCGCGGCGGGCGGCGCGGCGGCTGTAGGCGTCGAGTTGGGTGTCGAGGGTGGTGGATTCGGTCATGTCGCGAGTCCTCATGGGTGCGTTGATGCTTTAGCGCGGACAGGCGCCTTAAGCAAATCTCGCGCCACATTCGACGCCCACCCTCTAAACCACTGTTCTTGAATTAAAAATTCGACTGCATGCCGCAGCCTTCCGGTCACGTCCCCACCCCGCGCGAGCCGAAGTGTAAAACTCTCTTTACACTTGCGCTGAAAAGCGCCATCTCGGCAGGGCGCGCAGGTATGGCGCAACCCGCTGTTCTGAAGAGGTAAAGGCGCGAAGAACCGGTCTGGCGCCAGGGCGCGGCGAGGGGCCGATGCAAAAAAGCCGACACCTGGGCCTGACCGCGGCGGCGATCTCAATGGCAACCGCCTGGCGGTGTTCAGAGGTCGAGCGGCCCCTCGGCGGCGCTGATGCCGGTGCGGCGCATCGAAAGCGTCTCCGGCTGCTGGGTGTTGAGATTGCCGCGGGTGCCGCGCTCCATCAGGCCCCTCAGGATGGGCATGTCGCCCTGGTCCACCAGCCGGTGGATGGTCTTCCAGTCGGCGGCGTCCCAGCCGATCAGTAGGAGTTTGCGGGCCATGGGTTGTCGTCCTCGCTCGATGGGATATGCTATGGCGTATGCTGTTGGTATTGGATACCGACGTCGTTGCCGCTGGTGTGATGAGCGCGACGGGCGCGTCGCGCTACCTGCTGGAGTCCATCGGCATCGGCGCTTTACGGGCCGCGGCGTCAGTGCCGTTATTGCTGGAGTACGAGGCGGTGCTCAAGCGCGACGAAACCCTGCGCCGGGCCGAGGCGAGCGCCGCGGACATCGATGTCGTCTTGGATCAGCTGGCTTCGGTCTTGATGCGCGTGGATATCTGGTACCTCTGGCGCCCACAGCTCAGAGACCGCGACAACGACATGGTGCTGGAGACCGCCGCCAATGCCGGGGCCACGCATCTCGTGACCTTCAATCTGAGGGACTTCGGCAGCGTCCCCATGCGCTTCGGTATAGAGACCTGCCGCCCGGCCGAGATCGCCCGCGAGCTGCGGACTACTTGGGTTCACGACGCGGCCCGCCCATGAGACATCTACCGCCAGCGCCCCTGGATACGCAACCGTTCCGCACGCGAACGCCACTCAGACACAAGCACGAGGCCAATCCAAGGGCTGGACGCTGGAGCCGATATCCATGAGCAAGAACAACTACCCGCTGAAGGCCCCCGAGAGCATCCTCGCCGCCGCCCGCCGTGCCGCCCGCCGCGACGGCGTCAACCTGAACCAGTTCATCAACACCGCGCTGGCGGAGAAGGTCGCCGCGCTGGAGGCCGAGGAGGTCTTCACCCAACGCGCAGCCCGCGCCGACAAGGCGCGGTTCTTGGACGTGCTGCGCCGCGTCGGCCCGGAGCCGCCGCGCTCCGGCGACGAGCTGCCGGGCGACTGACCGGAAGCCCCCGGCGACGGGAATCACCGACGACCACCAGCCGGTTCACCAAGAGCGCCGGCCCACTGGGACCGCCGGCTTCCAGCCGGCTCGCCCTCGGCGCGGCTCGATGCCGCGCCGAGGGCGCTGCGGCGCGTGGGCTTGGGCTTGGGGGTGCTCGCTAAAGAACGCGTCCAAAACAAGGGAAACACCCTAGCCCGGAAATGGACCGCTTGTTTTTACATGGTTTCTGAGCTGCTGCGCCGCTGAAAGCCTGCCGCGGGCATCGAGCCCGCGGCAGGCGTGGCCGGCTGGAAGCCGGCGCTCCCAGGCTCAGGCCGCCGCCGCGTCCTGCTCGTCGGCCAGGCGCTTCAGGCCGTCTTCGCGTCGGCGGCGGTAAGCCTGCACGCCCATGGCGCCGAGGCCGAGCAGGGTCAGCAGCGGGGTAGCGGGAGCGGGAGCGGCCGCGGGGATGGCGCTCGGGCAAGACACCGCGGCACCGGTACCCCGATCACCCGCGTTGATGGCACCGCCGGTGTCTTCATAGGCCCATTCGCAGACGCTGAGCACGACCCGCGTCGGGTCGGACGCCGTATCCAGGCGGAGCTTTGCCCAGCCGACTGCAGAGCATTCGAATGCCGGACGCAGGCCCTCAAGGAACTTGGGGGATGCAAAGAAATCCGATGCGGCTGCCGCCCAGCCTATTCCAGCCCAGCCCATTCCATTGGCCCGCTCCATCGGCCGGACATCCCGCCGGGGCGCGTTGCGCGTCAGCCAGCCTTGGCGCGGTGTCGCCGAGTAAAACTCGGCGCCCCCAGGGGGCCAGCCCGGGGCCGCCGAGCTCCCTTCGACCCCGGGGCCGCCGAGCTCCACTCGGCAATCCTGGGGCCGCCGAGCTCCACTCGGCAATCCTGGAGCCGCCGAGTTTCACTCGGCAATCCCTGGGGCCGCCGAGCTCCACTCGGCAATCCCTGGAGCCGCCGAGTTTCACTCGGCAATCCTGGGGCCGCCGAGTTTCACTCGGCAAACCCTGGGGCCGCCGAGCTCCACTCGGCAATCCCTGGAGCCGCCGAGCTCCACTCGGCGATCCCTGGGGCCGCCGAGCTCCACTCGGCAATCCTGGGGCCGCCGAGCTCCACTCGGCAATCCCTGGGGCCGCCGAGCTCCACTCGGCAATCCTGGGGCCGCCGAGTTTCACTCGGCAAACCCTGGGGCCGCCGAGCTCCACTCGGCAATCCTGGGGCCGCCGAGTTTCACTCGGCAATCCCTGGGGCCGCCGAGCTCCACTCGGCGATCCCCCTCCGCTGCCGCTCAACCTCCACGCGCCGCACTGCCGAAGGGCCACTCCTCCGCCCGCGCCGCAAGCCGCGCCTTGACCGGGTTCTGCGCGATGTAGCGGCGCACGGCGGCGAGGTGCCTGTCGTCTCTGATGTAGCGGTCGAAGTACTCCCGGTCCCAAAACTCACCCTCCCGGTGGAGCAATGGGTTTGCCTCGCGGGCGGTGAAGGCCTTCCAGCTCTGGATGACCTTGGCCAGCGGATGATCCGGAACGGTCTCGATGAGCACGTGCACGTGATTCGGCATCACCACCCAGCTGAGCAGCCGATAGCGCGTGCCATCGAAATGCAGCAGCGCCGTCTCCACCAGGCGCGCGATGTCCGGGCGCCGCAGCCAGCAGGCGCCGCGACCGTTGTCCAGATACTGCTCGATGCGCTTGCGCCGCGCCGCCTCGTCGCCGCGCGTCTGCGCGCGGATGCGCCCCAAAACCGCCGCCGGCAGCGAGTCCCCCAGCCGAAAGGTGATGAACTGCAACAGCCCCGGGCAATCCAGGTGCGGCAGATAGCCGCGGGAGTACCAGCCCTTCGGCTCAAGCATGGCATGCTCCTCCAAGCCCAATAACCACCCAGCGGCAGACACCCGACCAACCGACGCCCCCGGGACGCCGCCGCCTCGGGCCGCCGAGCTCCACTCGGCAAACCCTGGGGCCGCCGAGCTCCACTCGGCAAACCCCGGGGCCGCCGAGCTCCACTCGGCAAACCCCGGGGCCGCCGAGCTCCACTCGGCAAACCCTGGGGCCGCCAAGTTCCACTCGGCAAACCCTGGGGGCGCCGAGTTTCACTCGGCGATCCCTGGGGGCGCCGAGTTTCACTCGGCAATCCCTGGGGGCGCCGAGTTTCACTCGGCAATCCTGGGGGCGCCGAGTTTCACTCGGCGATCCTGGGGGCGCCGAGTTTCACTCGGCGATCCCTGGGGGCGCCGAGTTTCACTCGGCGATCCCTGGGGGCGCCGAGTTCCACTCGGCGATCCCGCCGCGAGACGGCAATGCCCCCCAGCCCAAACAGCGTTCACCGCCCCGGAAACGTGATTTTGCTCGCGTGCCGTCGCCGAGTAAAACTCGGCGTCCCCAGGGTGGGCGTGTGCCGTCGCCGAGTAAAACTCGGCGTCCCCAGGGTGGACCCGAGCCTGCCATGGATGCACCCAGTTTGTACACAGGGCAGACGGGCTCGTGTGCCGGCGCCGAGTGGAACTCGGCGTCCCCAGGGGGTGGGCGTGTGCAGGCGCCGAGTGGAGCTGGGCGCCCCGGGGTGGGTGCGTGCTGTCGCCGAGTGGAGCTCGGCGCCCCCGGGGGGTCAGGCGGCGTAGCGGCCGGGCTCGGGCTGCTGGACCTGGCCGAGGGCTTCCAGGGTCTCCAGCAGCTCGGCGACCTGGGTGGTGCGGGCGCGCTTGAACTGGCGGGCGATGTGCTCGGCGTCGGCGGGGGCGGGCTGGTCCGCGAGCACGGCGCGCACGGCCTGGAACTGGGCGGGCAGGGTCTTGGGCCAGGGGGCCTTGGCGGCGGCGGCGGGCGCCGCGGCGGCGACGGCGACGTCGGCGGCG
>PR_CR_10_Liq_1_inCRDRAFT_1001174_pt1 | contig 15178 bp, 13 predicted proteins | sample PRCRCaboRojoPR_3_FD_10241 | JGI IMG/M metagenome (IMG submission 10241)
GAGATCGCCCGCCCCATCCTCAAGGAAATCCGCGAGCGGCTGGGCTTTCTGAACAACGTCGGGCTGGAGTATCTGACGCTCTCGCGCGCTGCCGGCACCCTCTCGGGCGGCGAGAGCCAGCGCATCCGGCTGGCGAGCCAGATCGGCTCGGGGCTGACGGGCGTGCTCTACGTCCTCGACGAGCCCTCCATCGGCCTGCACCAGCGCGACAACGACCGCCTGCTGACCACGCTCAAGAACCTGCGCGATCAGGGCAACACGGTGATCGTCGTCGAGCACGACGAGGAGGCCATCCGCGAGGCCGATTACGTCCTCGACATCGGCCCCGGCGCGGGCGTGCACGGCGGACAGGTCGTCGCGCGCGGCACGCCCGAGGAGATCGCCGCCGACCCGGCCTCGGTCACNGGGCAGTACCTCGCGGGCACGCGCGAGATCCCGGTCCCGGCCACGCGCCGCGCGGGCAACGGCAAGGCGCTCACCGTCGTCAACGCCCACGGCAACAACCTCAAGGACGTGACCGTGGACCTGCCGCTCGGCAAGTTCGTCTGCGTCACCGGCGTCTCGGGCGGGGGCAAGTCGACGCTCACCATCGAGACGCTCTTCAAGACGGCCTCCATGCGCCTCAACGGCGCGCGCCAGACCCCCGCGCCCTGCGAGACGATCAAGGGGCTCGAGCATCTCGACAAGGTCATCGACATCGACCAGCGCCCGATCGGGCGCACGCCGCGCTCGAACCCGGCGACCTACACCGGCGCCTTCACGCCCATCCGCGACTGGTTCGCCGGCCTGCCGGAGGCGAAGGCGCGCGGCTACAAGCCCGGGCGCTTCTCGTTCAACGTGAAGGGCGGGCGCTGCGAGGCCTGCCAGGGCGACGGCGTCATCAAGATCGAGATGCACTTCCTGCCGGACGTCTACGTCACCTGCGAGACCTGCAAGGGCGCGCGCTACAACCGCGAGACGCTGGAGATCAAGTACAAGGGCCGGTCCATCGCCGACGTGCTCGACATGACCGTCGAGGATGCGCAGGAGTTCTTCAAGGCCGTCCCCGCCATCCGCGAGAAGATGGACGCCCTCTGCGAGGTGGGCCTCGGCTACATCCGGGTCGGCCAGCAGGCGACGACGCTCTCCGGCGGCGAGGCGCAGCGCGTCAAGCTCTCGCGCGAGCTCGCCAAGCGGTCGACGGGCCGCACCCTCTACATCCTCGACGAGCCGACGACCGGCCTGCACTTCGAGGACGTCAGGAAACTCCTCGAGGTGCTGCACTCGCTGGTGGAGGCCGGCAACACCGTCGTGGTGATCGAGCACAACCTCGACGTCATCAAGACCGCCGACCACATCGTCGACATCGGCCCCGAGGGCGGCGACGGCGGCGGCGAGATCGTGGCCGAGGGCACGCCCGAGGAGATCGCCCGCGTCGAGCGCAGCCACACCGGCCGCTACCTCCGCCCCATGCTCGACGCGCGCAAGGTGGCGGCGGAGTAGGGCCATACGCCCGCCCCCCGCGTCCGTCTCTTCTTCTTGGGTCAAATATCCCACGGGGGTGCGGGGGTGTGAAACCCCCGCCCGCGCTCGGGCGGCTGCCGGGCCGCACCCGGCGACGCGACGCGCGGCGCGTTCAGCAGCCCCTCACCCGCGGGCGCAGGAACCCGTGCACCGCTTCGAAGAGCGTGTCGGCCCGGATTTCGGCGTTCAGGAAATGCGTGCCCCCGGCGATCTCGACGTGGCTGCGGTCGGCCGCGCCGAGTCTGTCGAAGAGCGCGAGCGCATCCGCCCGCGTCGAGGTCGGGTCCGCCGCGCCCCGGACCAGCAGCGTGGGGCAGGCGAGGTCCGCGGGATCGTAGAGGGGGCGGGCGTTGAAGCATTCCCAGAGGTCGAGCAGCGCGCCGTTCGGCACGCGGAAGGCGTCCGCCCCCGGCGTGTCGTCCGCGATCGAGGCGCCGACCAGCGCATCGAGGACGGCCTCCTCCCGCCAGAGGGCCCCCGCCGGTATCTGGGCATCCCAACGCGCGCGCACGTCCTGAGGCGTCACCTCCCGGAAGGCACCGCGCAGGCGGGGCCGCGTCGGATCGTCCGGGTCGGCGAGGAAGGCGTGCCACGCGGCGTTGTACGTCCCGAAGATCGGGGCGTGGAGCGCGAGAGCCGCGACGCGCCCGCGTCCCGGGCCGAGGGCGTAGCGCGCCGCGGTCACGCTGCCCCAGGACCAGCCGACGAGGCCGATCCGCGCGTCGCCGTGGCAGGCCGAGATCCATGCGGCCGCGTCCGCGATGTCGGCGATCGCATCGGCTCCGGTGGCATAGGGTGTGTCCGCGTCCGCCGTGTCGGCGCGCGACAGGCCGAAGCCGCGGATGTCGAGGGCGTAGGCCGCGAAGCCGGCCTGCGCCGCGGCCTCGAGCCAGTTCACCCGCGGATGCGGGATGTCGAAGACGCGCCCGGAGAAGGTCGCGCCATGGACGAAGAGGACGGGCGGCCCCTCGCCGCGCCGGCGCAGGGCGAGGCGCAGGCCCGGAGACTGCGACGAGGGGATGTCATGGCGCGTCGAGCGGTCGAAATCGCGCCAGTCGCTCATGCGCCGCCCACCTCGAGGACGATCTTGCCGATGTTCGCCGAACTCTCCATCCGGGCGTGCGCCTCGGCCGCCCGCTCGAGCGGAAAGACGCTGTCCATGACGGGCGCGATCGCGCCGCTCTCGAGATGCGGCCAGACCTCGGCCTCGAGCGCGCGGGCGATCGCCGCCTTCGCGCTGCGCGACTGCGGCCGCAGGGTGGAGCCGGTCACCGTCAGGCGCCGGGTCATCACCTGCATCAGGTCGAGCGAGACCACCGAGCCCTGCAGGAAGGCGATCTGAACGAGCCGGCCGTCCATGGCGAGCGCGTCGAGATCGCGCGCAATGTAGTCGCCGCCCACCATGTCGAGGATCAGGTCCGCGCCGCCCTCGGCGCGCAGGACGTCGACGAAATCCTCCTGGCGGTAGTTGATCGCGACCTCCGCCCCGAGCGCGCGGCAGGCGGCGCATTTCTCGTCCGATCCGGCGGTGGCGAAGATGCGCGCGCCGCGCAGCCGCGCGAGCTGGATCGCCGTGGTGCCGATCCCGGAGGCCCCGCCGTGCACGAGGAACCGTTCGCCCGCGGAGAGCGCGCCGCGCATGAAGACGTTCGTCCAGACGGTGAAGTAGGTCTCGCACAGGCCCGCAGCGGCGGCCATGTCCATGCCGCGCGGCACCGGCAGCGCGTGCTCCGCGTCGGTCAGGGCGTATTCGGCGTAGCCCCCGCCGGGCAGGAGCGCGGTGACGGCGTCGCCCTCGCGCCACCGCGTCACGCCCGGCCCGACGGCGGCGACGTATCCGGCGGCCTCCAGCCCCGGCAGGGGCGAGGCGTCCGGCGGCGGCGCGTAGTTGCCGGCGCGCTGCAGCGCGTCGGGCCGGTTCACGCCGGCGTGGTCGATCCGGATCAGGATCTGCCCCTCGCCCGGGGCGGGCACCGGCGCGGTGGCGGGCTTGAGCACGTCGGGCGCACCGTACTCGGTGATGTCCACGACGGTCATGGAGCGGGGCAGGGCCATCTTGTTCCTCGCGCGTGTCCGGAAGGAGAGCAGGGGACGCGGGGGCCGCCGGAGCGGCCCCCGCGGTGGGTGTCGCGGCGCGGGCGGCTCAGGCCCGGCCGGTGGTCTTCAGGAACTCGTGCAGCATCTCGCCGAGGCGCCCCGAGTACTCGGGGTCCTGCGCGGAGTACTCGTCCACCACCTCGAGCGAGGCGGTCCGCAGGGCCTGCAGCGTGTCGTCCTCCATCTGGATCAGCTCACCGCCGAAGTCGTTCACGAACTCCTGCTTGAACAGGATGTCCCGATAGAGGAAGTGCGCCGCCGCCTCGGCGGACATGGCGCGGGTGACGTCGGTGACCACGGCCCGCAGGTCGTCGCCGAGGGCGTTCCAGGCCTCGAGGCCGACCATCACCTCTCCGTTCAGGTGCCCCACGAGGTCCGGCTCGATGATGTAGTCGCAGACCTCCTGGAAGTTCATGCCCCAGGCGGTGGCGGTCGCGCCCCAGTGCGCGCCGTCGACCACGCCGGTCTGCAGCGCCTGATAGAGCTCGCCGCCGGGGATCGAGACCGGCGCGGCGCCGACCTTCTCGAGCACGAGCCCGGCCGCCCCGGTGGAGCGCACCGGCCAGCCCGAGAAATCCTCGACCGTGCGCAGCGGGCGGTTGGCCCAGAGCGTGAGACCGGAATAGGAGACCGGCCCGACCTGATGCACGCCCTGCTCGGCGTAGGCCTCGCGGATCACGTCGATGGCGCCCATCTCGTAGTAGAAGATGTCCATCTCCTCGTGCCGGGCCCAGGTGCCGATGTGCCCGTTGAGGTGCCCCGCCGCCGGGATGCGCCCGATCCAGTAGGCGGGGTAGATGAAGGCGCTTTCCAGCAGCCCGCGGCGCACCGCGTTCAGCACGTCGCCCGTCGGCACGACAGCGCCGGGGGCGTAGGGTTCGACGGTGAGTTCGCCGCCCGTCGCCTCGGTGATCCGGTTGCAGAACTTGACGAAGATGTCGTCGTAGTACCAGTTGCCCGTCGGCCAGTGCGTCTGCATCCGCCAGACGGTGTTGCCCTGCGCGATCACCGGCGGCGCCGCGAGCGCGGTTCCGGCGGCGGCCCCGGCCGAGGCCGCGAAGAAGCCGCGGCGCGACAGCTTCGGGTTGGTTTTGGTCGTCATGGTCGTCTCCTCCTCCACTATTGGACGTCATCCCCGACGCGTCAGCGCGCGCCGGGAACCTCGGTGAAGCTGGTCAGGAGCCCGGGAAACAGGAAGATCAGGGCGCCGGTGAGCAGCATCAGAAACAGGAACGGAAAGATGGCCCGGTAGATCTCGACGATCGGCGTCTCGGGGCTGAGGCTCTTCAGGTAGAAGAGGTTGTAGCCGAAGGGCGGCGAGATGTAGCCGATGCAGAGGTTGAGCTGGAACAGGATGCAGAACCAGATCGGATCGAACCCCAGCGTCGTGACGATCGGGAAGAAGATCGGCAGCACCAGGAGGATGATCCCCACCGGGTCGAGGAACATGCCGAGCACCAGCGTGATCGCCTGCATCAGCAGGATACCATCCAGGGCTCCATCTCGAGGCCCATCAGGAAGCCCTGCATGAAGCGCGTCCCGCCGCCGCCGCCGTAGACCGCGACGAAGGCCGACGCGCCGAAGACGATCCAGATCACCATGCCGGTCATCGTCGCCGTGTCGTGGCTGACAGCGCGGATGTAGGACCAGTTCAACTCGCCGCGGATCGCGACGGAAAGGACGACCGCCGCCGCGCCGACCGCCGCGGCCTCCGTGGGCGTGGCGATGCCGGCGAAGATCGAAACGAGCACCGACAGGATCACCAGAAGCGGCAGGATCACCGCCCGGAGCGAGCGCACCCGCTCGCCGAGCGGCGCGCGCTCCCCGGCGCCGGGCGCGAGGGCCGGGGTGATCCGGCTCCTCACGGCGACGTAGAGGATGAACATCGCCAGCAGGACGAGCCCCGCGATCAGCCCGCCGAGGAACAGGCGCCCGACGGACTGCCCGGTCTGCATGCCGATCAGGATCAGCGTGATCGATGGCGGGATCAGGATGCCGAGCGTCCCCGACGCGCCGATGGTGCCGAGCACGAAGCGCCGGTCGTAGTTGCGCTGCTCCATCGCCGGCATCCCGACGAGACCGGTGGTCACCGTGGAGGCGGCGCAGCTTCCGGTCATCGCCGAAAGCGTGGCGGCGAAGCCGGAGGTCCCGATCAGCAACCCGCCCGGCGTGCGCCCGGACCAGAGATAGAAGGCGTGGTAGAGATCCCCGGCGATGCGCGAGCGCGCCAGCGCGACGCCGATGAAGACGAAAAGCGGGATCGCCGACAGCAGGATCGACCAGAGCGACCCGAACATCGTCGAGACGATGGTGAACATCCCGTTCGTGCCGAAGAGCGCCAGGCCGAAGACGACGGCCGTGCCGCCGAGCGCGAAGGACAGCGAGACGCCGAGCAGGATGGCGGCGAGCAGCATGCCGAACATGCCGATGGTCAGGATTTCCGGTGTCATCAGACGACGCCCCCGCGGCCGTCGTCGCGGCCGACATCGATGTAAGGATTGACGATGAGAATGACCGAGCGGATCCACTCGACGACGCTCTGCACCGCGATCAGAGCGACGCCGCGAACATGGCGAGCTTCACCGGCCACATGGGATGGCGCAATGCGCTGTCGTCGACCTCGGAAAAGCGCCAGCTGTCCTCGAAGAACCAGAACGCCTCCCAGCTCAGAACGCCCGTCCAGAGCAGCAGGAAGCTGAAGTTGACGAGATCGAGCACCGCCCGCCAGCGCGGCGAGGCCACGTTGAGCAGGAGATCGACGCGCACGTGATCCTGCCGGATCAGCGTGTAGGCGCCCACCAGCACGAAATACGCGCCGAAGATGCGTTGCGTGTAGCCGTGCGCCCAGATCGTGGGCTGGCCGAANGCGTAGCGCGCGACGACCTCGTAGCAGAGCACGACGATCCCCGCCCAGATCAGGAAGCTGACCGCCTTGCCGATGGCCCGGTTCAGCGCATGGATGGTCCGCAGCACGATCATGGCCCGGCCTCCCCGGTCGCGGCTTCGGCGTCGATCACTTCCGTGGCGCGGATGGCGAAGCGTTCCGCGAGCGGCGCGAGGGTGGCCGCCTCCGCCGAGGCGGCGGAGCCCGCCCGCGCGCGATCGGCGATGCCGACGAAGATCACCGCGAAGCGGAAGAGCGCGAAGGCGATGTGGAACGGCCGCAGCTCCGCCGTGGGGCGCGCGTGGGCGTGGTACTCGGCGACGAAGGTCTCGGGCGCGGGGATGCCCTCCGCCGCCCAGTCGGTGCCCAGCAGCCCGCCGTATTCCTCCGGCGCGCTGTGCCACGGGATCACGCAGAAGCCGAGGTCGGCCAGCGGGTGGCCGAGCGTGGAAAGCTCCCAGTCGAGCACGCCGATCACGCGCGGCTCGGTGGGATGGAACATCAGGTTGCCGATCCGGAAATCGCCGTGCGCGATGGCGACCGCGCCGTCGTCCTCGGGCATGTGGCGCGGCAGCCAGTCCACCAGCCGGTCGAGCGCCGCGATCCGCGGCCCGGTGGAGGCCTCGTACTGTTTCGTCCAGCGCGCGATCTGGCGGGCGAAGTAGTTGCCGGGCTTGCCGTAATCCTCGAGGCCCACCGCGTCGGGGCGCACGGCGTGCAGCCGCGCCAGCGTCCGCGCCATGTCGAGGTACATCTCCCGGCGCTCTCCGGGCGTCACGCCGGGCAGGCGAGCGTCGTCGAAGACGCGCCCCTCGAGCCGGTCCATGACGTAGAACGGCGTGCCGAGCACCTTCGGGTCCTCCTCGAGCCAGCGCACCCGCGGCACGGGTACGCCTGTGTCGCGGAGCGCGTCGAGCACCCGGAACTCGCGCTCGACGGCATGCGCGCCGGGCAGGATCGGGCCGGCCGGTTTCTTGCGCAGCACGAAGCGCGCCTCGCCCCAGTCCACGAACCAGGTCGGGTTGGACTGGCCCCCGCCGATCCGCGCGAGGTGCGGCGCGGCGGGGCCGGGCCGGCGCTCGGAGAGCCAGCGCGCCAGCGCGTCCGCGTCGATGTCGCTCGCCTTGGCGTCGCTCATGCCGTCCGCGCCTCCCGCGCCATCTCCTGCGCCTGCGCGCGCAGGACGAATTTCTGGATCTTGCCGGTCGCGGTCTTCGGCAACGGCCCGAACACGATCCGCCGCGGGCGCTTCATGCCGGCGAGCCGCTCGCGGCAGAAGGCGTCGAGCTCCGCCTCGGTCAGCGCGCTGCCCTCGCGCGCCTCGACGAAGGCCCACGGCGTCTCGCCCCACTTCGGGTGCGGCGCGGCGACCACGGCCGCGAGCAGGACGTCGGGGTGGCCGTGCAGCGTCTTTTCCACCTCGATGGTCGAGACGTTCTCGCCGCCGGTGATCACGATGTCCTTGGCGCGGTCGCGGATCTCGAGCTGGCCGTCCGGGTGGACCACGGCCAGATCCCCGGTGTGAAAGACGCCGCCGCGAAACGCCTGCTCGGTCGCCTCCGCGTCGCGGTAATATCCCGACATCACGGTATTCCCGGCGAGCACGATCTCGCCCATCGTCTCGCCGTCGGCGGGCACGTCCCTCCCCGTCTCGTCCACCACGCGCGCCGGCCCGGCGGTGACGTGACGCGTGCCCTGCCGCGCCAGCGTCTCGGCGAGCGCGTCGGTCTCCATCCCGGCGCCGTCCGGGTCGTTGATCGTCGCGGGACCGTAGCTTTCGGTCAGCCCGTAGAGATGCGCGAGGTCGAAGCCGAGCGCCGAGAGCCGGGACAGGAGTGCCGGCGTCGGCGCCGCGCCGCCCGTGGCGACGCGCACCCGGACCGGCGGCGGCGCGGTCGCGTGGTCGAGCAGCATGTAGAGCACCACCGGCGCGCAGCTCATGTGCGTGACGGCGTGGGCCTCGATCGCCTCGAGGATCAGGTCCGGGCGCACCGCGTCGAGGCAGACGTGCAGCCCGCCCGCCGCGGTCACCGCCCAGCCGTGGCACCAGCCGTTGCAGTGAAAGAGCGGCAGCGTCCAGAGATAGCGCGACTCGGCCGTCAGCCCCAGCGCGAGCGCGTTGCCGACCGCGTTCAGGTAGGCGCCGCGGTGCGAATAGACGACGCCCTTGGGCCGCCCCGTGGTGCCCGAGGTGTAGTTGAGCGCGATGGCCTGCGTCTCGTCGGTCACGGCGGCGCTCAGGTCGAGCGCGGGGGCGGGGCCGGAATAGAGATCCAGCCCGTCGCCCGCGCCGGGCGCGGTGCAGACCACCTCGACCGGCGGCGCGTCGGGCCCGAGCGCCGGGCGCAGGTCCGCGTCGCAGAGGAGCAGCGCGCTGCCCGAATGATCGAGGATGTAGCCGACCTCGTCGGCGCTCAGGCGGATGTTGATGGTGTTCAGCACCGCGCCGAGCGCCGGGACCGCGAACTGCGCGGCGAGCGCCTCGGGCCGGTTGGGCAGCATGACCGAGACCACGCTGCCGGGGCCGATGCCGCGGGCGCGCAGGTGCGCGGCCATGCGCGCGACGATCGCGCCGAACTCGGCGTAGCTCCAGACCGCGTCGCGCCAGGCGACGGCGGGCCGCGCGGCGTGCACGTCGAGCGCGCGCGCCAACAGGTCGAGCGGCGTCAGCGGCGCGTGGTTCGCCGGCCGCGGCGCGAGATGCGGATCGCTGAACATGTCTCTCCTCCCCCCTTCGCGTGCGGCCCGGTCAGCCGCCGGGCGCCTCCCAACGCCAGAAGTCGCGGCCCTCCTCGGCCAGGTGGCGGTTCAGCACCATCTGGTGGACCTCGTCGGCGCCATCGACGAGGCGCGCCTGGCGCGCGTAGCGGTAGATCCACTCCAGCACGGTGTCCTGCGAGTAGCCGCGCGCGCCGTTGATCTGGATGGCGACGTCGGCCGCCTTGTGCAGGAGGTTGGCGACGTGGATCTTCGCCATGGAGACCTCCTTTTTCGCGAAGCTGCCCTGATCGAGCGCCCAGGCCGCCTTCATCACGAGGAGCCTGCCGGTCTCGATCCCCATGGCCAGATCGCCGAGCTTGATCTGGATGCTCTCGCGGTCCGAGAGGCGGACGCCGAACCCGTGGCGGTTGGCGGCGTACTCGCGGCCGATCTCGGCGCAGCGCTTGGCGAGCCCCAGCCAGCGCATGCAGTGCGTCAGCCGCGCGGGGCCGAGGCGCATCTGCGTGATCTTGAGCCCCATCCCCTCGCCCATGAGGACCCGGTCGGCGGGCAGCTCCATGTCCTCGTAGACGAGTTCGCAATGCCCGCCGTGCTCTTCCGGCCCCATGATCGGGATGCGCCGGTCGATGCGCCAGCCGGGATCGTCGCGGTGGTGCAGGAAGGCGGTCAGCCCGCGGCGCGGGTCGTCCGAGGTGCGCGCGACGAGGATGAAATGATCCGCGTCCTCGGCCCCGGTGATGAACCATTTGCGCCCGCGGATCACGTAGCCACTGTCCGTCTTGCGCGCCGTGGTCAGCATCATGCCCGGATCGGAGCCGCCGCCGGGGTGCGGCTCGGTCATCGCGAAGGAGGAGCGCACCGCGCCCGCGACGATCGGGGCGAGCCAGCGGTCGCGCTGCTCGGGCGTCGCCGCCTTCTCGAGCACCATCATGTTGCCGTCGTCGGGCGCGGCGGAGTTGAACACCGGCGGGCCGAAGATCGAGCGGTTCATCTCTTCGTAGGTCACGGCCATGCCGACCTTGCCGAGCCCCTGTCCGCCGGTCTCGGGCGCGAGTTGCAGGCACCAGAGCCCCTCGTCCCGCGCCTTCTCGCGCAGCGCCTCGAGCCAGTCGAGCGCGATGTTCTCGTGCGCGTCCCACGCTTCCGCGCGCTCTTCGACCGGCATGATCTCGTCGGCGACGAACCGCGCGACGCGCGCGCGGTAGTCCTCGATGCGGGGCGAAATGGTGAAATCCATCGGGGCGTCCTTCAGATCGGGGCGGCGGCGTGGCCGCCGTCGACGACGAGTTCGGTGCCGGTCATCGACCGGCCGAGGTCCGACACCATGAGCAGGAGCGGACCGTCGAGATCCTCGGGCTGGCCGAGACGGCGCTGCGGGACGCGGCGGATCAGGGCCTGGCCCGCGTCGCTGGCGAAGAACTCCCGGTTGATCTCGGTCTCGATGTAGCCGGGGCAGAGCGCGTTGACGCGGATGTCGTGGCGCGCCCATTCCACGGCGAGCGCGCGGGTCAGCTGCACGAGCCCGGCCTTGGAGGCGGCGTAGGCCGACACGTGGCCGGCGACGCGCAGCCCGAGGATGGAGGCCACGTTGACGATCACGCCCGGCCGCCCGGCGGCCGCCATCGCGGCGGCGGCGGCGCGCGCGACGTGGAACGCGCCCTTGAGGTTGGTGTCGATGACCCGGTCGATGGTGGCCGCGTCGTGATCGAGGGCCGGGGCCGAGGCCGCGACGCCCGCGTTGTTGATCACGATGTCGAAGGCCGCCCCGTCGAGCGCCGCCGCGACCGCCGGCGCATCGGTGACGTCGAGGGCGAGCGCCTCGGCCGCGCCGCCCTCCGCCGCGATCCGCTCGCAGAGCGCCGCGACCTTGTCGGCGCGCCGCGCGGCCGCCGTGACCCGGACGCCCTGCGCCGCCAGAAGCCGCGCGAAATGCGCGCCGAGCCCCGAGGACGCGCCGGTGACCAGCGCGCGCCGGCCGTCGAGGCCGGGCCATTGCATGCCTGTGGTCTGCACGTTCGCCGGGCCTCCCCGCCTATCTATCGAACGCTCGTTAGATTTTCCTTACAATGGCCGCCGCGGTGTGGCAAGCGCACGATCCGGGATACAACGAAAGAGGCCGTCGCGATGGGGCGCCCGAGTGTCGAACAGCAGCCTGCGGCCGGTGCAGGCGACGCCGCGTCGGTGACGACGGGGGATCTTTGCCGCTCCATCCTCGCGCGGCACCGCGATACCGTGTCCGTGCGCAACCCGGAGCTCGCCGTGCCCCGGCTCCAGCGCATCCTCGAGGCGGCGCTCGACCTCTCGAACAGCGGCGGGTTCCAGGCGATGAGCCTGCGCGACCTCTCGCGCGCCTCGGGCCTCTCGACGGGCGGGCTCTACGCCTACTTCGACAGCAAGACGACGCTGCTGAAGATGATCCTCGTCGAGGTCACCGATGTCGTCGAGCGCGTGCTCTCCGATCCGCCCGAGACGGTGACCGCCGACCCGGTCGCCCATCTGCGCTGGATGATCGACGCGCATCTCGCGCTGACCGAGAACCTGCTGCCGTGGTTCACCTTCGCCTTCATGGAGGCCAAGAACTTCCCCCCCGCCGAGCGCCGCATCGCCATCGACAGCGAGGAACTGACCGAGCGGCTCTTCGGCGAGGTGATCGCGCGCGGCGTCGAGACCGGGTGTTTCCGCGCCGACGCGTCCCCGCTCCTGCCCGCGCTGATCAAGCCGCTCCTGCAGGACTGGTACGTGAAACGCGCCAAGTATCGCCGCCGGAACGTGACGCGCGAGACCTACAGCGCCACGGTGCAGGAGGTCGTGCTGGCGGCCTGTCTCGCGGAGGAGGGCGAGCGCCCGACGGGGCCCGGCGCGACGGCGCGCTGACGCGGGCGCGGTCGTTCCGCGCTCGCCGCGCGGGCGGCGCGTCCCGGCGCCTGCGCTACTGCGGCGCGTCGCGGGCGATGCGGTCGGCTGTGCGCAGGGCGAGCGCGTGGATCGTCAGCGAGGGCGACTCGCCGCCGCCGGTCGAGGGAAAGACGCTCGCGTCCGCGATGTAGAGATTGGGGTGGTCGTGCGCGCGGCCGAAGGAATCCACCACGGAGCGCGCCGGGTCCGTGCCCATGCGGCAGGTGCCGAACACATGGGTCGCCGAGAAGCGGTCCCAAGAGCTCGACTCCTCCGCGATCCCGGTCACGCCCACCTCGGACAGCAGGCGTCGCGCCCGCTCCGCCATGAAGCGCAGCAGCGCGTGGCTGTTGGCCGTCAGCACCGAGTGGATGCGGGGCAGGGGCACGCCGTGGGCGTCGGTCCGCTCGGGATGCAGGTCCACGCGGCTGCGCGCGTCGGGCAGCACCGCGCCGAGACCGCTGACCGAGACCGCGCTCCCGAAGCGCGCGCGCAGNCGCGCCTTGAAGGCGGCGCCGAACCCCGGCACGAGGCGGCTCGCGTAGCCGATCGGCCCCACGAGGCCGCTCTCCTGCACGTCCGAGGTGAAGCGGCAGCCGCCCACCGCCCCGGGCACCCCGTCGGGCGCGTTGAAATCCCATGAGACGGCATCGGCCGGCAGCCCCGCGTGGCTCATCGCGACATCGGGGGCGAGGCCGGCGCTGCGCCAGGCGAGCGTTTCCATGAAGTGCCGCCCCACCGCGCCCGACCCGTTGGCGAGGCCCTCGGGCTGCTCGGCCGACGCGCTGGCGAGCAGGAGGCGCGGCGTCTGCACCGCGCCCCCCGCGAGCACGAGGACCGGGGTCTCCTGCCGCGCGCGGCGTCCGTCNTGGACGTACTCCACCGCCTCGATGCGNCCGCCGGGGCCCGGCACCAGCCGGGTGACCGCCGCGCCCGTGCGCAGCACGAGGTTCCCGGTCGCCTCGGCGTGGCGCAGGAAGGTGACGTCGGTCGATCCCTTGTCGCCGAGGGGGCAGCCGCGGCTGCAGTTGGCGCAGTAGTTGCAGGCCGGCCGCCCGTCGTAGGGCCGCGAGAGCGCCGCGCGCGCGTTGGCCTCCCACGTCATGCCGAGCCGCGCCCCCGCGGTGGCGAGCGCCGCGGCCGCCGGGCTCAAGGGATGCGGGGGCAGGGGGTAGGGCCCGCTGCGCCAGCGCCCGCCGCCGCCCTCCGCCGGCCCGGCGACGCCGATCGCCGCCTCGCAGGCCGCGTAGTAGGGCTCGAGCGTCGCGTAATCGAGGGGCCAGTCCGCCCCGACGCCGTGCCGCGTGGCCAGCGCGAAGCTCTCGGGGTGCAGGCGGTGCGCCTCGCCCACGTAGTGCAGGGTGGAGCCGCCCACCCCCTGCACNTGNGCNTAGCCCGCCGCGACCGCCCGGCGTGCGCCGTCCACCAGACGGCCCCGCACCGCGTTCCACGAGGCGAGGTCGGCGTCGGCCGGGTCCAGCGCGCCGAGGTCGCCGTAGGTGATCTCGGCCCGGCTGCCGGGCGGGTCGGGGAAGCCGCGCCGCTCCCAGCCGGGGGCGGTCAGGCTGTAGTCGCGGGCCGGGTCGAAGCGCGGCCCGGCCTCCAGCAGCAGCACGCGCAGGCCCTGCGTGCAGAGCCGCCAGGCGGCCGCCCCGCCGCCGGCGCCCGCGCCGACGATGACGACGTCCGGCGTCATGTCCAGGGCGGGGGATAGCCGCGCGGCTGCGGCGCGACGTTCAGGGGCAGGCCGGCGACGGCCTCGGGCGCGGCGTAGTAGAATTCGACCGCCAGAAGCCGGATCACCTCGTAGAAGCGATAGGGCCCCTGCGCGGGGTCCGACCCCTCCATCCATGCGACGACGCGGTCCCGGTCCGCCGCGCTCAGCTCGGCGAAGGGCGGGCCGCCCGTCCGGTCGAGCCAGGCGGTGCCGCCCGCGATCAGCTCCGGCAGGCCCGGCACCCCGGCGGCGAAGTCGGCGATCGCCTCCGGCACGCCGAGCGCGCTCGCCGCCGGGGTGAGTGCGTCCGCGGGCAGGAGCGTGTCCACGAAGGCAGCGAGCGCCCGGCCGTCCGGTGTCCCGTCGTCCGCCCAGACGACCTGCGGCGCGAGCATCGCCGCCACCGCCCCCGCGAGGGCGCGGCGGCGGGCCGGGGAGAGCGGCGCGTCAGGCTGTGCGGGCGCTGTGGTCATCGGAGTCAGTTGCGGAGCGGCTTCGTTTCGTTCGTTCGGTTGTCGTTTCTGATCTCCTCGTCGCGCTCGTCGAAGCCGTCGAGGGACTGCACGCCGAAATAGGGGCTCAGGCTGCCGTCGAAGCCGAGGTCGGCGCCCGCGCGGAAGTACTGCGTGTTGATGCCGCCGACGCCGAAGATGCCCCGGTCCGCAAAGCTGTAGCCGAGGCCGATCTCGCCCTGCGTGTCCGGATCGCCGGCGAGGCCCGTGATCCGGACCGAGCGCAGCCCGAAATCGCCGAGGCCGAAGTGCAGCGCGGCGGAGGCGCCGGTGAAATCGTTGGAGGTGTCGGTCTCGCCGGTCGCCACGCCGAGCACGCCCTCCGGCGTCATGCCGCCCGCGCCGAAGGACAGGTTGAGCCCGACGAAGGCCTTGGTGGTATCCGCGTCGGAGTAGATGGTGGTTGAATTCGGTGCGCCAGCAAGCGCCGTCGACGTCGTGAGCGCCGCGAGGCCCAGGGCCGCGAGGGGCGATTTCAGCATTTCGCATCTCCAAGGATGAATCAGGAGCCCATCGCTTACGCCCCGCCCTCCATGACATCAAATGACCTTTCGATGCTCATGCGGACCGAAGGAGCCGCGCGCCTTGGCGCGCGGCGCTTCGTGGGTTCTTAGCCGTTAATCGAGACCGGCTGACCCAATAGTGATGGGCTCCTCCAGATTGAATTCTGGCTCTGGCACCACCTCCATCCGCGTCCCCCGCTCGTCGAAGCCGTCGAGGGACTGGACGCCGAAGTAGGGCGAGAGGGCGCCGTCGAGGCCGAGGTCGGCCCCGGCGCGGAAGTAGTTGGTGTTGACGCCGAGGACGCCGAAGACCGAGCGCCCGGCGAAGCTGTAGCCGAGGCCCAGT